>Ga0118677_10000584_pt1 | contig 80458 bp, 121 predicted proteins | sample AliMusrvi5mmetaG_FD_86154 | JGI IMG/M metagenome (GOLD analysis project Ga0118677, IMG submission 86154)
CGGATGCCGCCACCTCGGCCGCCGAGCCCGCCGAGGCCGCCTCCGCCGCCGCCGACGCCGCCGCCGATGCCGCCGCCGATGCCGCCGCCAATGCCGCCTATGCCGCCACCTATGCCGCCTATGCCACCGCCTATGCCACCACCTATGCCGCAATGAAAGAAAAGCTAATTAGGTATGGAGTGCAATTGTTGAAGGAGGAGGGAAAATGAGCGACAAGGTGAGGGCAGAGTTTTTCGTTAAAGTAGGAATAGGGGAGGGGGTATGAAAACTTACACGAAAGCGGAATTAGACAAAATCCTTAAACTGCACAAGTTATGGCTTGAGGATAATGGTAAGGGGGCGAGGGCTGACCTAAGCTCGGCTGACCTAAGCTCGGCTGACCTACGCTCGGCTAACCTAAGCTGGGCTAACCTAAGCTCGGCTGACCTACGCTCGGCTAACCTAAGCTCGGCTAACCTAAGCTGGGCTAACCTACGCTCGGCTGACCTAAGCTGGGCTGACCTAAGCTGGGCTAACCTAAGCTCGGCTGACCTAAGCTCGGCTGACCTACGCTCGGCTAACCTAAGCTCGGCTAACCTAAGCTCGGCTAACCTAAGCTCGGCTAAAACTGATAAAAGATATATACAAATTGCCTGTATCGGTTCACGCAAAGATATTACAACATACTGCCTTGAGGATGATAAAATAACCTGTGGATGTTTCGGCGGAACACTTGCGGAGTTTCAAACAAAAGTAAAGGCAACGCATAAGGACAATAAGCAGTATCTTGCGGAGTATAAAGGATTTATCAAGTATCTAAAATCGTTAAAGTAGGAATAGGGGAGGGGTAAATGCACAAGGTGAAAGAAGGCAAATATGGGTGGCAAATATTTTTCAAGCACTTTATTCTTGAATTGCACTTATTTAAGTTTTCGTTGGCGATTACTATTAAGAGGGGGTATTTTCACCTTGCCTTTCCATTGCTGTTTTCAGTTTATATAACCGACAAGGGTGATACGGATTTTGGCAAAGAATTATCCTTATCTGTTTTTAATGGTGGTATATTCTGGAACATTTGGACGGATGGTTTGATTTTTAATAGCAAGACTCCACAATATAGGCGGGGGAGTTGGTATCCGTTAGATACAATCTTGGGGAATAGAAAGTATTCAAGCAGGGTAATTGAAGAAAGGTCAATGCTAATTCCAATGCCTGAAAAAAGTTATGAGGCTACTATCCAACTTTGTGAGGACACATGGAAACGACCTCGTTGGTTTGCTAAAACGATTACAAGGATTGACGCAAAAATACCCGAAGGGATACCACACGAGGGCAAAGGCGAGAATGAGTGGGACTCTGGGGGGGACCGCACTTACGGGATGTGTTGCCCTGCAAAAGATATATTTGATGGTGTTGGCAAAATAGTCGCTGATTGCTTGAGAACACGAGTAAGGCATGGCGGTTGGAAAGATTATAAATGGGTAAAGGAGGCAACCAAATGAGCGATAGGAAAATACCCAAAGGAAAGTTTTGCAACGGGTGTTTTTCCTTATGGATGATAATGCTTGCGATGGTTGGCATTGCGAAAACATATTTTTTTATAGCGAGGCGGGTTGCCCTATGTTGGGTACAAATAATTACAGCATTATGAATGAAAAGTTTAGGATTAAGAAATGCCCTGCCTGTCTAAAGGAGGACAAATGACAAACGAGCCGAAAGTGAGAGCGGACATATCAGGCGAAAACATATACGTTCATATTAAATACGAAAATGAAAGTGAAATGATATACGGTTTAATCGCTCCAACATATAAGGTTAAAGCGAATGAAAAGATAAATGAGTTAATCGCCTCTAAAATCAACGCACCTGACCCGATAGCCATTAGACAACAGGCGTTGAAGGAAGTGGAGCAGAAAGTAATTCAGGAAAGAAATATTAGTGTGGTTAAAACTCGAACGACAGGATATGAAACGGCAGAGTTAATAGGATTTGACAAAGCAATTGGAGTTATCAAACAAGCCATAGACCAATTACGAAGGAAAAGATAGCAGAATTTATCGGGAAAGATTTTAATGAAAGCGATAGATAAAATAGGAGGATAGATGAAACTAACAATATATTCTAAAACCGGGAAAGTTTTAAAGATCTATTCTGCGTGGTCTATAGATGAAACAAATAATCCACACCAAAACGGCGGGAGCAAGGCTATCAGTGGAGAATGTTTTAGGTTGGATAATGGAAGTGGAGATGGGAAATATAAAGTTGTATATATATCCGATGGTCAAGAATACATATTAGAAGAAAGCGTGAAGGAATGATTGCACAGAGAATACAGAATAAAGGAGTAAATAAATGGCCGACATAACGATGTGTTCGGATACTGACTGCCAGAAACGTTTTCAATGTTATAGGTATGTGGCTGAGCAGGACGCTCGGCAATCGTGGTTTGTTCAATCTCCACGCAAGAAAGACAAATGTGAAGAATTTTGGGCCGCCGGTATTGATGAGATCAAAGCCTATAAAAAAAGATTGAAAAATTACAAAACTCAAAAACCCCAGTCAAATAAGGAGTTAGAAAAAGAACTTGAAGAAGAATCTAGCATAGCTAGAAAATTTTTCTTGACACGATTTAACAAAAAAGAATAGAATGGGTGCTGACTGGGGAGGGCGTGTGAAACTAACCAAGCGAGAATATGTAGACCTCGTATCTAAGATAACGTGGAAAATCGAAGACAACGGTCTCGAACATAAAATGTTCATGAGTTTTACCGGAGCATTTGAAGATCAAACATATAGGATGGTTGTATTCTTTACAAAGAACAGCATACCGCACTTTGTTGCTCTATACTCAGACGGGACTGCTGTTGTAGTTGATAACAGTATCGGGCTGGATTGTTTTGATGTGGCGCCAATATTAGGAAAGTGTTTCAGTGATAGTGATAAGATGGCTGTGTGCGATGCCCTTTTAAAACACAATGAGGCCGCCATAGCAATTAGAGAAGTGTTTGGCAGCGTCATAGGAGAATAAATGCACTTTAGAACTTTTTATTTATTTTCCAAAAAGGGGAAAGAAACCTCAAAACAAGCATTAAAAAGAATTTATGGTAAGCTCACCGAGGATATTACCACTGGCGACAACAAGATTTGCGATAGCTTTGTCGTAGGCGGAATGTACTCTGGCGTTTTAAATATGTTGCAATATGATCCGACTCTTATCAATAAAGGTAATCTAGAGATATACGGAAAGAATGGCTACGCTCTGCTCAAAGAGGTTCAAGCAAGACACATGGGCGTGCAAAAAAAATTATTCCCAAAGATCAAACAACCAATATTTTACAGAGATAGTTATGCAAATAACCCATGCGGAGACGATGTACTGCTCATAAATAAAGATATATTAATGGTGATTCGTGGTACTGAGATCCAAAGCATAAACACGACTAAGATGCTGTTTGGTAAAAACATGATTGGTAGAGTGTGGGTTATCAATCTTGACTGCCGCACATGATGGAGGTTTATGCAAGAAGAAATCGTGGTATCATTTCAAATAGTATTTTGGAACCTTGTTGTGTTGACCACTGCGCTGCTTTTGCTTGGTATATTTAGCTCATGACTATAATGGATATGGCCATAAGGAAGGCTAAGCAATCAAAGTGCCGGTATAAGATATCTGCGATAGGGCTGAACTACAAAGGAGAAGTTGTCGGGAGCGCAGTCAACAAACCAAGGTTTGATAGGCAACACGGTGGTCTTCATGCAGAAACAAATCTTATACGCCGTTATGGATCTAGACTCAAAACAATAATTATTTGCAGAGTAGGGGATGCCGGGGATTTGCTTGCCATTGACCCGTGCAAAAATTGTCAAAAGGTGGCTGATAAAATGGGCATTAAGATAGTAAGCATTCAAAAAGAGGAGGCCGCAATATGAGATATATTACGCTGGTGATAGCGATAGAAAGGAGGGGTAAATGAGAAAATGCGGGTTAGAATTAACGATTGCAGATAGCGAAGGGGAACCTCTTGAATGCTCTTTACTGAAGGGACATCGGGGTTCTCACGCAACTATTGTCGAAGCCTATATGGATAGCGACCAGAAGGCTATAGACAACGAAAAGTATGTTTATTATAAAATAACTTGGAAGAAAGAGATGGAGGAATAGGGAGGAGGTCGAATGAGAAAATGGGAATATAAAACAGCAATACACAAGGGGTGGCTTCTGGATGATTTATTAAACGAATATGGAGAAGACGGATGGGAACTTGTTTCAGTTAACATCGCATCCACAGGGCCAGACGGTCTTTATTGCGTATTTAAACGGGAGGTCGAATGAAAGATATAATGATAGACGTGGAAACACTTGGAACAGCTCCAGGCTCTGTTGTCACACAAATTGGTGCCGTATATTTTGACAGAGACACTGGTGAACTTGGTAGCGAAATGCTAGTTAACCTTAACATAGATGATTGCCTCAATGCCGGTCTGGTTGTTGATGGCGGGTCTCTTAAGTTTTGGTTTGACCAACCACGAGAAAACGCATCATTCACGAAGAATGCTGTACCTCTCACAAAAGGATTACAGACGCTGAGAGATTTCTACGATGGTAAAGCTCTCGTGTGGTCACATGCAACTTTTGATTTTCCCATTCTGCACAGCGCATATAGGGCGATTGGTCAGAAGCTCTGCTTCCCATATCGCAACCTGCGTGACATTCGCACACTGGTAGACTTGTCCAATAGGCCGTTTACGAAAGATAAGGACGGAGATCCTAAGAATCACAATGGGCTTGATGATTGTAAATATCAGGTAAAATATTGCGTGGAGTGTTTTAATATTCTCAGGGCAGGGAGGCCTGTGTGAAAACAATAACCTTATTTGGCATGAACAGCAATGAGGTGATAGCGTACGCTAATGTTAAGACTGTCGATGTTTTTGGCAATCGAACAGAAATCACGCTTGATAATGGTGATAAGATACATACTACTTTATGGTACATTGTCACAGAAGAATCCCAAAGGTTGTGGGGGGGGTAAAAAATGGCAGTTAAAAAGTGGGTTAGTAGGAGCGGAGCGATATTTGAGGAGGTTGCTATCTCAGGCCTTTTGGCCCTGCATAGCGAGGGGAAACTGTGTTGCAAGTTAATCACGCCGGGCAAGATTGGACTTCAGTATAACATCAAGGCTTATATAGGAAAGATATACTGGTTTAAGCCAGAACATCTCACCCCATGGGAGGAACCGAATGCAGATAAAGGTGTCAAGCCGGGAAGCGTGTTACCTGAAAAGAGTGTTGGAGCATGACAGAGACGGATTAAAAAACTTAGCACACGAGGAAGAATTAGCTGAGGCAGATAGAAAATGTAATATTGAAGAATATAAGTGTGCTGTTGGAATACTAAGACAAATACGAAAGAAACAATATGCCACCGGAGGTTAGATGCCAAAGTTGCTAGTATTGTTAATGCTTCTGCTTACATCTTTTTCGTTAAGATGCGATGACAAAGATATTATACGGGAATTAAAAGATAAGACAAGGGAGATAAACAATGCCAGGATAGTGGTCGGGACTCTAGAAGATGAGAAGAATAGTCTAGAATACTCGCTCATAGTGTACCAGCACTACGCATCAGCTGGCACCATAAGCAAGAACAATATCACATCTGAAAGTTTATACAATATAGAGCGGTGTTTAAAGAAATATAAGTTTTTAGCCCCGCACTATAATTTTGACACATTCAAACCTATAGTTTTAGGTAATATGTGGATATCGGCCGAGAGCGGGTTTAACACATCATCAACATGTAAGTATACCAATGTTGGCGGTATTGCTCCCGGAAGCATAGATTTATGGGTGATGTGCATGAACCAATGTCATTACAATGAACCGATACCAAGTAAGAACTACTGGCGCATAGCTGATAGAATGTTTCCATATTTAGCGGATAGGCCAGACAGCGACCCCGAGAAAAACATAGTGGTTTGGTATCTGTGGCTAGATAAGCAATCGGAGAAGACCAATAATGGGGTTTGGCAACTTTACAATAAGTGGAGATTCGGTATTAAGGGCAAATTGAAACCAAGATTAGATGTAATTGAGTTGTATGAAAAGTTAAAAATTATAAAATAGGAGGGGTCTATGCCGTATGAATTAGATATTATATTTGACAATGGGCGATATGCTTTTAACATATACGAAATAGACCGCATGGACAGGTCTAGAATTTTGGTTACAGAATTCGCCTATTCTGCCAAGAAAATACAGTTTTCCGTTTTGGATAATAAAATTTCACCTGCGTCTCCGGCGCACACGCTAGCTGTAGAGTGGTTGACGACCGGTAAGCGCAGGATATCGTTATTAAGTGGCTTTAATGGGACGGAGATGACGTCCAATTCGTTTATTGTAACAGTGGAAGAAAAAGATAATTTGGTAGAATGTCTTGATGAAATGGGGCGTGAACAAATGACACCTAAAATGTGGGTGTCAATGGCTCTTACGCCTAGAGCTAAAGCTCACCTAATTAAGACTTTGACCGGCAAAAACATATTAACGCTGGCAGAGAAGTCTTTAGGCAACACCAGATATAAGAAGTTTTTGATAGACCTAGTAAGATTTTACGATGAGGTTGCGGTTCCCAAAGACATCAGACCCTGGGACAGCGTGGTTGAGGAAGATGCTCTTTGGAAGGAAGAGGTAGCGGCAATAAAGAGCGGCAAGCTTAAGGAGGCTGTATGAACATGCAAATGTTTCTTAATTTTTTACGAACCAAAATAGCCCCGAATATGTTTGAAAAGATTATCGTTGATAATCTTAGATTTGCGGCTATATATGATTGGATGTTAAACAATGATTCATTGTATTATAAGGCAAAACGCCAAGAAGATTCCATGAGTGATAGTGGATATCACAGGTTATCACCTGAGGAATTTAACATTTTGGTGGACAATCAAATCCTGGAGGTCACCACAAAACTTCCGTCATTTGTTATAGCATCTTTAATGCCTACGGGGAGGGATAAAATTATGGGAACCATTAAGGAAATGAGAGACTATATAGTTAATTCAAAATGGGAATGGGAAATGCTGTCTAATACAGATGATTCTGTAGCATTCAGCATTGAAAATATAGTCTTCAGAATTAAAATGGAGGATGATAAACTCCAGTTTTTAAAGCCCTTGGAGGGAATGAGCTTAAACCTGGCCGCCGGGAAGCCATTAACGTCTTCAGATAAGTTTGATTCATTGATAAACCTTGTATATAAAACATATCCGCAAGATATAGAGATGAAGATTGCCGCTGAGGTATCTGATACTGATCTTGCAGACGAACTGCTCGACCAAATGCTACAGAATAAAATGTCTGCGTGGAGAAGGTTTATACGTGAAGACTTAACAAACAAGATTAAAGATAGTAAGGTAACCCCAACAGCGCCAGAAGGTAATTAATTATTTACAAACATTGCTAAATATCCGTTGAAATTTGATCAAATTATGAGTATATATTAGTATATATCTAAAAAGGGGAAAAGAAAAAAGATGTTATTTGTATGGGTGTTAGATGGTGGGTGTTAGATGGTGGGTGTTAGTGTAAAGATGATGGGTGTGAAGAAGAAGAGAAGAAGACCTTGTAATAACAACACACGAGGTTGTGATGATGGATGAGGGGTCCGGGGAGAAGGAAGAAGAGAAGGGGTGTATTCACTTTTTAAAGGAGGTATATGGAAGACCAATACAAAGTTACTATAGCCCCAACTAAATATTCATATAGAATCAATTGGTTTACATGCTTTAAGTTTTTACTGTCACTGCCCATCTGGCCTATAGCGCTAGCGGTTAATATCTTTGGATATCTTATTGGCACAGGTTGCATTCTGTATAGTTCTAGTGATTGGAAAGAATGCTGGGCTAGATTACGTGATGATTGTTACGGTGATGCTCTTATTAAATGGAATTACAAATTTATAACAAAGGAGAAAATACAATGAAAAATAAAAAAAATACGTATGCGGTTGTAATGGTATGTAATAACTGTGATGCAGTATCTACCATATTGGTCCCAAAGGGAATTTTGGTTGCTAATTCCGCAAACGGGGCCGGGGACGCAAAGTGCAAAAATTGTGGTTGCGTCGGTACACTGTATAAAGAAGATTAATCCAATGATAGCTAAATTAGAGATGGGAATATTGAGCGGGTGCCAAGAGGTACAAGAGTTCACTCCGTATCTTTATTTTTCTCTTGACGTTTGCGTTGAAGCTATGTATACTGGTGGTATAGATAACATTACACAGAAAGCATATAGGATTAGATTTAGGCGGTGTAATATGATTAACAGAGATGTTTGCATATACAAGTTTGAGGCGATAGTATGAGAATGTGGATGGTTAATCCAAAAATACTGTGTAGGAAGCACTTACTCGGCGAACATGTTGAAACCCATATGTTCGTTGGATCCATTAAAAAAGATCATAAAATGGACGGATATATCACCGGTGGTTTGCTTGATGTTGGCAAACTATCTTCCAGACATGATGAACTGGCGAAGGAAATGATCGATCGTGGATATAAACATAATAGTCCAATAGATCAATTAGGCAAGAAGTTAATTACTTCTGACCGTAAAATTAATATAGAGGAGAATTTAAAGGATCTGCGAAACAGATGCGGAGAATGTAAAAGGTTACAGGAACATAGTTTGTGCGAGGAGGTAAAATGAAAAATCCAAGTAATGTAAATATATGGGGAGCATTTATATTAAGCGGGTGTCTTATAGTTGTGTTATTTATTAGTAGCATTCTACAGCAACGTACCATAGACAGTTTAAAAAATCAGATCAATAGGGATGGCCTAGGGCAGATGTTTACCACAAACACAATTGATAATCGATGCGATGATATAGATAAAGACATTAATACAATATGGAAAAAGGTAGGGTTAGCCGTTAAAGACAGGGCGAAGTATGTAGAAAATCCTGAGCTTTATCAATCTGATGCTTCTAGGGACGCAGAGAAAAAAGAACTAAGCAATATAGAAAATCAGATAGAGGCGCTTAAGGATAAACAAATCGCAATTAGGCACAAGTATGGAGAAGATGTGGATTATGGATGTGACAAATGAAAAAGTTTAAAGACATGACATTATGGGAACAATATAACAGCATGAAAAATTCATTCAGGTTTATGTGGTGGATGTTAATTATTACAGGAGTGACGGTATGGCTTCCTGGCATCTGGTACTTCACAGTAGCAATATCCTCATGTATAATTGCACTTGTATGGCTGCACTTTAGAACTAAGGCCGCAATTAAGCATATGCGAAGTGCAACTACAGAAGAGATGGATGATTTTGTAAGACGCAGAATGGAGGCCTACCACAAATGAAAGCCACAAGGCGGAAGAAATTTAACATCGATGCCTTAGAGCCTATCATAGATAAGGATATTTGGCCTATAGTTAAAGCTATTAATGATAAAGGTATTGTTACTGAGATGTCCTGGGACTGCACGGTGGAATGTCCATCAATATAGATGATGAACTAGTTTACCATAGGGCTTGGGATAAGAAAACTCTGGATGAAATTATTAAAAGATTAAAGGAGATATAAATGAAACAGAATATTTCAGCTTATTTGATACCATCTATAGTTTGTGAGGGGCGAGAAAATCTAAATATAAGGTGTATTATGGGCGGTGTCAAGCGTGATATTTTTGCTGGAACGTATACTAAAGAAGTAGCTGAATATTTAAAAAATAAAATTAATAAAAAGGAGGATTAATAATGGCCCTATTTGATAAATGCCCGCATGTGTGGAAGGTAATTGATAAAACTATTCTTGAATCTCCATGTGAATTATTCGCTAAAATGACAAAAGGGACCGATGCTAAACTGAAATCTGAGCCAGAAGATTTTTTCAAACAAACCTATATCTGCATAATGGTGTGTGAGAAGTGCGGAGAAGTAAACAAGACAGTTGTTTAAGGAGGGTTCTATGCGCTTAGACGGAACTCCTGAACCTATTGTTACATTTCGAGGGTGGAAAGAATCCACAGGGTTTAATAACATGATTAGGACTGTGGTTTATGATTTTGCTATTTTGCACCCTAGAGTATATGGATCAGAACTAAGACGTATAAAATACACAACGATTCAACCTGATGGATATTGGCATTCAGATGATTTTAGTAACTACTCATTTATAAGTGACATCTATGATTATGTCGTACTTGCTATTCCTGAGCCAGAATTTATGGACAGATTACTTGCCAAGTGTCCTGTGGCCATGTATCTTCGTGATAAGACAGATGTAATAAAGCTATATGCGATGGCCAAATGAAACCAGACTTTATTCAAAGTCAAGATGAAATACAGCAGGAGCGGTTATATAACGCAACACATAAGAATATTTTTATTGTAGTTATGAAGGTTTTTATCTTTCTATTTTGTTGTTTATTCGCCTTTGCGGCGTTCCAGACCATTATAGTATTAACACCAATTTTATTAAAGGATCCTTTAGTTACAGTATTTTTGGCGTTAATGTCGCTACCGGTAGTGGCGCTTTTGTGGATGGGTGTTAAGCACGTCTTCGCTAAATTGATGAATGCTATAGAAAACGTCAAGGTGGATGAGGGGAATAGAATATGTCATAAGGTTCAAGACGCTAGTAATTTCGTGCCACACTCTCAAAATGAGGTTAAACACGGAGTGTCAGCATTCTCATGGATAGGCATGGTTATATTAGGGATTTTGAGTGCTGTTTTTGTATCAAAGATATTTAAAAAACATGTTGATAAATCTGATAAATAAGAGTATATATAATTGGAGGGTAAATGCTTGATTAATACAATTTTAGTAGGGATTCTGATAGGCGCCACCCTCGCTTTAATAGCAGAGCTTTGGTTTGATAACAAGAGGGTTCGTGGGCTTCTTAAGGCCGCCCTCTTTATTAGGAACAAAGATCGCCAAGTTGTAATGCTGCACAGCGAGTTTATTCAGAAGCTTGTTCATGATGAGATTGTCGCAAAGCACATGCAGTCTAAAGAATTTAAAGATGAAGAGGAATATAAGAAATTGTACGCCAACATCAATAAGTTAATAGATGAAATAATTATTGGAGAACAGATTTTATTCCCTGCGTTGGTAAAGGCTGGGTTAATAGAAAAGAATTCAATAAAAATGCAAGAGCGGGAGGCTTTATTCAATGCCAACAAAACAGACGAAAAGAAATAAATATCTTCCTAGTATATTGGAGGAAGCTGATAAGCTTGTCAATGAGGACCGTCAGAAACAATACGGTCACCCATACGATAATTGGAATCACATAGCAAGCATAGCCTCGGCAATACTTAAGAAGCCGCATACAGCGGAAGAGTGTATAGTTGTCTTATTGGCCACAAAGTTAAGCCGAGAAATATTTAAAACCAAGAGAGATAATTTGATCGATGCGGCAGGTTATTTAAAAATTTGGGATATAGTTAAGACAATGAGTAAACATGACTCAAACAGATAATCAAATAGCACATGTTTTTAGTTGGTGGTGGAAATTTAAAAGTAAGGTTGCGGATGCATGGTTTTTCATCACGGATTTGAAGCACAGATATAAACACGGGTGTTCTGAACGTGAGTTGTATGCTTTGGACTATCACGCTTCTAAATGGTTAGTTAAAAGATTGACGGCCATGAAAGAGTATGAAGAAAACAATAAAGAAAACGAAGGGTGTGAGGATTGTGAGCATGCGCATAAGGAATGGATAGTAGAGTTAGATAAAATGATAGCGGCTTTTAATTTAATTATATGGAACAATGAATGGCATCCAGAAGATCCAAATTTTCATTCAATAGATATAAAAGATAATCCGGACGCAAAAAGGGTATATGACGAGGGCATGGAAAGTTTTAAGGCGCATTTTCAAGATCTTTGGATATAGGAGGCGCAGTGATAGAGATAGGCCCAAATCTATCAGGTTTGATAAAAAGTTCATTTGAGATTATTGTAGTAATTGTAGTGTTGTATTTTTTACTTCGTTAGGAGGTCTGATGAAAAAAAAGAAAGAGGATGAAAGATGTTGCGGTAATTGCGGAAATTCGATATCAGTTACTAGAACCGTATGTAATAGGATATGCTCTTCAACGCAGAGCTCCAACACCCCAAGACTTAGGAAGTGGGAGCCACTGCCGGTTGGGTTTGTACGCCCACCAATAGATATGGAGATTGAGATAAATGAATAATTATTTTGGATTTTTCTCGGATGGTGACTACAGAGTTATAGAAGTAGTAGACGAGCAGGAATACAAACAATATTTAAGAGCGGTTAATCAAAAATACCCAAAAGCTTTTGTCTCAGAAATGTTCGAGGCTAGCTCTGGAGAGGAGGCCAAACAAAAGTTTAAAGATAAATTAGGAGTTCATTCTAAACAAGAAAAAGAAAAAATCGAGGCTAAAGAGAAGGAGGAAGCAGAAATGAAACGAAAAGAGGAGGCAGTAAAAATGGACGAAAATAAAGCGTTGATGGTAAAGATTTTCAAATGGGGAGCGGCAGTTGTAGGCGTTATATTAGCCATAATACTCTGCACCAACCTGTTTAAAAATCTGTCAGCAGACAAGGTAATGTGTATACAGAATCCTATCACAGGCTCTTTAACATGGTACACGGAGCCGGGTCTTAAGTGGCAGGGCTTCGGGAAGGTAACGAAGTTTGAGAAGCTGGAAACTTATGAATTCCAGATTCCAGTAAGATTTAATGACGGCGGACACGGAACGGTGGTAGGTTCCATTAACTATGAAGTTCCGCTCGATGTTCCGTCTCTTACATCATTGCTTCAGAAGTATGGTAGTCAGGAAGCAATACAAAAGAACCTTGTAGAGGTTGTTACCAATAAGTGTGTGTATATGACTGGCCCGCTTATGTCTTCGAAAGAAAGCTATGCTGAAAAACGCACGAGCTTAATATTCTATATCGAGGATCAGATTAAGAATGGTGTTTATCGCACAACTCAGGAAGAGGTAAAAACTAAAGACCCCATTACCGGGGCAGATAAAACCATCACCGTCGCTAAGATTGTGATAGATAAGGACGGCAAACCGATGAGGCAGGAAGATGCTATACTGACAGGGTATGGTATCAAAACTAGCAATTTCGCAGTAACCAAGCTTCCCTATGATGATGCAGTAGAGAAACAGATTACACAACAGCAGGGCATCACAATGTCTGTGCAGACCGCAATGGCACAGGCCAAAGAAGCGGAACAGAATGCAATCACCGTAGGTAAACAGGGTGAGGCTAATGCGGCGAAAGCAAAGTGGGAACAAGAGGTTGTTAAAGCGAAGGCTGTCGTAGAGGCTCAACAGCAACTCGAAGTTGCGACCCTTCAGAAACAGGCTGCAGCGCAAGAGAAGGAAAAACAGATCATGCTTGGTGAGGGTGAGGCTACCAGGAAGAAGCTTGTGATGGCGGCCGACGGTGCGCTTGAGAAAAAGATAGAGGCGCTCGTAGCAATTAATAGCCGTTATGCACAGGCGATGGAAGCTTATAAGGGAGCGTGGGTTCCTAGCGTCGTGATGAATGATGCGAAGGGAGCCACTGCAGGATCAGGAGCGAACGATCTAATCGAGCTTCTGAAAGCAAAATCCGCAAAAGAATTATCGATAGATATGACGATACCTGATAGAAAGAAAGAAGATAAATAACAAAATACCGTGCTGGGCGACAGTTAGCCCGATTTGACTGAGCAAGGGGAGGCGCCTAGCGCTTCCCCACTCGGTCCACGGAATGGAGTGAAATGTCAGTAAGAAAAAAGTTCGACAAAGAATTATATAAAGAAAACGATGAGATAGCTAAACGCATAGCGTCTCTTGTGGCTACCAAAAAATACGGCTATGAAGTAAAACAAAATCCAGACCAATATGGTGTGGATCTTTTGTTATTTAAAAACGGTTTAATATCTGGTTATGCTGAAGCTGAAATTAAAACGGTATGGGACACGTTTAATTTTCCGTACGAAAATATACAGTTTCCAGAACGCAAGATTAAGTTTACAAATCTAGGATTGCCAACAATGTTTTGCATGGCTAATTCATTGAAGGATAGGGCGTTGGTGGTTTGGGGGAAGGATCTGAGAGCAAGCCCAATAGTGGAGGTCTCTAACAAGTATAATGCTAAGGGCGAGTTGTTCTTTCAGGTTCCGTTAGAAAAAGCCATATTTTATACTATTAAATTAAGGACGGAATAATATGGAATTTAAAACGTCATTGTCTAAAATATATAGTAATTCAATTTATTGGGACGTTTATAACGATGACGAAAAACTCATTGGCACATTCGGTGTATTATGGTTAGATCAGAAGCTTTATACAGATATAGAATTGAAAAAGAAATATAGGGGTAAGGGGTATTTTAAATTGGTGTACGATTATTTTATTAATCACCTTTGGGATGACATGTGGCATACACAAACATTATATGCTTTTGTTGGGAAAAATAACATAGCATCACAAAAAGCCCATCAGAAATATGGATGTAAGTTGGTTAAGACGAATAGACATACTTATATTTACTTAGTTAAAAAGGCGGTTAAGAATGGCTGATATGCCGGTTCAAGTGCATTTGAAGAGTATTATACTTGTTAACAAGGAGGAAATATGAGTGAAGACACAGAAATGAAAGACGCAAAGGAATGTAATTGTAACTGTGAAAAGGAAGACCCTCGTGCACCGGCATATAAGGATGATGTGGCTAATCTAGCGTTCAATCATCTACAAATGATAGCTGCGCTTGAGGCGAGAGTATCTGAACTAGAGAAAAAGATTGCGGCATTAAGTGCTACACCTGAAAATCACTATCATTATCACTATGATATGAAGGGTGATTTGCCTCCGGCTTATAATCCGGGGTATCCGGTTAATCCGTATCCGATATCACCGTCGTGGCCAGACAGGCCCAACTATCCGATTATAACTAGTGAAAATGATAAAAAGAATTGTGACTACCATAATCTATCAGGAGATGTAAAGTGAATATAGAGTGGGACATTAAAATAAAGAACGTCGGTGGCGGCTTTATCATTGAGGTTCCGTCTGATGCGGAAGAGGGGAGATATAATCAGATTGTGATAGAGGAGAGAGACACGTCACCCATGACAGACGATAGTGCTCGTTTAGATGAAACCATGGCCGCTAGAGATTTAATCTTTCGTATATTGTCGGCTGTCGGATATTCTTTTAGTGATCACAGCGCATATAATATCAAGGTGTCAATAGAGGATAAAGATGGCGACGAAGTAGAAGTTAGGCCAGGTAACTACACCATAGATAAGGTAAAAGATTTAAATGAGGGCGCTGAATGAATATCGAAAAGTATGAATATTACGGAGTTAATGTCTCGGTATTTTCGGAACTAAAAGGTAAACACAAGGAGATGTGCTTATGTTGGAAATGTGCCCTTCTAATAATCGACCCGGCATATCCAGCACAGAACTGTGAAATTGCCCGTGAGAATTATGAGCTGTGTAAGAAGCACCACGTTGTGACTCCAGTATTTGAATGTCCAAAATTTATTTCAAAGGAGAAGATATAATGGAAAATTTAATGAGGATTGCAGGCGAGATCAAGGCTCTGCCGATAGAAGACAAGCGTAGACTAGCGGCTGTTATGGCAGGGGCTGTTTCACAACACATGGATGTAACTAAAATAAGGGACACACATGATTTAGAAATAGCTCTCATAGCATCAATGGGATAGGTTATAAAAATCCTTATATAGTGTAAGAGGATACGGTCCGGGGTAGTGTAATGGTAGCACGGGTGGCTTGTGTCCGGGGAGCGATAATGAGATTTAGTAAGATTTGGATGATACCGAAGGGTGAATTAATTAATATAGTGTAAATTGAGGCGTAAGGTTAATAGACCAGATTTAGTGACCTTAAATAATGAAATAGGAACATTGGGATATGTTGGTACTGGCAGAAAATACGGAGTAAGTGACCATGCTGTTAGAAAATGGGTTGGTTTGAAATGATACAGGGTCATCTAAAAGTAGGATGGATCCCTTTGAAGGATCCTATGAAGGTGCGAGTCCTTCCCCTGTAGCTAAAACAAATAAGTATCAAAAGGATTCTTACATTTCAAAGACAAAAGAAACAAGTTTGCCAATTTTTTTGTGAACCACCTAATCCCGGTTCGAGTCCAGGCCCCGGAACCAAGGAGAACGAATGAATATTTTAGTTGTAGAAGACGACCCCAATAGGATAGCGTGGTTTAAGAATAAAATATCTGTTGGTCTCGATATATGTACCACAGCCAAAGACGCTGTCGCTCGTGTTAATTCAAAGAAATATGACTTCATATTCTTGGATCACGATTTGGGCGGTCGTGTCTTCGTTCCTTCAGAAGATGAAGAAACAGGATACACTGTGGCAAAAGCCATAGCAGAATCCAGTAATAAAAATACGGATGTTATAGTGCATAGCATGAACCCGGTCGGAGCCGAAAACATTTGTAGAGTTCTACCGCAGGCTCTCAGGAGGCCCTTCGGCACTTTTGATTTAAGGCAGGTTGATGATGATGGACAAAAATAAAATAACTGTAATAGACATTGTCTCTATATTGGAAATAGTACTCTTGATAGCGGCTTTACTATATCTCGGTCTTAGACATTAATCTTCACGGAGGTCTAATGGGGAAAAAGGAAAGGTTGCAAGAAAAAGCCGATATATTGCAGGATAAAATCAACAAGGTAGAAGGCGAGTTAAATGAGCTGGATTTAGAGGATAAGGAAAACGAATTGCAAGAGGCTCAGGATTTGGTGGCGAATATAGAATCTCAGTTAGAGGATATGATATCTTCCATAGATGAGCTGGAGATCGAGAAGACAAGGCTGGAATCACAATTAGACGCTATACAAGATCAAATGGACTAGTTGCTTCTGAAATCCAACACCTTGCCGTAAAATAATTGCACTACCGAAGGGAGCAAACAGCCACATCAGAGTGCATGGAATGTGGCGGACTAGAGGTTGGCAATTGTGTTGGGTTACAATGGAGGCTGGCGGTGACACATGATAAAACAAACGGCAGTATTTATATATATTTGATACCAAAAGAAAGGATGAAATCACTGCATTATAACACAGCTCTGAAGCCGGTTACTAAATCGTGCATGGTAGCGGTCGACACTGACAAAGACGGCAACACGCTTGGCGTAGAAATCATCTATGAGAAGCATCAAAAGATACACTCATTCATCGTACCCAAATAGGAGAGCATGAATATATCCGTTGACGACATAGAAAAGGGCATACACGATATAGTGAAACAGCCGGACGGCATTAGGCGTCTTGCTGAGGTCATTCATTTAATTCTGAGTGATATGGAATCAACAGCAATGAATACGAAAAAGGCTGTTATTGTTATTAATCAACACAAGGACAACTAATGCAGAACAATGCGAAACATAAAATAGAACAGTTGGGGATGTCTGAGGGCAAGGCTCGTAGACGGCTTGAGAAGAAGTTTATATTTATGCTTATAGAGAAAGCTGGTATGAATGTTTGTTATAAGTGTCTTAAGCCAATGACAGCGGATACGTATTCTGTAGAACATAAGAAGGAATGGTTGTATTCAGAGGATCCGGTAAATGCTTATTTTGATATGGCTAATATAGCGTTTTCCCATAGGAAATGTAATAGGGGAACCAGAGGAATGGTCAGGAAGTCCAGGGGCACTATTTATAAAGGCATATTCAAGATTAACGATGACAAGAGAAGTAAGCTTTGGAGAGCCAATGTTTACGTGAACGGAAAGCGACATTATGTAGGAAGTTACGCCACGGATAAGGAAGCCGCCATAGCGTATGATGAGGCCGCTGTTAAATTGTTGGGCGACAGGTGTATAACTAACAAGGCGCTTCATCTTCTCCCTTAAAAGCATTATTCTATAATGCTTTCCAGTCACTATACTCTCTCAACAACGTGAAAACGCATTATTATATAAGTGGTTTTAGAGGCTGTTTTCGTGAAAAGTGGACTTCAAACGCTCAACACCTTAAGAATAAGCCTTATGCCATAATGTGTTTTAAGCATATTTTCCCGAGTAACTCAGCTGGCAGAGTGCGAAACTGTTAATTTCGATGTCCCACGTTCGATCCGTGGCTCGGGAGCCAATATCAATGTGGGGGTGACTAGTATCGACCGGAAGTTGAAGTCTGTATTGCCTGTTGAGGTTGAGTCTCCTCGTTAAAAAGATTCAAAAAACAAAAGCTAACTCAAACTTAGCTCTGGCAGCTTAGCTGTCACGCCCACTTTTCCTTGCTCACGTGGTTAAAATGGGCGTCATTACAGTGAGATATATCTACTAGTGCGTATGAGAGTAGACGAAAAACAATACGCTGAGGCGTGTCAAGGTTTGCGCATTTGTCTTTGATGCCCTAAAGCTACAATTGCGCTACACAGGTAGATATACATGCGGACGCTTTTTGGGACCCGGGTGCGAATCCCGGCACCTCCACCAAATTACTATTGACAAGCAATATTACATGTGGTATACTTTTATCAATTAAGGAGACGAGATGAAAACTATTTCAGCATGCATAATTTGTAAAAACGAAGAGCCAGTTCTAGATAAAATGTTTAATAGTATTAAGTCTGTAGTCGATGAAATCATTTTTGTAGATACCGGCAGTACAGATAAGTCTAAAGATATAGCCGCTAAATACGGCGCAAAGATATATGATTTCCCATGGACTGGTTCTTTTTCTGATGCACGTAATGAAGCCATGAAACATGCAACGAAGGATTTTATATTTCAAATAGATTGTGATGAAACCCTAACATCTCAGAGCGTTGCAGAGTTGCAAAGATTAAAAAACTGCGATCTGAAATTATATAATGTCACCATGCACAATTTTTTAGATACCGGTGATATGGTCGTGAGCAATAATTTTAGATTATTTCCCAATGATAAAGAGTTAGTGTATGAATTGCCGATACATGAGAATGTATCTGACTATAAAAATAAATATAAAATAGACGGTACGTCAATTATATTAGATCACTACGGATACACTAAATCCGAGAAAGATAGAAAGGGCTCTGATAAACGAAATTATGATATGCTTAAAGAGTGTGTTGATAAAGAACCCAATAACCCTTACTTTATATATCATTTTGCGCAACAGTGTTTTCTTGCTAAAAAATATGAAGATGCATATAAGTTTTATATGCAAGTTGTTGATATATTAAAAGCTGATCCTAAACATTTTTATGCAAACTATCTTCCGCTTTCATATGACGGAGCAGCTGTTTGTGCGACGACAATCAATGATATTAATAAAATTAATGCGCTTAAGGATGTTGAAACAACGTCATCAGCATTCTATTTAAATTTAGGTACGTTCTGCGAAAACGCAAATCTATTAGATGCAGCGATAACGCTATATGATAAAGCGTGCTACTGTACTAAGTTAATAGGAAAATTGTTGAGCTATGATAATGGCGCAATGACGTGGAAACCATATGCTAGCTTAGGCAATGCATACTTTAAGGCCGGGAAGATAAGCAAGGCAATAGATGCATACAGGCTGGCATTAAGCGAGAACCAAGTTTTGCCAGAGATATGGGCACAGGCTAGCAGACTTTATATTGCTCTTGAAAATATTCCAATGGCTGAAACCTATATGAAGGAAGCCATCAAACATAAAAATGATAAGGTAAATAATATCGCACTAGCCAATATATACATTGCTAGCGAGCGGTTAAAGCCTGGGGTAGAACTCTATTTTAAGTGGGCGTCACCAGAACAGTTGATAGCCTTGATGCAAGAGATGCATAGAAATGGATTTACCGATATAGTCGACGATATTCAACATGTATTAGATAGTAGGGAACATGCGTTTACGATGCCTAATGTTGACATGCCGTTGCTAGAAAACTCAGTAACGATTATCATGCCAACGTTGTTGGTGGCTCCAGCAAGGTGGATAGAAAGATCGTTGGAAGAGGCTGAGAAGTGTAAATACATCAAGAAAGTAATAGTGATAGACAATACCGCTAAGAAGGAATTTAAGAGCAAAATAAAGTTTGGAAATAAAGTTATGGTCGTGGATGACCAGCCAGATTTACAGGTCAACCCAGCCTGGAACTATGGCGTTAATTTGTGCGACACCAAGTACTATCTTCTTTTGAATGACGATATATTGTGGAACAGTGATGTTATACAAAGTTGTTTAAACGTGGTCGAAAAGAATGACAGGTATTCCGTGTTGACTGTCGTCACTCGTAGAGAAAGTTTTGATGAATATAATAAGGGGTTTCCGGTAACGACGCCAAAGATTATCACAGCAGCAGTCCCGCTGAATCATATTGAAGGCGGTTGGTTCGTATTCGGGAAGAAGGATGAATGGATAAATATTCCTAGCGAATTAAAGATTTTTTATGGTGATAATTTTATATTTGAGAATGCTGTTATAAAGCATAAAAAGAAAATAGGCAAGATTTTAACGCAGTATATTTGTCATATAGTGTCTATCACCGTAACATCTCTTCATCTTTATGAGGAAGGATTATTGCAAACAGAAGGTAAGATATATGAAAAGATCAGAGCGAAAATAAGGTAGGAGGGAAAATGTACAATAGCACAGATAAGTTTGGGTGCGACAATTGTAAACAAAGGCCAAATTGCGATCTTCCGGTCGGATATATTTCACCCGGCAAGAATATATGTAGTTTGTGGATTGGGATAGCATCTGGAAACTTTGAAGCACCTATAACTGAATCTCCTGGGAACGTTGGTGAATTTAAAATTAATAGAGACAAAGTGGTAAAAGAATTAGCCGAAGTGCTAAACAGGAATTGTGTTGAGAATGAAAGCAACACGGCGGACTTTATATTAGCAGAATATCTCTACGATTGTTTAGAGGCCTATAAAAAGATACATGATCGTAACGAAAAATGGTACGGAAAGGAACTTAAAATAGGAAATTTTTAAAGGAGGCAGTATGGCAAATACCGGAAAAGAAGTGACCATAAACATGGCGCTAGGGAAGTTGAAATCCCTGCACCAGAGGCACTCGGAGCTTTGCACTCTGAGGAACATCAACGCTCGTAGGGTCGAGCGGTTCGGGTATGGCAAGGACGGAGAGAAAGAGGTCTCCGAGCCAACATACTCGGCAATAGAACTGGATAAGAAAATATCCAGGATAGCCAAGGAGATACGTCTCCTTGATGAGTCCATCAAAGCGACCAATCAAGTTACGGCCGTTAAGGACTATCTTTGGGATGACGAGGTCCTTTCAGAGATACTGTAAATAATTCTCGGCATGCTTGTTGGCAGTCGCTCTGCCTAAGACGGGTATGATATTAGAGCTCCCTTGTCGAGAGAGATATAATCAGTCTTTGCGGGCTGAGGACAGATAGAGCTCGAGTCTTGTCTCCACTTCACTTATTGAGCTCGATAATCAAAAGCATAAAGTGACTTGGCGGGAATGGGCGTTACCACTAGTGCCATTCAAACATACAGGTATGTTGGTGCCTGGTCGTCGGTGACCGGTACCTAACTTGTTGGTTGTTGATTTTTGATGTGCCACCCTTATGGGTTTGATTATTTTAATTCTTTAAGGTTGGTTGTTACCTCTGTCAGCTCGCTTATAAAATATTAACGCTGGTGCACGACCAAACGAGGACGGCTAACAAATGGCTCGTCTGGAGTAGATCCCTTAAATCGTATGCTGCTTAAATATCTGCTGGTGTCTGATGCAGATTGCCAGCCTCTTAATTTAGGAGAATGCATGAAAAGATTTACAATAGAAGATCCAGTATACGGTCAACATCTGCATGTTGTATTAAACACATCCCCTAAGGCATTTTTCAAATTAGTGAAATCAGAAATAAAAATTGGCACGTTTAGCAAGGATGACGATATAACACCAACCGATGGCGCAGCGTATTTTATGTTTAAAGACAATAGCGGAGATGAGCATTGTTATCTTTGGATGGAATCTTTTAATAAGAGCACGCATAATATAAGCGCATTAATACATGAGCTGTATCATCATATGTGTTACGCCATGTCATTTGTAGAAGTTAAGGATGAAGAAGCATCGGCTTATTATCTGACATTCCTTTGTAATAATGCACTCAGTAAACTAGCTTAAGGAGAACTCATGTCTTGTGCTAAACAATTAGTAGTAGCCGTTATAAAAAATAAAGGTCGTTATTGGGTTGGCACTAACTGGTGTCACAATCCTCAGACCAAATGCCCACGTGGTGACATGCCATCCGGAGAAGGATACGAGAACTGCCAACAAATCTGTAAACAAAACGCCCATGCAGAAATAGACGCAATAGCAAATGCTGGGGAGAACGCACGTGGTGGCACACTCTATTTATATGGTCACACATATTGCTGCGAAAAATGTAGAAAGGCAATTTTAAAGGCTGGTATAGTCGGTGTTATTTACGGGTTTCCTGATGAATTTAATAAAGTGTCTTAAAAAGACTTGACAGGAAATATTTATTCTGCTATAACCAATGGAGGGTATAAAAATGGAACAAACTGTTGAGTCTCTGATTAACACATATGATATCAACGTCGGTAAAAAATATACATGGACAAGATACGCATATGTAGTTGAGGTTAAACAAAAAGACAGGGATTTATGTAAAGTTGTTATTTTATCCGCACCAAAAAGAAAAGACCCGCACCCAACTTCTATCGGAACCTACATAACGGTTCTGCAAAAAGACTTACGCAAAATGCCGGCAAACCCATCATAATCTAAATTTTAACCCAGGAGCTAGTAGAGATGCCTCCCTACTAGCTCCACCGGCTCTCTTCGTACTTTATTCCCATCATTTTATAATCCCTCAAAACTCTTTTAAAGTCAATCTATTTTTGCATTTCTGTGTTTTCTTTCCTGTAAAACTCATAAAATGGGTTATAATAAGCCTTATATTATGAGGGACATACACCTATGTCCAATAGATACAGGAGGAATTTATGTCTGAATTGAAAATGAGTAAGGGAGGGCTTTTTGGCTCTAGCAATGTAGACTGGTATTTGGGCAGGGATCATCACAAGCTTTCTAAAATGAAAAAGCATTTCGTTTCAGCAATGACAGAAATGATTAAATTTGAAAGAGCAGAGTGTGCTAAGGTTCACATCGATCCACAGTTTACATTAGATAAATCTAAAAAGGTGGCCAGCATTCTTGAACAGATCAAGGATCATTACGAGTTGGAGGCTCTTCGTCGGGTTATATTTGATCTTAATATTATCCCGGATACTTACGAAGAAATTAAAAGAGCAGGAAGCCTCTTAAGAGAAGAGTAATTGGAGGAATAACTATGCCTGGAAAATTTAAGACAGACGAAGAAATAGCAGCTGAATTAGCTGGCGGACCATCAGCAGAATCTAAGCCGTCAAATTCAACAGAAGTTAAAACGTTAAGTGATTTGGCTAAGCCCGGTGTCGCCGATGAAATATTTAAACCTAAGGAACAATCTAAGGCTGTCAGCCCTGGCGCTGTCGGTGGAGAGATAACTGACGCAGAAGTTATTTCTAAATTAAAGGAAGCCCAATCCAAGGGTGCGCTTGCGCTCGCCAAAGCAATAGTAGAATTAATACCGGCTCTTGGGACTAAGCAATATAAAATTCTTTCAGACTACAAGGTTCCGATACAGGAGTTGTTTAAGTCTTCTGATGGTAACAAACAAACCGATAGACTTGGCAACCTTGCTTTGAAAGAGCTTAAACATAAAAAATCAATAATCGTTAAAAATGAAAAGAGTAAGGCACCAAAATCTCCTGAAGTAATATTTAAAAATCTTCACGAGTTTCTGCAGTTGAACAATACCGTTTTCCATCAAGCGTTTATAGAAACAAACGTACCCTTGGTACAGGAAAAATTAAAATCAATCGGTATCACCATTCCAGATCCGGAAGCGTTTAAAACTGCGTATGAGAGCGCCAACAAGGAGCGTAGTTTTGATAAATTATCACAAAGTAAACTTACTGAGCCGGTTCAGAAAAATACCAAAATGTCAGCCGGAGATTTGAAGAAAATATTACAATCACCAAAGAAATATTTATCCAAGGCGTGGTCCAGCCTTGTGGCGCAAATTAAAATGGTCAGAGCTACCACAAAGGCAATAAATAATGGATTAAATGAGGTTATGAAAACACAAGGCAAGGAAATTTCTAATTTTGTCGCAACCAAGGTTTCAGATTATTTGGCTCAGCAAAAGGGGGCAGTACCGCTCACTCCAGAACAAAAGGCCGCTGAGATAGAAGAGATTACAAAGGGACTGCATATACCAATCACGTACACTAATCAAGACTATGATAAGTTATATTTAAAACTAGAGAGCTATCTGTCTAGGCTTAAGTCTGGTATATCTGTATATGCCAAGTTGTGGGATGAGACAGGTAAGCTTTATTCTCTTGAGCAGATTACGTATAAGAGCAGCGTGGACAAGGTTAAGTATGCCGCTAACCACGCAGCTGTTGGTAAGATGTTAGAAGAACTGGACAAAAAATTATTTAAGACGCTGCAGGATACCATTACGCAGGTAGGGAAGTTTAATGTAGGGTATGACCCTAGTCTAGAATTTAGAACCATAGTTAAGGTTGCTATCAATGAACAAGGAAAGGACATGTTGGAAGAATTAGAAAAGGGCAAGGCAGGTACTATAGACACAGCCGCAAAAACTCCTCCAATCCCGCAAGATACCAAAAAGCCAGAACAAGATGGTAAAAATGTTAAGAGTTTTTGGCTTATTAATGCTGCGTCTATAATGAATGATAGGGGAGTTACTGCTTGGTTGGTCAATTACTTCACGATGGCTTATACTGATTTAGAAGGACTTTGTACAGAAGTTGAACAAACCGTCAGCACGATAGAAGCGCTGACGAGAGAACTATTCCAAATCCGCAATCAGTTAGAAGCTACAAAACGTGGGATATCTCAAGAAGAAAAGCCGGCTAATATTATGCAATTTAATCAACAGCCTCTAGCAATGGCGGCCACGTTAAAAGATAAGTCAAAGTAAAGGAGTACCGTGGAAGACAAAATTAAGGAACAGGTAGCCAAGGGTGCCAAGATAGAAGGCGAACATGCCAATACCATAATGTCTTTGATTAAGGAAGTCAATCCAGATTTTCCTAAAGACAAGACGGATGAGTTGGTTAAGAGGATAAAAGAGGAGTTAGCTAAGGATCACGTGGTTAAGGAAAATATGCCTAACTACTATGATGAACTAGAGCAGTTAGAAAAAAAGCTGAAGGGCGGAGAGGCCAATAGTGCAGCAATGTCGGAGCCAGGCAATATGACTGTTCGTGATGATACGCAGAATGATTCTCACAGCACGCCATTTGATACAAAGAAGCCGGACACAATAAGCACTAAGCCTGTTGCTACAGGTGACGACCCAGAACCTTATAACGCAAAAAATGTACCGCCTCAGTATGGTTCAAATGACACTCAGACATTTGCCCATAATTCTGCTCTAAAGATCAATGCTAGTGCATATTTACCGACAGATAGTGATATGAGAAAGGTAGTAATACTCAATGATAACGGTAGTGGCCGGTATACGGTTAGAGATTTAATTAACAACACAACATTTATTGTATCTTCCGATGAACTGCTTTCAGAGGAAGAATATAAAAATACAAATTTCTTTTAGGAGGAAATCACAATGATACTAAAGAATGTAGTTTCAACAGGCAAGGATCTTCATGTTCAGGATATAATCGACTCAGCGGTGGTTCTGGTTTATAACACAGACACAGTCGTGCTCGAAACTCCTGGGGCAGTAAAGTCGTATCTCGTCGGCGATCTTGCAAGACTGATCACTGCTGGCACGGTCACAGTGACTCAGCCACCTTCAGCTGATGTTCCATCTAACATAGCTGTCGGCACCGCAACTGTTTCAGCCACCACAGGCTCTATAGTGGTAACGGGCGTCCCTTCAGTTTGGGGAACCAACTACGTTGTTTTCACGTCCATAGTGTCTTCTCCAGTAACGGTTGCTAGAGTAATAGTAACCCCGGTAACTTCTTCATTCACAATTGCCGTGAAAGATGCCGCAGGTGCTGCAATAGATACTACAAGCGTCAATGCTGTAATATCTTACGGGATCTTTAAGTCCAATATATAATATAGTGTATAATCGGGGAGGGGCTGCGGCCTAATAAGCTGTAGCCCTCTCCAGAAAACTTCGTTTCAAGGGGCGAAGCTTTTCAAAACCTTATAGGGGGTTCATATGTCAGACAATAAATTCAGCCACAATCAGGTAGATGCCGGCGATGATTCTGCCGAGCTCTTCGCTGATCAAGAAATTCAGCGAATACTCATGAAGAGGGAGGCGTCCACAAACGGCATAGGCGATATTTCTAAGGCTCTTAGGAATAACACTTTTGTCGGCTCAAATTTAAAGAATGAAATAGTTGAGCTTGAAGAAAATATGCGCCAACTTCTGAGCGAAGGACGATATGGGTATAAATTTATTGAAGGCACCCTCATGTCTTTAGGCTATCCCCTTGATGAAATACGTAACGTGTTTGAAAGATTGACCGGAGTATCTGTTGAAAAATGGATGAACGTTGATCAAATTTATGATGTTCCGGGTAGTATCCCGGGCATTAATTACGGTTGGGGCGCATCTAAAAACAGTGCGTATGATTTCTATTTTATCATGCCGTTTAAATGCGGATATTCGCTATTTGGCCAGAAGGGTGATTTGCAGAGAGACGAGGTGGATTATTCTGACACGCTAAGCAAGGCGATAGAAACACTGAAGTCGAAAGTTAAAGAAGCAGTCATATGGGATAAGCCAATCGACGCTAAAACTCTTGGTGAATTCCCTAAATCTAATTTTACACTACCAACAGTTTTTGCGCTTTCAGCCAACGAGAAGTTCAATTCTTTAGACAAATATTTATACAATAACATAGACAGACTAGATTTAGGGTCTATAGAAAAAATAATAGTCAGGGCTAAGTTAAATAATAATATTAGCGAAGACGAGTTTCAAATTCTTAAGAAAGATTATATAGATATTAAGGCAGATGAACTAGAAGAAGCAGAACCAAACAAGAGAGAAGAGAAAGAAGAAAAGGATGCCAATGCTGAGTTAAAAGACATAATGAACACCGAGGAAGAGAATGCTCTTAGTAAAAGCGTGGAAGAAGAGTTGGACGAGACCACGCCTACCGAGTATTTTAAGAACAGTGTAGACGAAACTAAATACGAAACTCTCCCGGCCATAGTCGTAGATAAAATATATTCCTATATAGATTATAAGAACGAAAGTTTGGACACGTTTGAAATAATCATAAAAGGATTTAAATACACTTCCATAGATGTTATAGAAGATTTCCAAAATACAATTTCCATAGATGACCAGCAATCGTTCTTTGACGCTAATGCGCTTATAACAGTTATACTCGTTATCAAAAACATGGCGCTTCCACAGGATCAGCAAGAGAAGAATGCTCTTATGGTATTCTCGGTCGTCAAAAGCGATATAGTGACCGCAGATTATTGCAAGGGGTCGGATAACAAGATGTACAGCTTAACAAATGAAGGATTATCTAAACTTTATATGTAGGGAGAGGAAATGGATTTTGAAAAGAGATGTAAGATTTGTCATAGAACCATCCCACTTAGTAAGATCTACTGTTCTATGAGTTGTATGAAGATTGGTATAAGTCAAAAACTTAAGGGTATCAACAAGGTTAATCATTTTGTTTCCAAGTGTGAGGTATGTGGTAAAGAGTATAATAATGTTGAGGGAACTAAATTTAGAAAAACCTGTTCCACTAAGTGCAAACAAAAGTTAACAGGCATAACTAATAAGAAAAATGGATTAATGGTCTGGAATAAAGGGTTGACAAAGAAAGATTCTAGAGTTAGAAAATACATAGATGCGATTAAGAAGAGATTTCCAAAAGGCACCCACTATAACATTGGAAGAGTTTATTCAGAAGAACGAAATAATAAAATATCTAAGAGCCTAAAAGGCGTCCCACTAAGCAAAGAACATAGAAGAATTCTTAGTATTTCTAAGGGCGGGGACGGAACTCCAGTTAAGGGATATGGAGTTGAATTCAACTACGATTTAAAAGAAATGATTCGTGATAGAGATGAAAGAAGATGTCAAAAATGTGGTGTACCAGAGGTGGAATGTATGACCAAGTTACCGATACATCACATAGACTATAACAAGAAAAATAACAGTGATGTGAATTTAATAGCATTATGTACAACCTGTCACCCTAAGACCAACTCTAATAGGAAGTATTGGGAAGAATATTTTACCCAATTAATGATATCTAAAATAAGTTTCACGAACCCGAACCCAAGGAGATTTTAATGCCTAAAGAAGATCCCAAGATTGATAAGAGTCTCATTAAGAAGCTTAATGCCTCTAAACCAATAGGGATAAGGGCTGGATTTCACCGTCAATCTGCTGAAGACATAGCTGATAAGATTACAATGGCTAGAGATAAACAAACCGCAAAGGGGTTCTCTAGGCAGGCCAATGATATGAGCTTCCAGTCCACCGGTGGCGCTGATAGAGTGCCGCTGCTTTACATGGACCCACTTTTCGACCCAGTAATAATGATGTTCCCCAAGGACAATGTTAGGGAACTCAATAGACGTTTGCGCCATTATTATCAGTATAATCCGTATATCAGAAATATTATAGATCTCCACAGTGAGCTCCCGCTTAGTGATTTTGATCTGAAGTGCGAAGACCCAGCCATAGAAAAATACTATAACGAATTTAAACAGCGCAAGCAGGTTCTTGAAACTTTTATCATGATGTCTAAGGACTATTGGCTTCTTGGCGAAGGCATGATGTATGGTAATTGGGATGAGTATAATAGGGAGTTTTCTTCATTTAATCAGTATCCTCCGGAAGATGTCGAAATTAAAAACACATATCTTAATGAGTATATTTATTTAATGAAACCTAATGAAACCATCAAGAAGCAGATGCACTCCGCCGATCCCATAGACATGAAGTTAAATGATGTCCTTGAGGCCGAGATGCCAGATTTTTATAACAAGATGATGTCAGGTCAGCCATACATTTTTAATAATTCCAGATTCATGCACTTAGCTAGAAGGCCGAATAAATATACACCAAGGGGCGTCAGTCCCGTGCTTTCGATAGTAAAAGATCTCATGTATGAAGATAAGCTTAGAATGCTGTTGATGACGTTTGTTGACAGGCACGTATTCCCTATTAAAATATTTAAAATTGGTTCTGAGGCAAAGGGATGGGTTCCACCTCCGTCAAAGATGAAGGAATTTGAGAATCTATTACTACAAGCCTGTTTCCCAGAAGATATAACAGAGATATTGACCGATTCAGGATTTAAGAAACACTGGGAAATCACTGACACCGATAAACTTGCGACAGTTAACCCAACAACTGGATTGATGATGTATGAAAAACCATCTAAGAAGTACGTGTATGACTGGTCAGATGATGGTGCTGTTCATGAAGATAATGGACTAGAACCAGAAGCTGTTGGGGCGACCATCGAGTCTTTAAGGAAACTAGGTAAAGCCATTGGACTTGATAGTTATGAAAAGATTCCCCAATATGTTTCTAGTCTTAAAAGACCATATATAAAAGCCTTTATTGACTCCTTCCTTTCAGAAAGAAAAGTATATTATAGATCAGATATTTCTGCCAAGGAACTAAGACTTAGAAATATTGACATGGTAGATAGTTTAAAACAATTATTCTTAACATTAGGATATAAGGCTAGGGTATTGCATAATGAATATCAGGGCGTCATGGCATACAATCTACAGTGGGTGGATTACGGAACAGATTTAATACACTTTAAAACAGAATCAGTAGATTGTGTTGTGACCCCTAATCATAGGATGCTGGTAAAAGATTATAGAAATGATGGTGAATGGAAAGCCAAAGAAGCCTATGAAGTAAAAACGGGTGACCAATTTAGAACGTATGTTGATGGGGTGGAAGATAATATTGAAGTACCAAAAACATATAGGCTTGGTAAATACGATATAGATATGAAGGATTTTGTTGAACTGATTGGATATGTTGTGACAGAAGGTGGAATAGACGCTAAGAATAGAAGAACAGTCATAACACAGTCATCCTCAGCTAACCAAGATATATGTGAAAAAATAAAATCCTGCCTAGACAGAAGTGGGATATCATATAGAGTGCATTCAAGAGATTTTGAAAGTACGCTCAAGGGAAAGAAATATAAAAATAAATTAAATGATTATGTAATCAATGATGTGGATATTACTAATCAATTGTCTTTATTGCTTGGTGTTAAGACAAAAGAAAAACATCTTCCAAATATTGTAAAGAATTTACCTAAAGAATATTTACAAATTCTTTTTGATGCTATGATTGATGGTGATGGTACGATAATAAAATCTAATCTTGGAGATTACAATAGATTCTATTTCTACCCATCATCTGATGAGCTAGCGAAAGATTTCCAGGAAATATGCTTTAAACTAGGGTTTAACTCTAGTTGTAGAGAAAGATTTATGAAGAGTCCATCATCTGAAAAAATATTGAGAAGTTTAAGAATAAATATTGTTAAGAGAGATGGAAAGAAAATTAAGAAAAATTTTGAGCCTGTGATTTATAAAAAATCACAAGTTACAAAAGAAAAATATTCTGGAAAAGTTTTTTGTTATGATGTTGGAGCGAACCACACGCTCATTGTTAGACAGAATGGAAAAATTCTAATCACGATGAACAGCAACGATCCTGATTTTAATATAGTGACTCACCCATTCGTTAATGTGGATTACGTGGTTGGTAATGATAAGATCATGGATGTCACAGCCCATATGGATTGGGTTGCTAAACGTTACATGGTAGGGCTCTTTGTTAATGACACCGTTCTTCATGGTGAACTTGGCACGTATGCTGCTCAATCAGTGAGTTTAAAAGTACTCATGAATAAATATATGGCGTTTAGAGAATCCGTATCAGGTTTATCAATAGATAAAATATTTAAACCGCTTGCTGTTGCTCGTGGTTTTAAAAAGAGAAAACAAGCAGATTTAGATCATAACGTAAGAACAACTGCTGATGAATATGATGTACCAAAAGTATTCTGGAGAAGGATGAACCTTCTTAACAGCAGAGACCTTATGGAGATGGTATCACGTCTTAGAGAAAACGGTGAAGTTCCGTTTAAATACGTCGCTGATATATTCGATTGGGATGTTGAGGGGATTAAGAACGGGTTTAAAGAAGAAGAGGGCACGTCTCTTGATAAGCTTTGGAGAGATATAAGGATTAAGAAGAGCGAAGATCCCAACATCGCAAGTCAGATTTTAGACGGCACTAAGACTGAAGATTTAAAAATACCCAAAGTAAAACTAGAGACTCAGGAAGAAAAAGATGGAGTGATGGCGGAAGAGCCAGCAGCTCTTTCTAATATGAAGACAGACTTGCTTGGCGGTCCTATGGGCGGTGGTGGTACACCCCCTCCGCCACCGATACCCGGCGCAGAATCATTAGAGGCTCCAGGCCCATCAGCGGAAGCTGAAGCCGGAAAAAAGACAGGCGTTAATGGCCTAGAAGAAGCTGTTGGTGGACCGACAGAATCTAAGCTTCCTGGTGAACAAGGGTCTGCGGAAGCCGGCGGACCACCAGCACTATAAGGAGATAATATGGAATGGTTAAGAAAGGCTGCAGATTTGCACACAACAATTCACTCAGACACAACTGCCGGGCTATCTTTACTAATTGCACAATATCAACGGAAGGGATGGACGTTGATTGACACTTATGAAATTGATAAGGGTCATTTTACACCAGAGGGATTTGTTGGTAAATATTCAGCCCTTTTAAAAAAGCCAGAAGATGTGATCCCAGAGAATATGCAGGTCGTTGAATCCGAGACTAATGCTAACAAGGGTTCAGGTGCCGGAGCGGATACAGCCGGTGAACATGGTCTTTCTCCAACCGGTACTACCCCATATATCATGCCTGGGACTGGTCAAAAATGAAAGAAAAAATGTCTATAGGTGATATGGAACGTGTGCATGATTCCGTTTCTGCCGCCTTTAATAGGATAGCAAACGAGTTAAGTGCTGTCCGTAAAGAGACGGAAGAAATGGATTACGATGCTTCTAGAAAGATACAAATTTGCGTAGGCGTTTTAAAAGCCACGCTATATGAAATACAAGACTACATAGAGACTGAGAGGCGTAATGCAAACAGGAATGCCATGGTTAATAAGAAGAGCAGATAGCACAGTATCACCATCATCTGTGCAGGAGTTTCTTAGGTCCGAAGATTTTGCTCAAGCTTGGAAGGATGCGCCCGGTATGAATTACGAGGGCGTTAATATGAACAGGCACCCCACTCTTATCAATCTCAACAAGGTATTTCAAACAGACAATAAATTTAGAAAATGCGACACCTGTGGCAAGGTGTTGAGAGATAGTAAATCTAGATGTGAAAAGTGTGCGCTCAATCATCCACAAAAGAATATGGTGAAAACGGACAAGGCAATAGTAAAAGATAAAAATAAAGATTCAAATAAAAAGATGATCGAGAATGCTCCAACAGCCGGTAAACAAAATTCTAATACATATTATAATTCTGGAGCAGATGATGAAATTAAGGGCAACTCGACGTATGACGCTTATAAGAACTATCTTATTACAGTAAAACCAGACGGACAAGAGGGTGCGTATACCCACACTACGCACAGCGATTAATATGTGGCTTCTTAAGGCAGAGTTAATAGATGATTTGACCATAGAGGATATACGGAAACAGCTTGATTTTATAAAGGGTTTAGATGCATATCGTCAAAAAAACGGTCTTACATTAAGCGGGAATGCTTTAAAGGTGCGTAGAGAAAGGTTAAGATTCATTAAAAAGTGGAAGGAGAAGCACCTTCAACAGCTTGAGCTGCCTCTAGATATCTAAAATAGGTTATAATAAGCCTTATATATTGAAGGGCAAGTGTAGTGGTATCAAGGAGATAATATGGCATTCTCACGTAGAGGAACCAGCGAACCAGTAATTGAAGTGATAGATGGCTACGATAAGAAAAACGAGCAGGCAATACTGTGCCCGGAATGTAAAAAGCCGTTAAATTTAAAATCGTCTTCTGGCATAATTCGCCAGGGTTCGAAATTAATAATCGGCCAGATAATTATAAAGTGTTCAAGTTGTGGCAAGCAAGTCAGAGTATAAGGAGACACGATGGACTCATTTAAAAGAAATGCTTGGGAAGTATCCGACATTCAAAACACGAAAGCTGAATTGCAGTCTATTTTGGATGAAATGCAAGGGGTCCCAGATTACACAGCATTTAAAGTAAAATGCGAGAATCTTGCCGCTAAAATTAAAGGTCTTTTAGAAATCAACGACGAAGCTCACGTTTATTTGTTCCAAAATTCTAAGATTGTAGAAAAGATATCTTCTATGGGCGTATACTTCAAGAACGTTTCTAATAGTGCTCGGAAGAGTCAAGAAATACTTGCGCAGTACATTAAGTCTTTAGAGGTTATGTCCAACGCAAATAACTCAGCAGGTGTCGCAAAAGATGTGGCGGTACAAGATGTAGCGGTGCAAGATGTGAGCGATATATCAGAAGCCCCGGCATCAGCCCCAATAGTGGTTCCGCCGCCGCCAGAAATTGCCACTCAAGGTCCTCTTTCCAAAGAATCTCGTCAAGCAGCCGCTCAATATTTAAATCTTACTGCGGCTGATAAAAAGAAACACAAAAGAGATTTAGCTATTAAAAAGGCTAAAGAAAAAGCTAAAGCAAAAAAGGGTAAATAACATGTGGATGAGATATGGTTCTCTTGTTGACATTAGTGTTTTAAACGAGAAAGAATTAACAGAAACAGGCATGATCAAAACAGCCAATCTAGCAAATGAGTGGAGAGAAATAGTAAAGAAGTCGTACACTCTTCCAACTTATGAAATACATGGCGAGTTAGATATGGACAACTTCGTGTACTTTCGTGCTAGGGCAATTTCTGCGGGTGAGAAATATAGTTGCAACGGTAACGGAGATTATTTCCCAGCCGAAGAAATTAAGAAATCTATAGGGACGTTTGTAGGAAAAGGATTTTACATAGAACATAAATCCGATGATCCAGATAAAGCCGTCGGTATTATAGTATCAGCTAAGTATCTAGAGCCGGTCGACTACGCAGAATGCATAGTTGCCGTCAGCAAGAAAGATGCACCAGATGTTTGTGAAGAGCTTATTAATCATCGTCTTAATGCAGTAAGCATGGGTTGTTTTTTAGCCGGGACCCCGGTGTTGCTATCAGACGGTGTCTCTGTCCCGATAGAAACGGTAGATGAGGGAAGTGAAGTAATATCGCACACAGGCAAGAATAGAGTTGTTACCCATGCAATTAAACAACACTATTCTGGAGATCTCTATAAAGTAAGTGTAAATGGTAATGGGAACGCCACCATAAACGCAACAGCGGAACACCCATTTTATGCCATAGTTAAAAATAAAAAGTGTGTGTGTGGATGCGGTAGTGAGCTCCCTCAGAAAACAAATTCTTCTAAGAGGTCTTTTGATAGGCAATACATAACTGGTCATCATCAAAATGTAAAGAACAGCAATCCTAAGGCGGCTACTGCGTTATTAGAAGCTGTAGAGACAAAGATAGAGCCAAAGTTTGTTGAGGTAAAAGAATTAACGGTTGGCGATCTTCTGTTATGTCCGGTGTCATGCGATATTGTGGACTCAGGCATCACGGAAGGCCAAATGAAACTCATAGGTTACTTTTTGGCAGAGGGAAACTATCTTAAGCGTCAAGGTTCAGTTAGTGCTATTCAGTTTAATTTAAATAGCAATGAAGAATTTACTCTCGCAGAAGATATTATCAACTTAATTAAAAAAGAGTTTAACATAGTTGCCAAAAAATATTTTTATACCACGAGACTGAGTTCTATGACCGTGCAGGCATGCGGCAAGGACCTGGCGCAGTGGTTTTACAAGCATTGTGGTGAATATTCTCATGGTAAGAAAATATCTTATGAGGTAGTACAAGAAGATCCGAAAAAACAGATCTCTCTGTTGGCTGGTTGGCTTAATGGAGATGGGCATTTACATATAGATGACACACGTAAAACATTAACAGAGTGTACGACTTCTCCACTGCTAATAGAACAGTTAAGATATGTAGCCGCAAGATGTGGGATTCGTACGTATGTATCTGTCGCATCACAGAGGGAAAATAGGATGCAAGCATACACGCTTGGGTTTTCTTTACCGTGTTCTAGTGAACTGATAAAGAAAACCAAATGGTCATCCGAAAAAATTGATTTTGGTGATCCAAGCATAGCAAGCAAATTTGATAATTATTTAACATATCCTATAACAAATATAGAAAAAGAACATTATGATGGTATGGTTTATAATTTAGAAGTTGCGGATGACAACTCTTATATTGCCGGTGGGGTTAGTGTGCATAATTGTCTTTGCCATGAAGCCCAGTGTAGCGTGTGCGGAAATGTGGCACATAACAATGACACCTTGTGCATGCACATGAAGCCTTATCTGGACGCAAAGGGAGAGATTCCTAACCCATCATTCATAAAGGGTAGGGAAGTATCTGCAGCGGTCTCAGTATTCAGCGGTATTAAGGCATTCAATGGAAGACACGTTGCATACGAAATTAACAGAAAATTAATATTCAATGAACTGTCCGGCGTTAAGAAACCTGCGGATAGGGATGCGAATATTTATACGAACACGATTATAGCAAATAAAAGGGAGGAAATAACCATGCCAGGAGAAAACCTGTTAGATAAGCTTTCTTATAACGATTATAAGAATCTTAAAAAGGCGCTTGCTGAAGATGATGATGAATTTATCACCAAGATAGCCAAGAAGATTAAGGCTGAAATAGGCGAGACCGTAAAGAAAGAAGAAGAAAAAGAGGCAAAGAAGGACGAAGACAAAGAGAAGAAAGGTGACGATACTCCAGCTAAAGAAGAAAAAAAGCCGGAGGCTGCTAAGGTAGAGCCAGAGAAAAAGGCTCCCGAAGACGCAAAAGGTCAGATGAACAAGGTTAAAGAAGAAATTAAGGATCTTAAAGAAGAAATTAAGGAAGTAAAGGAAGAAATCAAAGAAGTAAAGGTTGATGTGTCAGAAGTGTCTAATGAAGAAAAGGCTGAAGTAAAAGAGGAAAAGAAGGAGGGCGAGGAAGAAGCAGCGGAAGTGCCAGAAGAAGCAGGAGAAGATAAACTTGAGATGAGCGATGATGAGCTGCAAAAAGCACTCGACGAAATCAATAGCGGCACGGAAGAGGGCGCACCAGCCGAGGGAGCACCGGCAGCACTTAGCGCAGAGGCTCCAGTTCCTGAAGCAAGTAATTTACTGCCAGAGGCCGAGGGAGCACCCCTTGCAGCTGCGGCATCACAAAATAGCAATATAAAGGAGGGAAACATCATGAATCTAGTTTATGTACCAGGATCAACATTTGAAACGTCATATTTTGTCGCCTCAAACGATAAAGGGGATAAAAAGGCTCTTAAGGCTTCAGAGGTAATCCCGGCCGCAATTCAGGAAAAAATACTAAAAGAGGCCACCGATGTTCCTAAGACAGAAGATGTTATAGCGAACATTGTTAAGGCTTGCGAATCATCTTATGATAATTTTGTTAAGATGGCAAGCGACAAAGAAGGATTTTCTAAGAAAGCGTATGACTTCTTTGCTTTTAAAATGGAGAATGCGCCTAAGTCTGAAAATGGCACAGAACCCATCATGGCTCTAAATGAGAAAGAAGTGGCGAGTAAAGAAAAGGCCACAAGGTCAGCGCCCAAAACCATATCGACCTACTACAATAGGTTGCCTGGTTCCACAGTTGCTGAGCCAGAAATAGCTCTTAATCTTAAGAGTGCTCTTGATGAAACTACAAAGACCGTTGAAAGCTTAAAGAAAATAATTGCTGAGAAAGATGCAACCATCTCTAAGCTCTCTACCGACCTTGACGTAGTTTCGAAGAAAGTGAAAGCAGAAGATGTATCAAAGGTACTTGAAGGCGTCACTGTCACCGACGAAGACAAAACCAGACTTTCAGAACAGCTTTCAACCCTTAGCGAACCTCAGCTTGCACTGGTTAATGAGATAGTTAAGACAGCAAAAGTAAGGGAAGTAAGGGCTTCAATCTCCGCAGGTGATAATGCACCTCAGATAATCAAAGATGAGACCGGAAACGAATCGCCAGTTGAATCTTTAATTCATACTTGGATCGACCTCACGGACGCCAAGAATTCTAGCAACGAGCAGTAAAATTTAATTAAGGAGGAAGACGGTTTATGATAAACGAAAGTTTGAACCAAACAATATTCACGCATGGCATAAATATTGAAAAAGCCCTGCTTGAATGGAACGATGCCACCGTTACCGCAGCGGTTACCATTAACGCCGGCGGATGCGTAAGGCTCGATTCTACCACAGGTCCTGCAACACTCGTCCCCGTCACTACGGACGTGAAGGTTCTTGGTCTTGCGAAATCCAACAAGAACATCTATGTCGACGAAGTCGGCGGGGCACTCGGAGGTATCTACGGCTCTGGGAAAATGGGAGTAATAATCAAAGGCATAGTAACACTTATGTCTAACTACTACCAGGATCCAGTAACCGGGGTTATCAATGAGTTCAAAACCTTTGACGGAACTTCGTTCACAAAAGGTGCCGCAGTATATGCGTCAGCCACAAGCATCATCAATACTACTGGTGCTTCTGGTACGACTAACTGTAAAGTTGGATCAGTGCTGGATTACAATAGCACGACCAAAACACTTCAAATTCTAGTTGACTGCTAATAAAGGAGGAGAATAATATGATAGGCAAACTTTCCAATCTAACATCGAGAGACAAGGATAATTTCATCAAAGAATTGATGAAAGTATCCGAAAAAGTCCTCGGCGAAGAAGGCATGACTAAATCAGCTTCAGCGACCGTACCGTACAACGCTATGTCGACGAAGGCTGAATCTGCTTTCAACGCAATTTTCACAGGCCCCAACGGCCTTAAGAGGGTCGCATTCGCTAGACAGTAGTATGGCGCTTTTACGGGAAACCGTAACCGAAACGTGAAATATGCTAGGAACTCCTTAGAGCCTCAACCACCGAAGAGTTAAAGTGTTGAGGATTGGACAACCAGCAGGAGGTTCAAGATGGGACATAAAAGAGTAAACAATCTCGCAATGACTTATGAGTTGGGATATGTGATAGGCGTATATTTTGGCGATGGTAGCATATGCAGTAGTGCCACCGAACAAAATAAGGGCAAGTCCTGGTTCTCTTTAACTACTATAGATTTAGAGTTTGCAGAGTATGTTAAAGAGTGTTTGTCTATGTTTGTTGGTCCAATAGAAGGCGGGATCAATCACTACATAGATAAGAGATCTGGGAGAAAGCCGCAGAATCACTTGAGGGTAACTGCTTCAGATTTCTGTAGAGCAATATCGACAATCACAATGAATAAGACAAAGATACCAGAGATCGTTTACAATCATCAATCAGTCAAACAAGGTTTCATAGAAGGCTTCCTTGATTCTGAGGGATGGGTAAGCAAAACTAAAGAAATTTGTAACAATCCAAAATCTAAGTATTATGGACACAATCAATATAGAATAGGTTTTGGTTGTACAAATAAAGAAGTAATGAAGATAATGGGAAACTTTCTTTTTGAGTTTGGAGTTCAGATAAATCAGATGAATGAGGCTCCAATACCGTCAGGAAAGACATTTTATCGTTACTTCATGAATATAGATAGTTTTGTTAACTCACCGCTCAAGTTCATAATTAAGAGGAAGCAAGATAGATTGATTGAATATAAAAGTCTTATCACCTCCCCAGAGACTACCAATCACAGCCCGCAGAAATAGGGTTAAGGTATAGTCCGATCTTCATAGAAATATGAAGCTAACAGAAATGATGCAGGTCCCTCTTAAGAACCGTCTTGACTACGTGGCAATCGGCCGTAACAGAATGATCCTCGTAGACGAAATACCTCAGGGTGAGGTGCCAATATACGACCTTGATATTCCTGAATTCGGCGCCGTTACTATCGCTTCTCGTGGAGAACCACCCCACTTTCAAACGAACATCAAAAGGCTCCAGTTCCCCACTTTCCCTCTTACCATCGATCATGAGTTGAAATGGGAAGAGATTCAGATTCGTAGATATCCTGCATTTGATAGGGCGAAGGAACGTGTTGCCATATCAATGGCTATTGCAGAAGACGATCTGATAATCTCCACGCTTGCAACCGCAGTAAAGAACGGTCCCAACACTTCGTTCACAGCTTCTTCCGTGACAAGGTATGCTATAGCGGATGCTTTCAAACAGATCCTCAGCAACCAGTTAATAGTCGGCGGAATTGCGATGAACCCAGCGCAGTATGCGGACATTCTTAAATGGAATACCAGCGACCTTGACCAGGTTTCCGTAAATACCATAATCGAGACTGGGCTTTTCGGCTCAATCTTTGGTTCCAAAATGATGGTCTCCACCAGGATACCAGCAGGAACAGTTTATGTTTTTACTACTCCTGACAAGCTCGGAAGGCTTCCAGAACGTAAGGGTGTTGAAGTCAAGATATTTGACAACATACCTAGGGCGCAATATGATATAGTTGGTTTCGAGCAGATCGGAATCGGCATTCATAATACGGCCGGCATTACCAGCTTTACGATCGCTTAATACCGTTTGACAGATAGGGAGTGTGGTTCTACTCCACACTCCCTATTTTAAAATGAAAAGAATGGAGGACGATATGAAAATCAAGCTAAGTATGCGACTTAAGCTATACTGGTTGTACGCTAAGTTGTTCGTGTTTAACCCGCCATATAGCGCCATAAAGTATATGATAAAAAAAATCACTAATTATATATCGTTTATTACTAGGTCATCAGTGGTTTTTATTTTATCATATATTATAACATATGAAGTTCTTGCAGCAGCTCTTTTGAGGAAAAGCAATAAGAGTGTAAAACTATTGCAAGAACTTTTTGATTTTAATACAGAGATAGAAAAAATAATCAATAAGCTAACATTTGAGCCTCTCCCAGAAATTAAACCGGAAGAACAAGAAAAGTTAGCAGCCGAAGCCGAACCAGTAAAGCCTTCGTGGCTTAAAAAATAGAACCTGAACCGAGGAGGAACATATGAAGTTTGTAAATTTGACCGAAACGATTGTACTTCTGTATGACGATTCTAAGATGCATGGGCAGATAATGCCGGGTGGAATTTCCCTGGATATAGACGATAAAGTTGTAAAGGAATCTACCGCTATTCAGAAATTCTTGATGAATGGGATAATTAAAGAATACGAGGGAGAGAAGGTTAAAGAAAGAACCCCTCGCCTTAGCGTCCCTTCAGTTATAGCAAAAGAGTCAATAAACAGGCCAGACAGCACAATAGAGACAGTGGCGCAGCCTCCGCAGGTGAAAGTACAGGCTCACGTCGCAGCGGTTATACCAGACATAGAATCAATGGATTTTGTGCCAGGACTTGGTGACGAAGGTGAGATGGTCATTAAGAGTAAGAAAGACCCAATAGGCGGGACATCTGAAAAGATATCCACGGTTATTAAAGAAAGAACAACAAAGGCCGGTAAGGCGCTAAAGGCATCTCTGGAAAAGGCCGAAGAAGATATTATGGCTGATAGGGCAGAAAGAGAGAAGCAGGCTAACGCTCCTGAGGAAATTAAGAAATTTATAGCTCAGAAATTTATGGCTAAAAAATGGGCTATATTAAAGTCTTTAGACAAAGAGTTCCTGAAGACCATAGCAGATTATGATAGTTCTGTCGCAGCTCTTGTTGAGCAGAGATTAACAGAACTAGAAAAAAACTAAGCTTTTTAAAGGAGCTGATATGAACGTCAAAGTGAATCTCCGTGTGTATAAGAGAACAGATGAACAGATCATTTTGTTCTGGAATAATGATATGCTGAACGACGATCAGACGGGCTCCGTCAAGATTTATCTCATAGATAAGTCAGAGGAATCCGAAGATCCTAGTCCAAAAGACGTTAAGGATATGAAGGAAATAAAGTTTCTTAGCGCAGATGCAAACAAGCTTAAGGATTTGGGCACAGCCAAGAACGTTTCAATAGCTGTTATAGATCAGGCTGAAAATGGTATAGACTCGAGCAGAAGCGTACTTATTAGATTGGAGCTAGGTGTTGCTAGCAAGATAACATCTTTCCTGAGAATCTCTCCTGCCGGGGTATTGCCCATGTTTGAGAGGGATTCAAAAAATCAGCATGTTCAGTTATTTGGCTTTTGCAAGGAGAAGAACATGTGGGGGAAGGTGCCTCTTGTTAAAACAAAATCTGGCCAATACGCAATCCCTATGGTGATTATAGAAGACCAGACTAAATAAAATGGAGAGGCTATGAGTATTTCGATTTTTTGGGACATACCTGTTGCTATTATTAACACTCAGAATTTCGACAAAGTTAATATTTATAAAAGCACTGGAGAAAATTCAGATTACTCTCTATTGGTGCAAATCGATTCAAAGACGGCTGGTGCTTGGGTTAGGTCTTATACAGACATTTCCCCAGACGCTAGCCGCTCTCTTTTCTATCTCATAAAGTTTTTTGATTCAGTGGCTAATGTTGAGACACAATTTTATTTAACATTCTTCCCATTGACGCCGAAAGAGTTAAGATTAACGTCTTGGCTTCGTGGCTGGCTTCCATCAATTATGCTTCAAAATACGACCGATGAAACGTTGCGTGTAGCTTTAACAATGGCGGTACACAATTTTAACGTCTATCCCCCGGAAACTAGATTCACCATAGATAATTTTCCAGAAGAGTATCTTGGGTTGTTAATCATGCAGGCACAGATAACGTTCTGTATGTATTCATATATTGGCATAGGTATTAAAGATTTTAGTTATGGAGATCAGGGCCTGTCTCTAACAATAGACAGGGGCGAGAAGATACGCAGTGCAATGGAAGACGTTTTAAAAGTTTACAACGAACTTCTTAGCATATCTAAGCTTAATTTTATGAGCATGGGCATTGGAATGGGCACGACACAACTTCCTGTTTCGCTCGGCGGAAACCTCGGTAGAAATACACTTTCTGTGCTGGATATCTTCCAAAGCCTTGGTAGGTAAAGGGGTTTTATCGAGATAATGGATGGTACATATAAACAAAAGATAAATAAATTTATCTTCCAAAACTAGGAGACCAATATGAAATGGATAAAAAAGGCAGCACTGAGTGAGCAGGATATAGATGCAATGATTGCCAGCCTTACTGATATTAAGGTTGCAGCGTCAGGCGTGTATTCTAAATTGACAGGACTTGGCGGCGTAGAAATAGGTCTTGCCAGACAATTTGTGTCTGATGCGTCTGTTAAACTTGACGGACTCATACAAAAACTTCAGGCGCAAAAAGTGCCTGTGCAACTTGAGCTACCACTAGATTCAAATAAGCCACAATAAAGGAGACTAATATGGCAGATATCAATGAGTTAGAAAAGAGACTTGCGAAGCTGGAAGAGGGCTTTAATAAGCTCGCATCTATAATTATACAAGCGTCTGAGGAAAAGAAGGCTTCGTCAGACGTTATTCCACCTCACGTAGCTCTTGCTGGTGAGGGAGCCTCTGCTGGTTACCTGGCTTCAAATTATAACGGTGATGATGATGCTATGGAACTTGGCATGCTTATGGCCGGTGCAGATGCTGAACACGCTGCTAAAATAGAGCGTCAAGCTTCCCTGTTTAAAAATTCTGTTAAGGAACAGGAGTAATGAATTTTATCGGCGGGTTTAATAAGGTTGCTGATACGCCCGACGATAGGACTTGGGAGACTTTTAAGGGGATAGAAAGACTCAACAAGGAAATTAAAAAGATTTTGGCTGAAGCCATAGTGCAATTAGAATCCGGCAAACATAAATATAGTTCAAACTCAGAGCATATTATAGAAGAAATAGATGGCGCCGGAGATTTATCATATAATACAGTACACATAGACGCCGACGGTTCTGATTGTGATAGATGTTCTTCAGCAGCTGGCACAGATGAGCCCTTAGAGAATTATACGCATAAGGCTAGTAATATGGTGGCCACTGACTCAAAAGGGCACAAAGAACAGCTAGATGAGCCTGCACCGCTGTATATAAGAACTCACCCAGGATGTAAACACGATATTATAGTGTTTAATGACGGTGAATATCGTGAGGTATTTGAGGATATTATCTTTGATTTCTCCGGTAAAAATATAGGTACCGGTGACGCAAAAGCAATAGTTGATGCACTTATAGAAAAAATTAATAGCGGAGAAAAGGCCCCAGTTGTGCCAGATGAATCAGATGAATCAGATGAATCAGATGAGGTGGTTGAAGAAGGGGATGGGTCTGAAGAGGAAGAGAAAAACGAAGAAGAGTCTGAAGAAGAAATCCCTGGGATCTCTCAGGATTTTGAAGACGTTAACACAATGCCATCGATAGCTGATGTAGGCAAGAAGACCACGGAAATATTAAATAAGAAAGTAAAGTCTTGGCTCATAGGAAAATTATAATGGATGAATTAGATTACTTTAAGGGTGGTAAACCGAATATAGCTGATAATCCAGAGATGGATCACGGGTCGCAAAAGAGCTTAGACAGGATGGACGTGGGCCCAATAGCTAATTATTTTGCTAAGATATATGGTGTTCATCGTGCCGACTTTGACAAAATATTTAAGGGGTTGTCAGAAGAGGAATATCATTATTATGCTAAGTTAGTTAAACAAGCACCTAAAGAGGAGCCAGATGTAGAGGTTAAGGCGCCCGCAAAAATTGAACATAAAGAACCATCAAATATTATAGAGATGAGTCAACCCAATAAGGAACTAAATTCTCCAGAAGGAATAGTAGATAGAAGTAAATCTGTTCAAAATACAGAGGATAATTTTACTAAGGAAAGAGGTCCGATAAATAACCCGCAGCCTGAGGTTCTTAAACAAGAGACGTTCAACCCGGGCCCAGAGTTAAAAGCTGCTGCCTCTATAGGCAATCAAGGAGATACAAATATGAAACGCATTGTTTATGCAAGTCTAGGTGAATGCAAGGTTACGGATTTAAAGAAGGGTGATTATTTTGCATTTTTAGACAATCCTACGATCTATAAAATAACCGCCGCTGAAGACGGCGTCACCAAGGTCAGTGATGCTTACGGCGGGGATTACGCTTTTGCTAATGAAGAACTTGGCGAAGAGCGTATGGAAAAACTTCAACCAACTGAGCCTGATAAAATAGTTTTCGCCCCACTAGACCCAGTAACTAGCGTTGAAGATAATGCTAAGCAGGGTTACGTGATTTATGTAGATGCGGAAGAGCCTGATAGTTATATAGTAACTTGGGACACCGATGGCGAAAATATAGAGGAAGTGTCAGGGGAAGATATAGTTAAATTAGACACGGAAATAGATGAAAAATTAATTAAGAAGTTGCAGGGTATAAAAGAAGAATACGAGAAGACGCTGTTAGAGGTTGATGCAGAGATGGACTCAGATTCAGAAAAAGCTGTTGCCCTGGCTGCTTCAGAAAGATCTGCAGAGGTTGCTGAGTTTAGCAGGTATGTTACAGAGCATGTTGCCTTGTCAGATTTAGTCGCCAATATGGAAAGCGACATGAGTATTCAGGACGTTAAGGATTTAAAGGGTACGGCAGAAAGTTATGTGCCAGAAGTATTAGCCAGGATTGCCGGGCTAGATTTAGAGAACAATGAAGGCGTTTATATCAAGGGCGCTAGCGATGCTCTTACCAATGCTTTTTGGGCAGAAATAACCGCCCGCCCAGCAGGGCCTAAAATGGAAGCAATATTGAAGACTGTGTCAGATGGTAAAAAACAGTGGCTTGCAGAAGAGGCCGTTAAACACGCTAAAAATATTATAGAGAGTCAATACGTGGCCACAGCAAGGCCAATCGGTAATACTTCGCCGGATAATCACTTATCTGGCGAGCCCTCGTCACCCAAACTATCACCAGAACAAGATGCTAGATATCAAGAACTTGGTGGTAAAATAAATAGAACCCCAGAGGAAGAAAGAGAGTTCCAGGGTTTATATGCAAAAACTATTCAGGAATAAAATTTAAAGGAGATTAAACATGTCAGACATTCAAAACGTCACTCAAAGACAGGGGGCAACCCCAGCAGAATTAGTGGGTAGAGTGGTAGATTCAGTCACTGGGAAGGAAACTATAGTCCCTATTAAACTTCATAGTAATGGAGATGGTACGTGGTCTCTGGATATAGCTGCCACCATCGAAGGAGATGTTATAGTTGGTGCGGCCATGAATGTGAAGAATGTTGCCGGAGCCACTATTAATCCAGCCACAGAAGACACATTATCATCTTTATGCGGCGTGGCTGTAACACCCATCTGTTCTGTGACGACAGCCTCCGGTGAGATAGTTCCAGCAACGCTTGCCAAGCAGATCAAAATAAAAAATCTCATAATTAATAATGCAGGGGCCTCAGATGTTACAGTTGGGCTTATTATTACCCAATCTTCCGCTCCTGTCACAATATATTCATTTTTGTATAAACCAGGGGTTATTTATCAACCAATCACTGCGCCTGATTTTATATTGTGCGACGTAAACACTAATGTTGGTATAGCCCTTGACGCAACAGTAACGGTAAATTATCACATAGATTATACACTAGTTTAATAGGAGGTTTTATGGCAGACGTAAATAATGTAATTGTAATAAATTCTCAAATGAACAAGGCTGATGCACAGAGACTTTTGACAGCGCTTCAAAATGAAGTAGCCAATTGGGATACGATTAAAGCCAAGCAATTAGCGGATATTCAAGCAAGAATAGTTGCGCTGCAAGCAGCGTTAGTGTAAAGTCTTAACTATAGGAGCCGAAGTGAGACTAAATACAATTGATTTAATGCTTACAAATTCATGTAATTTAAGATGTGCTTTCTGTTATATAGGTCAGAATCAGCATGATATAATTTCACAAGAAGATGAGATCAAACGCAACATAGCAACATGTGAATGGGTTTTATCTCAATATCGTGTATCTATGTCAGAGGTTGACCCACAATATAGAATAATAAACTTTAATCTATATGGTGGTGAACCTACAATGGCATGGGAAAGTGTTAAAGCTTTAGTAGAATGGCGTAAAACTGTGTCAGATATAAATATTCAGATGGGCTTAGTTACTAACATGGTTTTAATGGATGAAGCTAAGATAGACTATTGTATAGCGAATAATGTAGGAATTCACCCATCTATAGACGGTTGTAAATCGGCCGAAGATATGTATAGGATAACTGCCGATGGAAGTACGGTATCTGATAAGGTATTTGCCAATGCTAAAGTTTTAACTAGTAAACTTAAAGGTCGTAGTTGCAGATCTACTATAGACCCTAAGACTGCTCCATTTATGTTTGAATCTGTTAAATTTGTAACGCAAGAACTTGGTTTTACAACAGTAAACCAAGTATTGGCCGGTGGAGTAGATTGGAAAGACTCAGATATAGAAGTTGTCAAGACTCAATCTAGATTGATAACAGATTGGTGGTTAGATCAAATGCGTGTTGGAAAACATTATTCTTTATATTATATAAGGAATATGCTAACAGGCATTTGGAATCCAATTCGCAGAAGAGGATTATGTTCAAGCGGTGTTAGTCATGCTGCTATAGACACAGATGGTAATATTTATCCATGTCATAGATTTTGCGGAGGCACAACACCTCCTGAATATTTAATGGGTAATATCCATACTGGTGGAGTAGTAAATAAAGAATTAGAAGATAAATTAAAAAATTTTGATTTAGCCAAATACCATAAAGACAAATGTAGTGGATGTATAGCAGTTAATTCTTGTATGGCTTTGTGCTTACATGAGATGATGTTAAATGGAAGTATGTTTGAGCCTTTACCTCATTATTGCAAACTGTGGCCGTTTTATTATGCAGAAGCAATGAGAGCACACGCAATAATGGACGCAGAGAGAAATCAGTTGTATTACCAAATCTATCGTCCAAGACCTGCTCAAAATCAGGTTAGGAGAAACTAATGGCCTGTGTAACAAACGATTTAGTATATGGCGGACCTTGTAGTTATTGTGACCAAGGCCCCTGCATTTTCTGTGACCAAGGCCGTTGCTCTTCTTGCGACCAAGCCACCTGCTACTCTTGTGACCAAAGCACTTGCAGTGTTTGTGACCAAGGTAAATGCTCTGCTGGAGACAATGGCTGTTGTAATTATTTAGATGCAGGTAAGTGTAGTTTATCAGATTCTGGAATATGCTCTGGAAACGATTCTGGTAAATGTAGTAATGGTGACCAAAATTTTTGTAGTAATTGTGACCAAGGACGTTGCTGGAATGGAGATGTAGGCCCTTGTGTTGGTTGGGACATCGGCCCCTGCTCGTATTGCGACCAAGCCTCTTGTTCTGTCTGCGACCAAGGCCCCTGCTCTTCTTGCGACCAAGCCCGTTGCTCTTCTTGTGACCAAGCTCGTTGTGCTGGCTGTGACCAAGGCCCCTGCTCTTCTTGTGACCAAGCCGCTTGCCCACATTGTGACCAAGCCTCTTGTTCTGTCTGCGACCAATGGTCTCACTGCCCTAACGACATCGGCCCCTGCTCGTATTGTGACCAGGCTTCTTGCACAGGATGTGACCAAGGGAAATGTTCAGGTTGTGACCAGGCTTCTTGCACAGGATGTGACCAAGGGAAATGTTCAGGTGGGGACCAGGCTTATTGCGTAGGATGTGACCAAGGGAAATGTTCAGGTTGTGACCAGGCTTCTTGCTCAAATTGTGACCAAGCTCGTTGTGCTTCGTGTGACCAAGGCCCCTGCTCTTCTTGCGATCAACGCTGGTGCTCTTCTTGCGACCAAGGCTATTGTGTTGGCTGTGACATCGGATATTGTATAAACTGTGACCAAGGGAAATGTAGTGGTGTAGACCAAGGGAAATGTTCTGCTGGAGATATTGGGCCATGTAGAAATACTGATGCAGGTATTTGTTCTGCTTGTGATGAAGGACATTGTAGCAATGGAGATAATGGTTTATGTTTATTGTGTGATGATAGTCCATGTAAAATTAATGATATTACTGATTGGCCTTGCTCTCAAAATGATTCTGGAAAGTGTTCAAGTTGTGACCAAGGTTATTGTACAAACTGTGACCAAGGGAAATGTAGTGGTGAAGACCAAGGGAAATGTGCTGCTGGAGATGTTGGACCTTGTACTAACTGCGACCAAGGTCCTTGCTTAGCAATGGATGTAGGCGGTTGTACGGCAAGCGACATGCCAGTTTATTTAATTATGACTAATGTAAAAAAAAATAGATAATGGAGGCGTGATGAATTTTCTTGGCGCATCATATTTTTATATATCAGTTTTTAACATAATTGTGGGGTTGTATATGATGATCTCATTTATGAGAAATTATTTTACTCTAAAAAATTTTTTAAACACGTCTAAAATTATTGATCGTAGACGTGGTGGTTTAATAATGTTGGAAATTATGATTTTGCTATCATTTTCCATTTGGTCTCACGGGACAATAGCAATCATTAATATGTTTGATAAGGTGTACAATTTTGGTCAATTTACACATGTGTTATGGTTTGTACCAGCCATAGCCATTATGATTGCTTTAATTAAAATGGTAACAATTTCTACAAAAGGATAAATATGCCTGGTAAAAACGACATAAGCGTATTGCTGTTAAACCAAATATCTACAATGGTCGCTGCCTCAAATGCATCTGCTGAGGAGACCAAAAAGGCTCTTATAGCTGTTAGGGATTTAACGGACAGACAAAACGTGTTGCTTGCAGAGATTTTGGCAGGGCAAAAACAATTCCAGTCTCTAACCGTGAGATATGGTGCGTATTTTGTTATAGTTCTTTTTCTTATTATAGCAGGATTATTGATGGCCCTAAATGTGAAAGGCGCAGATACAATTTCCAATGTTATAGCTAAGGTGGTAACAAAATGATAAAGCAGTATAATCTAAAGAAGAGAGGGAAAAATATGACTAGCGTGGACATACAAAAGTTTGTAAATAGGGCCAACATAACTGTAAAAGCAATGAAAAAGAATACGGAGGAAATGGCAGGTATAAACGACGACTTGCGTGAGGCCATATGCACAGTAGAACAACTATCCCAAGCGTTTACCGGGAAAATAAAGAATGGTAAATAATGCGCTAGAAATAGCTGCATTCCGTAAAGACATTATCAAGTTAAATCCTATATCTCAAATGTTAACTGAGTACAAGGATAATCTTGATATGAAGCTTTACACATTCGATGAATTGAAAACCTTTATTGGTAATCAAAAAGCAACAGTATCGATCAAAATTGATGGAGAAATATGTCTGTCTGGAGATACATCAGTTAAGTTGTTGGACGGCACACATAAAACCGTTAAACAGTTATATGATCTCGGCGCTAAAGATTTTTACGTCTATAGTATAGATCAACAACAGGCTGTTGTCCCCGGTAGGTGTTCATCAGTTGTGTTAACCGGTAAAAATAAAAAGGTGTTAAAAATAACACTAGATAATGGTGAATTTTTTAAGTGCACCGAGAACCATAAAATCATGTTAAGAAATGGCGAATATATAGAAGCTAAAGCATTAGTTGCCGGGGCATCTTTAATGCCGTTATATACGAGAATCTCTACTAGGGAAGATCATAAGGGAATAGTTGGTTACGAGATGTGCTATAATCTCACAACTGATAAATGGGAATGGACTCATAAAATGGTGGCTCAAAGCATATATGAGGGCACGTTTAAAAATAAGGCCATACATCACAAAAATTTTAATAAACTTAACAACGTTCCAGATAATTTGTTAATAACCGACTGGGATGAACATGTTAAGTTGCACAAAGAATTAGCATATAAAGGAATGATGGCATACAGAAATGATCCTGTGACTGGGCCTTTGTGGAGAGAGAGGCAAAAAAGGTCTCATTTAGCCATTTCCGATAGTAAAAGCAAAAACATTAAAATAGCATTAAGTGATCTCAGTGTTCGTAAATCTCTTTCAGAAGCCAATATTAAGGCTTGGAAAGATCCAGTTGTAAGGGCTAAGCGCTCTATTGGCATTAGCAAGGGGAATACTGGTAAGGTCAGAACACAAGAGTTTAAGGATCTCCAGAGCATTATACAAACTAAATTACAAAACACGTCAGAATCCAAGAAAAGGAATAGTGAGAAAGCCAATGCGTTTTGGGCCTCAAACAGTGGAGTTAAGAGAAAAGCAAGAATGATTGTCAATGGCGCCGAGATTATGGCTTCTCGTTGGAAAGATGAAAATATGGTTAACAAAATGAAGCTTGGAATGGTTAATGCTTGGGCTCACAAAACCGCAGAAGAAAAATCTCTTAACGCAAAAAGGGGATGGGAAACTAGAAGGGTTAAAAAAGTAGCGGTTAATCATAAGGTAGTATCAATAGAAGAGTGTGGGTACGAAGATGTATATGATTTAAGCATGGTTGAACCGGTGCATAACTTTGCTTTATCATGTGGAATTTTTGTGCATAATTGTGGTGTAAAATATGATGGTCAAAGAGCCATCACCTATACCAGGGGCGGGATGATTCGTTATGACATGCCGCTCACCAAAGAGATGGAAGAAATGTTCGCTCACAATGGCATATCAGAATTTACTGGCATAGGCGAGATGTTCGTTGTTAAAGAAGACGGCATGCCGCTGAGTTATCTTAAGGCTCAATCAATACTCAGATTGCCAAAGAACCTTGAAGAAGAATCTAGAATGAAAATGATGATGTTTGATGTGTATAGCATTAATAATAATGTTATTATAAATAATCCATTGAGCGAGAGAATACAAAAAATACATACAATATTTAGTAAAGACGGTAAATATGTCATTCCAGCGCACTACGAAGAGAACGCAGGAATGGCAGAAATAGACAATCTTTGGAAGAAGGTCTTGGCTCCGGAAGAATATGGCTACGAGGGCCTAGTTGTTCATATTAATGATAAAATAATTAAGGTGAAGCCAATTTTGTCCTTTGATATGGTTATCGTCGCTATCAACAGGAGCAGGACTGATCCGGGGATGATAAGTGCTGTTGTAGCTTCTTTTATGGATAAGGCTGGTCATTTTAGATTCCACGGCAAGATAGGGTCAGGATTTTCCGACCATGATAGACAATTGCTTTTCAGATGGGCTGAGCAGAACAAGGTGTTTGAGGATGATACCGGGCAAATATGGGTAAATCCATTTAAACATCCGTTAATAGCTGAAATACAAGGTGAAGAGGTTAGCATCAAGGATGGCCCTGCATATAAATTTGAAAACAATAATTGGATAAGGATAGAAGATAAACTTACTGGTGTCGTAAGATACCCGGTAATTATACAATTTAGGCCAGATAAGAGAACTACACCAAGCGATTTAAGATTGGCGCAGATACCAGGATTTCCTGAAATTAAAGCATATCTGCAAAGGGCTGGTGGCGAACCTATTCATCCAGATGCAATGGTTATCCCTCCGTCTCCTTATAACAATGAGGGATTAACTGAGCGTGATGTTTGGCAATATTACAATGATAATAAAGAAGCAATCATCCACAATTATAAGGAGAATGAACAAGCAGTGCCTCTCAAGGCTATGATCGGTATTATGACTAATGAGGGGCTACTTTATAGGCGTAAAGACGAAAACGATAAAGAGTTAGATTTTACCAATCCATCTGAATACGATTTGAATAATACTGGTAGGACAGTCACTATGAATTTTGTTCTTGGTGATGAGGTTGACTTTATATATGTCGATGTAGACCCACAACAAGAATTTCCTCTTGAAGATACTAAGAGAATAACTGAAGAGCTGGCAGAATATTTTCAGGAAAGCGATACCATAAAAGAGGTACAAATCTTTTTTAACGGGCTTACTGGATTTCATGTATATGGCGTGCTAAAACAAGCAACCCCAATAGATGAAGCGTCAGAAATGTTAAAAGGTATAATAAGGGAATATGTCGATTCTACTCCGGATGAAAGGATAAGTGTTGGTCAAGAGAAACAGCCAGGGACAATTAAGCTTGACATATCCACATTTCATAAAGGCGGCGGATTGAAAATACCATATTCTCTGCATGAAATTACAGGTTTAGTGTGTAAGAGGGTTGAGGATATTAAATCATTTAAATACGAAGATGCTGCAGGGTATATCATGAAACAAGCAGGACTTATAAATGTTGGAGGAAAACAGTGAACAATAATATCGGTATGCCAAGAATAGCAGTCAAAACTAAACAGGAAATTATAGACGCTATTAATAAGAGGAAACAAGGTCTTCAGAGTAATGAGACAAAACAATCAGATGCCGAATTAGCAAAAGCTAAGCGTGCTCTAACGCTGGAAAAAGCGGACAAGTTTACAGATGCAGAATGGGCTAAAGCAAAGGTAAAACTCACAGCGCTTATAGATGGATTGTCTAAAATCTTGGGGCAGGACATATCCAATTTTCATGATGAGAGCACAAAATCTAAATACCCGCTCTCCACGTTTGTTAGAAAGTTAAGCAAAGAAGATCTTGAACATCTTGCTAATAGGAAGGTTTTGTTTGAGTACGGTCATAAAACCTCTAAGCTGAAACAACTTAAGAGTAAAGATGGTAGGCCAATGCTTGTTAAACAAACAGGTCCGGCGAAGCCAACAATCATGCCAAATAACGATGGTAAGCCATCTCAATGGCTTGGAAATAATGTGTTGGATATATCTAACATTATTGGCAATAATGTTCAGGGCGTTTTATTTCAAGACAGATCTCCTGACCACACAGGGTTTTATTTTGCGTACGATAAAGACGGCGGAATTATAGCCCATAAAGATAAATTAAAACAAATACCCAACGAGTACATAACAGACGAGCAGGTACAAAAACTTCTAGAAATAAGGCATCCAGAGTGGCTACAGGAAGAAGCTTTTGTTAGGAATATACAAGACCTTTTGCCACAGTGGTTTCATGATGTTCTTGACGGCGAAGATGTAAGGACTTTTGGCCCAAGCAATAATGTCGGATCAGGAACCACCCCGGCGACAGATAAGCTTTTTGGCGGAAACGCAGAGGTGGCAGAATCTAGAAGGAGATACAATAAAGATGCCTTTATATCTCACGAGCAATATCACAGGGAGTTGGCCGGGGTGGTGCAAAAGGCCGATAAGTTGCTAGCAGACGATTCCATGTATGCTAAATATCCAAAGATAGCTGAAGAGACTGTTAAGGAAATAGACCTTTTGGCCAGGATGATAGGATTTGTAATTTCTTGTGCCCAGATTAATGGAAAGTCAATATCGGCTGGATATAAGCCTGTTTATGATGAATGTATAAAGCAGAAAAATCGTTTTGCTGATTTACTTAAGACTCAACCATGGAAAGCAAAAGAGCGTGGTACATCAGCAGTGGATCCAGAAAATCGCCATAGGGGTGGAAATGTCTAACTTAGAAATACTTAGAGAGAAGGTTAAAGATGCTTTGTCATTGTCTGGAGTGAATGCTCAAGACGGCGTTGAAAATCTTATTAAGAGTATTCATATCGACATAACCAAGTCAACAGATCAGGTGGAAAGAGCAGAGTTATTCTCTTTGATTAATATTTTAAATATGTTCCAGCAGGAGCATGATGTTGAATCTGACGTATTTTATTTGGCCGTCGATGGGGATGATACATCAGAATTAATAGGCGAGGCGTTAAAGAATGGCGACGCTGCGGCTAAGCATGTTTCTGATTCATTAAAAAGCGTAGGCGAAGAAATATTATCTTTTATATCAGAAATTAAGGGTGACGTATTAATGTCCGGTGGCGATGGTCATTTATTGACTATTACAGGTGATTCGGAAGAGTTTATGGGCCATATGGGGCAGTGTTTAATTAACATTTACCTAAATTATACTGGCAAAAGCGCAACAGTCGGGATAGGTAAGACGGCTGAAGAGGCTCATAAAGCTTTAACGTTAGGTAAAAACAGTGGTAAAAACAAAACAGTGATTTGGAACGATAAATATGCTCCGTACTACGAGGAAGTTTCCAGGTATCTCGACAACGTTAAAAAGAACAAAATTCAGATAGCCATAAAAAGCGAGGAAAAATCAGCGTATTTAGGGGTCATTTCTCACTTATTTTCTGTTGTTGCGGCAACAAAGGATGCCAAGAAAACCAAGAAAACACAAACACATGGTACTACTGAGAAAAGCCGAAAAAGAGAACAGCAAAAATCTGATACTGCGAAACATAAGGCGAAAAATAAGGCTAAAACACAGCCAAATGAACAACAGCCAGATGAACAACAGCCAAATGCGCAACAAGGTGATAATTCTGCCGTTCAGCGCACGATAGATCAAGCAGCGTTTAATAATGCCAGCACAGTTAGAGAACTTGGGCAGCTGGCTAGAACTGCACAAAACAATCAGCTATATGTGTTTGCGCATAATAGTGATATCATTGATATGAATTATGGAACCAGCGGTTATCAACTATGGCAACTTAAAAACATAGGAAACCGTGGTGGTAAAACCTCATATACATTCAACAAGCATCCCAATGGCAAAACCTCTATAGTTATTGAGATGGCAATGATGCAAAAATGCATTGGTGCTGGATATCTTAAATATATTGTGTCTAAGGATATTCCTGTTGCTGAGACAGTAAATTATATGGATGGCTTAGATATTAAAGTCGGGAGCCATGTTAAATATATTGAATTATTTGATTCTGCCGTTAACGCAGACCCTGCAGCTAAAGTGGCACAACCGGTACAAGGTGAACAAGGTGCTGAGGCGACTCAGGCGGCGGAAGCGGTACAAGGGTCAGGCACAGAACAGGCATCAGATGGGCCAGCTCAAGCTCCAGCTCCAGCCCCAGAACAGGCTCAAGATAATCAAAACCAAGCCGTTTCTCCGGCCGATAAACCAGCGTTAGATTTATCTAAAATGAGCAAACACCCAACAAATATGGGTGGTGTTGTTCAAGATATTAAAGAAAATGTCAGTATGATAATTCTTGGTGGCAAACCAGCAACGCTATATTTGGTGGAATGGCACGCCCCCGTGACAGATAAATCCTTAATTTCTGTTCCATATAATAGGACCAATCAACCAAATGCGTCTGATTCAGCTCTGTTGACGGACGCTAAGTCCAGGGAATCTCAGGAAATATTGTGGCACGTTAAGGAGCAATTAGAAAAGATTGGTGATCAATCTAAGCTTGATGAGGAAGTTAATTATGCTCATTATAATGTAGCAAAGCCCAATCCTGATGAGGATTATCACTATTTAAGGGATTTTCATAATAAGGGAGCGTCTTTATCAATAACCGCTAGCCCAACAACTGAAGAAAGGGTTGAAGAAAACGCTCCAATCATTGCAGCAATCTTTGATTACCAGCTTAATAGTAAATCAATAAGCTCGTCAGTCATTAATCAAGCTAGTGAGTTGTTTGTAAGATCCGTGCTTTCTAAAACATACCCTCATGAAACTGCACTTTCTATGTTTCTGTCAACTCTTGATAAGGGGAATACTACACTTAACACAAACATTGGTGATATACAGCCAAAAGATATGGAGGAACAACCACCGGTTCAATTAGGGGATACCGAGTGGGAAAGCGTTATCAATAAAGACGGGACAGTAGATAAGCAGTCGACGCTTAAGGATTATTTTTATGTTATGTTCTACAGCAAAATTTTACCCAATTTTGGAAACAAAATTAAAAAAGAAGATAAGAAAATGATTCTTGGTGTTTTACAGGAATACATGCGTACCAAGAAATCTGAAGTTTTGGCCCAAATTAAACCATTTTATGATCAGTTTTATATAGCTCAATATATGGTTAATGCTTGGGAAAACGCTGTAATAAATAAGGTAAAGAAATTATCGCCAAAAGAAGAAACACTTGGTGTTATAAACCATACATCGATAAATCCTGGAGAAAGAGACCCGGATTCGGCTAGCACCTCATTTAAGGTATTTGAGGGAGATCTCGAGGTTCCAGAGGGGCAAGAAACAATAGACATTGCTGAGCAGCAAGAATTTAATAAGAATAATGAATTCGCAATAGATTTCGTTCTTGATGGTATTGAAGGTGTCGTTAAAGGGCTGTCTGATGAAGATATCAGAAAATATAAAATATTCAAGTATTGGGTGAGCAATATCGAAACAGGGCAAAGAGAACCAGGTATATCCTTTTCTGAATTGGCTGAAAAGTCTCAAGAGCTTTGTGGCCAATTTTTTAACGAGAGAATACTGTCAACATATATCAAGAGCACGGCTATAGCAATAGTTGGCAAAATATTAGAGCGCATCAGCGTAAACAATAGACTTCCATATCAATTAGTCGTTAACTTAGAATATGATAAAAACGGTAAGCCGGTTCGTGGACAAGATGATTTGCGTGCTGCACCAATTTCGCTTATCAAGTTAATATTTGGGGCCATGAGAAGTTATTATTCCGGAACGTTTGCCAAGCATTCTTCTTTGAAATTTATCGAGAATGTGTTCAAATACGATCTGGACACTCCGCAGTTAATGTCGGACATAAATACTATTAGAGAATTAGGCCCACTATTCAGAAGGAATGCGGCCTTTTACGAATTAGCGTCAAGATACAACGTAGATTTAAATGATGTCGAATATGACGCATTCACGATAATGGAGATGGAAGCGCAGTTAGAGAGGGTTGGTAAGAACGTTGAAGATCTCGACTTAGATGAAGTGTTTGATGTAGCCAAATCAATATCAACCAATAGGAGGTTGTGATATGTCTAATGAAAATGGTTCAACACAGAAGCCGGCGTTTAAGGTTGGCGACAGGATAGTCCTTGCATATTTAAAGGATATGGAACCTGGCGTAATCAGAAAAATTGCCGGTGATCGAGCGCTAATAGATATCGGCGCAGATCAGCTATATGGTGAGGAACTTAGGAATCTTCTATCAGTAGAAGATAAGGCCGAGTTCTCTTCGCAAGAAGCGCCAAAGCCAGAACCATCGGTTTTCTCTAAAGTTGTTGAGAAAATAGATGAGGTACAAAAGGCCGAGGATATTGTTCACAAGGTCATATCTTCTATTAAATATGAAAACGAGGTTAAGGATGGTATAAATAACCTTGGGGCGCCAGAGCAGGCAAAGGCGTTTGAGGATCCCAAAATCGGAAATAAGGTCCGCAAGGTTGGGACGCAAAGAATTGGGACCATAGTATCAGTTGACAGCCACACACATAATTATCGTGTGCAGTGGAAAGATACAAATATTGTGACCACAAATTGGAAACAAGAGTTAACGAGGGCTAGTGAATAATGTCTGATATCATTATTCCATCGTCATTGCCCGATAATGTTGTTACCGTTACGCAAGTGCAAGAGAAAAACGGTGTTTATAGGGTCACGTGGAATTTGGTGGCTGGGGTGTCCGTATATAAAATTTACATATCTCCTACCCCAATGACACCTAATTTATACGACACGGTTACTAGCGGGAATTCCTACGATTTTGTACAACCTCCTTGGACCCCGCAAGATGTGACGTATTATTTTTGGGTGTCGTATATGGGATATAATGGCGAAACATTTATGAATTCGTTTCCTGCATATGTTAATTTGGTAAATCCATTTAGTGCGGACTCGTTGCCATACTCACAAGACACTAAAGATTATAGTTTAATTTATGGTGGTGACAACGATGCCTCTATGAAGTTTTATTTTGAGGAAATAAGAAGAAGGAATGCGGCAATGTTAGAAAATGATGGAGAATATTTTTATCTCTATCTCCGTAAGTGGTCTGGAAAAGCCTGTACCTGCGTTAGATCATCAGACACTATAGTGGATGATTCTGATGCCGGTCTGGTACAAAGGAAAGAAGAAATAGATAACGCTAATTTAGGTGATCCAGACTATCAACCAGTATGGAGATGCCCTCTTTGTTTTGGTACTGGCGTTTATGGAGGCTACTATCCCAAAATGAGGATAAGAGCGAGATACGGAAATTTACCGCAAAGACAGATAGACTTTAAAAATGGCGGTATAGATTTTCGCCACGATTTTGACAGTTGGACATTGTGGCATCCAAAACTTCATAGGCTTGATGTATTACACAGGATAGGTACCGGAGACAGGTTTGTTGTTGACGATATAGGTCAATCTGAGTGGCGTGCCCAACCGCTACATCAAGAATTTAAAATGATTAATAAACCGCATACCGATGTTGTATATGCAATTAACGATGAGGCAATTGCAGTAGGGGTGGCCGCTGGTTATGCTGATGTCGACAATAATTGGTACAAAGTGTGGTTATAATGGATAAACTGACAATCACAATAGAGTTTGCAAACTCGCAAGAACTGATGGAATTTGTTGAACTTATAAAGGGTTGGGAAGAAAGCAAAGAAAAAGCCTTGATAAATAAGGATAAGCTTTTGCACGGCGACAATGATATTGAGTAAAATTCACCAAAATAAGGTTATAAAATGCCTTATATTATGAGAGGATAACGACGTGATTATCAAGCAAATAAATTGGCTTAAAACTAGTTATGTTGCCATACTCAGGTTTGCATTTGGCAGCGACACAACTCCAGTAGAATATAAATATAATAGAGATGTGAAATTAAACAAGATCTCTATATATCGTGGCTTTCCTCGCAGAGTAGAATTATACCCGGCTATTATTATAGAATCTGACGCCTCTAATGCTAATATGACTTTTTTGGGCGAAGAGCAACTACAAGAAAACAGAGATGTATCTGGAAATTTAATATCTGTTACGTATGGTGGGTCTCTCACAGTACCGATAAAGTTAACAATTCAGGCTCGTACTATCACGGACATGGAAAGATTAACAGATATTTGTATGGTTTACGTGAGGTATCTATTCAGGAATAAATTTGCGGAGTATGGGTTTGCATACACGCATATTGGCATCGGAGCTGATTCACAGGATGAAATAGACGGTGAGCCAATATTTAGTAAAACAATAACAGTGGACAACTACACAGAGTTTCAAAACACTATAGATGGTGCATTGTTCACCGATATAAAAAAGATTAATCTCAACGTATTAGTAGAGGGTATAGAACTAGAGTCTTAATAAGGAGGAACACCATGTATTCAGTCGCTATCACGGGCGGTTTATCAATAACAGATTCTAACGTTATGACGCTTAATAAAACTTACAGTGCCTCAAACACTACAACGGTTTCAGAGTTTAGATACAATACTTATACTGTTGCTGCGTCTACCACGAATAATGTAATATCATTCCCAAACATTACCGCCTCTCAATATATTTATATCGAGTCAGATAAACCAATAGACGTAAAATTTAACGATACCGCCAACACTGCTATCACCATTAATAAGTTTTTGTTAACAGATGTTGCTGCTACAGCAATATACATTACTAATAATAATGCACTTTCAGCCACAGTGAAAGTTGTAATAGCTGGAGCGTAACGGAGGTAAAATGATTCTCAGGGTTACAAATATAGCAAACGGCACTCTGACCATCAATATGTATAATAGGGTTCTCAATTATGGAGAACACATGGATATAGTTGTTGATGTGTATCCTTATGAAGTACGTGATTTGGAAAGCAAAGGGATGATACGAGTTAATACCATAACAAAGCCAGAAGTTAAACCAGATAGCAAACCAAGCAAAAATAAATTTAAGGAGGAATAAATATGTCAGACATTTCTAATAGCTACGTTGGCCCAGGGGTATATGTAGAATATCAGGACGTTTCTATCCCCGCAGCCCCAAACGGGACGCTGTTCCCGGTGATTATAGGACTTGGCCAAAAAACCATAACCTACACAGAAACAGTGACCAGGGGCGCCACTACAACCAGCCCTCTTTATGATGTGTTATCTAAGCCAAGCCTATTGTCTGTACAGAGTGTGGCGTCAAGAGGCACGGTGTATGCGGCCACTACAAATTACACAGTAGATGTTACAAACAATGCTATACTGTGGGTCTCAGGTTCAGCTCCAGCCGCAGGGACAGATTATAGTGTCACTTACACATACAGAAAGGGTACGGCAGACTATGGTCCGTTTACCACTACTCGCATGGAAGATATAGAAGCACTTTATGGACAAGCAGTGTTCTCTAGCAATCTATTAACCAGCACGGTATCAGCTGCTACCACAACGTCAATATCTTCTCTTATACCAGCGACCGTGTCAGCAAATCAATATGCCGGAAACTATCTTCAGATTAAATCCGGAACGGGTGTCGGGCAAGAAAGACTAATTATCTCACACGCCGCAACTACTGTGACCTCCAACCCTGTTGTGTTTGTCGTTGAATCATTAATAGCAACCCCAACCAGCGGCGACGTCATAGCGGTAAATGATATATCAACCAATACCCTTTCTATAGGCGCTAAACTGGCCATTCAGTCTGGTGCGGGTTATGTGACTGTTGTGCAGGCAACAGACGACATCACTGGTTCAGATTCTCAGGGGACAGGGTGGGAAGGCGCAATATACTCACTTAGAAATATTGAGTGTTATGCCATTACACTTATGAAAGGCATGACCGGCGATTCAAATTCGGCGCTCATTAATTATCTCAAAAATCACGTGCTTTCTATGTCTTCTCTACTTGAGAAGAAGTTTAGGATAGCGCTGATAGGGGCTCCCGTAAACACTGTTATACCGGCCACATACTCAGCAACAGCAGCTCTTCTTAACAGCAATAGGATAGCTTTAATGTGCCCATCAACCATGACACTTACCTTGAACAACGTGTCTAAGACTGTTGATGGCAGCTTCCTTGCGGCTTGCGTGGCAGGCATAGTTTGTAACCCCAATTATACTTGGGCTGAGCCAATTTCTGGAAAGTCAATAACGCCTTTTGATGATATTGCAAACCCATTTATTGTGGCAGAACAAAACACCATTGGCGGTTCTGGCGTTATGCTGATAGAGAAAAAGAATCCAGGAGATTTCAGGATTCGTCACGCTCTTACCACAGATCCCAAAAACCCAATTACTCAGGAGCTTAAGGTTACCAAGATTCAGGACGCTCTGTCTAAGTATCTAATAGCCAGCCTAGAATCAACATTTATCAACACCAAGAATGTTGGGACAGACACCATATCCAATGTTAAGGCATTCCTTAAAACATTGCTTACCGGCGTCATGGCGCCACCTCGTCAGGATATTACAGGGTTCACTGACCCAAGCGTTGTTCCAAGCGCCCTTGACCCTAGACAAATTAATGTGTCATTTATGATTCAACCGTCTTGGGATGTTAACTGGATTAAGGTAACGTTCGGGGCTTCTATATAAATTAATGTGTGATAGGGGCTCTAATAAGAGCCCCGCACCACTCAGGAGGAAACAAATATGGTACTTCAAATTCCAGCAACAAAATTACGTTTACAGCCCTACATAAACTGTAAAGCTGCGGCTTACGATGGGGGTCAGGGCTTACCAGATTTTTCCAACCCCAATTTTAAGATGAATAACGTATTTGCGGTGCAAAAGGTATCTTTGAAAAATGAGAGACCTGGGCACTTTTGGCGTGAACTCGGTATAGAAAGATACCGGGGTGCTGCACCAAGACCGATAGTTGAAACCTATCCTGGCCTTCCCACATATGAATTGACGTTAGAGCGTGTTGTTCTATATGAGGGAAACTTGATAGAGGCTCTTGGTTTTGGAGAAGGCGGGCATGATGTGTTTTACCAAGATAAGCCGCTCGTGATGGCGTTCGAACTTTATCAGCCGCCAACCACACCAACTGGGGCATCAACTACAACTACGTTTATGTACCACGGTGTTTGGCTTAAATCCAACCCATGGGATTTTGATATTACACAAGACGATCTCAAGATGGTTCAGTCGATAGATATGATAGCAGCTGGCGTAATACAGGCGTAACCATGGCCAATGATCCGGTAGGAATTCCCGCAACATCTGGTAGGTTAGGTTATTCAGTCACTATTTATGCGATGCCACAACCCGATTATGTCAATGCAATGATCGGCGCATTTACTGGTGCGGGCGGGCCTGCCATTGCGGCAACAGCGGCCTTAACTGTCGCATCGATGGCCCAAATTAAAGATGGAATAGTTAATCTTAAACTCGGCGCAGCAAGAAAGTTTTCTAGAGATCAGACCATGACAACCTATAGGAGATATTCTATAGGTAAAAATTCCCAACAGCCGTTCCAAATAGTACCGCAAGTCATAACCACAAAGTTAACATTAGAAAGGGTTGTGCTTTATAAAAAGGACATGTTGTATAGGGTTTTTGGGTTTAATGGGGAAACTCTAGGACAGCAGCAAATTCCGATGATGTTGGTCGAGTATAAAGATTCTCCAAATGGGAATTTGGATGAAACAGCCTTGATTACCTATTTAGATTGCTGGTGCGTTACAAATCCAGTAGCATATGATGCAGGGGCGGAAGACCAACTAATTGTCCAAAACATAGACGTGGAATGCGGAAGGGTAATAGTGAGCGACCTTTCATTAAGTGGAGCAGTAGACACATTTAATACAATAACCAATTTAGCTAATAACATCAAACTATAGAACCCGACTTTTAAGGAGGTCACATGAAAGAAATAGACGAGAAGACGTTTGCAGCAGGAACAGTTGCCACAGCGCAGCCCACACCGACAGCCCCAACAGCAGCACCTAGTATACCAACAGCGGTCCCAGCTCCGGAGGCAGAAACAAGTGTTCTTTCTCCAGACATTAAAATCAAAAGTGACAGTGGAACATTTATAGTTAACATAGAACAATTTGTAAAGTTTGGGTCAGTTTCTAAAAACTTTAAGGTTGGGCCAATGACTGTGGTAATGCGTTCTCTTCCTTCTGATCAAAAAGACATGGCACTTAGTTTGATAACCACAAGCCCAGAAGAGACCGTTGTCGCATATTTGAGAAAAATAAGATACCCTCTTTTGGCGTATGCAATATCTAAAATAGACGCTTTGGAATTCACTGACGCACATAGACAGGCTTTATTTGAATATTTAAAAACAGCACAAGGGGCTTTAATAGACAGGCTTTGGGCTGAGTACGAAAAAATAGATACCGAACAAAATGAATTTATGTTGAATGAAGACTTAAAAAAAAACTAATTGAACATCCAGTAAGCCAGTTTTATTGGGCTATTCTTAAGCACGCTAATGTGCTTCCCTCAAATCCAGACTTTCGTAAACTGGAGCCCGCACAAGCTTATTGGTATTACTATAATATAGCAAATGATTCAGAAATGAGAGAAAAAGCAATCAATGGTTCAGGCAAGAGTACTCTATTAGATTCTAATTCATCAACGAGTGAGTTTATCAAAGCAGTTAAACAAACAATGGGAGATAAACAATAGTGGTTGATCAAGTAAATCCATATGCCTCAAAAACCGTAGCTAAAGATTCTCCTCAAAAAGAAGTAACAACTCGCAACGCACCATCATTTGTGCAATCACTAAACTCGTCCAAAATTTCCAGTGATGCGGCAGCCATGGCAAAAGTTGCTGATGTGTTATCAAGGCTTTCAACAGAAAGCGGTAAACTGTCAAACGTCATGGGGAAGCTAACCAATTATGACTTAATTCATCTTGGCGAAGGCATTGACAATGTAGGAAATTCTGTATCCGATTTTGAAAAGTTAAGCGCAGCATCCAGAGCAGCTATGTTGAATGGCCTTCAGAAGGCCTCCGGCATAGAGTCTAAAAACATATTAGACCACTTAGTAAAAATTAAGAAGTTGGTGGATACACAATCTGCTCTTAACGTCGCATATGATAAGCTAGGATTTAAGCAAAATTTTGAGATATCTAGGATGGAAGAAGAAATAAAATTAATAGACAAGATAAAGGATGACGCTACAGCAGAAGAACGGATACTACTGAGAATAGCAAAATCTAAATTAAAATCAGCAAAGGATGAGGAAGAAGCTCGTAAAAAGGCTGCCAAAAGATTGGGTCTGTTGGGTTTAGGAAGTTTTGATTATGGTAAGAATTTGTTAACAAAAGGCGGTGAATCAGTAAAGGGTGCTATGGGCGGTCTCGGAGAGGCGCTCGGCCCTGCAATAGGGCATCTTGTTGAATCTGCTGGAAAATTCTCCGAGCTTGCCGGGTATATTGGTATTTTTGCACTCCTTGTTAAAGAAACTTTTAAATCTATAGCCATGTCATCTAAGGCGTCTGCGGCGATGTTTAAGTTCAATGGTGCGCTTGGAGATACATGGCATAATGCAACTCAATATAACACACTAACATTTGGTTTAGTGGCATCTGGTATGAGTATGGAAGAGGCTGAAAAAAGATTGTCAATGGCAACCAAGAGTTATATACAATTAACTGGGCAGTTGCACATGTCGGCGCCGGAAGCAGTTGATGCTACAGAGAATGCTTTGGAAAAACTAAGTTACCAAGCCACCGCTTTTGGTGAAGACGCCAATCAATATACAGCGTTCGCTATAGAAAACTCCAGACAATTGGGTGTCACCTTATCTCGTATGTCAGAAAAATATGGGACAGCCATTACCATGCTTAACAACATGGGAATTCAGGTCGGTACCAGTATGGAAGTTATGAAGCAGCTTGGCGAAGAGTTTGAATACACAAGTGTCGGTTTTGACGAATTAACAGAGGGGACTATTCAGTGGGGCAAAGCGCTTAAGGATTTTTCTAAAGATTTGAACACCCCAATTGGCCAAAAAATGAGAGGTCTTCTCCCGCAACTTTTAGGAGCCGGTATGCAGGCGTTTTCTAAAATTTCTGCGGAAGAGTACCTTGCATATAGAAACACGCCTGTAGCCAACATAGGTACAGAATGGACTGAGGCTGTCAACGCCGGCCCCATAGCCAAAGTGTCAGCGTTTTTGGCTAGGATGTCCCCAGAAATTAATAAGTATGGCAAAACAGAGGCTGAGGGGCGCTTAGGTATGTATATGACCACACTTCTGAAGCTTCCTCCAGCGATGGCAACGATGCTGGCCCCACTGTTAAGGGAGGCTACAAGTACACCAGAAAAGAGGGCTAAATTTTTAAAGATGAATGATGATGAGCGTAAAAGGTATTTGCAGGCATCTGCAGGTGATGATGCACAAAGACAAGCCTTAGAGGGAATGGGAAGTGCAATGCAGAAGTTTAATGACCCAATGCAATATATCATTCAACTCCTAGAAGGTGGTTTCCAAGCATTAGAGGTATTCTTTGGCGCTGCGCTTAGATTTATCGGCCAGGGTCAGCTTGTTTCTAAGATGGAGGCAGGTCTTAAACATGGGGAAACTAGCACAAAGAATAACGTTTACACGCAGTCAGGTTTACAAAAAATAGCAGGGCATAGTACCAGTAAAATATAAGGAGTATTTTAAATGGGTCTGTATACACTGAGAGATAGAACAGTTAGACTTTACACATATCAAGAGGTACAGAACAATGGGCAAAAGGAATCTGATGCCGCTTCTGCCAACAGGTCTCTTTTATTCCACGCAATTAAGAATTTTTTTCCAGCCCTATCAACAGCTAATTCGTTGGCTTCCGATGCTCCTGCCGGGGCCATTTTGTTTAAGGAAGTCAGCAGTATAAGCTTTGATTTTACAATAGGCGTAGGTGTAGACAAGGGTATTTCTAGGTCATTCTTGCAACCATGGTATATGGAACCGGCAAAGATATCGTTGAGTGGCGCAAGTTATATAGGTGCGTTTGAAGATATTTCTAATCCAGATACCGATGTAGAAGATACGTATAATTTAATTTTGCAACACTTTGCCGAGATAAAGGGACACAAGAAAAAGATGACGATGGATATAGCCAATAATCCAAAATATGCGACCAAGTTTAATGGTTATATTACGGCTTTTAATTTTGCAGAGAGCAAGGACAATCCGTACATTTTGAAATATAGTATTACGTTTACTGGTAAGCCGGATATTAATGATGCATTTTTTAACGGTTCTAATGCAGCAAAACAAGATATACTGCAAATCACTGCTACCGACCATATGTGGAATGACCAGGCGGCTGATTCTAAGGATGCTATTTTACTCGGCAATTCTTTACAACCAGTTCAGGGGACCGGAGTGCCGCCAATGCCAAAAATCGCACCACCAGTAGGTACAGAGTGGGCGTTTAATGCTGCTGGATCAACGTGGTATGCGAAGCGTAAATGATAAATAATGATATGAACGACATAAGGTACAAAGTTTTTTTACACCAATTAGACACCACGTCTGATTCTGCTGTTAATAACGTGTTTTATAATAATATGATTAAATACACAGATGTCGTCGATGCCAATGATATAGACAGCGATTTGCATTGGTTTAAATTAAGAGACAACCATGATAAATTTAAAAACGATTGGAAGTTAAACACAAGAAAGTTAAAAGCGGACTTGATGTCCTTGCTTTCCAACAATTCGTTAAACAAGCTGCAAACGATAGAAATCACAGATAATGTTAAAGCTATTACCGGGTACCGTGTTAACATAGATGATATTTCTAACTCTTTAGGTCTTACCTTAGGAATGGGAGATTCGGATCTTGTATCTTGGGACCCAAACGGTAATGCTTTGTCCATAAGAGACGTAATACAGGAAAATCAGATAGTAGAATTGCGTGTAAGTAGAGACGCAGAAGATACAGACAGTGCCGGTAATAGACATTATTATACAGAATATTTAGGGTTTATAGGCACTATACAATTCAGCTCGTCCTTTGGACAGGTTAATAATATAACAGTTTCAGTGTTCGGACTTAATAAGTTGCTAGGATTATCCAGTGCCATGAACAACCAGGCTATTTATTCTCAGTTTGAAGAGGGGATAGAAATGACATCTCCAGGAGTTCCTGTTTATCAAAACAACTGGAATCAGTTAGATACGTTTAATATATTTCAAGAAGTAATGGCGGATGTGTTGTCAATCAAACCCTATCATTTAGATAAAGTTGCACAAGATAATCAAAATGAACTATTAAAACAAGAAACATTGCAGGATCAACTCAACGCCACATTGCAGATATTGCAAAACGAGTTAATAGCAATGACTGGTCAGCTGCCAGCAGATGATCAGAAAAGGCGCTTAAAAGAGCAGGCAATATCTGGTTTGCAAGATCAAATATTAAGGCAGAATGATGTTGTCAGTAATCTTAAACAAAAATCAAAAGATTATTTTAGCAATAATAGAGCCAAGACAGCGTACGTATATTTTAGCACAGATGCACAAATGTTTTTGCGTAATTTTAGAACATCTTTCTTAACCATATGGTCTTATTTTCTCGTGAGATTTAAATCATTGATTGGGCAAGACTTCGAGAACAAGAATTATCCGGATAGTAAAACATTGGCCGTTGTTGAGCATGGAGAGCACCGCACGTTCCTGGAACAGATAACCAAGAACTTTACATTGTTCTGGAGCGAGATGACAATGCCTATAGAGTTGCTCCAGTCTATTAAATCAGGATCGCTATATGATGTGTTCGAGGCTAAGAGTGGGCAAATGATCTGCCGCCCACCAAGATACAATGAATTATATGTCGGATATGATGGGGCAAGGTTTAATTTTCCAAATGTCCCTGGCGACGCTCCAATGCATAATACTGAAGATGATGGAGATTTTATTATTACCAAAGATGAAATGTTGAGTGAAGAGTTCATTAAAGATGACACCACGCTTATTTCTAGATGTGATACTAAAAACATGTTCCCCCTTATTGGGGAAATACCTATATATGCTGATAACTTTACTGATGCGAATACCTTGTTTAAGTATGGATTAAGGGTTAACCCGCCACAAAGTAATCCCAATGTTGGAAATTCATACGTGGCGTCGTTGTTTAGTGCCCTGTATGTATATAAGCAGAACGCACATACACGATTAATCAATGTTGCTGTGCCAAACACACGCAAGTTTCACGTCGGTAATCTGTACTTATTACAATTTAATGATGATCCGATAGAAGAATATGTGGGCTATCTTACAGAGTCCGAGATCATTTTTGAATACGATGGTATTTCCAAAACAGTTCTTAAATTTAATTATGTTAGGAAGGTGGAAAGGCATATACCGGACTGGTTTTTAGGCAGTGACAGTGATAATAGGCTTGAGATGTTCTATTTTATATATAGGCGTAACTTGTCTGAGTGGTGTGAAAAACATAATGAAGATGATTTCAACCTCTATCAATCAGAGCAACAAAAAAGTGTGCGCATTGGGGTTGCCAAACAGTTTTTACGGTCCATCCCCGCCGGAACTTGTGTGTATTGTTTTAAAATAATACCAACAATCTTGGATGTTATGCTACAAATAGAGGCAAAACCATCTAGCGCTGAGGGTGATGGGCCAAATAAAACTAATGTTCAAAAAAGTAGGCTCATGGAAAACATATCTAACCCAGCTAAAAAACAGAATGGATTCTATTGGTACGTGTCAAAAGAAGATACAATAGCATATATGAAGTTTACAGATTTAACAAATCAATCTAATATGAAACTCGAGTTGTTACCTTTCGGTCAGATACAAAATTATTATTGCAGCGGTGATACGGCTCCAATTCACTTAGATGTTGGAACCGGAGTCATGTTTCAAACTGGTATACCAGAAAATGCCTTCGACTCTATGTCCACCGGGGCATACAGTTTCATAGACCAAGCGATGATCAACAGGTTGATAGAAATAGATTTAAGTTTTAAGGTTTATAATAATTCTTTGATTAAGCCAATATGGGGAATATTTACTGAGCCGCCTGACGAAGGACACGTATATAAGGCTACACCGCACATTATAGTGCCAGGGACCAATAGTGCATTGTCTGATATAGGAGCAATGTTTCAAAGATATGACATGTTTATATTTCAACATCATATTATAGGGGCGCCAGATTTTGTAAGCCAATGGTTTAATATATATAAATCTCCAACGCTACCAAAATCAGCAGAATTTATTAACAACGACGATGTATTGTCTAGGTTCAGTTATTTTTTACCTAAAGGAGTTTTAATATATACCAATGGAATAAATATTTACTCATTAAGCGTGGATGGTGGAGAATATGTAATTGGTGTTCATAAGGATAAAAACTACGCATCAACGGCGATATCTATAGATATTTGGAAAAACTCAAATGATGGATTATCACCAATAAAATTTGTGGAACAAGATAAGATAGCAAAATCTAATTGGACCCAGGTTTTTGCTACGGTATTTTTGGCAACTAAGGCAGATAACGGCTATGACCCAGGACAGAAAAAAGTAATATTTAATACACCCGTGAATATCGCCCTAGATTCTTCCCTGTGCCCTTTTAGAAAAAGCATGTTATGTTTTATGCCCATAGAGTTAGGCGATGAGGTGATGACGACCGGGAATAACCTATTATTTGACATAGAAAGGATATGCTCCGGAGGCGTTATACAGGGATTTAGGGCACCAACAGATTCAGAAAAAACTGCCATAGAAAGCGCTAAACAAAATCCAAGTATTAAAAATGTGTCTTCTAGCTTTGACAAACACACAGTTGGTAAGGCGGTAGATTTTACACTAACGAACATGAGGATGGATGGTGGAGGTAGGTTACATATTAATGGTGTGAGCAATGACCCAACCATTGGGCATTCTTATCCATATTCATCAAACTCATTGTTATTTATGAATTTCATTAATAGGCTACTGTCAGAAATGCAAAAACAGTATAAATCACATAGCTCTTACAACATTACATATCTTCCTCCAATTATAGATGTTGGACATGAGTGGATGAGCAAAGACATATGTATGCACTTTGAGGTTAACTAATGAATTTAAATCTTGCGCTTGGAACAATAGTAACAGTAAGTCCAAACACCAATGAGGTTGGAATAAGGCCATTTGATTCTGGAGGCACCATCCCAGCCAAACTAGATAGTTCTATTTCATTGCAGGAGATGCCGCAAAAAGGCGCCATGGTTTTATATATTATGTACTCTATGCAACTTGTCAAGATAGTTAAAATATGGAATATGGATAAATCTAAGTTGCGTGGTGAGTTGATGGCCGACGGCAACACCAGACTACCAGGACTGGCTTTGGGAGACGTGCAATATCAGTCCCCAATAGGTGGTGGGTATGTCAATCTTGGTGCAAGCGGGGATGTATCACTTGTAGAGGGAACAGGCAGAGGATTTTTTAAACTGCTTAAAACGGCTTTTAAGGCTTGGCTCCAGGCATCTGAGATATTAGTCAGAAGCACGAGCGGGGTGTTCACTCTCCATAGGCAAGACGGCGGGTATGAAATCACTAAAACATTACCAAATAAGGATACGGCTATATTGTTAAGAATAAACATTTCTAATGACGGTTCTGTGAGTTTAACACAAAATACGCCAGCGCAACAACCGTTGGCGCTAGTTAACATAGATGCGGCGGGGAACATTAGCATTAATAGTGTAAAAGGCGGGAGTGTTAATATAAACAACGGGACTGATTTTGCAGCAAGAGTTGGCGATGACATACAATTAAATATACCAGCCTTGCCGGTCGTCGGTACTAACACAACCCCTATGTCTTTGACGGGAAAGATAATTACGGGTAGTAAGGGGGTTAAAATAGGATAATGCCAAATTTATTTTCTGCCAATGATTATGCTAGAATGATTGATAACCCAACTTATGTACAAAACGAGATGTCCCCATCTCCGGAACAATTGGATAGTATATTAAAATTGCCAAGCAAAGATGTTTTGGATACTTTAAACCCAAATCAGAAATCACTCTTGTCAACGGCCCTGACAGCAGTAAAGGGATTCTTGATTCAGAAACAGTCAGAACAAATGATATTGTCGGCTAGCCTTGCCATAGCCCAGGCTGAATTAGCTGCTCAGATAGCGCCAAATGTTAATGTGTTTGATCAAATGAATCAAATTAATAAAATATTACCGGCTGATACTATTATAAAAGATGCGTCAGCTGGCGGGCTGAAGGAGACAGTGGAGGCAGTGACGACAGAGGTAACAACAGCACAGAACAGCTCCAGTGGCAGCGAAGAAAAATACAGAGCAGCATTATTGGGCGGTCAAATTCAAGATGCTAAGCAGCAGAGTGCATATTACACCGATTTAACCGCCAAAATAGATTCGTTATTGATACAGTTAAGCGCTTAGGAGATTGCATGAAAGACTTTAAATTTTTAGGCAGTAATGACACAAAAACATATGGAAACTTTAATGATATATCCTATGATAGTAATGGGGAGGTTGCGCTGGTTGAATCTACGGCAAAACTTAGACAGGACATGGCTAAAATATTACTGACCGATATAGGTGAGCACAAGGTGTTTCAGGGGTATGGCAGTGACCTACAATCGTTGATTAATGCAAATGTTAAAAGTGATACCATTAAAAAACAAATAGTCAACTCAATCACATATGCATTTTCTTACTTAAATCAGATAAATCAGTCAGCTGATTTAAATGAAAAAATAGACACTATTAACAGTATTGATGTTAGGTATGCAGCAAATGATCCAAGGGCAATTTACATTAGGATTCAGGCTACCTCTGGAACTAATGAAACAATAACATTAACCTTCGGAGGGTAATAGTATGCTTAAGTCGTATTCTACGGCATATCAAAGCTTAGTAGCACAGATTAAAAATAGTAATAGGAATATCAATACCGGGCCTAATACAGTTATTAATGATACCTGCATTATTCCAGCGGCTCAGGAAATAGTGAGAGAAACAGCCATTGCAGATTATATACAAAGGTTACAATCGTTAGATTTAATCATCTCTATGCTTGGGGACGTCAACTATCTCTCAGTGATAGCGTTTGCCTACGGCGTTGGTGTAAACGATGTTATAAGCGATATAGAAGACTATATAGATAAGCTTGGGTCTAATTATGATTTAATACGGAGGGGAGCAGCGTCAGCAGATGGTATAGTCTATTATGCAAGATATACACCGTTAATTGCCGGAGATTCTGATATCACAATATCAACCGGGTCTATTGTGTCATCTAAGGCAAGTGGCGTCAAATATCAGGTGGTCGCTGATGTTACTATGTATGCGGTTTCTGGTGGGACGTATTATGATTCTGATCTTCAGGCATATGCTATTCCAGTTCCGGTACAAGCGGTTAACGCAGGGTCAGCCGGTAACGCTTCAAATAATAGCATAGATAATATGGACACAGCGACAGCGGGGATGGATTTTATAACCAATAAGGCTCCAATAGCGAATGGGACCGATGAGGAAACAGACCTAGATTTTATAGCACGCATACGATTAGTATATTCAGGCAATAATGTTGGCACTTTAGATGGGTATAAAAAATTGGTTCTAGAAAATAGCGCAGTTACAGATTGTTATGTGGCCGGTGCAACAGATAGTTTTATGACACGTGATCAAGGATATGGCGGCAAGATCGATATTTACATATTAGAGAATCAGATAGCTCAGGCCGTAGCCACAGTTACGGTTGCAGCAGAGACTTTTGTGTTGCCAAATCAACCAGTGTCTTCAATAGTTAGTATTAGTGGTTATGGTGCGTTGGCCGTACCATTATTTGAAGGTAATTATAATCAGGATTATGAGGGCAGTTTATTGGCATCGGCTCGTGTGAGATGGTTAAACTTTGCCGTAAATCCGCCAACCATTCCATACACAGTGACCTATCTTTATAATAGCAATATACAGACTATACAAAATCTTGTAAATCAAGTGAAGAATAAAATAGTATTTGGGCAGTTTGATGCAGCGCTTGTAAAGCAAGCAATAGAGGCACCGGTAGATATTATATTTAGTATAGCGGTTTTAAGTGGCTATTCTAAAGCATCTGTGGCTCAACAAGTTCAAACCTTAATATCAACAACTATAGATAAATATAAAATGGGAGTAGAACTTCAACAGTCTGATATGATAGCACTGGCTTATACAATACCAGGGCTAGATCAGGTCCATGAACCGATGGTGAAATTTAATAGAACAAGTTTAACAGGTGTTAAAGACACTATTACTGTGTCTGGTAGAGAATATATACGTGCAGGTAATGTTATAATTTCTTAAGGAGTTTTTATGGCAACGCTCGTAACCAAAGGCATGAACGCATTATATTATTCACGTGTGGATATGCTAAATAAATTTGTGTATAACAAAGACACAAATATTATTCCATATATGCCAGACCGTGAGTTTTTATTCACAGATTGGTACCCGCAATATTCAGTTGGTACAGTTTTAAAGGCAATAGTCAATGGCGGTACGCCAATTCTGTGCATGGTTCTAGACACGCTTGGAACGATATATTTTAATGGCAAATATCCGTATGGATTTTCTAAAGTGGTTATTACTGATAATTCTAATGTTGTTTTAAAGTCGTATGAATATTTAGCCGTAAACACGTACTTATATTATGAAATAGAGTCTTCGGAAGAGATGGACAGGCTTGTAGAAAAAGCCAGAATAAAGAACGATTCAATATTTGATTTAGCTCGTGATGACCAATTATATAATAATTTTGGATCCTTGATGTACGCTAGACAACCGAGTGACTTTTCAGCGTCAGAGTACCGAACTATGCTGACTGGGCTAAAAGAAGCATACTTGAATGGCGGTACAATATATGCCATGTCAACTGCGTGTTTTGCCATTACAGGTGCTACACCAACAATAGACCAGACACTACAAAGCTGGAAGGTGTATAAATATCCTAAACGTGATGGCGCTAACGTGCTACAAACAAAAAAAGAATTAATATTTCGTGACAACTTGGCCACTTCTGATTTTCTTTCCACAACCATATATGGGGCACCAAGCACATTAAGTTATATTAGTGTTTATGATTCGTATAAACAATATGCACCGACAACTGATTATACAATATCAAATGTTGGTAGCAATGGGAAAATAACGTGGGTTGGCGCAACGCCTACTCCAACAACGTATTATACTGTAGAGTACGCCACTGTGGCTGCAACACAGACACATAGTTTTGTGCACGATATTCCGAATGAAGAAACAAGGATAAAGGTTAACCCTGGAGTAGTAACGTATTCTGGTAATCAAAAAGCGTACAGCGTTATTTTGACAGTTAATAATTCGTCAAGAGCAGTAACGGCAGAGCGAGTAGTGAAGGCCGGAGATGGCGAAGAAGACGTTTTGACCAATCGTAATATGGCAAAATTTGACGTAAATAATGAAATGCATATTGGGGTTGGGTGGGCGACAACAACGTTCACGCTTGGTTACGACACCTCTAAATATTCTGTGGTGCCAAATAGCGTAAGCGATATTATCATATTGTATACAGGGTTGACCAACACAACAACGCAGTTGACAGAGGGAGTGGATTTTACGGTCAACAGAGGTAGTGGCGTGGTGACATGGATTCATCCGCCGCCTCTTAATATTGATTTTACAGTTTCATATTCTTATGGAAGTTTAACAACAATTGTCGCTGACTCTATAACATATTATGAGGGTGTGGACTACACCTTAGATAGAGACGGTGGAACTATATTATGGGGTACCGGGGCGCAGCCTGCCAAGTCTTACATATATACCGTAAATTATAGATATATTTTAAAAGATATTATAAGCAATGTTATAGAACGTCTTAAGCCAGCTCATATTCGTGTAAATTATGTGTATAATTCTTAATAGGAGAAACTAATGGCCTGTGTAGCAAACGATTTAGTATATGGCGGACCTTGCAGTAATTGTGACCAAGGCCCCTGCACTAACAACGATCTAGGCCCTTGCACTAATCTTGACGCCGGTCTGTGTTCTAGTGGGGATTTCGGTGCATGTTCTTCCTGTGACCAAAACAGATGCTCCTTCTGTGACCAGAGTAGGTGCTTCTTATGTGACCAAGCCGCTTGTTCTGTCTGCGACCAGTGGTCTCACTGCCCTAACGACATCGGCCCCTGCTCGTATTGCGACCAAGCCTCTTGTTCTGTCTGCGACCAAGGCCCTTGTGCTTCGTGTGACCAAGGTAAATGTTCTGCTGGAGATGTTGGGCCATGTCAACAAAATGATTCTGGAAAGTGTTCTGGTTGTGACCAGGCTTCTTGCACAGGATGTGACCAAGGGAAATGTTCAGGTGGGGACCAGGCTTCTTGCACAGGATGTGATCAAGGGATATGTAAAGGATTAGATGCAGGTATTTGTTCTGCTTGCGATGAAGGACAGTGTATAAATGGAGATAAAGGAAGCTGTTTCCAAGGAGATGACGGACATTGTGGCAGTGGAGATAATGGTTTATGTTTATTGTGTGATGATGGGCCATGTAAAATTAATGATATTACTGATTGGCCTTGCTCAAATACAGATTTAGGCCCATGTAGAAGTTGTGATGAAGGTCAGTGTTTAAATAATGATTCTACAAGATGTATCTTTACAGACGATTCTACTGTTGGCCCATGCGCTAATTGCGATCAAGGAACCTGCTCCAGTGTTGATGTGGGCCCATGTTCAACCGCAGATGCACCACCAGAACAGGTCACTGGTGTAAGTGTTTTTAAAAGTGATTTGTATGCGGTTATTAAATGGGATCCCAACACTTCAGCAGTTATCACATCATATGATATTTGGAGAACAGCCAATACTCATGGGTACGGTTATACAAAAATTGCGACAGTCACCTCAAACGATAGCTACGGTAATAAAAATATTGTTTATGTTGATGCGGATATAAAATATAACACCCAATATTTTTATAAAATTGTAGCAACAAATACCGATGTTAGCGGAGAGTTTAGCAATGAGGCTTCAGCCGTATACGTCCCAAGTATTGCAGATTCTGATGTTCAATACCCAACTAGAAAAAACAGCAACACTAGTTATTTTAATTAAAGGAGATTCACAATGAAAACAGTAAAAATATTCGGTGATATGGAGATTCTCACAGAGGACCACAATTTAATCCAAAATAACAAGGATAATGAGATTAGGAAGCGTGTGTCAGATATATTCCAAAATGGAATAGTTAATACAGCGACGCCGTTTCCAATTACTGTTAATTCCGGAGATCACACTAAAATAGATATAGGCCCCGGTGTTGCCTATAATGCTTTAGGTGAGAGGATTGAGATATTCTCCGGAGAATCAGTGGTAGCAGATACGCAAGTTGCTACGGTGACTGTCGGATTATATACCTGGCCGCTGTCTCTTGATAGTTCAGATGCGCAAATACAAGCACAACCAATTCCATATTCCACAGGTAATGTCGGTATATCTTTGTATCCCTCATATGCAGCTGCAGTAACCAACTACATATTCATAGATAGAGTTGATACTCTTGCAGACTTAAATCATTATGATGCGTCTACCGATAATTATACGTGGGGCGACTGGAATAGTAGAAATACCAAGTATTCCACAGATCAGGAAACTGGTATTAAAATGTATCCATATAAGAAAAATGGATATAGAATTATAATGGAGGCCACGCCAACATGTGTAGCGGTGCAGGCAAACGGGTCATATATCCACAATCTTTATCCGAATGCCGTATATATTGGGAGCGTAAAAAGCACTGGCATTGGGTTATTAACATCAGCAAACATAGATATAGATAATAGCACTATCAGACAGAAGTTCCTTCAGAATTATAAAACTGTAGGAATATATGTCCCGGCGACCACATCAGAGGCTACGGCGACATATAATCCTGGTAGTTACTCAGATCTTAAGGCGCATATAGCGGCTGTTGGTAGTCCGTCATACGGCGGTGGCTCAGGGATAGTCAGTGCGAATAACCCTCATGGGCAGACCATTTACGACCTTGGGTATACTGGTCAGGATATGACCACCCACAGAAATGAGGAACACACGGCGTTTATTATTAACGGGTCAACTCCAGTAACGTCGAATATCAGTCTTTTGTATCCCGTGATAGATGGTTCTGCGCTAACAACAATCCATCTATATATGCCACCCGGCGATTGGGGGATAGTGTCAGGTGGTAAAAGGTTTTCGGCGTCAGATATTGCGTCAGCTAACAGCGTTACCACTGGGATTTGGACGCACACATATGGTACCGGTGGTAATCGTTCAGTATATATATACATAGACAACTCCGGTAAAATTAATACAGATGACACTGTTTCTTTAGCACAAATAATCGCAAATGATTATTTACTTATATGCACCATGGATATCGTCGGCGGCACGGGAGAGATTGTTGTGCCAGGAACGGTAAATTCAGGCGTGATAGATCGGCGCACGTTTGGTTCTATATCAACCAAGAATATTAACTCTGGAGCAAATCAACAGGGGGCGTCTTTAATTCCTGTCGGCGCTATCATGCAATTTTTAGGAGTGTCAGATGGTTGGTTAGAACTAAAGGGCCAAACCATCAGCTACGATCCGAGTTCAGTGTTAGCCACTGTAACCGGAGTGCAATATTACGACTTAGTGCAATATCTGAGAAATCTTCCTGGCTCACCATTTATATCAGTAACATCAACAAGCTGTGCCGTGCTCCCAGACATGAGGAATAAGTTCCCTATAGGAGTAGATGCCGGAGCAGTTAATGGATCAGCCAGAGTGTTGGGAGTGGGCGGCGGCAGTCACACAATTTCCCTTGTTGCGGCGAACATACCACATCATGCGCACGTGACAGATAATCCAGGTGACCACGCTCACAGGCAAAGATATTACGTTGATGGTCCAACAAGTGACCATTACCCTGGGTATAACTACGCAACCAATGAAGGCGGTACAACATATAACACATGGCCTTCAGGCGCCCACACACATAGCATGGTTAGCACAAACGGCGGTACAGCCGTTAGTGGGTCTAGTGTCACCACCACTCCGCCTTTTGTTCCAATGTATTTCTGTATTAAGTATTAAAATTTGCTTTAAAGGAGAACCGAATATGAAATGCTTTCAGACTATTTGTGGCTTTAGGAAAAAATGTATAGGACCAAAATGCGCTCTCTATATAGTCCTATATACTAAAGATGAAAAGGACGTAACTGTTGAAAAGCCTATGTGCTCATTTAGAGCTAGTGTAATTGCACAACTTGATATGGCAAATAATGTTGATAAGCTAAAGAGGTAGATAATAGAATATGCCAAATAAATACGGATGTCGCAAACAAGATAGGGATGCAAGAGATCACATATTTATGGCACCAAGAATGGTTTCGCTGCCAGCCAAAATGGATCTTAGACTGTACGATTCTCCAATAGAGAATCAATCTCCGCTTGGCGCCTGTGTTGCGCATGCCACCACATCGGCTTTAGAGATGTTGGAAATTAAGGCCTCTGCCCCAAAGCTTTCAGTTTTGGCGTGGATTAAATTGACTGCCATAAAGGCTGGTAGAGCAGTGCTTAATTTTTTTAGGATAATAAATTGGTATTCCAAAGACTTAAGCAGGTTGTTCGTGTATTATAATGCTAGAGATTTGGAGGGTTTGGCAGACTCTGATAGCGGTTGCAATATTAGAGATGCCATTAAGGCGTTAGCCACTCAGGGAGTGTGTAATGAAAAGGAATGGCCATATTCCCCAAATATGGTGTCGACTAAACCGAGGGACGACTGTTATTCTTGCGCCAGCGCACACAAGGTGGATGAGTATAAGGCCATACAAACCCTAGATGATATAAGGTCTTGTATAGCATCAGGGTATCCAGTAGTGATTGGTATGACAGTTTATTACTCATTTGAGTTTGGCAGCATTAATCAGACAGGAATAGTAGAGATGCCCAAAGAGGGAGAGTCTATCATCGGTGCCCACGCTGTGCTTGTAGTTGGATATGATGATACAAAACGTCTGTTAATTGTGAGAAATTCCTGGGGCGATAAGTGGGGTAAGGGTGGGTATTTTTATCTTCCTTATAATTATGCCAAAGACCCAAGCTTAGTATGGGATTGTTGGGTAATGTATAAAATGGAGGGAGAATGAGTTTACAAGATGATCTAGAAAAAGCCGATCAGCCTGCCACGCCAAATTCTCAGGATCATTTTAACCTGTGTTTTAAGTTTACGATGGCTGAAGAGTGTTCTCCTGGAGATTATAAATCTAATACTGAAGGAGACACCGGTGGTAGAACCGTGTGTGGAATAGCTGAGTCTTCACACAGCAAAGAGTTGCTAGATAATTTGTGGATGCTCTCATATGAGGATGCGATATTCGCTGTTAAACCTCTGTATTGGAAAGAATATTGGTTGCCAATTGGTGGCCCGAATATTGCAGATGCGCACTACGCTTTATGCTGTTTTGATGTCGCAGTGAATAGTGGAATTAATAGGGCTAATGATTTTATGAAGTTGCATCAAGATGTTAATGGCATATGTGACGCAAGAATAGCACTATTGAATAGGTTTTATCCAAATGGATATTGGCTAACCAACGATAATGGGGAAAAATATGATGCGTTGCCAATGCTTAAAGACCGTGTAGAAAGATGCAGAAATTGGGCTCCAAACACATAGAGGTTAGTTATGCCAGAGGTTTGGTATGAGCAAAGCGATGTTTATGTTAATACAGAATATTGGGTATATCAATACGAATGTCATATAGAAGATGGTTATAAAGTTGTGACATTGTGTAATAAATGGAGAAGATAATATGGAAACCACAGAGAAAAAAGATAATGTTGTGGCAAAGGCCGTGCGCACAGAAGTAGAGAATATGTCTTCTGTCAGGGTTCGTGTGTTATATGGCGTAACGGCTATATGGACATTCTGTGTGTTCTATTTTATAACACTGTTTTCTAAATTTGCATCCAAGCTAGACGATGTGACTAAGGTTCAAGTTATGACTATGGTTGCTGACAAATGTATGGGTATATTTTATGTGTGTTCTTTTTTATTTTTCGTCATGATGATGGTGTACGTTCTTAAGCGTACAAATTTTAAGTTCTCAGCCTGGGGTATTAGTTTAGATTTGTCAGACAATACTAAACCGCCACAGCCGCCGCCAAAACAAGGAGTTTAATATGGAATGGTTAATAAGGGCTGACGACAATGGACAAGAGTTGGTTTTGGTGCGTGGACTTCCAGGATCCGGGAAATCTACTTATGCCAGGAGTCTTGGCTATCCTAATTTTGAAGCTGATATGTTTTTTATAAAAGATGGGAAATATGTATATAATCCGGCACAAATAAGCATTGCGCATGGTTGGTGCCAAAAGAAGGCCAGTGAAGCATTGGCGGCTGGACAAAGTTGCGTGGTGTCTAATACTTTTACAACTAAGCGGGAAATGGAACCATATTTTGAAATGGGCAGAAAATTTAACGTTCCAGTTAGAGTGGTAGCGTCCAAGGGCCAGTGGCAAAATCAGCATGGTGTTCCAGACGAGGCAATGACACGCATGAAAGCTAGGTGGGAAAATATTCCAGGAGAAACAATTATTAATGGTTAACAATAGGAGACGAATATGAATAAAACAATCTATGATTTATACGTAAAATGGGCTTGGCTTGTTATAGCCGGATTAACAGCCATAGTGCTCTTATCGTGCAATAAGCCAGCAAAGGAGATAAGGACTGAAACCACAA
>Ga0118677_10000585_pt1 | contig 80137 bp, 74 predicted proteins | sample AliMusrvi5mmetaG_FD_86154 | JGI IMG/M metagenome (GOLD analysis project Ga0118677, IMG submission 86154)
CTCCCCGCCTTTGAAAAAAACAGGACTCCCCGGCACACGGCCCCTCCCGTGCACCGTGTTCCCGTAAAACCTGCCGCCCCTGCTCTGCCCGCAGTCCCGGCAACGGTGACCTCCCGCCCGCCGAACACATGGGCAACCCTGCTCCGCTCACGCGAGAGCGCCCGGCAAGCCATTGTCCTCCGCGAAATTCTCGGCCCCCCGAAGGCCTTCTCTCTGCCGTCGCCGTAATAAATCAAAGATTTCCCTTGCCTGCATTCATCCGGCGAATACATTGAAATCCCAATCGCGGGGTGGAGCAGCCCGGTAGCTCGTCAGGCTCATAACCTGAAGGTCGTAGGTTCAAATCCTACCCCCGCAACCAATTTGAAAGCTCTTGTGAGTCAATGACTTGCAAGAGCTTTTTGGTTGAAAATAGCCCTACTGTCAGCAGAAGTGTCAGCAAACGCTGATTTTTTCGACTGGCGGGCACCGTGCAGCCACTCTGCACGGGAAACGGGGGTGGCGAGGAGTCCTCAAATGGCTCTCTGGAAAACAAAAAAATGTTCCAGAAAACCATATGAAAAATCGCTATCGTCTATTCAAAAGGGGGTCGGTGTTCTACGCACACGACTCAGAAACCAACAAACAGGAGAGCCTGCAAACTCGGGACAAGAGGGAAGCCCAGCGCATCCTCATGGCCAAAAACGAGGCGCAGGACAACCGCCTGCTCAACATCAAAATCGCGGAGGCCCACCTTGCCGCCCACGATCCGCTGATGATCACGCGGACTTGGCAGGATGTCATGGATTACATGATGTCCCGAGAGGATGAGATCCGCGCGAGCACCCTCGCCCGTGTGAGGGTTGCGTTTGCCAGCAAGCCGTTTGACATCATCCGGAAGAAAAAACTCGTGGAATCGCTCAGCAGCGATTTCCTGCGGGTGCTGAAAGCGGGGGGCTCCTCCACCAATGTCTGGCTGCGGGTCTTGCACAACACGGCCCTGAAATTGGATTGGCTGGTTCACCGCGTGCTCGCACAGGCAGCATGGCCGAAAGTCAAATACGGGATCACTCGCGCCATTACTGCCGAGGAGCACAAAAAAATTCTGGCCGTGGTCAAGGACGAGGAGGAACGGCAATTCTACGACCTGCTCTGGCACATCGGAGCCTCGCCGGTCGATGCCGCCAACCTCACAGAAAAGAACATTGATTGGGAGAATCGGCTGATCCAGTTTTTCCGGCAGAAGCTCAACGGGCAGCGTGAACCGGCTTGTGTTCAGATCGGGCCGGATCTGGAGGCCCTTCTATCGGCTCGCCCTGTGACGGGCTACCTCTTCCCGAAAATGCAGGCCACCGGCAACAAATATCGGGCAACCAACTTCACGCGCCGATGCAGGAAGGCCGGATTGCAGGGAATCAAGCTGTATTCCTACCGCTACGCATGGGCGGAACGCGCCCAGTCCTGCGGCTACCCCGAACGGTTCGCCATGGTGAACCTTGGTCATGCCAGCAAAGCGATTCACCGCGCCTACGCGAAAAAAGCCCGTGTGATTTGCCCATCCCTCGAAACCTACGAGAAGGATTTCCAAGAGAAAAAGGTGTTGAAATTTCCCACGGAGGATGCGGCGTAGCCCAGTTCCTCACCTCAAAAAGTAATAAGTCCAAAAATCCATTTTTGGACTTATTACTTTTTGAGGCGAAGGGGAGCCTCTGTATGGAATCTGCGGCGGCTTTCTATTTTCTGTCCGCGTGATGCTGATACAGCGTGTCGGTGATCCTTGCCAGCCACCGCTTGTCTTGAGCTTTCGCCAGGACGTCTTCCGCACAGAAAAACTTCTCCTGATTTCGTTCCGGCGATCCGAGCACCTGCAATTCCCCTTCCGCGCACAGGTGGCCGACATCGGTCCTGCTGATCCCCAAGAGAGCAGAGGCCTGAGCCATGCTCATTCGGGCGGGAACAGGATTCATTTTCGTGAAGCCGTTTTCCGATATTTCGATGAGGAATCTCATTTTCTTTCTCCCTTCTTGGTGGGGATTTTCAGGGGTGCAGGAAGCGGGGCGAAGTTTTCGATAGGCGTGTCGGTTTTTGATTTTTTCATGGCATTTTTTTGTTTTCGGGAAAATGCCTTGTCGCAGGCGTAGCCATATTTTTTTGAGGGCTGAAAAGGTCAGAAATGTAATTTTCTGACCTTTTCAGCCCTCAAAAAAATACTCGGCGAACAAGATCAGGGAGAACCATCGGGAGATCTGAGGACATCAGCGGTCGAAAATCCCAACTTGAAAGCGGCGGAATGCCGGTCAGAGATTCACAGGTTGCTCCGACGAGCCGAGCGTTGGCCCATTCTCGCAACCTGCCGCCCTGCTACGGGCTCCGGTCGGGCACGATGGCTGAATGACTCGTGGGCAGACTCACCCGCTAGAACCAGTCCAGATCCCCTGCCGCCAGAGACTCCCGACTTTCTCCATTCAGTCCAGGTTGCACCACGACGCCATTGCAAAAGCCGTGAGACTCTTTACCGGCCCCAAAAGGCAACGGCCAGCAGTCGGCCCCCTTCATTCCGCTCCTTCGTCGCCTCCAATCAGGATTCCGCCAGCTCGCCGGCAAACGATAATCCTGCGGATTGCACCAGAAACATTCCTGCTGTCACAAAAATGAGGCGGTAGTCAGGGCTTTTCTACCTTTTTCAGGATTTTTCGCATTGATGCCACGGGGTCACTTTCTAGAACACGCATGTAATCAATGAATTGGACTACATCCAACTTTCTCTCTCCCGCCTCCACCTTGGCAACAAGTGATTGCGGCCTCCCCAATTTTTTGGCGAGTTGCTCCTGTGTCCATCCCCGCTTGCCTCGTGCATCTCGGAGAATTTGCAACACGGCCTCCCATTCCGCCGTGTAAAGAGATTTGGTCAGGCGTCTTTTCAACGCCGTGTGTTTAACCCAGAAACCGGATTATCCGATTTTCAGGATATTTCTGTGGCGAAAAAAAAGGATCGCCCTCTACAGATTTTCCTGTTTAGAACTGATCCGTTGTCCCTCTTTTATGCAAATCTACCTTTATCAAAACGAACAGCAGATTGGACCATTCGACGAAACGCAGATTCGGGGCATGGTGGCCTCTGGAACAATTTCTCAAACAGACATCGGTTGGCATGAAGGCATACCGGAATGGCAACCGTTGAACACCATTCTTGCTTTTGCCGCTCCCATCGCCATTCCCTCTACCTTCGCACCAACTTCCGTAAAAGTAAAAGCGCAGGTGGCTGACAAAGAGCAGGTGGTACAAACGAACGTGAAGCAGGGGGCAATCATTGGCGGTTGGGTATGTTTTGGACTTGGTATAGTGACAATGTATCTGTCCATGTGGACATTCGTTATTTACGCCCCTCTGTTTTTCGTTGCATTTGTCCTCAGCATCGTAGCGATGTCTCAACGGCGCGTTCTTGGAGGTGTCGCCCTACTTCTGGCGACTCTAGTTGTGCCAACTATTCTGGGACTCGTTCTTTTTAGCACACGCACAATAAAATTGGCTGAAAAGATGAGCAAAGAGGCTGAAACTCAAAAGGTAGCCTCAGTCTCTCAGGACACTGGACGCAAGAAAGCTGCTAGTGAACCTGTCTCTGGCCAGCCAGTCCCAAGTGGATCAAAAGATGCATCTGGCTCTGCGGAAGACAAAACCCAGCCAGAAGCGAGCAAGCCCGTTCCAGCGGCGAAGTCGAAACATCCTGACCTTGATGCGAAAATGGGCTTCCGCACCTATAAACTTGGAACTCCATTCTCGGAATTTAATTCCAACGACCTGAGATCAGCAGAAACCTATGTAAAAACTGACTTGAGAGCATATTTCGTAAAAAGTTTTGACAAAAAATTGGGTGCGGCAGAAATCGAAGGCATTCAGCTCAACTTTCTTCAAGACATCCTTCAAAGCGTAATGGTCCATGTTAAGGGCGAGCAAAGCACCCTTGCTCTTAAAGAGGTGCTTATTGCTGCTTATGGTCAACCAGATCAAACCACGAATTTTATGAGCAAAGACCTACTCTGGATTGGTGATGACTGCAAAGTTACTTTGGCCTATGAGCTTATGGGCGACGCAAGTGCAGATTTTAGCAGTAAGTCAGTCGATGAAAAGATCAAGGCTATCACCGAAGAGAAAGCCAAGTCAGGTGCGGCAGATGGTGCGAAGAGCTTATGATCCGTAACCAGCCCAAGGAACCGCCGAAACAGCGCATCATCGAAGCGATTACGGGAATGAGCGCAATCTTCTGAATCCAGAATGGAACGCACCCTGAAAGCGCACCGGCATCTCACCAGATTACAAACCATCTATTCTGGTTTTGTCACGCGAATCTTCATAGACAGCGTATGGTTGCACAAATTCTGGGGATGCCATAGAATTTCCGACAGATCGTTTTTTCTCGAAGGACGACAATTTCATGTCTGCGCGCGTTGCACTGGACTGTTGGTCGGTTTGCCCTTTTCCCTGCTGCTTTTTCCTGTCAGAGCATGGTGCCCATACCTCTTTATTGTCTTTTCTGGCTTTCTGTTATTGGACGGGTTTACTCAGTTTTTTGGATGGCGAAACAGCAATAATAAATTTCGCTTCATAACAGGCATGCTCACATCATCTACTTTTCTGCCAACAGTAATAATAATAGCAGGTTATTTATGACGGAATTCAAGACGCTTCAATTTCCCAATACCCCAACAGGACAAGCACAAAAAGTCAAAGCACTGCAGCACTACGCAGCCAATGGGTGGCGCGTTGTTTCTGAAACAATAGCCCAAGGTAAGTTCAAGGGAGGAAAAGCATGCTGCCTATTCACAATATGTCCTCAATTAGCTTTTTTCGCAGGGCAAGGAGACGGCATCATTACAATCACCCTTCAGAAAGACAGTGAACCGGTGCGAATAACGGCGCAACCGCCTCCTTTGCCTGCTAAGCCAACACCCCCACCCCTGCCCTTTTCAGGCCAGCTACTGCCCACCACTGAGCAGTATTATCGAATCGCCTCTAACGGAAATGATCTTGGTGAACTCACCGTGACATCAATCAGGATGATGCTCAGTTCAGGAAAACTTACAATGCAAGATTATTACCTTGATAAAAATAATAATGCATGGATTTCATTGGAGCGTCTTTCAGACCTTAATTGATCTCAGAAGCACGGTTTCCGACAACTTCGCTTGATCGCCCCTGAGTTGAACTAATGGATTCAGGAAAGCACTAAATTATGACAAATAATATAGATCCAAAGGCGCAGAAAAGCGACATTGTAAAGTGGTTGGATAAATATCAAATAACACACTACACTATTCAGGCTAATGGTGTTGTGGATGTTGAAGGGGATGTTGACTTGAAGAAAAAGCTTGGTCGACTTGAGATGTTGCCGATTAAGTTTGGTCATGTGGCAGGTTCGTTTTCGTGCGCTGAGAACAAATTAGTTTCCTTGGAGGGAGTTCCCAATATTGTTGAAGGGAACTTTGACTGTCATGACAACAGATTAGCTTCACTGGCAGGTTCACCTAATCGCATTGGTGGCAATTTTACCTGCAGGCACAATAAATTAACATCCTTGAATGATGGACCGACAAATGTTGGTGGCGATTATTGTTGTGCTTGGAATAAAATCACTGCATTGAACGGTGCACCAAGAGATGTGAAAGGAGAGTTTAACTGCTCGGGAAATATCCTAACCAGTTTAAAAGGCGGGCCTGATAGTGCGAATGCTTACGACTGTTATCATTGTCATTTGAAGTCACTGGAAGGAGCACCGAAAAAGTTATCAGGAGATTTTAAGTGTTATTGGAATGAATTAACATCTCTTGAGGGGGGACCGTTGCATGTAGGGGGGGGCTTTATATGTTGGTTAAACAAATTGAAGAATCTTATCGGGGCGCCTGAGCATGTGGGTAAAGAATTTAAATGTGACAGGGTAGGTAAGGCTCCTAAACTAAAATCGTTAGAAGGGGCCCCAAGGGTATGCGGCAGATTTTCATACGGGGGATTGGCTTCCTTGGATGACTTCCAAGGGCTAGATATTCCTGAGTATATGAAAGACTACTTGCCAGAGAGTTGGTGGGCAACCCATACCCAAATGCGGAACGCCAAAGCAAAATGAGACACCGGATTTGATAGATGTTGAAGATGAAGCCGCGTCTCCGAAATATCTGCCCGCTTGATGTTACGCGGGGCCAACAGATATATTTTTAATTTCCGCTTGAGGAACATCCTTGCCGTCTCGAATGAGGGCAACGACTTTCGGACCATGACCGGCGTTGACTTCGATTTCGATCACTTGCCCGACATCAAGATAGGCTTGGACTCTGCCGTACCCTCCGAGGTCGGCGAGGAGTATAAGATGCTCTTGGCGGACAACCCATGTATCCCCTAATCGCAGCCAGTTGCCGGATTGTGGAGAGCTTGATGTGTCTGTTGTTGAAGTTAATGACTTTGACCTCACCAGATTTTGGATGAGGTTTGACGGTGAAGATGTTGGCATATTCATAAGTTTGTAGTTCGTTGATTCCTGCGATGGCCAGTTTCCAAGCATCTAGCGACGCGAGCGGGTATGGCATGCCCGTTCCTTCTCTCTGGGTCCGGCCACATGACCGGCCAGATTGAATAGAAAATTGTTCTTTTGTGGTTTCCGAGACCCATTCCATGCTCTGCATTTCGGCGAGCTGGTCACGGTTCCAGATGAGGGCAGCTTCGTTCTCCTCATCACAGTTTTTGAAAATGAGATGCGCATGTGGATGAAGCCGATCCTGATGGATCACACCGACGAACGGTGTCTCAGGCGCATACTTCTTCGCAAACTGTTCACAGAGGTCAGCAAGAGCCTCGTATGCGCGTTGTCGGCCCTCTGGGTCAGCGGTTTCCTCGGCGGAAATGACCACATGCCGCACCTGTGCCCGATTCTGGGGAAGATCAGCGATCAGGGTATGGGCATCGACGCCCGCATTCCGCACAAGTCCCCCTTCCGCGAGGCCGTTGATCAGCCCATAAACCCGATCCTCGGCCCCAGAGATTGATTCCACTTCATTTGGTTGCCGCCCTTGAGCAAGATAGCAGTGGCGGAGCAGATTATATGCTCGACCACGGGCAGGCTTGATGACGACGACGACTTTCATGTGAGGATTCTTTGCAGTTTATGAAGGAGGGCATGCAGCGCCACGCCATCGGTTGTTTGACCCCACGACAAACGCAGGGATTGGTTGATGAGCACACCGAGGGAAATCAGTTCGCGGCGTGCCTGCAAAAGTTCAGTGAGATCAAGCCCATCTTGAACCGATGCCAGAAGAAAGGACACAGCACGAGAACGGGAACGAGGAGGGAGAGAAGCCAGCCTTGATGCCGCACCTTTTGATAATCTGATTCTGAGTTGTAGATTTGAATTCATACAGGGATTCTAATGAGGGGGGTTAGTGCCAGCTATGCCGATTGCCTCGCCTTGCAGGGGCAAGTCGAGATAATCGTTACCCCCCTCATTTTTTTGTTTCAGATAATCCAAAAAATGCCGCGCAACTTTCGGAGAAGTAATATGGCGCCGAGCAAGCTTTCTGAAATTGGATTCAGCAGTTGCGGCAAATGCAGAAGCAATGCTTTCTCTGATTGCTTTGGGTAGCGTATCGCATCCAAGTTCAGCTAATCTTTCAAAAGCAATCTGCTGGGGAGTCATAAACCATACTAATAGTATTGTCGCAGAATGTCAAGAGCTAACTTAACATTTCTAAGATTAAAATGGTAAGTAGTCATCACTGACCGCATAATCTGGCCCCGCGTATGAGACATAAGCATAGTTTGCAGCCCAGTAGCGAACAAGTTGCTCATCGTATCCAAATTCAGCAGCCTTTTGAACAAGAACACTGACAAGCATTTTGCTATCACTTGGAATCAGGCTTTTCAGTTTCAGATATTGCTCTTCCGAGATTTCAACCACCATACCACCATCTTTCTCTATTACTGACACTACATCATCACATGTATAAGTGTCATTAGTGGTGGTAGGGTGGTTTGTGGGGGCGGCTATTGTGCCGACAGATGATTCATTCACAATCTTCCAGTGTCGCTTGCCCTCGGCCCGACCTGGTAGATGCTGAAAGCGATCAGGATATTTTTTCGCAAGGCGACCAAGAAAAGTGCCGCAGGCATTAGGAAATGATAGCACATTTCGAACCTCATAAGTATCTCCATGCTTAACAAGTAGCGTGTATAATTCCTCTGAGGTTCCTTCCCAGAGGGGTGATTCGCCGAGAAATTGCTCAACCATTCGAAGGAATCGCATTTCGGAGTCCATGTCCCAAAGTTGAGCAACAAGAGCGGGATGATGGAAATGGGTTATTCCGAACCGCGGCGATTCAAGACGCTTAGGAATGATAACCTCATTAAACAGATGCCATACAAAGCATGGCAACTCTTTCTTAATCTGGTTCTGCAATGCCGTCCTTTGATCATTCGTCACCGTTGGCATCGGTAAAGGAAATTTCTTCGCCCTTAAAATCAGCATTTTGTCTGCCAATGAGTCATCTAAAGGAGGCAATAGCAGTAAATTTTCCGGCTCATCGTTCACCGTGATCGATAGTCGCCAGAATGGTCGGAGAACAATGCCGTCACGGCCCTTGGCATGGCATCTCTGATCTTCATTTACCGTGAAGACTTTGATAGCACTACCCAATGCGCGCCGACTTTTAATATCGGTTCGCGGATCGTTATCCTCAATCATTAGATGTTCGGCCTTGAATAGATCATGATTAAATTGGGTTTGACCTGTCATGTATTGGTATGGAATTCCCGATCTCCCGCCAAACAGTTGTGTGAGGATATTTTGAAGGAAAGACTTGCCGCAGTCTTTCGGACCGACAATTGCTAATGCCTGACCTGGGCGAAGTATCCCACTGTATAAGGATTCTAATCCCACTTTAAGCCAGCACTTCAAATATAAAAGTTGATCGTATTTTGGATCCTGCAAAAGCCCCTTCAAGATTGCATCTACAGTGTCCCATTTGCCCCTTGCTGGGGTAATAAACACTGGAGAGACCGTTACGAGCACCTTTTCACCCGCAAAGCTGTAAATTCCCTTTTTGTATCCGGCCAATGGTCCGGCATATGCTATCGTATTTGAACTTTGAATGCCATCGATCACTTTGGGGGACGCTTTATTAACAACTCGGTATCTAACGAATAAATGTCGCCTAACCGAACTCTCAGCAATTTGAATCCAGTTTCCGTGATCGTCCTCACGATGGTAAATGCGTTTATTGTGATCGTAGTAGATAGGATATGTTTTCGCTGTCTTGGACGGCAAGATTGCGCAACTCAGCACAGTAGGAACTGGAGGAAGAGAAATATTATCGTCCATAGCGCATCCCGTTTAGTTCTATTATCAATGCTGTCCGATGCTTGCATGGATTTTTAGTTGAATGACAATCGCAACTCTTTTCAGATGTTCTGTAAAGGCGCGTTCCTCCGGTAACCTCGAAAGTTCCTGGTCGGATCTCGCGAGCGATATACTCTTTCGGCAACTCAAGATATTTGTCGAATACCCATATTGAAAAGCATCTGGCAGGAGGGTCTTTTTTGAACACCCTTTTGGTTTGGTCGGTTGATTTGGCAGCTAATATATTTTGTTTTTTCATACATTTTTTTGTTTTAGGCAAAAGAGCCTCAGATCGTGGCTGACGCCACAATCGTCAAAACATAAAATTGTTATGAAAAATCAAACCACCGACGAGAAACTCCAAATCATTGCCCTTCTCATTGCTGCCAAGAGCAGCAATAAGCCGGTGCTAATCAAGCGCACCAGCAAAGGAGGAATTCGGCCCGAGTGGGCATTTGCAAAGGTCACTCAGATCAACTTGGAGTCAGGGGAAGTATGCGTCTCCGAATGTAAGCGGCTCCAGATCGACAAAATCTGCAAGGCGAGATTTCCATGATGCAGGAGAAAAAATGTGTAGCGGCTTGATGACAAGAGCGCAGGCTGTATATGGAAATGGCGAAGCCATGTTTTTTAAATAATAAGTCCAAAAATTCATTTTTGGACTTATTATTTAAAAAACGAAGATGCCTGTCTCTGGTGCAGGCAGGGTCAAAAAATATCGATCTCCGTTTCGACGAGAATCGGGGTCTTTGAACCTGCCTTTTCGGGGTCTGCTGCCGAGCCTTTGACGAAATATTCCCCAGCCGCCGTTGTCCCGATAAGGGTGCTGTCCTGAGCGGCTTTCAAAAACTTTTTGAAGGTCGTATCCGACATTCCACAACTGGTCTGCCAAGACGAACCGGTAAGTGGTTTTGCAGTCGCGTAATGCAAAAAGGATGGAAGATTGTATTTCGGAGGTCTTCCGATTCCATGGGAAACCGCTCTGACGGCAGAGGGAGGAACGAGGCACATTAATGGATAAGTCCATTCCAAGGAGAAAGTTGGAATCTCTTTGAAATTGCGCAAGATTGTTTCGACATTGTATTTGTTGGGGACAAACTTGTCTTCCGTAACCGCAAAAAGCGCATCAGGGTATCGTGCGAACACTCCCGAACCGGAGATCCGATCTATGGCGGCTTTTGTAGATGAGTCCCCCTTGGCATAGTGGGCGGCAAAGGCCACTGCGGCTCCAGTTTCAGCAGCCAAGCGTTCCAATTCGCCAAACAGCGAAGTCATTTGAGAAGCACTGTTTTCGTCGCGATGCCCGTAACACTTGTATATCGGGTCAATCACAATGAGCGAAATATCCTTCTTTGAATAATAGCGCGAGAGAGTAGCGACTATCGTTTCGATAGGAATAGTTTGCCCTCTTAAATTCCACACGCCCATTTGGTCTGATCCCAAGGACAATGATCGGGCCGAAAGAATCTCGCACAATCGACTAGATAGTTCGAAATCCTGAAGCTCCATGTTCACATAAATCACCCTGCCTTGAGTCGTATTTAAACCCCAAAATGGCTTCCCCGTGGCAACAGACACACAAAGGTCGATCAGGCCAAATGTCTTATGGCTTTTGGATGCGCCGCCAATTCCCAGAATCGAGCCTTTGTAAAGCGCACCGCGTATCACCTCGGGCGGACGGGGGATTACGGCACCTGCGATAGTGGAAGCATCCTTCACAGGACCGGAACTCGGGAACGATGCGGGGAGAGCGGTTGCACTGCCACCAGTTACCGGCGCAAGGCACATGATCTTGAGCCGGTTTCCTTGAGTCACTTGCCCGATATATGTCGCCGTGCCTTCAACTTTCGGATCGGGTTCAGGCAGCAAATTATACTCTGGCACGGGCTCTTTCGGCGGAAAGTTGAGTGCTTCGACCCACTTGACAGGTTCGGTTTCCAGAGGTGAATTGTCGTCGTTCATGAGGAATGTTGTGAACCGTCTCTTTTACGCGGTATTCTCAAAAATATCCAGAAATATGCTGGCTCGCGTATCGCACTTATTATCAGATAATTGAAACCGTTTCGTTTTTTAAAAATAAAAAGTCCAAAAATAGATTTTTGGACTTTTTATTTTTAAAAAACATGGCTACGCCATCCTTACCGATACCGAGGCCGGAATCAATTTCACCGCTGGCAGCAACTGTCAGCAAAAGTGTCAGCAAAAACCATCTCACAGCATGTTTGAGACAGTGCCTGCAAAGTGCTTGACAGCAGGAGAAGTTGTGATACAAGTGCCTATTAGAGAGCTAGTTGTAGGCCAAATCCTACCCCCGCAACCAATTTTAAGCCCTGATAACACGAAATGTTATCAGGGCTTTTTGTTGATAGCCAGCAAGTTACATTGGTAAATTGGGTTCTTGCCCTGCAAAAATCAGAAATTTTGATGCATGACTGGAAACGGATGGAAATTACAGGAAGTGGTCAGAAATTATACGCCATTTATACGCCCGTTTTCTCCAAACCGCTCCCGTTTGGATGGTGATAGTTCAAGGTTTCACGCTAATGCCTTGAGAACGCCGCTGTTGTCGTTGCTCATTTTCTAGGATTCGGATGATGGTTCGTAGGAGTCGCAGCGAGCCGACAAGCAATTGACCTCGCCGGAAATGATGGCCCAAAGTAAGTCGGGAGAGATCATTTCCACTGGCAAGGAAACGAGCCAGCTCTCTTGCCGGGTCCGAATGTGCAACCCTCGTTTTGGGATGAGTTCGATCAGGTCGATTTCCTCCATAGGAAACGCGCGATTTTCCACGGACAGCCACCCCGTAGGTTTGACGAGGTGATGGGGGTCGATGCGGCTCGCGATTTGGAGCCATGTTTGATTTCTGGTTGGTTCGGGTTTTTTCCCGAGTTTCGGTGCTTCGATTGCCATGGTGTTTGAGTTGGTTGATGTTGTCGTTGATTTCCGCCAGACGGCGGGATTCTGAGGAAATGGCTTTGTTGATTTCGGCCTTGCGCATTTTGCGACCGGCGCGGCTCATGGCGGCGATCTGCCGGCCGAGATGTTGGGAGGGGGGCCGGTCAATGCCCTGGGCTTTGAGAGACTGCCGGTTGACGGTTTCGGAATGCCCTTCTTTCTTCAAGGCGCGGTTGCAGCGCGTCTCCCACATTTCCCGGATGCGCTCGACTTCCAACGGGCCGGACTTTCGATCATCAAGGCAGCGGATTTTATGGGAGGAGAAATTTCCTTTTCCGTCCACGGCACGGGCCGTCATGAAAATGTGACCGTGAGTGTTCCGGCTGTCGCCTTTCACGTTGGGATGGTGGAGATTCACACAAACGGCGCACCCGTAGGTGTCGCGAAGTTGAAGGCCGAAACCGCGCAATAGCGCCCACTGTTCTTTCGTGCCCAGCTCATGGGGCAAGGCAACATCCATCGCCCGGCCCACACGGGCATCGTAGCGCTTCTCTGCCCCTTCTGCGGCGGCGGCGAGGTGTCCCGGTGTCATGGCGGGTCCGATGATTTGGGATTCGATCACGTCGGCTTTGTGCTTTGACCAATCGTGTTTCTGGCCGGTGCGCTCGTCGGTCAACTTGCTGCGCGTGTCATAGGCTATTTGGGCAAAGGCACTGTGGCCCTTGCTCCGGCTAATTGGACGAATGGACAAATGGAAAATCGCCATTTCAGGAAACCGGTTTGGCTGGGTAGGAAAAGAAAACTTCCGCCGGTCCGGGTGTCCGGTCCGTGGGGCGCGAAATCGCGGCTCTCCAAAATCCGCGCGTGGGATTTTGACAGGGCGGGCGGGCCATGTCCCGACTGCCCACACAGGTGTCAGGCGAACGGTAGTGAGCCCTTTTCGCCCCCGGCGAAAACGCACTCGCGTCGTGGGGCCCCCCCCACGATGCGTAAGTGCGCTTCGCCTTCAGAAGAAGGCTTCGGTGGCTCGGAAGTCTCATTTGCAAAGATCCTCCCTTTTACCGGCGGGAGAGAACTTCCTTCGCGGCCTGGGGAAAGACCGAAAGCAAAACCTCCCTGTCCGGCTCTGAGGCGGCGGACAGGAGTTCTGAGAGCAATGGCTGGTGATCGCGCAAGACCAGCCCGCCAAGAATGATCTTGGCGCGGGTCAGGCGTTTGCGCTCGGAGGTTTTGGCTTCGTGGCGAAGGCGGCGGATTCGTTCCTCGATCTGCCGTTTCTCGGTTTCGAGCTTTTCAATCTTCTGCTGGCTGGTGGTTGGGATTTCCATAGGTCATGGGTTGGGATTTTGAAAATGCCGTTTCTTCAAAACGGCGGAGAGTGGTGCGCTTGAGCTTCCCCGTAGGCTTTCCGCTGTTCGTTGTCGCCTGCTTTGGGTTCGTGAGCTGGGAGGATGAAAACTGGTTCTGGCTCGTCGGGCCATTTCGAGCGATTCCATCCAGCCTCTCGCCAGATGACGCCGCCCCCGGACAGACAACGCCACTCCCCTCTTTTCTTCCTACAAGCCGGAAAGAAATCGACAGGGACTTTGCGACACTCGCTTTTCCGCATGTGGCCCACTTCATGCCGCGACCCCGGTTTCAGCCGTTCTGGCAAAACGTCTCTCGCTGGGCATGAGGGGCGGCAATTCTCCTTCCACCAATCGTTCGTATGCCGTTTCCACGGATTCCGTGGCGACAAGCAGGTCCCGTCCTTCCCGCAGAATGATAAACCAACCGCCTTTCGCGTGCCGGGTCGCCCACAGCATCCGGTCAACGAGCTTGGCCGAACCAAGCACGGCGATGATTTGCTTTTTGGTCAACGCCAGCGGGCGCATGCCCGCAATGGAAACTCGCTGGATGGAACGATTCATCCGATCCTCCGGCTGGAAATCTTGGCCTTCATTATGAGGGCCAAGGTAGAAAAGTTTTCGGAAGTGATGTCTCTGATTTTGGAGAAATCTATTTTCGGCTTCATGGATGCCACTACCGCACAATGGCGGGAAAACCCTGTTCCTGCCTGGGAACAATATGCGCTAATTTTTTGCAGCGATTTTGTCGGCGGTCTGCTGGGTCTGGTCGCGGTCATGAAGCGACAATTAGCCGCTCCTGCGCGGTCCCCCTGCTCCAGATTGGGAGCAACTTCAAGCGGCGCAGAACTTCCGTAGAAATCGGTGGACGACCTCGGTCACACAGACGGGTCGGAACGATTCAAACGCGAGGTCTTGTCGGCAAAATCCAAGGCCCCGGATGCTTCCAGTCCATTGTGAAAGAATCTCCAGAGCGCAATGCCTCGTGAACAGGCTGCAAGAATCCCCGGATCGCAGTGAGCGCATCGGAGAATGTCGATGGTGCTTCGGAAGGTCGCATCCGTTTCAAGAACCCAGCCCATTGTGACTGCTTGGAAGGGTCGAAGTCGTCCTCGAATGCCTGTGGTGCGGCGGTAAGTTCCGTCTCCCGTTTGCGAAAAGTGGCAAGGATGGCAGCGCTTAAGTCGGTGCCGGAGAAATCCGATGTGCTTGCCAGCAACCACACATCGAAGAAATCCTTCATTCTGCTGTTGAGTCTTCCCAGCGAGACCATCGCCTCGAACTTTTCGGCAATGGCTGTTTCCCGGTTGTAGGCACGCAAGACGGGAGCGGGATAGTCGAGAATGGTCGGATAGCTGATTTCGACCGGCCCAGGCGTGATTACATCGCTGAACCCCATATCGATCTGCATGGAGAGCCGTGTGGTGGCGAGAATTCCGGTAAAAGTTGCCCGCACCCCCTCGTAGTCGGCGTCCTCGGCAATCCTCGTCGTGGTCACGCTTTCAGGGTCGAACAAAACCCCATCATCCGGCACATCTGTCCGGCAAATCTCCGCAATGATGTGCTTGATTCCATCGAGATCGTTGCTGGTTCTGGCCAGCAGGTCGATGTCACGGGTCGCCCGCAGGATCGGCGCACGCCATGCGACGAGCATCAGCGCCCCTTTCAGGATGAAAAGATTCTCGTGCCCGGACTGAGACAATCGGTAGAGCCACCTTTCCAGTGCGTAATACTGAACCAGGTCATTGAAGGAACGCCCCGACTCTTTTGACACATTCTTGATCCGCTGGTGGACCGAGGCCCCGATATTCTTGAGCTCGCTCATGCGACCGCCTCCAGATAAGGCCGCATCACCTTTTCAACCCGGCACGTGCGGGCAAAATCCAAAACCTTGTCGAATCGCCGCCGCTTGCCGCGGGCATAGTTGCGGAGCGCCTCCGTCGCTGTCTCGATTCCGATCCGATTCCGGAATTTGAAAATGTCGGCCAGCGTTTTCTCCCGGCTGAAAATGCGGACAGTGACTCCGTCGATGTCATGCTCTTCGACGCCACAGGACAGGGATTGCAGAGAAAAGCTGAATACCTCGATCGGCGGATGCTCGATCTTTGGGGGCCAGCTTCCAGGGCGTAGCGCGATCTGCACCGTGTGAGGGATTTGCGTAGTCAGCTCATGGAATGCAAGGGCGCTGATCAGACAGACTACTGCCGATGGAACTCGCTTGGCCACCAGTGCCAGGTCGGGATTGGCCAGCGGAGGAAGCCCAACGAGACGAAAAAGCCCGCGGCTGGCTTGCTCAATGAGCCCCGCATCCCGCATCTCATAGAGTGTGCGCGAGTGGATCCCTGCCTGAATGGCCTCACGCGTCCGAACGAGTCCGCAGCTCGATTCGAATACGGCCTTTGCTCGCTCAATGGGTGTGCTCATGGCTGACTTGGATAAAAACCAAGGCACATGGTGGCATCTAACGAGGTTTTTATCCAGAGAAAATTGGTCAATGACTTCGATTCGAGTCAAGAGCCTTGCTGCCGACCAGTGAGGGATGCTTTAGCCCTGTGTCTGACACAATAAAGATGAACGATTTGTGTCAAAAAAATCTTGAAAGCGAATTCAGGGTAAATCGGAAGCAGTCACCACCACATCAAAATCCACAGAAAGAGCCTCGAAGTGGCGGCGGCCGCAGCGGATTTTCTCCGCCTCGCTATTGCGGAGCTTCTCGAAGTTCTTGGTCCCCTTCGTCTCTCGCACGAGATAGAGCACGGTGTCATCGTGTTTAAGGATGGCCCAGTCGGGATTGTATTTTCCAATCGGGGTTTCGATCTCGAACCATTTCGGCAGCTTCACGAAAAGTTTGATATCTTCCCGCTTGTCGAGCTTCGCCGCGAATTCCCGCTCGATCTCCGAGTCGTAAACGACGGCATCATAGACGGACTTCTCCACTTCGAGCCGGTTGTTGAGATAGCCGACGATTTCCTCCTCCTCGAAAAGGCGCATGCTCCATTCTTCGTCACCGAGGCGCTCGTATTTGATTCCGTCGATCATGAGTCGATGCAGCTCGCGGTTGAGAATGCCGGCAATCGCTTCCATGAACTTCTGCGGATTGTTGAAGAAATCCTGCATTCGTGCGCTTTCGGTGAGAATACGGACCAGCGTCGAGCGGGTCAGTTCTGTCTCGTTTTGGAGATAGGCCACGATGTCCGGTAGAGGCCCGGAATAGCCGACGGTCTCATTGCGTTCCCGAATGACGGTTCCCTCAATGCCACCGCGCCCGAGTTCGGCCTGGGTTTCGGTGTAACGAACCTTGGCGGGTTTGATGGCCTCCATCTCCTTGATCGCCTTCACCGACCGCGAGACGAGTTCTTCCGTGGAGTATTCGACCGAGAACGTCGTTTTCGGTTTGATGCGACTCCAGAGTTCCTGAAATTCGGGGTCGAGCGTGACCTCCTTTTTGAATCGCAGTTTCTTGCCTGCCTCGTCCCGCTTGACGTGCCGATCCATCTGGTAGCTTTGGAGTGTCTCGATGATGTCGCTCTTTAACTCCGCCTGCTCCGTCGGCAATCCCAAGTCGAAGCCCGGTGTCTTCGGGTTGAACCTCGGAAGGATTTTCCCGGCTTGATCCAAAAAGCCGCGTTCGATGAGTCCCTTCCAAATCGCCTCCGATTGTTCACGGCCCACCGGCTTCTCGACTTCACCATCCATCGTCACGAGCTTGGAGAAGGCCAGTTTCGGCACCTTCCCGAAGGTGACGCCGCAGTCCTCCTCATATTCCGTTTGGAGGGAGCGGGCAAAGTCGTCGTAGCTCTCATTTGCGACGACGAGCAGTTTGTTGATGTTCTCGTCGAAGACGCGCTCCCCGCTCTGATTGACGGGAAGGCGAAGCCCCCGGCCGATTTCCTGACGTTTCTTCGTGGCAGACCGTGTCTCGTTCAGCGTGCAAATCTGGAAGACATTCGGATTGTCCCAGCCTTCGCGCAGCGCGGAGTGGCTGAAAATGAAGCGCAACGGCTCATCGAGAGAAAGAAGCTGCTCCTTCTTCTGCATGATGAGCGAATACACGTCGTCATCCGCCTGGGTGGTGCCGTTGGTGTCTTTCAGCACGCCCTTTTTGTCCTGGGCGAAATACCCGTTGTGCAGCAGTTCCAGCGGGAGGGCGGCGGTGGGCAGGTTCCGGTAGCGATCTTGCACGATGAGCTTGCGGAACGCGGCTTCAAATTCCACCGCGAATTTACCGGGCGCTGGCTTGCCGTCCTCGTCGTAGGCACGGTAGTTGGCGACTTTATCGATGAAGAAAAGCGTGAGCACTTTCAGCCCCTTGCCCTGCACCTGAATTTCTTTTTCGAGGTGCTTCCGGACGGTGTTTTCGATCTGCACGCGCCACACATCGTCGCGCATGCCGCCGATTTCCTGACCGAGATTCAAGGCGCGCCCGTTGGTAAAGGCGACGTGCTCAGCGCCGGGAGTGGCATCGACATAATCCACCACCCAGCTGTCCTGATAGCAGGCTCGCTCGTTCGACAGGAGGTGGAGGTCTTCCGAGCCCTTCACCTTGAATATCTTTTCCTTCACCCCTCCGCCGCTCTGAATGTGGATTGCCAGTTTTGCGAAGGGCTTTTTTCCGCCCGGGGCATAGCCGACATTCGTCACCTTCACGAACGCACCGTTCATGGCATCGCCCGCCGTCGCGCTGGCGACGACGATCTGCTTGACCAGCCGGAGTTCGTAGGCGCGGATCGGGTCGAGGTTATAGACGAGGTTGTAGGGATTCTTGTGCGTTGCGGAGTAACGTAGCGTGCAAAGAGGATTCAGCGCCCGAATGGCATCCTGGGCCTTGTCCGTGCTATCCACGCTTTGAGGCTCGTCGATGATCACGATGGGGCGCGTGGCCTGCACGAATTCAATCGGCTGGCGACCGGAGAGCTTGTCGTTCTCTTTGTAGATGACGTTGCTGCGATTCTCGGCTTCGGTCCCCGTGAAGTTTTTGCGGAAGGCGTCAATGTTGATGACGAGCACCTGAATGGTGTTGCTTGTGGCGAACTGCCGCAGCTTGTTGACTTTCTTCGCGTCGTAAACGAAGTGCTCGAATTCGACGTTGTTGAAGAGCGCCCGGAAATGCTCGCGAGTGATTTCGAGGTTCTTCAAGACGCCCTCGCGAATCGCGACGCTCGGCACCACGATGATGAACTTCTTGAACCCATACCTGCGGTTCAACTCGAAGATAGTCCGCAGATAGACGTAGGTCTTCCCCGTTCCCGTTTCCATCTCAACGGAAAAATGAGGGCACCATTGGCCGCCGCTCGTTCCCGTCCACTGCCAGCCCTGAACGTCTTCCGAGAGTTCGAGGTCGTTCCGTTCCTGCACCGCACGGAGATTTTGCAGGAGGCGGTCCCGGTAAATGGCGAGATGGTTTCCGACGCCAAGCTCCGAGCGCGCCTGACCAGCAAACAACTCCGTGTCCATCGTCTGGAAGATTACCGAGAAATCCGGTTTCTCCAGCGGCTGCCCGTCGAACAACTCGACAACCGCATTCACCGCGTCGAGCTGATACTGTTGCTTGGGATCGAATTGAATCTTCATTCCGCTTTGTCCTTCCAGAGGAGATGCTCCTGCCAGTCTTCCACCAACCCCATGAGATGCAGCGGGAGATGAGGATATTCCGTGAAAAGCCCTCGCACCCTTTCACTCCAGCGGTTCGCGGGGGAAATCTGGTTCAGCCAGTATCGGCAGATGCAGAGGATGATTCCCACGCGGTTGTTGGGCAGGCGCGGTGCATGCCACTCGGGAAATTTCCGTTCCTGCGGGATTTGCACGGGAGTTCCCATGTCCCAGTTCCAGAGTCGCGAGTGATGCGCACAGCGATTCCTCACCGTGTTGAGTGCCAGCAGCCACGACATGATAACCCGGTCCGGTTGCCCCACTTCTTTCGCGATGCGCTTCTTGATGTCGTCGTTGACCCCACGGAAAAACGTCAACGTCGCGCCGAAGTCCATCAGCTCGATCATCACCCAGATCGGCAGCCGGGTGTGTTCATCTCCGTATTTGTTGAAGAAGTGGACGACGCATTCCTCACGACTTCGCTGGCTCCGCTGCATCTGATCGTCGAGTTTTCGCTGCCAGGCCGTGAACCCCGGCCGGTCCAGATTGGGAAAGTGGCGCTGATCGTTGTAAGCGAAGATGCCGAAATCGTGGGCAAAGTGATACGCCAGTTGGGTTCGCACATACACCTCGATGCCCTCGATTGCATCGAGAAGCAGGGTGCGGAGGCGCTGATCGAACGCGTAGAGCTGCCAGACCTTTTCCAGCGTGGTGCCGGGCTCGAATTCCTCCGCTCCGACAAGTCGAAACGGCCTCAAATAACCGATCAACCGAAAGTAGCTCGTCACCTTCAAACGCCGAACCAACTCGTCCCGCGAGGCAACCAGACCGCGGCTGAGGAGCAAATCCGCCTGTTGCTCGAAGGTCTGCGCTGGTTTCTCGTATCTCACGCGTTTCGCACTTCCCCCCACAAAAAAACACCCGCCGAAGTAAGCATGCAATGCAGAGGCCCGGCGGGTTTACTGTCCTGAATATCCGAGAATACCGATTCATTGTCAACTCGGGTCTGCGGGCAAGCCCGGTCGAGCGGCGAGGCCGGGGTCATACCGTCCGGAAGCTGGTGACGCCCTTGGTCTTCATCGTCTGGACGGCGTTGGTTTTAAGCTGGTCGTTACCGGCGAAACCTTCGTCGAGGCAGACGACGCGCTCGGGTTTGCGGTCAGCCATCTCCTTGATGACTTCGGAGGAGATCTTTTTTTCGAGGCAGATGAGCATCGCGCCCTCGGCGATGCTGAAAACGGTCTGGCCTGCCAGCGTAAGCGTCTCGATTGGCGTAGCGAGTGGAAATCCGCTTTTGAGCAAGATTTCAAAAAGGATGTCTTCCGACGTGCGACCTTCAACGATGTGATGGACGTGCATTTCGAGCTGCTCTGCCACTATTTCAGGTTCTTTTGGAACTTCGGCGTTCCACGTTTTGAAGTTTGAGCTTTGGAGTTTGAAGACCTTAAAACCGCAGTCCGGTCGCTTTTTGTCCTTCTCAAGTTCGAGCTCGCCGACGTGTTCCTCGCTTAACTTCTTGACGACACGGCGGACACGCTCCTTGGTAATTTCGGAAACATTTCGCGGTTTCCCGATTTTATCACAGAAATCGGCCGCATCTTTTTGCTCTTTCTTATTCGGATCGAGGAGTTCCGGAAGTTGAACTAAAATGTAATGGAGCTTGTCGTTCTTCTCCACGTTAAGCTGCAGGACGGCATGCGCCGTAGTTGCGCTCCCGGCGAAAAAATCCAGAACGATACCCGCACTGCCATTATCCGCCCATTTGACTAATTGTTTGATTAAGCGAACTGGCTTCTTTCCGTTAGAAAAAGTGACGTCTCCTTCCTTTGCGACGTTTCCCATATCCTGATGGAAGCCTTTCCATAAATCCCCTCGTATTACGGTTCTGCCGAATCGCGGCCTGTAATCATCTGACATTCTGTAGTTCAATGAAAGCGGCATCAATGCTTGCAACGTACCGTTTTCTAGCGTCGTAAGAAAATATGTTCTGTGATCTGCTTCGAAAGCTTTCCAACGCCCAACCTCAGTGGATAAATGTTCTGCTGAAACCGGCGGTCTATCAATACGAGCGATCTTAGCGAGATTTTCTTCGGTAAATGCTTTGGCTGACTCGGAAACCAGCAGGAGCTTATTTATATTGTTGATGGTGAATGTTCCGCGCTCCACAAGGTCATACTTACGGATGTCTGCGCTGACTTTAACATCATCCATCATCTTTTGCGCCAGAGACCCTAATGTTTGATCCTCGTTGAGCCAAACAGAATAGTGGGTGTCATAAGAATCGATGCCATCCAGAAGAGGGGTGTGTGGCGTTTGATCGAATTCTTCCGACTTTCTGTAAACGTGAACAAATTCTACGTTTTTTACGATTGTTCCCTGTTGTGCATTGACCGTCTTAGGCCCCGATGTTGTGGACATCTCGACTGCGATAGTATCGATAAAGTTTTCTTCTCCGAAAACTTCGTCGAGCAGGCGCTTCAAGTTAACTGTTTCCCAGTCGTCAATGGATACGAAGATCACGCCGTCTTGGCTCAAAAGATTCCTGGCAAGGTAAAGACGGGGATACATCATGTTAAGCCACTTCGAGTGAAAGCGGCCGTCGGCCTCGGTGTTGGTGGAATACTTGCGCCCTTCGCTGTCCACTTGTCCGGTGTAACGCAGATAGGTATCGAGGGATTCGGAGTAGTTGTCTGGGTAGATGAAGTCGCTGCCCGTATTGTAGGGCGGGTCGATGTAAATCATCTTCACCCGACCGAGGTAGGACTTCTGGAGGAGCTTGAGAACTTCCAGGTTGTCGCCCTCGATGATGAGGTTTTCCGTCGTGTCCCATGATTCCGACTCCGACTTCACCGGCACGAGCGTCGCCATGCTCGGCTGTTGGATGGTCTTGAAGCAGTCCGCCTTCCCCGGCCAGTTCATTCCGTAGCGTTCCTTCCCCGAATCAATATTTTCCCCAAGCGCGAGCTTCAAACGCTCGAAATCAATCTTTCCGCCCTCAGTAAATGCTTCCGGGAACGCGGCACGAAGCACCGCCTGTTTGTCGCCAGCGATGTCGTGCGAGCGAAGATCGAATTTTTCGGGTTGGTCAGTCATGAAGTCTATAAGTTTTGGACCGGCTATCGAATTTCCAGAACGATGGCGACCGCTGCTGCGACGTCGTCCATTTGCTGGGCAGTCAAGCGTCCCAGCCTGGTCACAAAGCGGTTATGGGATAACGAGCGGATTTGAAGCGCGTCGGCTACCGAAGCTTTGCTCAATCCGTTCGATGAGTGGGGGACGACTGGGACATGCCATAGCGCCTGTTCTTTGGCGGGCGCGGTGATCGGCACAATGGTTTTCAATCGAAGTCGTCCAATGCCATCCGCGCTGATCACGACACACGGACGCGTCTTCTGAATTTCATCGCCGACGGTCGGGTCAAGACAGACTTTCCACACCTCGCCTCGTTTGATCAAAGTCGGGACACTCATTGCCACTCCTCCGTTTCCAAAGCATCCCAGTCGGAAGGGGCGGCATAGTGTTTCTCCAGAGCTTTCGCCTGTTCCTCCAGGATGAGATCCCGTTGAGCCTTGGACAGTTTGAGAAACTCTTTACGACGAATCGAGCTGGTTTCCGAGGCCATGTCTGGCACGTAGCCGACAAGCGAACGCATTTCCGATTCGTTAATCAAACCCTCCGACCAGGCCCGGAGCGCGGAACGTTCCAGCCAGGTTGATTGCTCCGGCGGAATCGGTGTTCCCGGCTCCTTCGTGCGCCATCCCATACGGCTGATGGTGATGCAGGCGGATTTGTATCCGGGCTCGGAGAGGATATCCAAATCCCGCATGCGGCGAATCAGCGCTTGCACGCTGACGCCGAACCGCGCCTTCAACAACAAGAGCTCTTTTACGTTAAGAGAGGTGCGTTTTTCGCCCACTTCCCTCACCAGCGGTTCCCGGGGCACTAGAAAGGCGGCGCCAAAACGGTAGGCGAATTTTTCTGATTGGGCGTCGTCACCTCCCCGCAGAACCAGATGGGCCAACTCGTGTGCCAAAGTCAGGCGCTGACGGTCACCTGCTACATCTTTTCGACAGACTACAGCAGCGGAAACAGCGGCTCCTGCTGCATCCTTAGCCACAGCAGAGAAACCATCGAATTTACGGGAAGCCTCGATGCATAGGACATGGACGGCGTGGTCCTCCAAAAGAGCGGTCAAGTTCCCGATCGGATCAACGCCCAATCTCATATCTTTGCGCAAACTCTCGGCGGCGGCGTCTGCTTCGAGCTCATTTTTCACTGCATAGGAATCGATCTGAACCCCCAATTGCCGACCTCCCGGAAGTCTCTCCTGTAGGAGCAGCCTCTTTTCAAACTCCGTCTGGATGGAGGCCTTGGCCGATTCCTGTTCTTTGACTCCCATGCTTGCCATTTTCCGAAATGCCAACATCGAAATATTGAAGCCCTGTGGTCGCAGCAAATCGGCTGCGTTTGTCCCCAGCGTTCCAGCCAAACGCGCCAAAACTGAGGGGGAAGGCTGCATTTCTCCCTTTTCGTATTTGGACAAGGCCTGCTTGGTGACGAGGCCACCCATGTGGGCGGAAAGGTCATCAAGCGAAAAGCCTCTGGCCAGACGAAGTTGTTTAAGTCGGTCTTTCATTGGTTGACAAACCATATCCTAAATGTATCATTCGTCAACAACAACCAAAAGGAGGTGAACAAACCATGGCAGAAGACGCAAATGGCATGAATGGTTACCGAAGCCGAAATCAGGATGGACAGTTGCGCGATAAGCGCGACGACACCCATATGGGCACGATTGAAAAACAATACGACCGGGATTTCGATGTGCGTAGCGATATGCATCTCGGAACTTTTCTCGAGAAAAACAACGTCAAATCGCTCAACGATTTGATTGCTGGACAGTAAGTTCAGATGCTGCCGGCGGAACGCCGGCAGCTTTATCCCCATTCTCTGAAATCCTTCAGACATGGTGTAGCCCTCGACTCAACTTCGTCCATCTTCCTGCTCTTCCTGAATTCATCATAGGCTAGTGGGGAGAAATTCGATCCGCGATGCGACGTAACATCCCTGCAAGCGCGCTACTCACCCGGGAGCCCAAGCCTGCTGGCGGTGAAATCTGGCGAACGGCCTGCGCGGGGAGTGCAACCGTCGAGGGCTCCAAATCCTCAGCGGCAGAGACTTTACCCGGAAGCTCGCGAGCATCAGGTTTCTCGTCATATTTCGGAACTTCAACGGGTGTTGGCTCTTCGGAATAAATGGAATCACTCAACTCAGGCGCCTCCGTAGCGGCGATAAAGTCTGGGTGAAATTCCTCGGTGTCGGCTTCCTCTGCGTTCTCGATTTCATCGAACGATTCTTCTTCAAACACGGCACCACTCGCATCATCCATAACGGATTGCGTCGATTTACTCATGGATACGATCTCGATTGAAGGCAGGTAATAACGCTCGTTAATCCGGCTCGCCCACTGCGCGTTCCGCAGGAGAGTATCGCGTTGGGAATGCATTTCAGCCCGCTCTTTCCATTGGGTCGCCTTTTCGCGATTCCGTTTGCAGCCCTCGCCGACCGAGAAAAGGAAGGAGATCCTCTCTTGCGCCTGCGGGTGACCTCGATGAGCTGCCCGCAACATCCATTTGAATGCCTCTTCATTCTTGCCCGCGACGTAAAGCTGATGCCCAAGTTCAAATTGCGCATTCACGTCGCCCGCATTCGCAAGGTGCAGTAGCCATGGCTTTTCCAACTGACGTTCATCTCGGAATCCGCCCTTGCGGCCTTTCAGTGAGATCGGGTCCGCCGGGGGATAGCCACGGGCAGCGGCGGTGGCGAGGAGCCGCAAGCTTTCATCAAGCCCACCGGAGGCATAAGAATAGCGATCTGCTAAAACGGTGAGAGCACGGGGATGCCCCAGTTCTGCTGCCTGCACAAAAAAGTCGAGCGCATCTTCTCGAAGGTCAGATTCTTCTAATTCCTCTACCATTGGCCCCGAGAGAAACTCAGCAAATTTGATCAATGCTCCCGGGTGTTCCAACGCAACCGAAAAGATCATCTCTTCCGGCCATGACTCCAAGGCCTCACGCGTCTGTTCCTGAATCGAAGCCCTGAAGCGATCAGTCGCCACAGCCGCTTCACCATCCGAGACGATTCGGTCTTCGTATCTGGCTTCTATTGTAGCCTCAACCAGCGGGTCGTCCGGGGAAAAATAGCTCTCGGCTTCTTCTTCCCCAGCCATCATGAAGCAGGCCAATTGATAAAGAGCCCCAAGGGAGCCTGCATTGGCAGCTTCTCGGGTGTATTGAAGTGCGAGCGTGGGATCTTGCGGACAAGCCCAGCCGTGCCAACGAAATAAGCCGAGCCAGCGCGCAGCAGCGGGAAGTCCATTTCTATACGACAACTCGAAATAGCGGAAAGCTTCCGACAAGTCTTGCTTCACGACGTCCCCAGCAACGAAAAGCTTGCCTGCCTCCAAAGCGGATTCCGGACAACCGAGCTCCAGACCGTTGAGAATTTCAAAGAGACCATTCGCCCTCGGGAAGCGGTCGTTGTTTGTGTAGAGGTGCTGCCTCGCAAGAGCGGAAGCGGCTTCCGCTACGCCCTTCTCTCTCGCACGCAGCAACCATTGATTGCCGTTCTCAAATTGGAGAAAGCCTCCGGTCTCAAGAATCCCGATGTCGTACTGGGCAAAGGGGTGCCCATGCTCAGCCGCCCGCCTCAGGAGCGCAAAGCCTGCCTTGGCTTCGTTCTCCGATTTGGCGAGGGAAAAAATCCTTTGAGCTTCCGCGTATTGAGCATCTGCAGTCGGTCTTTCGGCAGTTGGTTCAACAGAGGGTTCAACCGTCTGGTCGTTGGCCTGGGATTCGGACATAAGCCTTATTCGATCCTCCATCGAATCGTGAAGAGAGACTGCTTTTCCAAATGCTGAGACAACCTCCGCTCGATGTCGTCGAGGAGGGCATCCTTTTGTTTGTCAATCTCGCGAGCTGCTACCTCGTATTCCTTCCAGACTTCATCACGGTTGGTCTGGAGATTTTTGCACTCGCGTTCGAGCTTGAGCTTTAAGGGGAGATTGGCCGCCATTCGGGCTTGGCGTTTGGTGATCTTGATCTCGTCTTCCAATTCCCTGAGTTTCCCCTTGAGCGAGGCACGGCGATCCTCGCCCCACCGGTCGAGCTTATCCAACTCCGCATCGAAAAATCCGCTGTTGCGGGTTTCGAGTTCCGCGAGGATGGTCTGTTTCTGCAGTTCGAGGGATTCTTTCAATCCTTCTGCTTGGAGGGCAGGCAACTCCGCGCAAACCAATTCTTCCTCAGCCGTTAGAGAGAAAAGCCGACGGCATTGTTCGACCGTCAACGTCGCGCCGCTGTCAGCAAGACCGGAGAGAAGAACGTGGTCCTCCGAATCGAAGGCCGAGATCGTGAGAAGTTCGCAAACAAGCCAGCCTTCCGTGCCGACCAATTCGTCGAGGATGGAAATGCGTTTCCCGGAATTCGAGTAGTCGAAGATCAGGGATTTCGTCGGGAGTTCCGCCTCGCGGCAGCGGGCGATGACCTTTTGAGCAAGCGGGTGGCCGATGCGATAGACATTCACGTCTTCGACGTTTTTGCCGATGCGGTAGGGACCGGGGTTAATGTGTTCCTCGGGAAACGGGTTCCTCTTCAGCACGAAGCCATGTTGGCTGTCGTCGAATTCCGCGTAGTCAGCCAGAAAATGGCGCGTGAGCTGCCAGAGCCATGCCTCGTATCGGTCCAGGACTTCGTTGCTCTGCCGGAGATTGACTCGCAGCTTTTCGTGAACTTCTTCATCGAAGTTTTCCAGGAGCTTCTGCCGGGTCTGGCGCATCCGGTCGTCAATTTCGCCCTCCATCTCCCGTTGGAGCGCATCGAACTCAAATTCGATCTGCTCCTCCGAGCGGCAATTCTGGTAGATGTCCACGATGCGCTTCTCGAAATCCACGCCGGATTCGATGACGCCGAGGACCTCGTCACTGGCTCCGAAGACCCCGCTGAAGAGTTTGAATTTCTGAGCGAGGAGTTGATAGACGCGCTGGTCGGCGGCGTTCTTCTTGTTGAGGAAGTTGACCACGACCACGTCGTATTTCTGCCCGTAGCGATGGCAGCGCCCGATGCGCTGCTCGATACGCTGGGGATTCCATGGAAGATCGTAATTGACCACGAGCGAGCAGAACTGGAGGTTGATCCCCTCGGCGGCGGCTTCTGTCGCGATCATGATGACGGCTTCATCCCTGAAAAAATCGACGAGTGCGGCGCGCTTGTCGGCGGAGGGGGAGCTGCTCACGCGGTCGGTGCCGGCATGCCGTTCGAGCCATTTTTCATAAATGGCTTTCGAGTGGGCGTCGGAGTTCGTCCCGTTGAAGAGCACGATTTTCCCGGCGTATTCGGTGGCTTCGAGAATTTCCCGCAAGTATTCCTGCGTGCGGCGACTCTCGGTGAAAATGATGGCCTTTTCGCTGCTGCCGCGTTGCCGTGCTTCCTCGAATCCACGATGGAGAGCGGTCAATAAGACTTCGCCCTTGGAATTTCGGACGATGGATTTGGCGAGCGCGCTGAACTCCTTCAACGTCTCGACCTCCTGTTTCATCTCTGCGATTTGCTCGGGCGTGAAGGTGTCCGGCGGCTTGCGTCCGTCCTCGTTTTCCTCGCTCTCTTCGTCGCTCTCCCACTCGTCTTCAATCTCGTCGAGCGCCTCGAAGTCGGCGCTGACATCTTCCGGCGGGGTTTGCACCGCTTCGGCGTTTTTCGCAGCGTCGCCGAGGCGGGTGGAAAGTCCATGAAGCGTCCCGGAAATCGCGTAGGTGGATGATGCGAGGAGCTTCCGCAGAATCAACGTCATCAACTTCCGCTGCTGAGACGGCAAAGCGTAGAGGTTGGGACGCTGAAGATATTCCGAGACGAGATCGTAGAGACGCTGCTCGTCGTCCGAGGGATGGAACTCCTGGGTGATCGGAATGCGGTTGGTGTATTTAACGTATTCCAGCACCTGACGGCGCAAGGTGCGTTGGCAGACCGATTTCAGCCGTTCCTTGAGGTCGGCAAATTCGCTGTCACCATTCAGCCGGGAGAATTGCGTTTTGAAGCTCTTGAGGTCTCCAAATGTGAATTCGTCAACGATGCTGACGAGACCGTAGAGTTCGAGGAGGGAGTTTTGAAGCGGGGTCGCCGTCAGCAGCACCTTGGGGGCGCGGGAGACGGCCTGCTTGATCGCGTTCGCGATTTTGTTCGTTGGTTTATAGACGTTTCGCAGCCGGTGGGCCTCGTCGATGATCACGAGATCCCAGTCGATCTGCTCAACGTAGGGCTGTTTGCCACGGGCGAATTGATACGAGCAAATGACGATGGAGTCTTGCTCGAACGGGTTGAGGTTCCGTTTTTTGATCTCCTCGTTGAAGGTGCGGGCTTCAAGGATGGCGGAGGGGAGGAAAAATTTGTCCGCGAGTTCCTGGCTCCACTGCTTGCGGAGGTTGGCCGGAACAATGACCAGCAGCTTCCGCCGTTGCTCGGCCCACTTTTGGGAAAGGAGAATCCCGGCCTCAATCGTTTTCCCGAGTCCAACTTCGTCGGCGAGAATCGCGCCTTTCGAGAGCGGTGATCGAAACGCGAACAACGCGGCATCGATCTGGTGAGGGTTCAAATCCACTTGGGCATCCGCCAAGGAAGCCGCGAGTTTCCCGACGCTGTCCGAGGGGCAGCGCTTGGTCAGCTCATGGGCAAAATATTTGGCGTGGTAGGAGGTCATCCGGGTGGAGGCACAAGCCCGCCAACCTGTCAAAGCCAAGCGGTTTTGACGAGAAAAACCCTTCCAGCCAACCGCTTTCGCCATTTCATGGGGGCAGGGCGTTTTCGCGGCTTCCCATTCCATTGCCCGGTTTTCCCCGGACGGTGCCGAGCCAAGGGGCATGGCGCTTGTGCAAAAGAGAGGAATCAGGCCGCGATCAGCAGGGAGGGATTCTGACGGATGATGGACAACAATTTGAGGGCCGCGCCGGAAGGGCGGCGGGTGCCGTATTCCCAACTCATGATTGCTTTGTCAAATGGTTTCCTTCCGAAACCCGCGATCAAGCGGCTTTGGCGTCAAAAAGAATGGTCTTGCCATCACTGGCAGGACGGAGCAACCAAAAAGCTTTCGTCGCCTCCGGTTTCACCAGCGCCCGATAATGGCGGAAAATGACCGCTGGAGAATTGCCCATTTCGGCAGCCGTCCGGTTCTCGTCGGAATGTTGCGCGTAGTGGTAGGAGCCAAAGCTGTGTCGGAGCGCGTTGTGGGGCCATGGAGACACAACCGCTTTCCGCAGAACTGTCCCGCTTTCGTCGCGTTCCTCGGAATAGAGGTTATTGAGCCGTTCGCCGCAGACATCTTCATTGCGGCTTGGCGTGGGGCGTGGCATCTCGGGGCAAATCGCCAGCCAGGCCAAGAGAGCATCTGAAATGCTCACAATGCGCCGCTGGCGTGTTTTGGCCTTGGCTCCCTTGACTTCAATCGTCCGTGCATTCCGGTCGATTTCCGACCATTCCAACGCGCAAAGCTCGCTGCGCCTCAATCCCGCAAATAGGCCGATGGCGACGTAGGCCAGCATTTCGGAATCTTTTTTCCGTGTGATGTCCAGCAAGGCGGCGGCTTCCTTCACTGTCAGAATTCCAGGCGGCGTATCGTCCAGAATCGCGCGGGGAACCTTCTCGGCGGGATTCTCTGCGCAATAGTCCCGACCGCGGGCAAAAAGGAAAAGCGTGGAAAGCGTGCTGACGTAGTTGTTGCGGGTCCGTTTCGACCATTCCGATTCCGAAAGCCAGTCCTCAATTTCCCCCCGCCTCACTTCATTGACACGCTCCTGCATGTGATGAGCGAAAACTTCCAATCGGTCCGATCGCAGCGGCGGCCTGCAAAGATTTTTTGTCGCGTTCTACCACAACGGCCAGCGCATCCGCCGCAGCTTCTCGGATCTGGAGGAGGCGAAGAAGCAAGCCCGCAAGGCGGCTCAGAAAATCATTGCCGGGTTTTCTCATGCCAACGACCTCTCCACTTCGGACCGGGATGCCTGCCTGAACGCCAAAACCTGTTTGGAGAAGGCTGGCCTTTCGTTGCTTCCTGCGGTGCAGGAATATGCCCAGTGCCATCCTCCATATCAAGAGCCACCAGATTGACGAATGGCTGCGCAAGTTGGGCGGTGCTCCCCGAACCCGCAACTCCACGCACACGACTATCAAGTCCACGCCTGAATCAGCCGAGCTTTTCGCGCGCCTGGCGCGGCAGGGCGGCAACAACCAGATCGTAAGAGTGCTGGACCAACTCAGTCACCAGTGCGCCGCGCAAACTGCCATCCAAGTCGAGGGTATTCCAGTGGCGCTTGTTCATGTGCCAGCCCGGCCTGATTGCCTCGTGGACATCGCGCAGGTCGAGCGCCCGTTCGGGATCGCACTTGAGATTCATCGTGGGCGGCACCGAGTCGTAATCCACTAGGGCGAACATCTTCCCCATGACCTTGTAAACGACGACCTCCGGGCCGAACGGCTCCTCCTCCGTCACGCCGGGGAAGCTCAACAGCAGCTCTCGAAGTTGCTCCATGTGCATGACCGAAATTCTGTCCGGTTGACTTCGCGCTTTCAACTGTGAATCGGCTGCATCCTCAAAGCACCCCCGGAACAGCTACGGCCCCCGCGCCTGCCCGCGTTATCCTTTCAGTGATGAAGGAAATGGTGGCCGTGGAACCAAAGCGCGTGCACAGAAATCCGCGAATCCAAAAGGTCAAGATTTCACCGCTCACTGCTGCGCTGATCCCACGGGGATAGTAACCGAGGACTTCCATGCACTTTTTGCGTCCACAATGGGGACAGCGCTTCGGCGGAACCACCTTCGTTTGGCAGTCGCCTGTAATGCAGGATTCCGGATCACCAGCGAACTGGAAAATGATCTGCACGCCGAATCCCCATGGCCCTCATCTTTATGGCCCTGGCCAGTGCTCAAGCTTCTGAATGAGTTTCGCCAATGGAATTGTCTGCGTCTCGGCATTCAACGGGTAGCTTTCCTCACCGGGATAGACCACCCATCGCCCGGTTACATCAAGATCTTCACAGCCCAGATGAAAGCCCTTCGTCGGGGCAGGCGAAAGGGACCGCTTGATTTCGACGGCCCAGCGCTGCTTCGGGAACTGCAGGACCAGATCGATCTCGGCTCCTGCCGCGGTTCGGTAAAAATATGCCTGCGAACCTTCGGGAAGGACAGAAATGACGTTTTCAATCACGAACCCTTCCCACGAGGCTCCGCAGGCAGGATGCCCGAGCAGATCTTCGTCGGTCTCGATCCCGAGCAGGGCATGAAGCAGCCCGGAATCCCGAAGATAGATTTTTGGAGATTTCACCAGACGCTTCCCGACGTTTTCATGCCAGGGTTCCAGCCTGCGCACCAGAAGGAGATCGACAAAGAGATCCAGATACGCAGCCACGGTTTTCCCGTCGACCCCCAAGGACTGGGCGATCGTGGCCGCATTGTGAAGCCCGCCGTGCCGGTGGGCCAGCATCGTCCAGAAACGCCGCAAGGTTTCGGCGGGAATACGCGGCCCGAGTTGGGGGATGTCACGCTCCAGATAGGTGCGGATAAAATCGCGCCGCCATCTCATGCTGGCGGCATCATTGCGCGCCAAAAAACTGTCGGGAAATCCTCCGCGCAGCCACAGCTTGCCCGCATCGCCGGCCTTGACCTCGCTCACGCCCAGAGGCCCAAGCTCCAGAAAGCTGATGCGTCCGGCCAGCGATTCGCTGGACTGATGCAGCAAATCCAAAGACGCCGAACCCAAAAGGAGGTATCGCCCCGGAAGTCCCTTTCTTTTCATCTGATCAATCCGACCCCGCAGGATTTTGAACAGGTCCGGTTTGCGCTGAATCTCATCGAGAATCACAAGTTTGTCTTCGTGCCGGGAAAGATAGAGTTCGGGGTCGGCGAGTTTCGCGAGATCGGCTTCGGACTCCAAATCGAGGTAAAGGGATTTGGATTTTTCCGCCAACGCCAAGGCCAGCGTGGTTTTCCCCACCTGCCTTGGCCCGAGCAGGGCAACGGCAGGCCGTTCCTGCAAACGTTCCCGAAGAACAGGGAATAAACGGCGCGCAATCATTATTGTATTTATGGATTCTGTTTCCTGTATTGCAAGGAAAACATTCTGCCTGCTATCAATTCCCTGTGCCGAGAGAACCTCTTGCCTTCAGGCATAATACCTGAAGGTTTGGTTGTGACAAATTGTGACAACGGAAACGCCATTCCCTGCCAATTTGTTCCGGCCACGCCGCAGGGTGCGTGTCAATCCGTCAGGGTTCGGTGCAAAAGCAGGAGGCAGATCCCGGTCGCCGCATAGGCGGCTGCGAAATCCGGGGCCGCCATCCAGCCGAAGACCGGGACGACTCCGGCGGGGGTGATCGCGAACGCGTGGATCAAGCCGATCGCCGACAAGACCGCACATACGAAACACGTCGCCGCAGAGGCGAGAAATTTCCTGTCAATGGCAAAGGCCACGATCGAAGCGAACGCCATGCTGGTGATGAGGAACCCCTGGTTGAGGGCGAGGACGCCGCGGATGAACAGGTCGTGCCCGAAGTTTGGCAGGGCTTTCTCCAGCGGGCATCCCGCCGCGCGCAGGGAGGTTTCAATGAGAAGCCATGCCCAGGCCGCCAGCGAGGGCAGAAGCCCCGCCGCGACCGCAAACGCATGGGCGCGGGGCGTCTCCTGGAATGCCTGCGCCGTCATGACGAGGCCGATCCAGATGAGGATGCCCAGCGTCGTCTCCATCGGCACGACATGCAGAACGGCTGTCACCGCCCCGAAGCAACACAGCAGGCTGATCACGATGCCGTTCAACGCGGAATATCCGATGCGCGCGCCCATGGCTTTCCAGCCGGGATGCCCGATATACAGGGTCGTCGGAAACGCGCTTCCGAAAAACGCGGCGACGATCGTGCCGGTGCCGTTCATCGCGAGCGAGGGCATCGTCTCGTAGCGGTCTCCGGCGGCTTCCGCGCTGTCCAATGTCTGCAGCGAGCCGAGGATGTTGAACAGGGCCATGGGAATGATGACCGTAAGGTAGCTCCAGAGCCCTCCGCCGGAGATCAAGGCATGCCAGGCTGTGATGTCCGGACGAGGAAGGTGCAGCCCGAATGGAACGGGGCCGGGGGGCGGGGAAAATGAGGGGAACCCTGCCCATCTCAACCCCCACGCGATCGCGACGCCCGCCAGAATCGCCGCCAGCCCGGCCGGCACGCCGAACGGCAGCCGCAGCCGCGCCGCATACGCGATGACAATCAAAAACATCGGCAGGATCGCGATCGCCGGGGACGCGAATATCTGAAAGGCGAAGCCCATCGAAATAAAGGTCAGCGCAATCCCCGCCAGTGCCGAGAGCAGGGCCGCGCGCGGGGCGCTCCGGCGCAGCGGATCCGCGCAGAACGCCCCCGCCAGCTCGATCAGCCCGCTGAGCAGACAGGCGAAGACCCCCGCCTCCCAGACTTTTATCGGGTCATGCGTCGCCTGCCAGACCGGAGCCATGATGAAAAACAAAAACGCGATCAGGCTCACGGTGTTGATCCCGTAGGGGAGCGCGGTCACATCATCGCGGCCGGTCCGGCACGCCAGCCGCCAGGCCTGCCAGGAATAAAAAAGATTTCCCACGATGATCGAGATCGCGGCCCCCGGCAATAGCACCTCCGCCACCATCGCAAGCGGGATCCCGCACACCAGCGGGCACAACGTGGCGATGAGCAGCAGTTGGAGAAGGTTGTCAATGAACAGCCCGACAAACCCATCCCAGTCCCCCTTGACAAACCATTTCGCTTTCATTCTCCGCCCATCATTGTGCAAAGATAACGGATCGCTTTCTGGTTCGCAAATTGAAACCTACAAATCCAACAGGTCTCACCCGCGCCACTCTTGACCATGCGCCCGCCAACCGAGGCACCCCGACGACCGAGAAGAGGATTGGCGATAGCCCATTCGCTCTTCAGGTGCTTGGCAGCAAAACCCTCGCGTCTTCCCGCAGTGGGCGGTTATTTTTTGTCACCAAAATCTGCCACCAGACGCGGGCGTTGGCCGAGACGATGAGCAGGACAAAAACAAGAAATGCCGCTGTGACCACGCTGTTGACCTGATTGTTCACAAGTTGCTGGTGCCAAGTTGCCACTCTGTCCGTGGAGCCGCCGGAGGCGATTTTCGCTGAGAGATCGCGGGCGGCGCTCAGGAAGCCGAGGCGGGGATCCGCAGCGAAGATTTTTTGGCAGCCAGCAGTGAGGGTGACGGCGAGCAGCCAACCGAGCGGCAGCAAGGAGACCCAGATGTAGCGCAGCTTGCCCATTTTCAGAAGCACGGTGGTGCCGAAGGAGAGGGCGATGACGGCGAGGAGCTGGTTGGCGATGCCGAAGATCGGCCAGAATGAGTTGATGCCGCCGAGCGGATCGACCACTCCTTGATAGAGAAAATACCCCCAGGCCCCGACAAAGGCCAGGCTCGCCAAAAGGTTGCCGGAATTCGACTTTGTGTTCCCAAGGGGCTTCCAGAGATGGCCGAGCAGATCCTGCACGAGGAACCGGCCGACGCGCGTTCCGGCGTCAATGGTGGTCAGAATGAACAACGACTCGAACATGATCGCGAAGTGATACCAGATCGCGATGGCGGTGGGATTATCCACCAGACGGGAAAACATCTGCGCCATACCCACGGCGAAGGTCGGGGCGCCGCCGGTGCGGCCGATCATGTTTTTTTCACCCACACGCTCGGCGAGGGCCGCCATTTCCTGCTCGGTCACGGAAAAGCCGAGGTCGGAGATTTTTTGCACCACGGCGGCGGGTTCGCCTTTCATGTTGATCGCGAAATACTCACCGGGAGGCAGCGTGCAGGCGGCCACGAGAGCCATGATGCCAACCAGCATTTCCGTGATCATGGCACCGTAGCCGATGAGGCGGATGTCCTTTTCGCGCGCCAGCATCTTGGGCGTGGTTCCCGAGGAAATGATCGCATGAAAGCCCGAGACCGCCGCGCAGGCGATGGTGATGAAACAAAACGGGAAAACCGCCCCTGCAAAGACCGGGCCCGAACCGTCAACGAACTTCGTGATCGCGGGCATCTGTAGCACGGGGCAGATCACCAGAATGGAGATCGCCAGAAACCCGACGGCGCCGATTTTTAAAAACGAGCTGAGGTAATCCCTCGGCGCGAGCAGCAGCCAGACGGGCAGCACCGATGCCAGCAGGCCGTAGCCCATGAGCAGCCACGCCAGTGGGATTTCACCGAAGTGGAACCAGACTTCGAGCGGTGTTCCTTGAATCCAGCGCCCGCCGAGCACCGCGAGGAGAAGACCGATGACTCCCAGTGTGCTGATCGTTTTCATTCCCGCCCAACCGAATTTCATTCCAAGCCCCATCGCCATCGCCAGCGGGATGGTTGCGGCAATCGTGAAGAAGCCCCACGAACTTTCCGCCAGCGCTTTCACCACGACCAATGCCAGCACGGCCAATATAATGACCATGATGGCGAGAATGCTCGCCAACGAGACGAAGCCCGCGAACGGCCCGACTTCGTCAGCGACCATGCGCGGCAGGGATCTTCCGCCCCTGCGGACCGAGCAAAACATGACGAGACAGTCATGCACAGCCCCGCCAAGCGTGGCTCCAATCAAAATCCAGAGCGTTCCCGGCAAAAACCCGAACTGGGATGCCAGTACCGGGCCCACGAGCGGCCCCGGGCCTGCAATCGCGGCGAAATGGTGTCCGAAAACGACCCATTTGTTTGAAGGCACAAAGTCCTTGCCATCCTCCAGGTGCACGGCTGGCGTAGCTCGCGAGGCCTCGACGGTCAGCACCTTCGCCATCAGCCACGCCGAGTGGAACCGCCATGCGAGCGCAAACACGCACACCGAAGCGATGACCACCCACAGCGCGCTAACCTGCTCGCCACGGGCAAAAGCCACGAAGACAAGGCAGCCAATGGCCACGCCGGCGACAAGAAGCCATGCAAAAAGGGCGGGAAGCGGGAGGGATGCGGGGCGATTCTCTTTCATAGGGATTGGCTTATGGATCGATGGCGAAGAAAAATTCAGCACCCTCAGGAAGCAAGCCCCCAAAGGTCAAAGCCGGGCTTAAAATCCGGTCAGGATCGGATCATCGTGAGAATCATCTTGAACCGCGTGAGGGCCTTGAGGGCGTGTGGCTGGCCTGCCGGCATGAGAATCATTTCGCCACCCTGCAAGCGGTGGGGGTGGCCGGAAATCACAATTTCCGTTTCGCCTTCCACCACTTGCACCAATGCGTCGAACGGAGCCGTGTGTTCGCTCAATCCCTGGCCTTCGTCGAAGGCGAAAATCGTCACGCTGCCGGTGGACTTCTTGATGATCTCGCGGCTCACAATGGAACCGTCTTGGTAGCTGACGAGATCAAAAACCCGCGCTGATTGGCCGCCGGAGAGTCCTTTGGATGAGATTTCTGGATTCATTTTGTTCGTTTCAACCGATTCAGATTACCCGCGCTATCCAATGTCGCAAGGCGTGAGTGTCAGTGCCCACACGCCGGAGCTGCAGAAGCGGATCCGCTCGGCCGGGTTCTGCACCAAAGGCCCGTGCACGGCGTTCCGATTGCGGAAGATCAGCGGAGGAGCGAACACGGCGATGGAAGATGGGCGGTGATGCAGCATAGGTCTTTCTGCCGATCATGGTATTGGCGACAGTTGAGCTTCTATGAATGCAATTATAAGTAAAACGAATCCAAAAAATTGATCGATTGCGATCACTATCCAGAAATAAGAGGCGTCACGGTTGAACTCCCTTGAAAGAGCCGCGCTGTGGATCAGAGGTGGAACGTGGAGGTCACCGGCGATCCACCGGAGGCGGCGTGTGGTGCTGGCATGTTTGTGCTCTAGCTAATCTTTGACTTTCCTGAAAGAGCCGCGCTGTGGATCGTTCGGTGGACCGTTCTGCATCATCTTGTTGAGGATTGTGATTCAGTTAGAAACTTTCTGGTTTCTGGCTGCAACGCTGAAGTCTTGTCAACAAAATAATCTTTTGCGCGTCGAAATGCAGTGTGGTTCGCCATTGAAATTGGATCAGGCACCGAGGGGAATATCCAACCAAGCATTGTTGTAGGATGCTCTTGCGCTTGAACAAGAACACTGACATGGGCATCTACAGCGCCTTCAGCTATCTCACTTGCTGCTTTGTACTCACCTCGAGAGATTTTCTCATGAATCGCAGTGAAATATACAATACTTCCAGCATTCGATCCGATAGCGGCATTCTTAGCGGAGTGGAAACCTCCGATGAAGTATCCGGCAATTCCAAATGCCGCAGCAATTAAAATGTATGTAAACGATCGTTTCATAAATGTTGATTTTTAGCAGAACAGTACTATTGAGCCGCGCGCGGCAATTTACCTACAAATACCGCGCGCAGTATATGTCCCCCATGCAGCACCGAAGTGCAGGCTTCGTCCATGGCGTTTCATGGAGCGATTTTGCGCTCCAAGCACACCCGAGCAAGATGAAAATTGTGACAACCAATCGTAATACTCTGGTTTTTTGTGTGGTCCAATCCTTCAGTATAAAGCTCCCTCCGCTGCCCCTTCCGCTCAAAGGCCCTTCCGCCCCGCTCTCGCCAGCACGCACCAAGCCCTCTCCTCGTCAAAAAAGAAGTCCCCGGGGGAAGACTGTAGCTCATCGCGACAATCGCGGGAGTTTTGACCGAGGTCGAACCCTCCCGGTACCGACGGCAACCGTTGCGAGTTCGCCTGATTCTTGCCCCTCCGTATTAACAAACACCAAGCGGATCACGCGGGAAAACAGGATCCCGCTGCGACTACCATCGCCGCTGGTCAGGCGCACGGCGGCACCGGCTTTCGCTAGGAACTCGATTTGATACGGCCCTCCGTCGAGAACGGCGTCCGGAGGGCCCGGCCACTGCTCGTCATTATCCCACCCCTGCGGGGGCGGCCACAATTTGTCGCCGCCGTAATTCAGCCATGCCTTCTCCGGTTCCACGCCGCCGGGCGGAGGGGCCTTGCCCGCGAGGGTCGGATTCACCCAAAGGAATTCCTTGTCGCCAATCGCGTATTGCATCACGCGCCCGCCGATGGCCGGAACGATGTTCAACGAGACAAGCTGGTTGCTCAGGCATACCGCATCCCAGCCGCGATAAATCACTCTGGCTGGCTTCCGGACGGCCCGAGCGCCCGGTTGAGCACCGGAAAAGTGTAGGTCAGGATGAAGCAGGCAATCCAGAGAGCACTGACCGCCACAGAGACGGCCGCCCCCCCCGGATGCGGTTGGGGAAAATCTCCGCGATGAGCACCCATGTAACCGGGGCGAGCGAGAAGGAATAGCACGCCATGGTCGCGAGCACGGGAATGACCACGAGGAGACCCTTCAACCCAAAGAAATACGCGCAGCCGATCATCGCGTGGAAAATGGCGATCCCCGCGCAGCCGATCAGCATCAGTGCCCGGCGACCAAAGTGGTCAACCGTTCCGACCGCAATCAGGGTGAAAACCAGAGTGACGAGGCCGGTGATGACGATCTGGAAAAGGATCGCGCTCACTCCGTATCCGGCCGCATGGAAGATTTCCTCGGCGTAGTTGAAGATGACGTTGATACCGCTCCACTGCTGAAGTACGGCGAGGACACAGCCGACAACCAGGATTTTGAGAACTTTGGGCTCCAGAAGATCCAGAAAGCGGACGTGCTGGATTTCGCCTTTGGCGAGGGGGGCTTCCACATCGCGCACTTCGTCGTCCGCGTAGGCTGGGCCGCCGATCTTCGCCAGAATGCGTCGCGCTTTTTCCGCCATGCCGTTCTTGACCAGCCAGCGGGGACTTTCCGGCACGAGGATCGAGCCCAGCAAGAAGACGAGCGAAGGGATCGCCACTGCTGTGAACATCCATCGCCAGCCATACTGCCCGTTCCACGACCCGCAAATAAAGGCCGCGCTCGCATTGTCGGGCACCCTCTCGGCAATGAGAAGGTTGGCGACTTGCGCAAGAACAATGCCGATAACATCAGCAGCTTCTTGCGCCCGAACTTGTCGCTCAGGCCGCCGGAAACAAGCGAACCGACCAGGCATCCCACAAGAGCGCAGCTATTGGCCCAGCCTTTGAGTTCCTCCGAATCGAGATGGAAGAATTTTTCAAAAAATGGTTTGGCCCCGCCGATAACCACCCAGTCATACCCGAAGAGGAGCCCGCCCAAAGCGGCCACGAAGGAAATTGCCCAAATGAACGGCCTGTTGAGCGCAGTGTCGCGTCCGGCGGCAAGGGAGGAAATGGGAGAGGTGATCAACGGAAGGGGGGACAGGAAAAAGGCAACCGTATTGCAAAAATGATCGCAATCCTCCGATCATGGAGCATTCGCGCGATCACATGGAATATCTTACAGTTTCCCCGGGCGCGTCTGTTCGCGGTAGTCCGATGGCGAGAACCCGGAGTGGCCCCGGAAACATTTGGAAAAATAGAGCGAATCGTTGTATCCGCATCTGTCGGCAACCTCCTTGACGGAGAGCGAGGGGAATTGCAGAAGCCGGCGGGCCAGATCCATCCGGCAGTTTTCAATATAGAGATGAGGAGAAACCCGGAGGTGACGTCGGAAGAGAAAAGAGAGTTGGGAAACCGAGAGATGGGCCATCGCTGCCAGCACCTGCAATGAAAGCGGCTCGGCCAAGTGGCGTTGGATGTGCGCGGTGACGGTTTCCAAACGGGGATCGGGGTTTGCCCGGGAATGAGAGACAAGCGCATCGCACCGCAATAGCAATCCCTCCAGGGCATTCATCGCCAGCCAGTCGCGCCGGGGCAACGTGCTGGTGGCAAGCCGGTACATTTCCTGAAACGCATCAACGATCCGTCGGGCGGCGGCGGTACCACGCGGCAGATCCAGAACCAGGGCTCCGGGGATGGGTTCGGGCCAGTTGAGCAAGGGCAGCCAAGAGGAAGGGGCATGAAAATGTGCCCAAATCAGCGCCCAGTGTCCGATCTGGGGATCCGTGCCGTAGTCATGAAACACTTCCGGTTTGAACACCGCCAGTTGCCTTGGCTTGAGGGAAAACTTCCGGCCTTCGTATCGGATGAGACCGCCACCCGACACCCCGAGGATAATGAGCCAATCGTGAGTTCCCGCGGGGCGCACAATTCGATAATCGGAGCGCATCCGCCGAAAGTGCCCGACAGTCAGGTTGGCGTATTCGCAACGCAGAATGGCAGCGGGGATCGGGCGGGCTCATGGGATACGGGGTGGGGTTCACGGCTCTATCCATCGCAAGATATTCCATGTCTTCAAGCCTCTTGTCCTTCCCGACCCGAGCGGCATGCAAAATCCAAGCTCGCCTTTCAAAAGGCCGGGGTGGTAAGGGTGGCAGGTGAGCGAATTGATGCCGGTGCGCGTGCGCGCCAAATTTTTTTTTGAAGGGGATCGGAAGTTTTTCATCAAAGGTGTGACGTATGGCCCGTTTGCTCCGGATGCGAACGGGGAATATTTTGGCACGCCGATTTCGGTCGCCCGAGACCTTGACCTGATGGGGGAAGCGGGCGTGAACCTTGTCCGCATCTACTATGTCCCTCCGAAATGGTTTCTGGATCTTTGTGCCGGGCGCGGGATCCGGGCGCTCATTTCAATCCCTTGGGCCGAGCATCTGGAGTTCCTGAAAGATTCAAAAATCCGCGCCGAGGCCGTGCGCGCGGTCCGCGACGGCGTCTCCAAAAATTCCGGCCATCCGGCGGTCTTCGGCTACCTCGTCGGGAATGAAATCCCGACAACGATGGTTCGATGGCTCGGGGCCCGCCAGGTCACGGAGTTCGTCGAGCATCTGATCAATGTCGGACGCAAGGCCGACCCACGTGCGCTCTTTTCCTACGCCAGCTATCCGCCGACCGAATACCTTCTCCCGCAGAACAGCGATTTCGTGACGTTCAACGTCTATCTCCACCGGCAGGAGGACTTCGAGCGCTACCTCGCCCGGCTGCAGAACCTTGCCGACGACAAGCCTCTCATCCTCGGCGAGTTTGGGATGGACACGATCCGGCACGCGGAGGAAGAGCAGGCGGAGATGATCCGCTGGCACGTCGAAAGCGTCGTCCGGGGCGGACTGGCCGGCACGATCATTTACGCGTGGACCGACGAATGGTTCCGCGGCGGACAGGAAATTCTCGACTGGGCGTTCGGGCTCGTGCGCCGCGACCGCACGAAAAAGACGGCCTTTGCGACGGTGAAAAATCTCTTCTTCGGCGAGGGCTCGATGACCTCGCGCGTGAAGCTGCCGTCGTATCCGATGGCCTCGGTGGTCGTGTGTTCCTACAACGGCGGCAAGACGCTTGAAAAATGTCTCGAGTCCCTGAAGCTTGTGGACTACCCGAACTACGAGGTCGTCCTCGTGGACGACGGATCGAATGACAACACGCGGGAGATCGCCGCGAGGCACCCCTGGATCGTCAACATCCGGCAGGAAAACAAAGGCCTGAGCTTCGCAAGAAATGTCGGGGCGCAGGCGGCCAAGGGCGACATTATCGTTTATACCGACGGCGATTGCATGGCCGATCCGGACTGGCTCTACTACCTGATTGGCACGCTTCTCAGCGGCAACTATGCCGGCGTCGGCGGACCAAATATTTCTCCGCCGGCCGCAAACTGGGTTCAGGCCTGCGTGTCGGCCGCGCCGGGCGGGCCGAGCCACGTGTTGCTCACCGATGTCGTGGCCGAGCACATCCCCGGATGCAACATGGCCTTCCACCGATGGGCCTTCGAGCAGGTCGGCGGCTTTGATCCCGAATACCGCAAGGCCGGCGACGACGTGGACTTCTGTTGGAGGTTGCAGCAGTCGGGCGGCATTATTGCGTTCAGCCCGGCGGCCATCGTGTGGCACTACCGCCGGTTCACCCTCACGGCATTCCGCAAGCAGCAGGAAGGCTACGGCGAGGCCGAGTCGATGCTGCGGTTTCATCACCTCATTTTCTTCGGCCCGACCGGAACGGCGAAATGGAAAGGTCAAATCTACGGTGCCCCGCGCTTCACCTGGCTCGTCAACAAGCCGGTGATCTACCACGGCGTCTTCGGCGAGGGCCTTTTCCAATCGATCTACCCGACCCCGCAGTCCGATCTCGCCGCCTATTTGAGCAGCATCGAATGGGTGACCCTCACTCTCTTTATTTTTGCGGTTTCGATCCAAGTGGAAATCCTGCGGATCGTGCCCTACCTCATGTTCGGGGGCCCCCTGCTCGTCGCCCTTTCCTACATGCTCCATGCGCGGCTGGAATCCAAGCACGACACCATTCCCGCACGGCTCTTGGTCGCCTTCCTCGCGCTCGCACAGCCGCTCGTGCGCGGGTGGGCCCGCTACTTCACGTGGCTGAAATTCAAACGCACCCCGCCGGCGGTCATCGCCAGCGCGGAAAAAGATTTCACGCCGGTGCGTGGCAGCATCTCGAACCTGCGGTTTTGGAGCGAAAACGGCCACGGCCGCGAACGCCTCCTCCAGGAAGTCATCCGCTCGCTTGAAAGCGAAGGCTGGAACTACTCGGCCGATACCGGGTGGAAAGACTGGGATCTCCAGATTTACGGCAGCTTCTGGTGGGGGGTTCAACTGCGCACGGTCACCGAATACCACGGCGGGCCGAAGTGCCTCACGCGGGTGCATCTGGGCTCGCGCATGGTCGCGACGACCTTTCTGCTCAACCTGATCCTGCTCAGCATGCTGGCCTATCGCCAGTTCCCTGTGCCTCATCTTGATCTGTGGTTGTGGGTGCCCTACGCGCTCTTTCTCTTTCTGGTGCTCCGCCGGATCTGGAGGCTCAAACGTCGTGTCGCCGATCTGGTCGGGGCCGCCGCCACACGTTGCGGGCTCGACCGGATGGGGAAAAAGGGTGTGATCAAGTAGCCGTTGGCGAATGGCCCGACTCGTCGCAGACTACCATTACGATCTCCCGGAGGAGCTCATTGCCACGCGTCCCGCGGCGGAACGCGACGGCTCGCGAATGCTCGTGATCGACCGCTCCGCCGGCACGATCTCGCACCGGCAGTTCCGGGAATTTCCCTCGCTGCTGCGCGAGGACGATCTGCTGGCCTTGAACGATTCGCGCGTCATCAAGGCCCGACTCCTCACCGCCGATACCCGCAAGGAAATCTTTCTCCTGGAAGCGCTCGGAAACAACCGCTGGAAATGCCTCACACGCCCCGGCCGCAAAATGCGTCCCGGTGCGGTCATTGCGATCGCGGGCACGGAGGCCGTGGTCGAAGACATGCTGCCCGGCGGCGAAAGGATCATCGCGTTCCGCGAAGCGCCCGATCTGGAAAAATACGGCCACATGCCGCTGCCTCCCTATTTCCGGCGCGCTCCGGACGACACCGACGATGCGCGCTACCAGACCGTCTATGCCGCCCATCCCGGATCCATTGCCGCTCCGACAGCCGGCCTGCACTTTACCCCGGCCCAACTCGACACGCTCCCGCACGTTTTTCTGACCCTGCATGTCGGTGCCGGAACGTTTCTTTCCGTTAAAACTTCCACCCCCGAGGAGCATGTGATGCATGAGGAATCCTACGCGCTCTCAGCCGGAACGGCCGCCGCGCTCAATGCCGCCAATCGCATCGTCGCCATCGGAACCACCGCCACCCGCGTGCTGGAATCCCGGCCGCCGGGCGCCTTTGAAGCCTGCTCCGGCCGCACGAATATTTTTATCCACCCCCCCTATGCCTTCCAGCGGGTCGGTGCCCTGCTCACCAATTTTCACCTCCCCTGCTCAACTCTCCTGATGCTCGTCTGCGCGTTCGCCGGATACGACCTGACCATGCACGCCTACGCGGAAGCCATCCGTCTCCGCTACCGCTTTTTCAGTTATGGGGATTGCATGTTGATTCTTTAAAAGCGGGGAAACCGGCGAGAACACGCCGCAACGGGGCTCGGGCACGGAGAGCTCTACCGCGAGAGCAGATTTTCCGGGCGCTTGTCCTCCGGGGCCGGCTTATTCTGAAGTCCGGGGAGAGGCACCGGGCGGTCGGAAAGCGTGGGCAGGGATTGTTCCGGCGGCTTGGCGGTCGGATCATACACTTGGCCGCCCACAATTTGGATGGCACCGTCGTTGGAACGGCGCAGGGTGGGACGCGTCGTCAGTTCGTTGAACGCTTTGCGGTCAAGCACTTCGCCTTCGAGCCCGATATTCGAATACAAAAAGACCTTTGGCGCGCTGTTTTGCAGAACGTGAATCCGGTTCTTATCGTCCAATTGGACATCCGGGATGGTGGGGGAAAGGATGCGCCCGAGCTTGTGCATGCATTTGCGCACCCCCCCCTGTGTGTCCTCGATGCGGAGGTAGAGTTGTTTGCTTTGTGGGAGGTGATGGACGAGCAGTGAGATCGTGCGGGTGCCGCCGGCACCGGGAAACCCGTCCGGCACGCCAACCGTTTTTTGCCACACCTGGCGGCCTTCGGTGACATCAAAGTTCAGAGCGGGAGATTTGGAAAACCGGTTCCCCTGCGCGAGATAAATGCAGGCACGAACCCGGTAGCCACCGAATTCGTCCACCGGAAAAAGCGGCGTGATATTCACGGTGCGCGCGATTTTTTGTCCCGCCCCGAGTTGCACCGGAGTGTTGCCATAGTCGCCATCCCTCGGAGGGAGCGGACGTCCGTCCGCTGTTTCCACCTCGAATCCGAACCACTTGTTGATCCCGCTGTCAATCAGGTCAAGATCGTTTCCCGTGAGATTGGTGACGGTTACGGTCACCGGAATGACTTCCCCAAGAATGAACAGATTCCTCCCGAGCGAGATATCCACCTGCACCTGGGCACGCAAGGGATGCGCCAGCAAAACGAGCAGCAAAAGCGGGATCACCGCCAGAGTGCGCAACCCCGTTCTCCCAAGTGGACGGGGCATCGCACACGCACGATTTTCAGCAAACCGAACAGGATTGGCCGATGAGCGGGCGCACCACGCGGGCAGATGGGTTGAGCTTGCCGTCATTGCGTTGGTGGGGTATCGGAGGCGCACCGGAAGCCGAGGGTCTCATCCTGTTGGATGTCCATTTTTTTGAGAATGCGACGCACCACCGAGGGATCGGGATTTTTCCAGTTTCCTCCGCGGATGACGGGGACCATCTCGCCGCCGAGCCCGGGACTGGGCGCGTAAGTGGCCGTCCATTCCGAGACATTGCCGGCGGCTCCCAGCATTCCGCAGGGGCTTTTGTCTCCTTTTTTGGCATCGACGGGGTTCCAGCGTTTGAACCCGTCCTTCTCGCCGCCCTTTTGCGGGTCGGGGTTGAAATCGATGCCGGTATTGGCAAGCGTGACGTCGCCTTTTTCGCCCCAGGGCACTTTGCGTCCGTCCGTGCCCCTGGCCGCCTTTTCCCACTCTTCCTCCGTGGGGAGGCGCCGGCCTTTCCAATGGGCGTAGGCATAGGCATCGAACCAATCGACTCCGAAGACCGGGCAATTGACATCGAGCGCGACCCCCAGATATTTGCCATAACGCTTGGCGCGGGTATAGTATCCTTCCATGGGAGGGGTCAGTTCCTTCATGTCCGCCCAGCCTACCGGGACATGCGTCTTTCCTTTGGGCTGCTTGGGATGGTCGTAAGCGGAGGCCTTGTCCGGGGTTTTTTGGAGGAAATCCAGAAATTCCGCATAGTGTCCGATTGTGACCTCGTTTTGGTCGATGTAGAAGACGGGAAGCGCAAGCTTTTTCCCGTCTTGGAAGAGAAACTCTCCGGAATCGACCTTCACCATTTTATCCAGTTTGCGGAAACTGGCTCCTCCGGAATGGAAGACGAAAACAGCGTAAGCGACACACAGAAGGATCAGGCAAAGGCCGAGAGAAACGGCCATATTAATACGCAGGGCGCGTTTTTGAGTCCGCTTGGCTTCTTCAAGAATGCGGACGGAGGCCCTGTCCCTTGCATCGAGTTTGTAGGCGTCGGAGGGAACGCTTTTGGGTTCGCTTGCCGTGACGACCTGTAAAAAAGCCTCCCAGGATTCGTGGGACCAGGCGGGATCGACGAGGCGGGAAGCGAGTTTGCGCCCGGGCACCGTCGCGCGCGATTCCCCCGTGGTCGCTAGCAGGACTTCTCCGAGCCGTTTTCGTTCGGCGGCGGTATTGAATGGCTGGAGAGGCTTGTCGCAGGCGATGTTGGCAATGCGCGGCCGGTTGTTCGGACCGATCAAAATCGCATTGGCGGTGATCAGGTCGTGCGGCAATTTTTTTTTGGAAAAATAATCGAGGGCGCCTGCGGCCGCCTTGAGCACCTGCAAGGAAGTGGCATCATCAAGTTTCACTCCCCGTTCCCGCAACTGCTGCAACGAGGAACAGGGAACATACTCGCAGGAGTAGTAATGAACGCCATTCGCCACGCCGGAATCGTAGACCGGGATGAGAAAAGGCGTCGACGCCTTCGCTTTCGCACTGGCATTTGCGGTGAAACGCCGGAGCGATTCGGGATTGGAGACTTCCAAGCGGTCGAGGGTGTAGAAGCGCACGCGCCGTTGGATCGTTGTCTGGGTGGCCCGGTAAATCGGTCCCATGGGCCCCCTGCCAATGAGGGCCTCGATCCGGTAGTTTCCGACAGTCGTGCCAACCAGATCGTCCGGAGGGAGATCCTTTTCGAGAGAGGGAGAAGCCGGAACCTCCGGATTGGAAACCGCAGGGAGGCTCTTGTTTTTTGGAATGACCGCCGGGACCGTCGTCGCGGAGAGCCCGGGAACGCCCGCCAAACGCCGCAGCAGATCAGCCAGCGCCCGGCCATCAATCGGTTTGGGCAGAAAGGCGCAGCCTTTCATCCGCCCGGCATAAGACGCAACGTCATGCGCCGCGATGAAAACTGTTTTCATGTCCGGCAGATGCGGCCGGATCGTTTCGCGCAGAGTCAACCCGTCGGCAGGTTCGAGAAAAACATCGCACACCAGAATGTCGCACCCGCCACGGGCGTTGATCCAGTCCACCGCCTCATCCGAGGTGGATGCAAATCCGACATCGCTCCAGCCGTGCGCCTCCAAGGAACGGGCTAATCCGGCGGCCGCACCCGACTCGCCATCCACGACGAGAATTTTCATTGCGATTCCTGTTTCAGGTAAAGCGGCAGGGGGAATTTTTTGACCAGGGAACCCGGATCGGCCCGCGTGTCCTGCAGCTCCCCGTTGTAATAGATGCCGACAATGTATCCCACAAACTGGCGGCCGGGCGTGCCGTTCGAAGCGGAGCCGTCCGGGAGCGTGTAGGTGACGTCGAGCACTTCCGGCTCATTGTCCTTCCAATCTATCGGAGGGCTGATCCACTGCGGGACGACTTTCGATTCGGTTTGCTGGATTTCTCCCGTTTCGTCTTTTTCATAGAAGAAAATGTGAAGCTTCATCTGCCGCGTATCGACGGTCAATCCGGGCCGGGCCTTGATGGCGATGCGAAGAACTTTCGTGCCCGGCGTGCCGTCGCGCAGGCGGGAGTCCACAATGCCCAGGCTGGAACCCGGCTGGAGCCCGATGTCGTCCCGGACGTCCGCGCCTCCGGCACTTTCGGCGACAGACTGGGCGGGTTTCGGTGCCGGGTTGAGTAAGGCGTTCCCCCGGAGCAGAGATAATTTTTTTTTGCATTTCTCCCTGTTTGCCGGATCCAAGCGCGGGAGCGCGAGCACGCGTTCGTAATCGGCAGCGGCATCGGCAGGCTGCAGCATGTTCTCGAAGATCCTCGCACGGCGCAGAAGAATGCCAATATCGTCGGGAAGCAGCGCGTCCGCTTCATTGATCTCCTTCATGGCCGCATCAAAATCCCCGACGCGGAAGGCAAGATCCGAGTCATCCGAGAGTTTTGTAATGCGGGCCTTCAATGCTTGATCGGACGGCGTCTGTTGCGCGGGGCCCGTCTGGAGAACCGGCTGCGCGGCGGAGGACACCGCAGGCTGCACGCTCGCCACGACCTCGCTCTCGAGGATGGCCTGCTGTCGGAATTTTGGCAGAAAATACCCGGCAACAGCCATGAACTGAAGAATGAAAAAAAATCCCAGGACGCTCATGGCAACGACAAATGTCACGCCGATCGGCTGCTTGGGAATCGGAGATGTGCTTGGGGCTGGCGAGATCACGGGACAAATATTCTACCGGATCGCCGGAAAAAAAAAAGCCCTATTCGCCGGGTTGCTTTTCCGCAATGGCATTGAGCGTGAGGGCGCGTCCGGCGCGTTTCACGACGAGGGAGATCTGTTTTCCGGGCTCGGTCTCCGCGACGCGGTTGCGGAGGTCGATCCAGTCAAGAATCGGACGGCCATTGAATGAAACGATGACATCGCCGGGCTGGACGCCGGCCCGTGCCGCCGGCGAGTTCCCGATCGTCGCTCCGACCAGCGCCCCCCGGATGTCCCCGAGCTGTAACTGCGCCGCGAGTGCGGGCGTGAGCGGAATCATGTTCACCCCGAACCACGGACGGATGACCCGCCCGTGATCGCGGATGCTTTCGAAAATCCGCCGCACGGTGTTGGAAGGAATGGCGAATCCGATCCCGTCGGTTCGAGGCAGGACGGCATTATTCAGTCCGATCAGGCGTCCCTTCAAATCCACCAGCGGTCCTCCGGAATTTCCCGGAAAGATCGGCGCATCGGTCTGGAAAAACTCATTCGCCGCCTCGCTCATTGTCCGGCGGCCCTTGGCGCTGATGATCCCTTTGGTGACCGATTCCTGGAGGCCGAACGGATTTCCGATGGCAAAGACCGTCTGCCCGACCGCCACAGCATCGGAGTTCCCGAATGGAATCGGGGTCAGATCCCGCGCCTCAATTTTCAAAATCGCCACATCCGAAGGCGCATCCGCCCCGACAAATTTTGCCGGGAGCGTGCGTCCGTCGTTGAGTTGGACTTCGACGGCAGCGGCTCTGCTGATGACATGCCAGTTGGTGACGACGAAGCCGTCCTTCGAAACGATGGCTCCGGAACCGAGTTCCGGCGGGGGTTGCACGCCCGGCGCGCCGCCGAGCAGGATTTGCAACGGGTTCACTTGCGAATCGATATGATGCGCCGGAATCGCATTGATGCTTGCCACCGATGGCACCACCGAGGCGACCAGCGTGGTGAACTCCCGGTCCAAGGCGGCCAGACCGGGAAGCCGGGCTCCGGCGGTCTCTCCGGCGTCCGTCCGCCCATTTCTCCAGACATAGAGCCCGGCGACAGCCGCAACCAGAAGGGAGACAAAAAGAAGAAAACGGAGAATGCTTTTCATGCGCCGGAGCCGGATTCTAAAGTTTCGAGGTTGGCTGAAAGTCGGGGAATCTCTGTTTCAATTCGGCGAGGGCTTTTTCCGCTTCGGGCTTGTTGTTGGCACTGCGGTAGGCACCGGCGGCCTGCTGGAGGGCGCGGGGAGCGACCGCCGGATCGTTGGTCAGGACGGAGATCGTCATGTAGGCGCGGGCGGCACCGTCGAAGTCGGATTGGGCGAGAAGGATATCCCCCGACGCCATGCGCGCCTCGGCGTTGAGGCGGCCTTCGGGCTGGAGCAGGAGCGCCTCCTCGATCTGGCTGGCGGCACCGGAAAAATCTTTTCCCCCGAGATGGATGCGGGCGCTGGCGATCAACGCACGGGCACGGGAAGCCGGATCCCGGGCGACCTCCAAGGATTTGTCCGCCGGGCTGCGGGCCTGTTTGAATTTTCCCAGGCGAATCTGGGCCTCGGCCAGGCTGATCCAGGCTTCCGCAGGAACCGCCGCCGGATTTTTCGTGAGCGGGAGCAGGAGCGCCTCGGCCTTGTCGTTCTTTCCCTCGGCAATCAATGGCACGGCGAGCCAGAGCGTGATTTCGGCGGGAAGATTTTTCCCTTTATAGTTGGCGGCCTCGCGGGTCACGGTGGCGCGATCCTCAAGATAGTATGAGGCCAGAATGATCCGAAGCGTCGCGCGTTCGCCGTATTGCGCCGGATCAATCGCGCGGGATTTTTCAAGCATTTGCGTGGCTTTCTTGTAGTTCTTCTGCTCGAACGCCGCCCAGCCGAGCCAAAAATATGCCTGGGCGGCGGCGGCACTTTTTGGAAATTCCTCCAACAGCTTTTCAAAGGCGCCGGTCATCGGCTCGTATTTCTGCTGCTGTCCGAAAAGGAGAGCTTTTTGCAGAAGCGCGAGCTCCCGCTCCTTGCTGGCGGGATATTTTGAGATCAGGAGGTCGTAATCCGCGATGGCGTCATCGAAGGCCTTGCTTTGTTGTTTGGCCTGGGCGCGCTGGGCGAGGGCCGTTGCCGCAAGCGGGTGGGCGGGATATTTGTCGAGGAATCCGGAGAAGGCGGAAATCGCGTCATGATATTTTTCCATCGCGGCCAGACACCACGCGGCCTTGTAGAGCGTGTCGGCATCCTGGTCGGGCGGGAGGTTTCTTTCCAGAAGACCTGTATAGGCTTTGCCCGCGCCGGCGTAGTCTCCCTGTTTGAAAAGCGTTTCGGCCTTGAGGCGCAAAGCCTGGGTGCGGTCTTTCGGGTCGGTGGTTTTATCGAGGAAGGCGTCGATCTCGGCGACGAGGGTCTTGTCCTTCAGGGCATAAAGGCACGCGAGCCTCTGGAAGGGGGCTTCCCGGGCGGGAGCCGAGTCGGGAAACTCTTTGAGAAGAAGATCGTAAGTCTGGCGGGCCTGGAGATTGTTTCCGATCTGGCGTTGGGAAGTGGCGAGAATCTGCAGCCCCTCGGGTTTGGTTTCCGGCGGCAGCTTGTCCAACACCCCGGAGCCCATTGCCGCGATGCCGGCGAAGTCTCCCGTCTGATAGCGCAGCCGCATTGTTCCGATCAGCGCGACAGGCCGCCATTCGGATGTTTCGGAGGACGTTGCGGCTTTGTCAAAAAGGGCCAGCGCTTTGGCATTTTGGTGCAGCTCCGCGGCAAGTGCGGCGGCTTTCACCCCGGCCTCCGCGATAATCCCGGGATCCTTGGTCGTCCCCGCGAGCGTCTCGAAGGTCGCCAGCCCCTCCGCTTTTTTCCCATCACTCACATCGAGATTGGCGAGGGCCATGAGCGCGTGGTCACGGTAGGGATTTTTCCCGTCCGTGGAAACAACGGCGCGATAGGCTTCGCGGGCTTCGGGCACACGCTTCAGGTAATCCAGACTGCGGGCGGAAAAATATTTTGCGGCCAGGCGGATCTCCGCCTCCTTCGCCTCGGCGGCGGCGGTCGCAAACTGGGCGGCCGATGCCTCGTGGAGTTTTTCCGCGAAAAGAATCTCCCCGAGCCGGTAGGCACCCGCACCGGCGAATTCGCCCGTATGAAATTCCATGACAAGTTTCTCATATCCCGCACGGGCGGCGGAACTGTTCCCGAGAATCCGGTGGCACTCGGCCAGCCGGAAAAGCGCGGCATCGCGCGACTTTCCATCGCGGATCGCGACGAGAAACATCTCATATTCGGGAACCGCCAGATCATACATTTTGCGGGCATAGAAGCTGTTTGCGCGATCAAGTGCCCCCCGCTGAGCCTCGGCCTCTCCGGTGCCCGTCGGGCCGATGCGGATGCTGCCGGCCTCGTCGGCGGGATGCGGCGGAAGCGTGGGGGCGGGTTTGGCACGAGCGGGCACGGGTTCGGCACGACGAACCGGCGGAAGCGGAACGGGCTCGATTCCGGTTTCCGTGCGAAAAGAAGGGCCCACGGCGGATTGCCTCTCCGGCCGATAGGGCCCCTGCGCCCCCGGTTGCGGGGTCGGTGAGGAACCCTGCGCCGCGTTGGGCTGCGGGTTCACCCGGCTCACCCAATCCGGGTTCCGGTAATTCTCCGGTCCGGGTTTGTCCACCGGCAAGGCGCGCCTGACTTCGGGCTCCTGCGGGGTCTGGGAACAGAGCGGTGCGCACGACGCGGCCGCAAACAGGCAACAAACGACAGCCCTCACGCTCATTCCGGGCGGCTGGTGGCAAATGCCACATTCCAGATATTTACCTTCCGGCAAATGTCGAGCACGTCCACCACATGGCGGTAGTCCACTTTTTCATCCCCCCGGAGCACCACGGCTTGGTCGGGATAAAGTTTTGAAATGCGCGAAAGCGTGTTCTGCAGGGCCTCGGGAGTCAGGTGCTGCCTGTTCAAAATCACCGTGCCGTCGGCCTTCACGTTGAGGATGACTTCTCCCGCCATGCGGTTGCTGTCCTTGCCTTCCTTGGCTGTCGGAACCTTCACATCCAGCTCGGTTTCATTCTTTGCCAACGTCCAGGTGACAATGAAAAAAATGAGCAGGACAAGAAAGATGTCCACCAGGGGAGCAATCTGGAATCCGACCGGAGCCGTGTTGAACCTGCTTCGGAAATTCATTTTTCGATATTCGAGTAATCCGGGGCGGAGCCCGATTTATACGCTGTGGAAAGCAGGACGAGCAGGCGGGCGGTCGCCGCCTCAAGGTCGCCGGTCAATCCATTGAGACGCCCGCGGAAAAACGCATAGGCGGCCATCGCCGGAATGCCGATCATCAGCCCGCCGGCCGTGTTCAGCAAAGCCTCGGACACACCGGCCGCCAGCATCACCGGGCGGGTGGCCGCAAAGTCTCCGGAGAAGGCGGTGAACGATTTGATCATGCCCAGCGCGGTTCCGAAAAGCCCGACCATCGGAGCCAGTGTCGCGATGTCGGCCAGATAGGAGACGGTCTGGTGCATGGCGCTCGCCTGCCGCACGCCTTCGGTCTGCGCAATTTCGCGGACGTTGGCGATCGTGGCCCGCGGGTGCTTTGTCAGAAAATCCAGCGTGAGCCGCATGACCCTCGCCACGGCCTCGTTGTGGCGGTTCGAGACCGCCAGCAGCCCGAGGTAATCCCCCTTGCGCAGCAACGCGTCCGCGGTCTGCATGTAGCGCCCGGTGACGACGCTCCGGCGGGTCAGGGAAAAAAGACACACCAGAATGAGCGTGATCGTGAGGATCGAGAGCAATCCCAGCACAACCATCACGGGACCGCCGGAGACCAGGAGCTGCCACAAGCTCATGACCGCCGTTGCAGGGGGCTTCACGGCATTCTCCGCAAAAACAGCCGGAGCGGTTCCCAAAAAAAAGGCCGCCAAAAATATATTTTTCATATTGTCGAGAGGGAATCATACCCGGCCGCCCCGCTCTTGCAAGCCACACTCTTGGAACAAATCCGCGTTCAGCGCAAATCATGGGGTTCTTGCGTGAGTGACGTATCCGGGCCAAACACGCGGCCTTGCGGGTTCTCCTGAAAGAGGTATTTTGGGAGCCATTATGCCATGGCTTCTTCTTGTTTTCCTCCGGAACGACAGCACGCGTTGACCCGCCATTGAAAGCGCCACCTGTCGTTCTCAGCATTGCCGGTTCGGATAATTCCTGCGGGGCCGGCGCACAGGCGGATCTGATGACGATCACCGCCCTCGGTGGATATGCCCAAACGGCGATCACCTGCGTGGTGGCGGAGGTTCCCGGGCGCGTGGAGGCGATCCAGGCGGTGCGCCCTTCGATTGTTGCCGCGCAGATCCGCATGAGCCTCGGAGCTTTTCCGGTCGCGGCGATCAAGACCGGAATGCTTTATTCGACTCCGATCATCCGGGCGGTCGCCGCGGAGTTCGAACGGTGCAAAAGCCTGCCGCCCCTCGTGGTCGATCCGGTGATGGTGGCCACCAGTGGAGATCCGCTCTTGAAAAAATCCGCCATCGTCGCCTACGAGGAACTGCTTTTTCCGAAGGCGACTCTCGTGACGCCGAACCTTGATGAACTGCGCGTTCTCTCGGGGATGCCCTGCGGGAACCCCGACGAAATCCGGGAAGCCGGCGCGCTGCTCGTCGCGCGGCACGGAGTCGCCTTTTTGCTCAAAGGCGGCCATCTCCTCTCCCGTCGGGCGGTGGACATCCTCGCGACGGCCGGCGGCTTTCTGGAGTTTTCGGCCCCGTTCCATCGCGGGGTCGGGACGCACGGCACCGGATGCGCGTTCTCCGCCGCGATTGCAACCGGCCTCGCCCAAGGACTCGCTCTCACGGAGGCCGTCGCCCGTGCGAAGGAATTTATCACACGGGCGATCAGCGGCAGTTTCCGCTGGGGAAGGATCTCGGCACTGGGGCTCGGCCAAGCCGGGAAGGCATCGCGTCAGAAAGACAGCCCAAGGCGGACTCGCTGACGGCGTTGCCTCCAAGGCCCGGAGGGCTTTGATTACGCGCGATCAGCCGAGCATGTCGGCGACCATTGCGCGCTCGTCGGTGAGTTCCTTGTTCGTGACGGCGATTTTCGACTTGGCGAACTCGCACATCTCGAATCCGGTGATCACTTCGTAGCTGCCCGGGGTTGTGGTTTTCACCGGAAGACCGGCCCAGACTTCGGGAGCGAAGCCGTAGTGGCCTTCGGATTTGACGGCAACGGAATGGATCGCGCCGGGCGTGACAAGGCTGCGGACGTGGTCAACGAGCGAACTGGCGGCCGAGGCGGCCGAGGAGGCTCCGCGGGCTGCGATGATGGCGGCACCGCGCTTGCCAACGATTTCGCAAAACGATCCCGTGAGCCAGGCGTCGTCGTTGATGACTTCGCGGGCGGGTTTGCCGCCGATCTTCGCGTGGGCGAAGGCGGGGAACATCGTCGGGCTGTGGTTGCCGTAGATGAAGATGTCGGTCACATCGGTCGTCCGGACACCCGCTTTTTTGGCGAGCTGGGTCTGGGCGCGGTTCTGGTCGAGGCGAACCATGGCGGTAAAGCGGTCGGGGGTGAGGCGTTTGGCCTTGCTGGCCGCGATCATACAGTTTGTGTTGGCGGGATTTCCCACCACGGCCACGCGGGCGTCGTCCGCCGCAACCTCGTCGATGATCGTCCCCTGCGAGGTGAAAATTTTCCCATTATCCTTGAGAAGGTCGGCGCGTTCCATGCCGGGCCCGCGGGGCTTCGCCCCCACAAGCAGGCTCCAGTTGGCATCCCGGAATCCGACGCGGGGATCGTCGGTGAGCACGATGCCTTGCAGGAGCGGGAAGGCGCAGTCATCGAGTTCCATGGCGACGCCCTCGAGCGCCTTCATGGCCTTTTCGACCGGCACTTCGATGAGCTGGAGGATGACCGGCTGTTCGGGTCCGAACATCGCGCCGGAGGCGATGCGGGGAAGGAGGGCGTATCCAATCTGACCGGCGGCACCGGTTACTGCAACACGAAGAGGAGATTTCATAAGGCCGGACAGACTGACCGAACAGGCCCGGATGACCAAGAAAAATTCTCCCGGAAACAAAAGAAATCAGACGATCCAACGAGAGGGGAAAAATCGCCCGCCACACACGACGGAAAATTTTTTGCAAAAATAACTTTTTTACTGAAGAATCCGTGCTTCGTTACCCGATCTTGAAAATGGAATTGCCATCTGAACCAACATCTCACATTCCGCGCCGCCGTCTCATGGGGTTGATCTTCTGTGCCGGTACGGGTCTGCTTCTCGGGGCCGGAAAGGCCGGGGCCATGTGGAATATCAGGGAGGTTCTTGAGAACTATTCTCCAAGCCCCTCCAAACTTTCCTGGAACGAAATCCCTCCCTCCCTGCGTGGCGTGCTCGGGGGCGATGCCGGGGCCTATGCGCGCTTTTTGAACCGCATCGGGCTGAAGCAAATTTCTGTCCAGGGGATCATGGATTCCCATGCCAAGGCGCACGGCCATATCCACAATACGCTGCCTCCGCGCCAGATGTGGGGCAATATCCGCAAGACCCTCCGTGCGTTGGACACGGTCGCGAACCGGCTGGGTGAGCCGGTCGGCGAAGTGATTTCGGTCTATCGCTCGCCGGCTTACAACGCGACATGCCCCGGGGCCAAAAGCCATTCCTACCACATGCGCAACAATGCCATTGATGTGCGATTCAACACCTCGCCGCGCAAAGTCTCCGCTCTCGCCCGCGAAATGCGCGGAGCCGGGCTCTTCCAGGGAGGTGTCGGTTGCTATCCCGGCTTCACCCACATCGATACCCGCGGGAAAAATGCGGATTGGTGAGCGGGGTTCCCAAGCCAAGCCGCCGCCTCCGACAAACCGTCTTCCCGCTTGAAATCCGCTTCGAACAGCCGCCCGCCCGCGCACAAATTTTCCGGAGTCCGTCGCAACACCCGCAGCAACAATGCTTGCCAAGCCGCCGGAATTTGCCAACACTCGGGAACTCGGAGGAAAGTTCTTCGAGAAATGATCCCACCAACTCTCCAATAAAAATACCCATGCCCACACCAAAAGCAAAATCCACCCGCAAGCCCAACCCCGCCCTGTTGAAGCCCGTGCAGCCTGATGCCGCCCTCGCCGCGATTGTCGGATCGACCCCGCTTCCCCGCAGCGAGATGACCAAAAAGCTCTGGGACTACATCAAGAAGCACAAGCTCCAGGACGAGAAAAAGAGAACCCTTATCAATGCCGACGCCGCCCTGAAAGTTGTGTTCGGCGGCAAGGGCCAGGTCAGCATGTTCGAGATGACAAAGCTCGTCTCGGGACATGTGAAATAACCGCGGTTCGCAAGGAACTGCTCAGGAGGCTGGGCAGTTACCATTGCGCTTCCATTGGCCCGATCTTGCCAGCGGGCGCATGGTGGCTTCGGCGCGAAGAGAGGCCCGATTCCGAAAATTAAGTTTTCGGAGTTTTGTGCGGGGCATCCGGCGGGGCCGGGAAAGGGGCCGGCGCTGTTTGGAAGTCCAAAGTGCCTCGGATCTGCTTGGCCTCCCGGGAAAAGTTCGTTTCCTTTGCCGGAGGGTTATTGGTTGACGGCCATAAAAGCATCCACTTTGGCGAGAATTTCCTCCTCGCTTCCAGGAACGCTCAGCACGTCGCACTCGCTGCCCAGAATAAACGGATGTCCGGCAGTCCGCATTTTTTCCAGAAGCTCGCGGGAGAGAGATTCGACAGCGGCGACCGTGAGTTGCGGGGAATAGAACTTCTTTGTCGGGAGGTTGCCGTAGAGCACGGTCGTTTTCGGAACGAGCGCCGCGTCCTCCCAAAGGCACCGCGAGCAACCCAGGCTCATCATTGCCGGGTCGAGCGTCGAGAAGCGTGACACCATTTCGTTGGTCAGCTCGCCGCAATCATGGAAAATCAGATCGACTCCCCGGCTTTCGAGGAGGTTCTTGATCCTGCGCATCGGTGCCATCACATAGCGGTCGAAGATCTCAAAGCTTTCCGTCAGTTGGTTGGGGGAAAAATAGACAAGGTTGGCGGCGGGTTCGCACACGATGATGGCTTTTGCGCCGGCATCCGCCTGCTTGGAGAAATAGGAGAGGATCAACTCGGTGCCGATCTCAAGGCAGCGCTCGACAACGGCCACCTCGGGTTCCTCCCCGCCCGTCATCCCGCTGCCCGCCAGAAAGACGGGGGTGATGGGATCTTTCACAAGCTTGGTCATGAGGGAAAAGGGACCGATTCCCATTCCAACCGGCACCAGCGAGGTTTTCGAGGCAACGTGGGCAAGCGCATCGCAGGTGGCACGCATCCGGGGGGTGATCCGAAGAGCCCCCGGATCCGCAGGAGGCACTTCAAAATGGAAGGAGTCTCCCTCGGCGGCGGGAATTCCCATCGCGCCAAGGAGAGCGGCTTTCTCCAGGGTCAGATCCATCAGCGGAATCGCCAGAGGGGTCTGAAACCGCTCGGCCGTTTCGGCAACAACCCCGCCCAGCCTGACGCCGTCGAGCAAGATCGCCTCCGTATCGCTTTTCGTGTGAAGAACGAGATGGGAGCCGATCGGCGCCCTGTGGCCGGAGGCCGCCAGATCGAGAAACGTGGACTGGCTCACTTGGTCTCGCCAAGAAGCCGGAGGGCGAGATCCACCGCACTGGCCGCGTCGGCACTGTAGCCGTCGGCTCCGATCTCATTCGCATAATCTTGTGTCACCGGCGCGCCGCCGATCATGATTTTGACATCATTAAGGCCCGCCGCCCGCACGACTGCGACGGCCGTTTTCATGGCCGGCATGGTGGTGGTGAGGAGCGCGGAAAGGCAGAGTACCGAGGCATTGTTCTCCTGAACGGCGGCCACAAATTTCTCCGGCGGGACATTGGTGCCAACATCCACGACGCCGAAATTCGCGCCTTTGAGCATCATGGCGACAAGGTTTTTTCCGATATCGTGCAGGTCGCCCTGAACGGTGCCGATGACAACCGTATGCTTCGGCTTGATCCCGGCCTTGACGAGCAGCGGCTCGAGCAGGAGCATCGCCTCCTTCATCGCCCGCGCGGCGATCAGCATCTCCGGAACAAAAACCTCGTTGTTCTTGAATTTTTCCCCGATCGAACTCATTCCGGGCACGAGGCCTTTTTCCACGATATCCAGAGGCTGAAGCCCCTCGTCGAGAAGGGTCTGCGTGAGGGCTTTGGCGTCGTTGCGTTTTCCTTTTTCTACGGCGAGGGAGAGGGCGGTGATATTGCTCATGATGTTTTGAATCGAAGGTGCCACCCTAGACACGAAGCAACGCCGGGTCTTGTGTTCCCGGCGGATTTTTTTGTGTTTTTGAGGCGGCGGGGCCGGCTTCGCGATATTGCTTCGGGGTTGCCTTCTTGAGCCTTTGGAAGACGTGGGTGAAATAACTTTGGTCGCAGAAGCCGCACTCGGCGGCAATGGCGGACAGGGATTGTTCGGTGTGCATCAGGAGTTCGCAGGCCCTGTCAATACGGGCCTCGCGCACCAGTTCGGTAAAGGTTCTTCCGGTGCGTTTTTGAAGAAGTTCGGCGAGGTGAGCCGGAGAAACTCCGGCTTTGCGCGCCACTTCAGCCCGCGTCAGGGCCACGCCGGATTCCTCGCGGATGATCCGCAATGCCCGCGACACGAGCGCGGGGATTTTGAAATCCTGGTGCTCTTCGACGGCTTCAAAGATTCGGAAAACAGAATCCCTGAGCCACCCGGCGAGCTGTTCATCGTCCTCGATTTCCGCGAGTTCAACGAGGTGCTTGAAGCCAAGCCCGAGCACCTTCGACTGCGGGGCTCCCGCCTCCACCGCGGCGCGCGACATCATCACGATCAACTCCAGCAAGAGGCCTTTGAGAAGTTCGCTCCTTTCGGCCCCCGCGCTGTAAATGTGAACCAGCAGGCGGTTGATGATCCGCGTCGCCTCACGACGGTCCCCCCTGCGGATCGACGTGAGAAGAGCCGGCTCTTCGTAGAGATAGAGCTCGCGGATGCGATCAAACGGATGGCTGGGATCGACTACAACCGGGGGGAAATCATTGTTCGGCACAAGGGGGAATAGTGAAATTCCCCATGAGGCTACCTGCCGGGAGAGGACTTCAAAAGGCGAAAAAGATCCGATGAAATGATCTCCCCCGGCCCGATGCGGATGAGCCGCTTGCGGTAGAGCGCGCCGAGCGCCTGTTTGAAGGCCTTCTTGCTCACGCCGAAGGCCGCGCGAATCGCCTCGGGCGAACTGGCGTCATCGTAGGGAAGCCTTCCCCCGGCGGCCAGCAACGCTTCGAGGATTTGATCGGTGAGCGGGGCGATGCGCGCGAAGCCCGTCCGGTCAAGTGCCAGATCGAGCTTGCCATCCGGGCGCACAGTCCGCACGAATCCGTCGAGAACCCGCCCGATCTCAAGCGGATCGGCGAGGTCGGAATGGTAGAGCAGCCCGCGGTGCGCATTCCCGATGATCGCGTTGTAGCCGAGGGGCGTCTCCCCCGAAATCATCAGCTTGACCGGCTCGTCTTTCGCATAAACCGGCGGCGTCTTGCGGAACCAGCGGTGCAGGCGCGTCGTCGCCACGATCCGGTCGGATTTTTCATCCAGAAAAACATGAACAACCACGCGGTCGCCGACCTTGAGAAAGCCGCTTTGCTCGCGGCGCGGCAAAAGAAGATCCTTTTCGAGCCCCCAATCGAGAAACGCCCCGATGCCCGGCTGGATTCCCACGATCTCCAAAAATGCAAAATCCCCGACTTCCGCGAACGGCCTGTCGGTCGTGGCCACCAGGCGGTCCTCGGAATCCCGACAGATAAAAACGTCGGCCATCCCGCCAAGCTTCATCTCCGGCGTGATATATTTCCCCGGCAGAAGAATTTCCCCATGCTCCCCGCCGTCCAGAAAGAACCCGGGAGGAGCCTGCCGCAGAATGGGGAGTTGGTTGCGCTTGCCGATAATTGCCATTTGCCGTCCACCATGAATGCGGCGGGCCGATTTGCCCAGCCTTTCGAGAGCCATTCTAACCAGCCTGCAGAAGAACCTCGAAGGCCTCGGCGATGAGATCAATGTCGAAGTGCCGCGACATTTCCAGGCTGCGATTTTTCATGCGTTCCAAAAGCCCGGGGTCGGAGGAAAGTTTTGCAAGCCGCTCGCGGAATGCCGACGGGGTTTCGATCGGGACGGAAAACCCGTTGCCGCCGTCTTCGATGAGGTCGGTGAGCCCGCCGATATTGCTGCCCAGAATGGCGACGCCATTTTTAAGCGCTTCGATGGCCGCGACCGGATTGCCTTCCGAGGTCGAGGGCATGAGGAGAATGTCGGTGGAGGCGAGAATCTCGCGCATGCGGGGTTCCGGCACCCAGCCTTCCATGGTCACCCGATCCTGGAGTCCGCCCGTGCGCACGGCGGCCTCGATTTCCGGACGCTGGCTTCCGTCGCCGATGAGCGTGAGGCGCCAAGGGAAGTCGCAACCGGCAAGAGCGTCGATCAGCCAAGGGAAATTTTTTTGCGGGTTGAAGCGTCCGATGGCGGCGAGGGCGAGCGGGGATGATGGCCGCTTTGCTGCGGCGGGACGTCCGTCCATGCAAATGCCGTTGAGGATCAATCGGGGGGCGACGCCATAGGCTGAGCGGGCCAAGCCCGCGGCAAAGCTGCTGCTGGCCGAAGTGCCCGCGGCCTTGATCCAGATCGGACGGATCAGCGGATCAAGAACCCGGAAGAGCGAATCGGTCTGGTCGGGATTGCCTCCCGGAAGATCGCCGAGGTGCGCCGTCAGGACGTAGGGAATCCCGGTGGCAGCGCGGCACGCAAGGGCCAATGCGCCGGTGGGAACGGCGAAGTGCGCATGGATGATATCGGGCTTCCATTCCCGGATGTGGCGCAGCGAAGGCAGCAGCGAGGTGGCCACATACCCGGCCATTTCCGGAACCGTGCAAAGATCGGCACGCCTGCGAAAACCGAATGTGCGGAAGATTTCCACCCCGTCGCGGGTTTCCCGCTTCGGAAGCCCGCGCAGCCAGGCTGTCTGCACGCGGATCTGGTGTCCGCGCGGGACGAGGGCCGCGTTGATGTTGTGGGCCATCCTGCCACCGCCCCCACCGACCGGCGGGTATTCGTAGCAGAGGGTGAGGATTTTCACGGCAGAAACTTTTCGTAAATGTCCTCGACCTGGGAGGTCATGCGCCCGACCGAGAAACGCGCGGCAACGGTTCGGGCCGCGGACTCTCCGGTGGTGCGGGCGAGAGCGGGATCTTCCAGCAGGCGGGTGATCCGTTCGGCAAAAAGCGGGGCGTCGAGATCCGGCACAAGAAACCCATCCTGCCTGTCGGTGATGACTTCCGCAATGCCATCAAGCTTGGAGGCGACGACCGGCATCCGCATGGCCATGGCCTCCAGCAGTGTCATGGGAAGCCCCTCGAAAAGCGAAGGCATGACGAGGACATCGGTCGCCAGATAGACTTGGCGGGTATCGGCGACATAGCCGGTGAACGTGATGTGATCGTCCAGCCCGGCTTCGTGAGCCAACCGCCGCAGCCCCTGTTCCTCAGGGCCTTCGCCCGCAAGGACGAAGTGCGCGCCCGGAACGGCGCGGAGCACGAGCGCGGCAATTTCGATGAATAGCGAAAAGTTTTTTTGCGGGTTGAGGCGGCCGACACCGGCGACAACCGGAACGCCGGGAGGAAGCCCGAGCGACCTGCGGGCGGATTTGCGGTCGCCGCATTCCGGCGAATACCGGCGCAGGTCGATGGCATTTTGGACGAGAGTTATCTTCTGTTCGGGGATTCCTTCGCGGGTGAGGAGGAACCGGCGGCAGGACTCGGAGACCGTGATGATATGGGAGGCAAAGCGGTTCGAGAGCGTATCGAGCGCGAGCCGTGCCCGCTGCCGCGCACGGAAGGAGTCGTTCGTGTGATCGTGGTTGATGATGACCGGCACCCGGCAAAGCGCGCCGAGCGGCTTGGCCACAATATTCGAAGCGATGAGGTGGCAGTGAAGGATGTCGAATTTTCCGGTGGCCAGCAAGGCGGTGAGGCGGGGGACATACCAAGGGACGAGCTTGTGCGGAGAGAGCGAATGAAGCTTCACGCCAAGCGAGGCGATCCGATCCCAATAGACCCCGCGTCCGTGCAGCGTCGCCACCTCGTGAACGAAACGCGCCCGGTCGCCGCAGGTTGCAAGATTCATCACAACCTCCTGCGCGCCGCCGAGATGGAGGCTGTCGATGACGTGGAGGACGCGGGCGGGGTTGTTGCGAACGCTCATGGCAAGATCTCCCCGCCTCTCCGTGCGGCCCACTGCTGCCAGACGTATTCGCACCAGAGGAAGAGGCGTTCGTCGGAACGGCCGGCCACGTGGGCGTCCAGCTTTTTTCTGACAAACCGGTTTGTGACATCCGGAGCGATCCGTCCGCTGCGGAACCACGAACCGAGCGGGCTGCCGAAGCCCTTCTTTTTGCGGCCGATGATGTCGGCGGGCAAAACGTCGCGCAGTGCGCGTTTGAGCAGGTATTTTGTCGTGTTGCCGCGCAGTTTGAAATGGTGCGGAAGGCGGCGTGCGAAGTCCGCCATTTCCAGATCGAGAAACGGACTGCGCACTTCCAGCGAGTTCATCATGCTCGCCCGGTCGGCCTTGGCGAGAATGCCGTCCTGCAAATAAATCTCGGTATAAAACTGCAGCGTCCGATCGACCGGATCGTTGTTCCGGCAGGCGTCCCATGCTTCGATCGACTCGCTGAAGATCTCTTCGATGCCGGCGGAGGATCCGGTAAGACGCGCGAGGTCGTCCGGTTCGAGAGCACCCAGCCAGAGCGGGTTCCAGAGGTGCGACGGATGGTCGAGCCCGCGCAGAGTGCGCTTGATTTTGAAGTCGGGGCTCATGTTCGCATGGGAAACCGGAAGGCGGGCTGCAAGCATCCGGATCGCCTTGTGGATCGGGCGCGGGACAAGCCGCGAGTAGATCCCGGCGAGGCGCAGCGCACGGAACGGATCGTAACCGGCAAAAAGCTCGTCCCCTCCGTCGCCGCCGAGCGCGACCGTCACATGCCGTCTGGCAAACCGGCAGAGCAGCCACGTCGGCAAAAGCGATCCATCTCCCTGCGGTTCGTCGAGGAGGTCGAAGATTTCCGGCAGGACGCGCATGGCGGCATCGAGGTCGAGGATTTCCTCGTTGTGTGACGTTTTAAGAAAGTCCGCCATTTGCCGGGCCGGAGCGGACTCGTCGAACGTGGGCTCGGAAAACCCGATCGTGAACGTGCGGAGGTTTGGTCCGCCCAGTTCGCGCGCCGCGAGGGCGGCGATGGCGGATGAGTCGATCCCTCCACTGAGGAAAATACCAACCGGCACGTCAGCCACGAGCCGGCGCTTCGTCGCCCGGGAGAGGATGGCGAGGAGTTCATCGGCGAGCGCCTCTTCGGAAGCAAGCCCGGCATCCGGCTCGATCTCAAACCGCCAGTAGCGCGACACCCGGCACGCCGATCCGTCAGCACCCACAACGAGATTGTGAGCGGCGGGCAGCTTCCAAATCCCGTCCACGGCCGTGAACGGCGCGGGGATCAGGGCGTGGGCAAAAAACTTGATCCGGGCGGTTTCGGAAAGATTACGCGGGGCGAGCGGATGCCTGAGGAGGGCGGTCAGCTCGGAGGCGAAGGCAAATGTCCCGCCTTTCTGAAAGTAGTAGAGTGGCTTTTTCCCGAACCGGTCGCGACTGAGAAAAAGCCGACGGGTTTGCGTATCCCAGATGGCAAACGCCCACATGCCGTTGAGGCGCGGCACCAAGCCCTCTCCCCACTCGCGCCAGCCATGCAGGAGCACTTCGGTATCCGAATGGTCGGTGACAAAAAGGTAACCGAGGGCGACGAGCTCCGCGCGCAGTTCCCTATGGTTGTAAATCTCGCCATTGAAGACCACGCCGCTCCGCCCGTCATGCGAGCACATCGGTTGCCCCCCATCCACCAGATCCACGATCGCAAGCCGCCGGTGGCCAAAAAAAAGACCGCTGGCGGCATCCTCAAAAAAGCCTTCCCCGTCCGGTCCGCGATGAACCAGACGTTCCGTCATGGCCTCCAGATCGCCGCGCTCCCCGGCGCCGAGGAATCCGGCAATGCCGCACATCAGCGCCCCTCCGGCCGATCCGCGAGGTTGCGGGTGCTGCTCACCATGTAGATCGACTTGTTCTGCGACTCGTGAAACGTGCGCGTGATCATCTCCGCAAGAAGGCCCATGAGCATGCAGATCACGCCGGTCATGAACGAAAAGACCGCCATCATCGGCAGCGGGGTCGATGTGAAATAATAACCCTGGGTACGCATGTGGAACGTCCAGATCGTAAAAAAGGCCGAGGCGGCAAAAAAAACCATCCCCCAAAAGCCGAAGAGATACATCGGCTTGAGCATGTATTTGTCGAGGAACTTCACGGTCAACAAATCCATGAGAACTTTGAGCACCCGCTCGAGCCCGTATTTCGAATGTCCGGTCGTGCGCGCGTGGTGGTTGACCGGGATTTCGGCGATGCGGGCGCCGTGCCATTTGGCGTAGATCGGCAGGAACCGGTGCATTTCCCCGTAGAGACGCACTCCCTTGATCACCTCGGCGCGGTAGGCTTTCAACGAACACCCGAAGTCGTGAAGCCGGACGCCCGAGACCGCCGAGATGAGATTGTTGGCGAGGATGCTCGGGATGTTGCGCTGCATCGCATTGTCCTGGCGGTCCTTCCGCCATCCCGAGCAGACGTCAAACCCTTCATCGAGCTTGGCGAGCATCCGCGGGATGTCCTCGGGATCGTTCTGCCCGTCGCCGTCCATCGGGATGATCGTGCTGCCGCTCGCATAATCGAAGCCCGCCATCATGGCGGCCGTCTGCCCGAAGTTTCTCCGGAAATGGACGACCTTCACCTGCGGGTGGGAGGCGGCCAGCTTGTCGAGGACGTCGGCACTGCCATCCACGCTGCCGTCATTGACAAAGATAATTTCCCATGGCCGGCCCTGGCGATCCATGACCAGCCGGATTTTTTCAAAAAGCGGGCCGAGGGCTTCGCGTTCGTTATAGACGGGGATGGAAATGGAAATCATTTGGCAACGGACAGTCTCTGTTTTCCCCGGCGGACGCCCGGCGGTCAAGGGAATCCGCCCGGTTTGCGGACATCCGGCTTGGAGAGAGCACCGATTCCTGCCATGAAGACGGGGGGATAATATGAAGATCTACACAAAAACCGGTGATACCGGCGAAACCAGTCTGTCTTCCGGAGAACGCATCGGCAAAGATCACCCGAGGGTGGCGGCCTATGGCTCGCTGGATGAAATGAATTCGGCGCTCGGAGTGGCCGCGGCATCCGGGCCGGGGCCGGAAGTGAAAGAGGCTATCGCATTGATCCAGCGGATGGTGTTCGAGCTCGGAAGCGATCTGGCGACCGTTCCAAAACCGGGCGCACTGCCGCGAATCGGCGCGGCGCATGTCCGGGAACTGGAACGCGGGATCGATGAGATGTCCGCAAAGATCCCGCCGGTGTCCGCGTTTGTTTTTCCGGGGGGATCGCTCGCGGCAGCGCAGATCCATGTGGCGCGGGCGGTCTGCCGCCGAACCGAACGCGAAGTCATCGCGGTCTCCAGACTCGAGGCGATCCCGCGCGAGGCGGCTGTCTTTTTGAACCGGCTTTCCGATTATCTTTTCACGCTCGCCCGCTACGAAAACTTTTTGTCCGGTGTGCCCGAGACCGCGTGGACACCCGCCAAGCAAGTCGCCGGAAATATTTAGGAGGGCCTGAAAAACTCCGCTCCGTCCGCGCTCAGAACCTGTGAAATAAATAGGAAAGGCCGCGTTTCCTGTTTATTTCACAGGTTCTCAGTCCGGATCGCGCTGGGAATCGCGGACGTAGTTATAACGGGAATTCCAGCCGAGTTCGGGAGGGAATTCCTCCAGACCCGAATGGATCCACGGGATGTCGCTGCGGTAGGGCGGGTAGTAAGTTCCGTTGCGGGTCGGGAACGGGAAGAGGGCGACCTCATAGACACCGTATCCCAAACGGGCAAAGAAACGTCCAACCCCGCGCACAATCCCGTAGCTAAACGCGGCGGCGTTCCCTTCGTCGTAGTTCACAGAAGTGACGGAATCGACGATTTCCGAAGCTCCGAAGGCGATATTGGCGAGTCCGCGCCCGAGTTTGCGGGTCGGGCCGTAGTCGGAAGCGGGAGGCTGCTGGATGTCGGCGCGGGCCGTTACGGCGAAAGCGCAGGCAAGGAGGAGGGCAACGACAACTTTCATAGGAGAGCATTCCCAACAAAAAGGCGATCAGCTGGCAAGCATAAACCGCATCATTTTCTTGCAAGCCAAGAGGGAAGCCTCCATGACTGGCCTGTGAAATATCAGCGCCCAGAGGGCAGCAAGCAACCGGAACCACAATCTGCTCCGTCCGGCTCCGGACAAACTCCCCGACAGAAATCCAAACGCCGTTCGCGCCGTCGCCCGTCGGCCAATCCCGCGGCACCGGGGGCCGCCGCGCACCAGGAACCCATCGGCGAACGGAACGCGCCGCCACGGAAGGGAGGGCACGACCGTCGCGGTCGGAAGCCCGTGAAAAGCGCGGCGGGGGCGGCACGGCCCGCGCCGGAACGCGGAGATCGTCGGCAGGAGAGGTCCGCCAAGGCGCCTCAACACGCCGGAGGCAATCCGAAAGGATCCCCTTCGCTGCGCGAGGACATCCTGCGCCTGCTGGCCGGACGACCGCTCGACAAAGAGGAAATTGCAAAGGCGCTGGATTTGCCGCCGGCCCGCCGGGCGAAGCTGCGGGATTTGTTGCGGCATCTGGAAGTCGGGGGCGACATCGCCCGGATCCGCAAAAACCGCTACATCATCCCGAAGGAGGCCGATCTTTTTACCGGGGTCATCCAATTTCACGCCAGCGGGGCCGCGCACGTCCTGAACGAAAAAGCCGGCGAACCGGATCTCTATATCAGCGCCGAGAACACGTTCACCGCCATGCACGGCGACCGGGTGGTCGCGCGCGTGGCCGCCGAACGCGTGCCGGATTGGCGGCCGGGATCGGCCCCGCGCCGCGAAGGCCGGGTGATCCGGATTCTCGTGCGCGCCAATGAGACGGTCGTCGGCACGCTCCAGAAATCGAAAAACTTTTTCTACGTGGTGGCGGACGATCCGCGATTTGTGCACAACCTCTATGTCCAGCCGCCCGCTCAGCCGCTCCTGGCGGACATTGGCGACAAGGTCGTGGCGCATCTCGACGCGTGGCCGTCGCGGCACGTCAACCCCGAGGGACACATTATCGAAGTGCTGGGACCGGTTGGAACGCCGGGCGTCGATATGCTCTCGATCATCCGGAAACACCGTCTGCCGACCGGGTTTCCGGACGACGTACTGCGCGAGGCCGGGACGGTTTCGCCCGATGTGCTTCCGCGCGAAGTCGCGGGACGCGAGGATTTGCGCGGGGGATTTCTTTTCACCATCGATCCCGACGACGCCAAGGACTTCGACGACGCCATCAACGTCGAACGGACACCCTCCGGCTGGCGGGTCGGCGTCCATATTGCCGACGTCTCGCATTACGTGCGCCCCAAATCCGCGCTCGACCGCGAAGCCGCTCTGCGCGGGAACAGCGTGTATCTGGTTGACCGGGTGATCCCGATGCTTCCCGAAGCCCTGAGCAACGGCATTTGCAGCCTGAAGCAGGGGGTTGACCGCATGGCTTTCTCCGTGTTTGCGGAGATTTCCCGCGACGGAAAAGTGCTGTCGGCACGCTTTGCCAAATCGGTGATCCGCAGCGCGGCCCGCCTCACCTACAAGCAGGCGTATGAAATTCTGAACCAGCCGCCGCGCGGAGACACGCTTGCGGGAAATGTCCACATCGCCTGGGAACTCGCCGCAGTCCTGCGCAAGAAACGGTTTGCCGCCGGCTCGCTCGACCTTGATTTCCCGGAGCTCAAAGTCTGGCTCGACGATCAGGGCCGGCCGGTCCGCCTCGAACGGATCGAGAACGACATCTCGCACCAGCTTATCGAGGAAATGATGCTGCTCGCCAACGAGCTTGTCGGACGCGAACTCAAGCTTCGCCGCCAGCCGGCCCTCTACCGCATTCACGAAAAGCCCGATCCGGAAAAGCTCAACGAATTCCGCGAATTCGCATCCGGACAGGGCGTGCGGGCCGGCGACCTCTCGAGCCGTCCGGAACTCCAAAAGCTGCTCGCGGGCCTCCGGGGTCAGCCCTATGAATCGGCGGTCAAAATTGCCCTGCTCAAAAGCCTCAAGCGGGCCAGCTACTCGCCCGATCCCGTCGGCCATTACGGGCTCGCCAAAGCCGACTACACGCACTTCACCAGCCCGATCCGCCGTTACAGCGATCTCGTCGTCCACCGCGCGCTCGAGCGCCTGCTCGGGCTCGCGAAGGCCGGCCCGGATTCCTCCGCGCTCGGACAGGTCGCCGAGCATCTCTCCACCACCGAGCGGACGGCCTCCGATGCCGAACGGGAATCCGTGCGTCTCAAGAAGCTGGAATTTTTCCAGTTGCAGGTTTCGAAGCGGACCGGCCAGCCCTTCCGCGCCACGATTCTGGAGGTGAGGAACTACGGGATCTTTGTCGAACTGCCCGAATACCTGCTCTCCGGATTAGTCCATGTTTCCTCGCTCGACGGGGATTTCTTCGTCCTCGAGCCCGCCCGCCGCCGCTTGGTCGGCCGCCGCACGAAACGCGTTTACCAGGTTGGAGACGTGATCGACGTGGCCGTTGCCCGCGTGGATATGTTCAAACAACAGGTGGACTTCACGGTGGTCTGAAGCCGATCCGGCAAATGATCCGGCCTGATTCCGGGTGGCCGCCTTTCCCAATCGCCCGCGTGCTCCCCGCCTACCGGGACGGGCTGGATTGCGGGGCGGCAACCGGCTTCTTCGATCCGTCGAGACGGTAGATGGTTTCGCCGGGCTTCATGACCCCCAGTTTGTCGCGGGCAATGGTTTCGACATACTCGGGATCTGTCTGGAGGAGCTTGACTTCGCGCGACCGTTGCTTTTGGAGCAACTGTTCGGCGGCGAGTTTGGCTTGTTCGGCCTCGAGTTGGCCGACGAGTTCATCACGGCGGATCCAAGCGGGATAAAACGTGAGCACACCGAAGGCCGACGCCACCAGAAGAATGATGAGCACCATGAACCGGTTCAGGTAGTGCCAGACGCGGGGGTTGGAGCGGCCTTTGGGTTCGGCTTGTGACACGGGATTCAAACTAGCGGAGTCGGGCGGAAAATCCCGTCTCCCGTTCGCGGAACGGCGGCATCATTCCCCGAGTTCGACATTCCAGTAGGCGACATCGAGAAAATGTTTCCAACTGTCGTGGGGGCGGTGCGAGAAGGAAATGTGGATGAACGGACGCCATTTCGGGCGTTTCGGTTTGCGGATGAGCTGCATGCCGGCCTGGTGCGGGAGTCTGTTGCCCTTCCGGGCATTGCAGGGGATGCACGAGCACACAATGTTTTCCCAGGTTGTCTGCCCGCCGTGGTGGCGGGGGATGACATGGTCGAGATTCAGCCCCTCGCGTCCGAACGTGACCGCGCAATACTGGCAGGTATTTTTGTCGCGCTCGAACACGTTGTGCCGGGTGAATTTGACTTCTTTTTTCGGCAGGCGCTCGAAAAAAAGGAGCACAATGACGCGGGGGATCCGTACGTGCAGGGAAATCGTTCGCGCCATCTCGCCGTCCGGATTGCTCCGCGAAAAGTTCCTCCAGCTGTCAAAATCGTGTGTGAGAAATTCCCGACCGGAGTCGGTGGAAACAACCTGGGCGTGGCCCTGATAGAGAAGCGTGAACGCCCGTCGTGCGCTGCAGGTGTTCACCGCCTGCCACAGGCGGTTCAGCACCAATACCGGAGTATCGAGGACCGATTGCATGTTTTTCGAGCCGCGCGCCGGAACCATTCCGCCCGCGACCTGCGCACACTACCAGCCGTCCGCCGCGGTTGTCAAATGCGCCGCGCAGGAAAAAATCTCCGGCCCCTTCGGCTGCCTCCGGGGGCGTCTTCGGCGCTTTGAAGGGACAAAGATCAATACCGTTCGACAGGCTCAGCCACTCGCGCAGGCGGGTCGAAAGAGAGAAGGCATCGCGGGGGAAATGCGTCCGGTCACTTTACGCACGAGCCGGTCTTCGACCGTGCAGATTTGGCCTTTCACGCCACTGGGCACGTTCAGCCCGGCACTGCGCCAGTCTTGGAGAGGGAAATCCGCATTGGGCAACTGGGAGGTGATGGGAACAACGAAAAGATCTCCGGGATACGTTCCAAGCCCGATGACAACGGCGGGTCGCACCTTGGAACTGCTCAGGTCCGAAAAGGGAACGGGCAGCAGAACCACGTCATGGCGCGAGCAGCTCATTGTAAACGTCGTCCGCCTTGTTGTCCCACAGCTCCCGCAGGCGACGCCCGCTTTGCGCCAGCCATTCGTCTCTCTCGCTCCGGTCGTCCAGCGGCGAGATCGACACACTCACGCGGGTGTGTTCGCGCAATGGCAGCGGCTCCGGAAAGCGGAGACAACCGCCTTCATAAACGGCTTCAACGACAGTGATCATGCCAATGACGGTGCCACACACCACCGTTTGCTTCAAGGGGGGAACTGCGCGAAACCAAGCCGGTATATGGGTTCGGACGGTGCTTCGCCCTCCCGTTTCGCATTCCGAATTTCGAATTTTTCTATATGTGTTAATCCGCTCCCCTTCTTCCCAGGGGGAACGCCCTGTTTGAACTTGCAAACCAGTGCGGCGTTGGGCAGGGTGTCGCCAAAGAAAGAAACATTATGGCCATATTCGCACTCAACCTCACCAAACAGGCAGCTCGCAGTCCACGCGTGCGCTTGGGCGGCTTCGTCATTCTTCCCCGTTGCCTCGACAAAGGCCGCGCGACCATCATCGGAAAGAATGGCGAATACCATTACGATTGTCCGTTGGATCAGCGGTTCCTGAACTTCGTCGGCATCAAGGCCTCCGCCCTGAAGAAGCAAATCGCCACCGGCAAGGGCGACGGGGAAATTTTGGCGTGGATCACGGCCAACGCGAAGTTCAAGCGGAGCGAACTGGAAATCGCCCAATGGTCCGCCTACGTGGAGCAGCGCTTTCCAACGGATACGGAAACGCGGGAATACGTCAACGTAAACCACAAGAAATACGGATCCAAACGTGAGGACATCGGGACGTTCTTTGACCTGCTGGATTTGGATGACTACGTCAGCTTCGGGGGTAAACCTTAAGCTTTTGGCGCCATCTACTTGAATTTGAATTCCCGGTAATTCGCGGGCCCGAAAAGGGAGGCCGACTTTTGCTTTACCTTCCCGAAATCGATTTTGGCAAGATCGACTTTACGGATATCATAGTTGTCGTAGGTTCGGAAATAATAGACGCGATTCCTGAGGTCACCCACCACCGCATAGGAGGTAAAATGCGGCCGATCATTGATGGCCCGGATATAGATAATCCCTTGCGGGATGTCCACCGTGTTCACCATCGACCATGCGCGGTTGACGGCAGCTTCATCGGTCGGGACTTTCGCCTGCGTCGCATTGAAAGCGGCCATCCGGCAGAACCGGCCTCCCGGCGAATAGTTAAAAGCCTCGAAGTCCTCCTCGTTAAATTTCTTCCCATTATATTTCGACCAGATCTTGAGATGCTCATCATATGTGGGGTCATTGGTCATGGCCCCCACTTTGTTCTCATAGATTTTGACCCCGCCCTTCACGAATTCGACGACGATGGATCGGCCCGTCGCATCGGTAATGGCGAAATGTTGTTTCAGTTCGTGTCCTGAAAGAACCTCGGGGGAGGTTGCGTGAAACTTATTTCCTTTGATGAAGGCAATCGCTTCGTCCACGGTTTTCGTTTTCCCGAGCACATGGCGGACAAGTTCCGTTAAGGGGAGGGATCCTTGTTCCTTTTTTGCAAACTCGCTGTCCAGCCAGAGGCTGCTGACGGCCATGCCTTGTTCGTTCATTCCATCACTAAAAAAAAGATCCTTCCCGTGACTCATGCCGACAAATCCGTAGTCCGTCTTGAATGAACCGAAATCGTAATTGCGCGGGACAATCGATATTTTGCCGTGCAAATCCGTGGGCCATTCCATGGTTCGCCCGATGAAAACATGTTTCTTGTCGTTTAGAAATTCGAACCATGTGCATGCCGGGGCGCGAACCGCCAACAACAGCACAAGAAATGCGCAGACGAGCGGGACGGGCCATCGGACGATGAGAGACTTGGTTTTCATATTTCGCTTGTTGTGCTTTTTGAAATTTTTTGCACTGATAACAGAATGGCCGAACAATCCATTGAGCGGCTGTTCGGCTACGCACGCGATTACCCGAACCAATAGTTCGAGAAAAGGCGAATCGCAGCGATTCGTGACTTATGTCAAGTAATTGACGGCGTCTTTGTCAGCGGCCGAAAAAAGCCGCCATGCGCTCCATGGCGGTTTTGATCTGGTCGAGACCGGTGGCGAAGCTGCAACGGACGTGGCCCTCGCCGGCGGGGTCGAAAGAGGTTCCGGGCACAACGGTTCCCTTGTGCTCGTGGAGGAGTCGCATCAAAAACTGGCGGTTGAGGCATTTGTCCCGCAGGTGATCGGCTCTGGTTCTCCAGCGGCTCCGGGATGCCAAGCGGGAGGCCGTTCCCGCCATTGTGTTCATCGAAAGCCCTCTTTTCCTCTCCTCAAGTCTCCCCGGGTGTTTTTTCATTTGAACATTTGAGCCAATTCGCGCGTTTTTCCTGTCGCGCGTTTTCCCTTGCATCCTCCCCGTATTTGCCTCACGTTTCAAACCTCACTGAAAAGACCCTATCGTCCAGTGGCCTAGGACACTGCCCTTTCACGGCGGCGACACGGGTTCGAATCCCGTTAGGGTCGCCATTTTACAAAATGGCCTTTTCCCATGCAAATAGCCTGTATAAAGGCTCTGCGGGCGGACAACCCTCAAACTCCAACTCGGCAGTTCCGGCAGAAATCAGCAGTTTTTTTGGTCCGAATGGTCCGAATATCCTGCTCTCCCGTCGCCATTTGGGTTCCCGTCTCCCCATCAAGCCGCTACGATGCGCCATGCCAAAAGTACCAATTCCACGGGCAGATGCAGAAAAAGCGGCGGCAGAAATCATGAAGACTCTCGCCCCTGTCTGCAAAAAGTGGATCATCGCCGGTTCCATCCGCCGTAAATTGCCCTTTGTTTCCGATGTCGAAATTCTCTACATCCCATACACGGTCAACATGATTCCCGATGGTCAAATGTTCAAAACCAAGATGTCATCGATTGCACACGCAATCGAGTCCATGAAAATAGGTGGGCTCCTGGAACTGCGCCCAGGCAAGAACAAGAAAACCTGTGACGGGACAAAAACAAAATTAATGATCCATATTCCCACAGGTGTATCCGTTGACTTCTTCGCCACAACAGAAGCAAGATGGTACAATTCCCTTGTGGGAAAAACAGGCGGGAAAGCGTCGAACGACATCATCACTAACGCCGCGCTCAAAATGGGATATTCTTGGGCCACCTCAACCGCTGGTTTCAGAAAAAAGGGCACCCGCTCCGTTACCGCTGTCCATTCGGAGGAGGATGTTTTTGACTTTGTTGGGCTGCCCTACCTCCGCCCTGAAGACCGGCCGTAACGGCTGGTTGGCGCGTGCTCACTCTTCCCGCCAAGGAGGATAGCCGAAGTAATTTTGAATCTCGTTGGCGTCGCCAATTTGTTTCTTCACCTTTTTTTTCCAAGATTCCGCTGGTTCACCTCCCTCGATCCATTGACGGCAACCCTCGATGAAAGTTCTGTCACCAAAGAAATCATACCCCGTCAATAGCGTTGTTGAATTTCGATAAAAATCATACCCAAACCCAATCCCATCATCCCCACCGGCATCAAGTGCCGCCGATCTTCCAAATCGGATTTTGGAAAATGGCGTCATTTTTTGCCCGTGCAAGACCGTTATATCCTCCAGGATGCGAGTCAGCAGAAGGATATTGTCGGATCTTACCAGCCAACACAAACCCCTTGCGCCCGACGCCAACGGCATCGGTGCGACATTAAATTCTGGCGGACATGTGAAAGCTTCAAGGAGGACACCCCAAAATCCCGTCGGTCCATGAAAGGGCAGGGCATTCAGCCTCTTGAAAATGTCGGCTCGTAATTCGGTTGTGGTCATACCGGTTCAAGAATACCGCGCGATTCCCGCACCCTGCAATTGATTTCGTGCGGTCCGGTAAAGGCATATTTCGCCCTTTCTATTTTCTCTATTCATGGTAATACGGCAATTCTATGAACATCGAAAAACTCCGCTCGCTCTATGCAGAGAAGGCTGAAATTGACGCGAAGAAAATCGCAATTGACGCCCGCTCCGCTGAAATTACCCGCCAAATCCTCGAAGAAGGCCAGTCATTGGTAGCTGGCGGAGATTTGCCCCCATCCGCGCCCGCTGCGAAAAAGAAAGGTGGACGGCCCAAGCAGACTGTCGAGGGAGTTTCGGCCGAGAACACCAAGAAAAAAACCTCTGGCAAAAAACTTGGTCGCCCCAAAAAGAAAAACCTCCCTCCTGTCAAATTCGCGCCGGTAAAGAAGACCCGCAACAAGGATCTGGCCGCAATATTTCTTCCGCCAATCAAGTCGGCGACCTCGGTAAACGGCGTAAAGGGAATTACCATCGCCGACATAAGCAGGGCGACAGGGATTGATGGAAACAATGTCGGCGTCTGGATCTCCAAGAACAAAACTCCAAAGAATAAAAAGGGAGCGAAAAATCCGGATGCTTATGTTTCATGGGATATTGAAACGGGGCTCTACAAACTGACAGGTCGGGGTGAAGCAAAAATTAAAGATTTAGCCAAAATCGCAAAGGTTCCCATCGTTGTAGCTGAACCTGCGCCAGTAGCCGAATCTGCAACATAACAGCCTTATATCAACGGCACTCTTTAATTCTGAGAGAGAGGAGGGCAGGTAATTGAGAAACCTTCCCTTTTTGTTCGGAGTAATCGAAGCGGTTTTGTTGAGTTAAGTTCTTTTGCTTTTCCATATCTTGCCATAGCTCGAAGATTTTCGTCTCAGAGAGTATTTTTCTCTTGACATAGCTGCTGGTTATTACTATAATATAGTAAATACAAGCTATGAACATCGAACAGCTATTATCTGAAAGGCTCTTGGAAATTGGATGCGAAAAGTTGCCGCCTGCGGTGAGGAATTTTCTTCGCTTCTCCCTCGCTGCGGCGGCAGTTCCAGCCATGCAGGGCCTCGCACGAAAACTGATCACGCCTACGGCAATTGCGAAAAGCTTCGTCCGCGTCCTGACTGAAAAAAATGTGGGGGGTGAACAGGGTGGCGAATGTGGGCAAGATCACTTGATCTTGTCCCCTGAGACAAACCCGCTAGCTGGCACACATACCCCCCACAAATTCTGATATGACCGCATTCCCCACAAAACAAATTAGAATCCGCCTCTCCAAATCCGTCGCTGATACATTTCTTACCCTCCCTCCGCGCCTTCGGTCAAAAGTAGTATCGCTGTTGATTTCCTCGTCGAACCTCGGGCTTGATCTCAATGAGCTGCTGGGTATGCGGCGCGAACTTGTCTCGCTGGGAACTCTTATCAACCAAAGCCTCAAAACCTCCTGGGGCCAAACTGTGGACGCTGCCGCGATGCGTTCACTCAACCAAAAACTTGGCAGGTTATTCTTATGAAAGTTATCGTCGTCGTAAAAAAAGCTGGTGGAACTGCATACGGGCTTTTGCGACATACCTACCAGCCAACCGTTCGGACCCCTCGCGAAGTGGCCCCGCTTTCCGCTGATGGGGATCGAGTATGCGGGTTGCTGAATGGGCTCCGTGAAGGGGCAATTTTGAAAGATGCGGCCACAGATGCCATCTCTCTCTGCGCGGATCTTCCCGCAGGTCGCGCCCCTGTCCGCCACGTCGTTCTTTCTTGTGAGGAAACAATGGATCTGCCCGACCGCGCCAAAGCATTTGAGGCATTGGCCGTCATGGCTCAACAATTCGCGCGGACCTTCGCGCCTGAAACCGCCTACATCGCAATCCTCCATGATGATCGGTGCCATCCTCACGCGCATTTGGTTTTCCAGAATTCGCAGGGCATTGATGGGGCGGCGATCCATTGGGACCGCGACACCCTCAAATCCATGCAGGCCATGGAATGGGTCGCGCCTGAAACGCAAAGTGAATTTTCCATCGAACCTGGCCGCTCAAATGGGCGAACCAAGCGTGAAGGAACGGGATTGCCGTACCCGCTGGCGTCGCTAGACGCTTGGAAATTGGCAATAGCTACAGTCACAGAACTAGAAAATTATGAATCCGCAAATATCTTCACCAACGGCCGCCATTCTTCAAATGGTAAAACCAAATATGTCAACTTCAACAACAGGCCAATCCGGCTCTCCACAATCAGACAACTGGCTCAAATTAGGGGACACTTGGGTTGTCCGCCAAGAGCATTTAATCCTTCTCGCCGATATCGTCGGTTCCAGAGTCCAGGCATTTCTTGACATCGGGCAAGTCATCGAAATCGAAGTTAAGCCTGGCTATGGACCAAGAGTAATAGCTCAGATTCGAGACGGCAAATCTGTTCCACAAGACGAAATTACCCATATTTCGGTTGGAAGCGTGTAAGCTGCGATTAACTCGGCGCGGTTAATTCTCTACGCAATCGGCCAAAGCATATTCAGCGACCGCAAAAAAAGTAAATTCCTCGCGTGTTTACAGAACTTACCTCCTTCTTGGCAGTGAGGGCAACCGCAACTATGTGTCCCGAGGTCCACCATATAGGCGGTTTTCCCACCAAATACCTCCCAGAAATCGCCTTCTCCGTCGAAAGTATATTTTTTGATGAAAGCCAAGGCTTCATCAAGCTGGGCTAGGTAATTTGCTCTCTCTGATTTTTTGAAAGTTCGGTGCGTCGTGTTCATACCCACATATTAAAGGAATATTCGATCAGAGTAAGATTAATTATTCCGTTCTCACAAAAAAGACCCTCAGAATATATACTCTGAGGGTCTCTTGCTATATGCTGCCGTGGGTCTCCCAACCCGCAAGATTAGTATATCAGATATTTTAGGTAAGTACAGAAAATAAATCTTTCATTTACTGGCTGTAATAACTATAATTTATTAGCTATATGAAACAACCGCCACTCCCAGCGGTAAGAACACCCGTCTTACCAACCCCTCGACCAGTTCATTTTACTACGCATTCGCAATCAACCCCGTTGGATTGGTTCAATTCGGTTTATACAGAGATTCTTAGCGGCGTTTATTCGAGCTATGAGACACGAATCAATGGCGCTGGGCGGGCATCTTGGCGGATTTCTTTCAAGGATATTCCAGCCCATGCCGAGAATTTCAGTTTCAATAAGTTGGTAATGTCGCCATGCCTTTTCCGTGATCTGGAGCCCGTCCATCTGGAGCTTGGCGCGGAAATGATGGAATCGGCTGCGAAAAGTCACACAGCTCTTTCTGGCAAACCAATGTCCCCACCGATTGAGCGGGTGATAACCCTTCAAATCAAGAGGGCTCTGCGGGCCATTTCGGCGACTCGGCATGAGGATGTCATCTGCGATCCAGTTCGCACGGTGGATCTCGACTGCCCTGATGGTGGATCTCCTGCAACCGTCGAACAAGTGCGGGTTCTAGCTGCGCGGCTGCCTGGCGTGGCCTTCATCCTCTCCAACGGTATTCAAGTTTTCATGCAGAGTGCCAAGCGGACACTGGTTCCTTGGGAGCCAATCGATCCGTGGGAGACAGAAGCAAGGATGCTGGCAGCTATAGGTAAGAAGCTGGCAACTTTTGTGCCTCCTCTTTTCTACGATAGATCCTGCCACCTTAATAGAGACGGCAGCGCCGGTAATCACCGCAACCATATGTTCCGTGCCCCGTGGGGATCTTGCGCCGATGGGAGTAAGGTCCGCTCATGGCTCCCGAACACCAAGGAACTGGCATCGGTGCGAGAGATTTTCGATTTGCTTGGCTGCGAAATGCCCCCCTTGGTGAGTCGAGATATGGAGATGGAGCGGTCGGGGCATATTAAAGAGGACGTCGCTTGTAAAGTAAATGCGCGGGACGGTGGTAAGAAAGAGCTGCGAACGCGCAACACGGGCTCTCTAGCTGAATCGCAAGATGAATATCAGGAAATCCGTCAGTACTTAACTGACTTAGTAAATGCTGGCCTCTCAAGGAAAGATGCAGAAAACGAGGTATTACTTCGTCCGTGGAAGCACTACACAGCGCCGCAGCTCAAAAAGCGATTCCCCAAGATGAGGCTGATTGCCTCTGGCGATGAGCGGCGGCTTTCGGATGCAGAATGGAAAGGTATCCAAGCCGATCTGATGGAACTGACTTATCCCCTTGGTAAGAGCACTGACAAAAGACGCTGGTTTCAAAAAACGAGGAGCGTGGGAGCCAATCGCGCGTGGGCATTCGAGTTTCTTTACAACTATGGTTTTACAATGGCGGAATCAATCGAGTGCTTTATGACGTGGGGCGACTTCGCGAAAATTCGCCAATTGAGCATTGAGGCAATCGGGGAGAAGAAGGTCCGCGAGGATCTGGCTCGATGTTGGGGAAAGTTTTGGACTTCGAACTATGGCGAGAATCCCTATGCCAACCTTGCCCCCGTTTCCAAGGCCACGCTTGCCAGAGTGCTACTGAAAGCCAAAATGCTTGGGAAATTCACCCTTTCTGAAATCAGGAAACATCTTACCTTATCGGCTACGCAAACTCGTGATGCTCTCGGCATTCTTTGCTCCCAAGGGAAACTAATTGCCCTCAAGAAAAACAAAGGGCGGTTTTACCTTCTCCCCGCCCTTTTTGCTCTCTCAGAATTAGAGAGTACCGTTGATATAAGCGGTCGTGCTGGTGGTAAGATCAAAGAAACTCGCTCCTCTGGGACCAGTGGGAACTCTGTACCCCCAAGGAGACGAATCACCCCCAAAAAAGGGAAGTTATTATGAGAAAGGTGCAAATAATCGATCCCATCACAGGCCAGACGGAAGACTTATCCCTGACAAAGAGATATGCCGATGACCTCACTCAAGCTGTGCGTGAATCCTGCATTACTGAGAGTGCGGAAATGAAGCGTTATTGGAAGTGGTATGCCAATAGTTATGCGCGTCTTTATGTGAAGAAAACCCCTGATGGTAATATTAACGAGGGGGTTACGCTGGCAAAAATGATTTCTTACCTCGCAAAGAAAATAGGGACAAAAACGGCTATAACTTCAATCGGCCCGAAAATCGCGAGCCTGCAAGATCAAGGGTTTCTGAGCAATGCTGACTACGAAAAATATTTCAAAATCTTTCCTGATGCCACCGCGACTCATGATGCGACGGGCATCATTGTAAAAGATTTCAGCACTTTTAATGTGATGCGACACCGCTGGGAGCTGTGCCAGATATTGGATGAGAGCGAGGGCCTGCAAGTGGTGTCAACCTTAGTTGAAAAGCCATGGCTGCATGTTTCCGCGCAAACGAATTTCCTGCTCTGGGAATTACTTTCCGCCAAAATCCACAAGCTGGCCGAGCGGGAAACGGGCCTGAAAATCGCCCGTTTGTATTTGAGAGGAAAATCTCACGCCAGTGGATCCGCGCCGTTCAGGGTCCAGATGACCCGCGATGGATTTTCCCCCTCCTCGAAGTCGCAAGCGGCAGTAGCTGTCGCAAAAGAGTTTGGTGGTAAGGGAAATGAGGAGGAAAAACCGACCCATTTCAAGCCTCTCGGTTAGTGGGAAATCCTCTCAGATATTGATCTGCATCAATGTCTTTTCAAAAATGCGGCAAGTGAAAATGCTTGGCCAGAATTGCAGGTTGTGTAGAGTTTTATGCGAATTCTGGGGTGGACCCCGTTTTCGAACCAGCAGAAGCTTAAAATAAGCTATGGAATGCGGGTGTGATTTGGACTCTACGTGTTGGTTGTGGAGGGATCAACCTCCGAT
>Ga0118677_10000586_pt1 | contig 80102 bp, 51 predicted proteins | sample AliMusrvi5mmetaG_FD_86154 | JGI IMG/M metagenome (GOLD analysis project Ga0118677, IMG submission 86154)
TGGCGCCGAATCTTTTGCAATCCTGCGATCGATAATTGATACTGCGATTAAAAATAATCTGAATCCTTTGCATTCTCTCTCCCAAATTAATGCCCTACATTTGTAGGGGGTGAATAGTTACAAACAACCTAACACAACATAATTTTCATTAATATTGTTCTCCAAAGGAACAAACATGAAAACCAACACCAAGATCATTTTGTTGTTTATTTCCCTGCTGGGTTTCTTCCTGCTTTTTGCTGCTGGGTATTATCACATGCGCACCAGGGAAGAGGCCATGTACCTTGACATTCAAAAACAAGGCGATACGCTGGTTATCAGGACGGTATTGAGCTTTAAAACCGAAGGGGTTATGAAAGCAGTCAACGACAATGCTGCCTGGGATGCGATGTACCAGTTCTCCAAAACCAGGGATACGGTGTGGGCCAGACACAATTTCAACCCGGTACTGTCTACTTTTAATATTGATTACCTGGGGGCTTTCGACCTTGCGGGCAACCCGGTTTACTCGGCAGGCAATCCTGAAATGAAAGGGTTTTCCCTTTCGCCCGGGCAGATCAAATTATTATTTCAGAATAATAGTACCTGGAACAAATTCACCATTCACAACGGGCTCGTCATACAGGTGTTCGGATCCACGGTAGTACCAACGGCCGACATTACACATCATTCAAAAGCGAATGCCTACCTGGTTGCCGCCATGATCTGGGACAAGCCCTATTGCGAAGAGATTAAGAAAGCCACTTCCTTCAAACTTGATATTCTTCAGCAAAAACCAGGTGGATCCATCCGGAATAAAAATGTGGCTGAGGAATTTATTTACACTCCCGAATGCATTAAAGGCAGCGGACAGCCTTACCTGTGGTTTCATCGCAGCGACCCTAATGCCAGGAGACTTGACAAGCTTGGCTGGTTTGCCCTGGCCGGTGTCGTGGTACTGATCCTGGTGTTTGTTATATTCCTGTTTGCCATCAACCGGTGGATTTCGCTCCCCCTAAAACAGATCACAAGGAGTTTGTCGAGCGGTAACATCGGTTCGGTCAAGGATTTACTGGAAAAACAAGACGAATTTGGCGACATCGCCCGGCTCATGCGGAAATTCAACACGCAGCAGGGTACGCTGATAAAGAAGATTTTCGAAAAGGAGCAGGCAGATGAACAGATCAAACAATTATCGACGGCCGTTGAGCAGAGTGCAAATACGATCATCATCACGAACCTTGAAGGCAGGATTGAATATGTAAACCGGAGCTTTACCGAGGTTACCGGTTACGCGGCCGAAGAGGCCATCGGGAAAAACACGAATATCCTGAAGTCGGGGGTACAGGACGAGGACTTTTACCGGGTACTCTGGCATACCATCCTTGCGGGAAACGAATGGAAGGGGGAGATAAACAACCGAAAAAAGAACGGGGAGTTTTTCTGGGAGTCGATGAGCATCGCCCCGATCAAAAACGCGGAGGGGCAGATCACCAGTTTCATCGCCATCAAGGAGGATATAACCGAGCGCAAGGAAACCGAAAGAGCCCTTACCGAAGCCAAAGATTTCGCGGAATTGCTCTACAAGGTGATCCCGAGCGCCCTGTTTACTGTCGACATGAACCAGCGGATCACCAGCTGGAATGCACAGGCGGAGGCAATTACCGGTTATTCGAAGCAGGAGATGATCGGAAATTCCTGCTTCACGTTTGCAGGCACCCCCTGCAACGACCGCTGCGGACTCTTCGACTTGAACGTCGTAAAACCGGTACACGGCCGTGAATGTACAATCAGCCACAAATCGGGCAACAAACTGATCATATCGAAGAATGTCGACACTCTAAAAGATCCGGCCGGGAATGTCATTGGCGGGATTGAGAGTTTTGAAGACATCACGGAGCGCAAGGAGGTGGAACGCGACCTTTATAACAGCAACCAGCGTTATTCCACGCTGGTTCACAAATTGCCCGACCTGATCCTGATTCACCGGAACGGTGAGATCCTGTTCGCCAACGATGCCGCGCTCAGCGTGATCGGCACTTCGCCCGAAGAACTCGTGGGGGGAAACATCCTGGATTACATTGCCGACGAATCGAAGGCACTCGTCATGACAAACATGCAGAAGCGGATCGCGGGAACCGAACATGTGGGCGATTACGAGATCAGGGCTGTTACAAAACATGGGGAGATCAAGGATACCATCATCCGTGGAGGCAACATCATATTCGATGATGAACCGGCCGTGATCGCCATCCTGATCGATATTACGGAACGGAAACAGATCGAGACGGACCTAAAGAAGGCGAAGGAGGAGGCGGAACGGGCCAACCAGGCCAAATCGGAGTTTCTTGCGACCATGAGCCACGAGATCAGAACCCCGATGAACGGGGTAATCGGAATGACGGAACTCGCCCTCACGACCACTCTCAGCCTGAGCCAGCGCGATTACCTTGAATCGATCCAGACCTCGGCATACCTGTTGCTCAATACCATCAACGACATCCTCGATTTTTCAAAGATAGAAGCGGGGAAGCTTGAAATCGAGCATGTGGAATTCAACATATATGAGGTTCTTGAAAAAAGCGTCGATATCCTTACTGTAAAGGCTTTCGACAAGAACCTCGAATTACTTTGCGAGATAGAACCTGGTTTACCCGAGTACTTTTATGGCGATCCTCTGCGCATCAGGCAGATCCTTGTAAATTTCATCAGCAACGCCATCAAGTTTACTGATCGGGGTGAAATTTTCATCTCAGCCAAAAGGCAGCCCGGAACGACCGGAAACGACAATGAAATAAAGGTGTTGTTCAGTGTCAAGGACACTGGCATCGGAATCGAACAGGACAAATTACATAATATTTTCGACCAGTTCACCCAGGCCGACAGTTCGACGACCAGGAAATACGGCGGGACCGGGCTTGGGCTTTCCATCTCGAAGATGCTGACGAAAATCATGAACGGCTCCCTTTTCGTCGAAAGCGAACCCGGGGTCGGGAGCACCTTCAGCTTTGAATTGCCGCTGACGGTTGCAACCGATCACTCCCCGGATAAAGCACCCGAGAAACCGGACATCAGGAAGGTGCTTGTTGTCGATGACAATATCACGAACCTGAAGATCATGAAAGACATGCTCACCTACTGGGAGATTGAATCCATGATCTGTACAGGCGGAAAGGAGGCGCTGAGAGCGTTGCAGGATGCAAATGAAGCAGAAAGCGGTTTTGATCTCGTCATCCTGGACATGCACATGCCGGAAATGGATGGCATTGCTGTGGCGGAGGAGATCAGGAAACACCAGACCAGGAACATGAAGCCTATCATTTTCATGTATTCCTCGGTTGAAAAAGACGATATCCTTGAACAATGCAGAAACCTGGGAATCCAACAGTATCTCACAAAACCGGTAAAAATGAAGGACTTCTTTAAACTCCTGCATGAAGGAAAAGCGCGGAGCGGGGAAAAATCCGGGCAGAAAGTTCCGGCCAGCGATATCAGCCTGACCATAGATCCGGGGAAAACCATCCTGATCGCGGAAGACAATACCATCAACATGAAACTGCTTTCTGTGATGTTGCTGAAAACCGGTGTGCAGGTTATTTCCGCTTCGAACGGCGACGAGGCAATCGTTCAGTTCAGGGAAAACAAGATCGACTTGATTTTCATGGATATCCACATGCCTGAAAAGGATGGGTTCCAGGCTACAAGGGAAATCCGAAAACTGGAAACAGCCGGGAACCGCATCCCGATTATTGCACTTACGGCCATCGCCATGCCGGGCGACCGTGAAAAATGCATGGATGCAGGGATGGATGATTATTTGTCAAAGCCCTTCCGTAAGGATGACCTGTTCATCATCCTTGGAAAATACCTCCTCAACGAAAACACAGAGAACGCCTGAGATGATATACGAAAAAATTGAGATCACCGATGCCGGGGCTGAAGGGATGGCGATCGGGAAAATCGGGGAAAAGGTTGTTTTTGTGCCTTTTGTGGTCCCCGGCGATGTTGTGGATGTGCAGATTGTCAGGAAAAAAAAGAGATACCTTGAAGGTAAAGCCATTCATTTTCACCAGTATTCCGCAAAACGTGTGGAGCCGCATTGTTCCCATTTCGGGCTTTGCGGTGGTTGCAGGTGGCAGGGAATGAACTATGAGGACCAGCTGTTTTATAAGCAAAAACAGGTTTTCGACAGTCTTACCCGGATTGGCAAGGTTGAAAACCCCTTGGTTTTACCCATTCTTCCATCGGCGGAGACCAGGTATTACCGCAACAAACTCGATTTCACCTTTTCCAACCACCGATGGCTGACTGAAAGCGACAAGGGTGACGAAAATATTGACCGTGCTACCAATGCACTCGGGTTTCATATTCCCCAGTTTTTCGACAAGGTAGTCGACATTCTCGAGTGCTTTCACATGAAAGACCCTGCAAACGCCATCCGCAATGCGGCCAGGCAGTTTGCCATCACTGAAAACCTGACGTTTTATGATGTCCGCACCTGGCAGGGATTCCTGCGGAACCTGATCATCAGGAACACCCATGCCGGGGGATTGATGATCATCATGGTGGTGCGAAACCAGGATGAAGCCATTTTTCGCATGCTCGATCACCTCTATTCAGGCTTCCCGCAGATCACCAGCCTCTATTACGTGATCAACCCGAAAAAAAACGACACCATTTACGACCTTGAATTCAACCTTTATAAAGGGGAAGCCTTTATCACCGAAAAAATGCCCCCCTTCAGGGAAGGCGGGAAGGAAATCATATTCAGGATCGGTCCGGCCTCCTTTTTTCAGACCAACTCCCTGCAGGCCATGAACCTCTACAGGGTTGCCTCCGAATTTGCCGGGTTTTCGGGTAATGAACATGTTTACGATCTTTATACCGGCACCGGGACCATCGCGAATTACATCGCTCCCTATGTGCAAAAGGTGACCGGGATCGAATCGGTTGAGGCGGCCATAGCGGATGCCAGGATCAATTCGCAAGTGAATGCAATCGGAAATACATCGTTTTTCGCAGGTGAAGCCGAAAAAATACTGACCCGGGAGTTCATTGACCAGCAGGGTCATCCGGATGTCATCATTACCGATCCCCCGAGAAACGGGATGCATGAAAAGGTGATTAAGTCCATCCTGGAGGTCAGGCCGTCAAAGGTTGTATATGTCAGTTGCAATCCGGCCACCCAGGCCAGGGACATTGCACTGATGAGCGAGGTCTACCATCTCGTGAAATGCCAGCCGGTCGATATGTTTCCCCACACGCACCATGTTGAAAATGTCGCGTTGCTCGAAGCCCGGGTTTAACGGGTGTCCATTTTCTCACGGATGGTGGTTACGAGTTTGTCGAGGTCAAGGTGCTCCGCGTCGACAATAAAATCGGCCTGGTTGTAAAAGAGTTCCCTCTCACGCAGGTGCTCCTCAACCATTGCTTCCAATTCCTGCCCCCCGATATCCTTTAACAGCGGGCGTTTGCGTTTCACATGCCTGAGCCGCTGAACCAGTGCCGGGAGGTTCCAGTGCAGGTAAACTGAAATGCCCGATTCCCTGATCTGGCGCATGTTGTCAAAAAAACAGGGTGTGCCGCCACCGGTGGAAACCACCACATGGTCCATGCAGAAAGTTTCAACCAGGAGCGATTGTTCAATTTTCCTGAAGCCCTCCTCATCATATTTTTCAAAAAAATCAAAGACACTGATCCTGAAACGCTCCTCGAAAAGATAGTCGAGATCGATAAAAGAAAAATCCATTTTTTCAGCCAGAATTTTCCCCAGGTTCGATTTGCCGGAGGCCATGTAACCGATCAGATAGATACGCATGGCAGTAAAATTATGAATTATTTTCGTACCTTTGCTCCGCTTTAACAGCCACGGTCACCATGAACATTATAAAACTCACCTCAACCATTTTACTCCTGGTCATCCTCCTGGTTACAGGGTGCAGGCACGGCGGTTTGAACGGGCGCGAGACCATTCCGGCCGATGTGGTTAACAACCCGAATTCGGCCACCGGCAACAATGACAAGAGCACCCTGCCGGCCATTAAATTTGATGTCACCGAACATGATTTCGGAAGAATCATCGAAGGTGAAACTGTTTCGTTCACCTTTAACTTCAAAAATTCGGGAAAATCCGACCTGTTGATCGCCGAGGTCAGCACCTCCTGCGGTTGTACAGTTCCCTCCTACCCCAAAACCCCCATCCGGGCGGGCGATTCCGGTGCAATCAAGATCGCCTTCAACAGCAATGGGAAGCGGGGTTACCAGACTAAAAACATCCTGGTCGTGTCCAATACCCAGCCCAACACCACCGTCATCCGGATCAAGGCGCAGGTGGTGAACCCGGGAACTGAAAAATAGGTAGCGAGGTAGCGAGGTAGCGAAATAGCGAAATAGCAAAATAGCGAAATTTTTAAACGTAATTTTTAATTTTTTTAATTTTTAATTATCAAGTCATGACAAACCTTCTTAGCATTCTATTAATGACTCCCCAGGGCCAGGGTGGCCAGCAAAACGGCTGGTACTCTTTTCTTCCATTATTGCTGATCATTGTTGTCTTCTATTTTTTCTTTATCCGGCCCCAGATGAAACGGTCGAAGGACCAGAAGAAGTTCAAGGAAAGTTTGCAGAAAGGCCAGAAGATCATCACCATCGGCGGCATCCACGGTCGTATCGTTGAAATCCAGGAAACTACGGTTACCATCGAGGTTGAAAACAGCGTGCGCCTGCGAATTGAAAAAACGGCCGTTGCCATGGACAACACCCAGACGATCGAAGCAAAATAACCACTGTTAACTTTTCAACCGATGAAATCCGATTTTCTTGAATTCATCGGAAATGCCCGGCAGCGACGAAGTGAGAAATTCAGGAATCAACTGTATATCTTCATTGTCTGCCTGGTTCTTTCGGTATTTATCTGGGCGCTCGTCAGGCTTTCCAAGGACTATTATTATTCCATCGAATACTCGCTGGTTTATTCCCAGGTTCCCGGGAACCTCCGGCTGACAAGCAGTTCTGATTCCACCCTCAACCTGAAGATCAAGGTCCAGGGCTTTGAATTCTTTTCAGAGCAGTTCCTGCTGAAGCAGTCGAGGGAGTACGACGTGAGCCTGCGCAACGTGCGGTTGCGTTACAACGGGGACCATGTATGGGGATACCTGCTGACAAACCGGCTCGGGAAAGAAATCATTTCCCAGGCGAATTTTCCCAGCGATGTCTATTTTGTCTCACCCGACACCCTCTTCTTTGAGTTTGAAAAGGATAACATTAAGAAAGTTCCGGCAAGGACCGTGCCGGCCTATATCAAATCCCCGACCGACCGCAGGGATAGCCTGCTGCATCGCAGCGACAGCCTGCTGCGACCCAATGCCCTTAACAATCACATCCGAAAACACTGAAAGATGCTTAAGATTGGCCTCACCGGAAATATCGGTAGCGGTAAAACCATGGTAGCGGGGATTTTCACAGTGCTCGGAATACCGGTTTATCATGCAGATGAAGAATCGAAAAAGTTCCTGGATGATCCTGTGGTTAAAAACGAGATTCTGAAACAGTTCGGGTACGGTGTTCTGACCAACAACCAGGAGATCAACCGCAGGTCGCTGGCCTCCATCGTTTTTACCGATCCGTTTGCCTTACAGGTATTGAATTCCATCCTGCACCCGAGGGTCATGGTTGATTTCAGGAACTGGGCGGGACTTCAGTCCGGCAAAGATTACGTGATGCAGGAAGCTGCCATTATCTTCGAAAGCGGGTTCCGCAGTGAATTCGATTATATCATCCACACCTCCTGTCCGAAAGATATTGCCATCAGCCGGGTGATGAAGCGCGACGGGATTGACGCCCACTCGGTTGTCCGCCGCATGCAATTCCAGATGGAGGATGCTGAAAAAGCAGGCATGTCGGATTTCGTGATCCGAAATGACGGTTCAGAACTTGTCATCCCACAGGTTCTTGGGATCCATGGCCGGCTGATGAAGGAAAAGGATAACCGGGCCTCCGAAACAAAATGATCACCTTTGTAAAGCTAATGGCAAAGCCTTAACCGAAATAGAGGAACATCCCGTTATTTTCATACCGGATCACCGGCTCCAGCCGGTAGGCTGCTTTGATGTTCTCCTTCGTCAAAACCTCTTCTTTATCCCCGTCGGCAAGAACCCTTCCCTGGTGGAGCAACACAATTTTATCTGCAAACCTGGCAGCCAGGTTCAGGTCATGAACCACGCCAACCACGACCAGGTCCTTATTCTTCAGCAGCGCCGTGAGTTTGTGCATGAAATCAAACTGATAATGCACATCCAGAAAGGTTAGTGGTTCATCCAGGACCAGGTACCGGCATCTTCCTGGTACGGGGTACCATACCTGTGAGAGAACCCGTGCAAAATGGACACGTTGTTTTTCGCCGCCGCTCAGGGTCAGATAATTCCGACCCGCCAGTTCCTGAAGATCAAAAAAGTGCATCGCCTCTTCGCATGCGCTTACATCCCTTGCAGCCGGCTTCCCGGTAAAATGAGGGTAGCGGCCCATCATCACCACTTCAGCCACCGTTAGCGGAAATGCGAGGTCAATGTTCTGGGACAGGACCGACCTGATCCTCGCCATTTCAGAAAGAGAAGCTGTTTTTGCATTTTTATCCCCGTAAAATACATCCCCTCCTTTGTCGTGTTGGATCTGGCTGCACAGGATCCTGATCAGGGTTGATTTCCCTGCCCCGTTGGGGCCGATGACCAGATTGAGCCTCCCGGCTTCAAAGGCAACGGAAACATCATCAAGCAATACTTTGCCTTCGATCGTGTAGTTTATATGTTTGGCTGTCAGCATATCAGAAGAAATAGTTTTTCCTGCGCAACAAAATGATAAAAACCGGGACCCCGATGATGGAGGTCACAATGCCGATGGGCAATTCAGCAGGCCTAAGTAAAAGACGGGCTGACAGGTCGGCTATGCTGAGCAGGATGGCGCCAGCCAGGGCTCCGTTGCGAATGAGGAAGCGGTTGTCGGAACCATCGACCATGCGCAACAGGTGTGGTACAATGAGTCCGATAAAACTGATGACACCAACGAAAGCCGTGGCGATGGCGATCATTGCCACGTTCACAAGGAGGATTACCAGCCTGAGGCGTTTTACATTGACTCCCAGGTAACGGGCCTCCTCCTCCCCGATCATCAGTGCATTCAGATGACGGGCATACCGGCCGGCAATGGTGATGCAGACAATGGTGGCTGTGCCGATGATGAGTACCGAATGCCAGTTTGCCCCCGACAAGGTCCCGAGGTTCCAGAAGGTGATGGAACGCGCCTGCGGATCGCGGGCGATATAGGAAAGAAACCCGACACCACTCATAAAGAGGGCATTGATGGCGATACCGGTAAGCAACAGTCCAACGATGGAACTTTTACCTGTTTGCCTGGATTGCGAAAGCAAGAACACCAATGCAGTGGATAGCATACCCCCTGCAAAAGCGGCAATTGGCAGGGTCCATTCCCCGGCATTGACCTTAAACACTGCACCAAGAACGAAATAAAGCGCAGCTCCAAAGGCGGCACCGCTGGATGTTCCCACCAATCCTGGTTCCACGATGGGATTCCTGAACAGCGCTTGCAGAAGAACGCCCCCAACGGCCAGTGAAGCGCCGACAAAAAGGCACAACAGTGACCTGGGGAGCCTGATCTCCATAAAAATGCGTTCATTCAGGGTCATATTATCATCATGATGAATCCATTTTGCAAATGATGAGAAGATCTCCCCGGGGGTGATATGCACCGCTCCAAAACACATCGACAGCAAGGTCACAGCGAGGAGCAGTAACAGCAGGACAGGAAAGGTCCCGACAAACCGTTTACCTGGATTGGCCATCCTGGTGAATTAGTTTTTGAATGAGCAGAACGTTTGCACCGGTACGGGGACCCGGGTATACCACATCATGTTCCTCGATGCGGAAGATCCGGTGATCCCTGAAAGCCCTGGTGGAGGCCACGCCGGGGAGTTCCCTGATCTTTTCGGGAGAACCGCCGAGACGGTCATAGCCAAAATCGGTAAGCAGGATCACATCGGGGTTTGCGGCGGCAACGATCTCGGGAGAAAGCTGCTTCATCCCTTTTTCATCATCTACGGCCATGGTTCCGCCAGCCCATTCGATCATCCTGGCAGCCGTGCTTTTCCGGGTCATCACAAGGTAGATGTTTGATGCCTGTCCGAAATGAATGATCAACACCTTTACCGGTTTTTTATATTGCTTTGCCTGTTCCAGCGCATTCTTCATTTCACAGTCAAGTTTCATGCACAGCGAATCGGCACGTTTTTCCCTGTGAAACCAGGCCCCCATTTCGCGGATCAGGGAATCGGTACCGGCGATGGTATTCTGATAACTCCTGAAAATTTTCATGGGGATTTTCAGGTCAGTCAGTTGCTTTACAACATGCTCCGGACCGATATTGTTGTCCTGGAGGATCAGCGTGGGCTTCATGGCCAGGATCGCTTCTGCGCTCAACGCACGGTGATAGCCCACCGTCGGAAGTTTCTTGATCTCGGGAGGGTAGGTGCTTGACACATCCACCGCAACGATATCCTCCTGGGCACCGAGCGCATAGATGATCTCGCTGTATTGTTTTGAAATGCAAACGATACGGCCTTTGTGGTCCTGTTTTTTATCCTCATTCCCGAAACGCGAACAAGCGGATGACCACATGAGGGCTACCGAAGAAATGATGCAGAAAAAAATCCTGATTTGGTTGGTTTTCATATGGAAAGGTTTATAAAAGGGGCTGTTCCCGATACCGAAGTCCGGAACAGCCCCATTTTTCCTGGTTTAGAGTTTTACACTTAACGAAATTCCGCCATAATAGGTGGCCTTATATGGCCCGGGCATGAAGGATGCCGGGTTGAAAGGCGGGAAGGCATTTACGAATGCCATCGTGTAGTATAGCTGGTTGGTGAGATTGTTCGCGCCGGCATATAGGTTTATGCCAAAGTGCTTCCCAAACATATGCTTGTAACCAAGCTTTGCATTCAGAAGCCAATAACTGGGGGCATAATGCGAATTCAGGAAGTTGAGGGGCTCCTTGTCAACATGCTGATAGGTCATGTTCAGGTATATCCCTAATTTCAGCGCTGCATCCAAACCGACGTTGAAAACATTGGGAGAAACCCCGACTGCTTTTTTTCCTGAATAATCAACCGTTGTTTTCGAATTGTTGTTATCGCTGCTGTAACCTTTGTACTCGCAATTCAGGTAAGTATAGTTCACATAGGGACGCAGCAGGGAAAGGAAGCTGTTATCATCGTTGATCACTGAATATTGAAGCGATAATTCCACACCCCTGTTTTCTTGCTTTCCAGCGTTTACGGTCATGTTATTTCCTGCAGGGGCATTCGGGATTGCCTGCGAGACCAGCTTGTTGGAAATCATCAGGTCAAAAATGGCGACCTGGTATGACAAACGGTTGTTAAAAAGATTCCCTTTTGTACCCAGTTCATATTGCATGGCCGATTCAGGTTTTAAATCGGTATTGACGGTACCAAGATATGGAATGACCATTTGTGAAGTGGTAGGGGGTGAATAGCCGCGGCTGATGTCAATATATGCAGTGATGTGGTCATTAAAGGTTTTTTGAACTGCAATGCGGGGTGTGATGACTGGTGAAAATCTCTTATACCCGGATTGACTTTTCCCGGCGGCCATGTTGAGGTAATCGGTAATGTTGTACTCAAGAAAATTGACACTGGCACCGGCTGTAACAAGGAAATTAAGGGGTAATTTAACATTCCATTGTGTAAATGCATTGTATTGCATGCCTGCTATTTCCAGATCACCCTTGATGGTTCCCAGGTGTGCATCAACTGAATTATAGGTTTTATTGTATGAAACGGTTTTCTGGAATTCCCCTCCAACAATCCCGTCAATACTGATCTTTTTCCATGACTGGGCATAATTGAACTGCGTACGGCCACCAAAATTCTGCACTGCATTGCTGGTTAAACTCTTATTCCCAGCAGCCTGGTGAAGATTGTATCCATTGAAGTAAGTACTGGTCGTATTACTGAAATATCTTCCGAACATGGATTTATGGGATACACCTCCCCGGAAATTTTCAATTTCAACATGTGCATTGTTGTTGGTGTATGCGGTATCAGCCCAATTCAGTTTCCGGGCAAACTGGGCACTGTCCATTTCCCCGGCCAATTGTTCGTATGAATGGCTGTAATCGAAATAAACAGAAGTGGAATGACGTTCGCTGTTTTTAAAATCGCCCGAAATAGTCGCAAAATCTTTTTGCGATTTACTGCTGACACGGTAACTATTATAATTCTGGTGACCATAATTGACCAGGATTGCAGAATTGTTTGTTGCTGTTTCAACCCGTGTATTGGTGCGCCAGAGCCCGTAACTGCCAGCCAGTCCCTCCTGTGTAATCCTTGTTGCATTTGATTCAGGCCTGATGGTCGTAAAATTTACGACACCCCCAATACCCGTACCGAACAAAGTCGACGATGGCCCCTTGACCACCTCAACGGTACCCAGGATAGAATTGTCGATGGCATCCAGGATGGTGAGTCCCTGGGCATCGGTAATGGGTATGCCGTTCATGTAAACCTTATACCCGGAACCATTGAAGTTTGAAGAGAAAACATCAGTACCATATCCCCGGATCACGATGCGCTGTCCGCCAAACATACTGCGCGTTTGCATCTGTACCGAAGGAATCTGGTTGATAGCGTCCTGCAGATACAAACCTGTTGTGCGGTTCAGATCAGTTTTAGTAAGAAGGCCGATTGATTTTGGTTGCTTGAAGATCGTATCCTTCAAATGAACTGTTGATTCGATCACAACCTCTTTAAGGTTTACAGTTTTGCTTTTCGTCGTATCTTTTTCCTGTTTCTGTGAAAAGCTCCACTGGAAATGGAAGATTAGCAATACAATGAGAAAATATTTTATCAGTTTCATAAGTTATCTGGTTTTGGAAATTTAACATAAATACAATAGAACAATCCCGCAATGGGATTGCAAAAAATGGAATACAAAAACAAAGATGTTGATTAAAACTGTTCGGGGGGTGGACTCAAGCCATGCGGCATGAAGGAGATCAGGGATGTTGTATGATAAGGAAAACAGATCTCAGTTGGGGTAAAATGACCAATCAGCAAAGAGGATCCGGTAAAGGCCAGCTTGATCACATGGTCCCAAAGAGCAAGGAAATACTTGTGAAACGATGATTTTTTCAATCCCGAAAACAAACCCTCTTCCTTTGCGTCATGCAGACAGATGAAGGTGGTTGTAAGCCCGCACGGGATTTCACGAACAACATCATATAGCATGCCCTTGTATTCAATCTCACGTTTGTCGTTGCGGTGAAAATCGCGGTCCAGTTCTGGGTTTGAAATTTTCAGGATGATGACATCTGCTGGTTCCTTTAAGGCTGTCTCACCTTTCATCTCATTCTTTATCAGGTATTTGTCCAGCTCAAATAATAGGTAATACCCGGCTGTATTGAACAGGAAGCAACTAAGGATGACATATGCAAGGACCTTTTTCAAGAAGCAGGTATTGTTTCAGGGTCGGCAAATATAAAGAAAATTGACTATTGCCGGCACTGTAACTTCAAATCCCCTATTTTTGCGAAATAAAACTCACCATGGATCTTTTAAGGATTTCCGCAGTTTCCTATTTAAATACCTTTCCCTTTGTTTACGGGCTCAATGAGTCGGGGATATTGAAAAACTTCAGCCTGTCGCTGGATGTCCCGTCGCAGTGCGCCGAAAAACTCAGGAAGGGAGAGGTGGATATTGCGCTGGTCCCTGTAGGTGCTTTGCACGAAATCGACCGGTTCCATTATATTACCGATTATTGTATTGGCGCCGTTAACGAGGTCAAAACCGTGTTGCTGCTTTCAAAAGTGCCCATGGAATGTATTTCGAAGATCCACCTTGATTTTGATTCCCGTACGTCGGTGGAACTGGTGAAGGTGCTCGCTAAACATGCCTGGAAAATCCTACCGGCATGGGAAAAGTTAAAGCCCGGCCAGGCTGATTCGCAGCAAGATATAGAATCGCTTGTGGCCATTGGGGATAAAACATTCGCCATCAGAGGGGGATATCCTTATGTTTATGACCTGGCATCGGAATGGATCCGTTTTACGGGGCTGCCATTTGTGTTTGCCGCCTGGGTTTCACGGTCGGTCATTGCCGAAGAAACACTGCGCCAGTTTAATGCTGCCATTTCATTTGGCATCAGCCATAAAAGGGAGTGCATCGAATATTTCAGGGAAAGGTTACCCGCATACGACGACTGCCTGGGTTACCTCGAACACAACATCTCCTTTGAATTCGATGAAAAGAAAAAAGAGGGACTGAAACTATTCCTGGAATACCTTTGACGATTTACGATTTCGATTTACGATTTACGATTTAAGTGCTTCGCCAGCTATGAATAAATCGTAAATCGTAAATCGTATATCGTAAATTATTTTTTAACCGGGTATCCTCCTCTTTTGGACATCTCCTCCAGCCTTTTCTGAAACCCTGATTTCTTGATGACTTTCTTTTTATTGGCTTCGATCTGCAGGTGGAGTTTCTTCTCGTCAATGGTGGCACGGATGATATATATCTGCGCAAAAGTAAGCAGGTTGGCCAGCAGGTAGTAATAGCTGAGCCCCGACGAATAATCGTTGAACCAGAAGAGGAACATCACCGGCATCATATACATCATCGTTTTCATCCCGGGCATCTGCGATTGCTGCGAGCCCATCATCTGGTCGTTGATGCGGGTGTAGATCACGCTGGAGATGGTCATCAGCAGGGCAAAAAGGCTTACATGGTCGCCGTAGAACGGGATGCTGACCCCGCCGGGGAAAGTCCAGATGGAATCATAGGACGAAAGATCGGTCGCCCAAAGGAACGCTTGCTGGCGGAGTTCAATGGAGGATGGGAAAAACCGGAACATGGCGATGAGGATGGGCATCTGCAGCAACAGCGGGATGCAGCCGGCCATCGGGTTCACCCCTGCCTTTTTGTAGAGTTCCATGGTGGCCGATTGCTTCTTCATCGCATCCTCCTTCTTCGGATACTTTTTGCCGAGTTCGTCGATTTCGGGTTTAAGCACCCTCATCTTTGCAGAGGATTTATAGGTTTTGTAGGCAATGGGAAAAAGGATTGTTTTTAACAGGATGGTGAGAATCAGGATAATGATACCATAATTCCACCCGAATTGACCGAAGAATGTGAACACTGGGATTACCGCATAGATGTTGATCCACGCCATCAGGAAAAAACCCCATCCGAGGGGGATCTGCTTTTCGAGGTCCTGTTTGTATTTTTTAAGGCCGAAGTATTTGTTGGGACCGAAATACATCGACATTGTAATAGCCTTGTTGTCCCGCGGAGAAAACGGGATGCCTACTTCGGCGGTCATTGTTTTAAGATAGTGTCCATCACCGCTCAGGGTGGAGGTACCCAGACGGGGTTCGCTGAAAAAATCATCCGCAATCAGCGTGGTAGAAAAAAACTGCTGTTTGAAGGATAGCCACTTGATCTTCTCGTTCTTCAGGTTTTTTTCTTCATCCTTGGTTTGCGAAAGGTTGTCAACCTTGTCCTCGGCATATTTATAGAACAACCCCGAATTCATCCTTTCCATCTTCAGGCTTTTCTCCTGGCGCTTCAGGTTGTCTCTCCAGTTCAACACCAGGTATTTGGTCGATGGATCCATCACATCGGCCATGTTCACGAACCTCACCGTATAGTGAAGCATGTATTCATTGCCTTTGATGGTGTATATATACTCTATGAACTTGCCAGGATCGACCGTTGAATCGCTGTTTGCGACAAACATGCGCATGCCGAAACGGATAGAGTCGTTGCCGGTGACCTTAACCGGAGCTGCGGAAATTGACCTTCCGTCGGGCATGAAGGGCTGAAAATAGAGCCTGTTGGTGCTGATGATCCGGTTGTTGGAGAAAAAGGAGAGTCCGAACTGGAGCGAATCCTTGTCAAGAAGTACCAGCGGCCGTTTGTCCCAGGTCAGGTAATCCTTGAGTTCGACCAGCGAAATCTTCCCGCCCAATGCAGAAATTTTAATTTTAAAAATATCATTTTCAATGCTGTAGGTCGTGTCTTTCCCGACGGCGGCAACTGAAAAAGCGCCCAGTTCATCTCTGAGCGACATGCGTTTCAGGGCGGCTGAATCAAGTTTTACACCTGAAACGGATATCGCCTCTTTTTGCCTTGCAACATCGACTGCATGCTGACGGGCTGCAGCGGTGATCTCGGAATCATGCCTGATCTGGTTGGCCATGTTGACCGAATCAGCTTTGTGCTTCATCTTCATGAGTTGCTGCTCCGAAGGCTGGTTCAGGTAGCTGTAGGCAATGAAAATTCCAAAAATAAGGATAAGTCCAATGATGGTATTTTTATTCATAGCGGGTAGTGGAAAAATGGCTGCAAAGGTATGAAAATCTCATTATCGGTCGGCGTACTCCTTTGCTGCTTTTACAAAGCTGACAAATAGCGGGTGTGGACGGGCGACCGTACTCTTGTATTCGGGGTGGAACTGCACGCCGATAAACCATGGATGATCCTCCAGTTCGATGATTTCGACGAGATTGTCCTTTTCGTTCAGGCCGACGGAACGGAATCCCGCCCTGCTGTATACTTCCAGGTACTCATTGTTGAATTCAAAGCGGTGGCGGTGCCTTTCGGTAATATTATCTTCGTGGTACACCTCGTAAATTTTCGAACCGTGTGTGAGTTTGCACGGGTATGATCCCAGCCGCATGGTACCGCCGAGCCCTGCAATCTTTTTTTGTTCCTCCATCATGTCGATCACCGGGTATGGCGTGGCCTTGTTGAACTCTGTTGAATGGGCCCCGGTGAGCCCCAGCACATTCCGGCCGTATTCGATCACGGCACACTGCATGCCAAGGCAGATGCCCAGGAAAGGTATTTTATGTTCCCTGGCATAGCGGATCGCTGAGATCTTGCCTTCGATGCCGCGTTCACCGAAACCGGGTGCCACCAGGATGCCGTCGAGGCCGCCCAGTTTTTCGGCAACATTCGAATCGTCGAGGAATTCGGAATGGAAAGTCTGCACCTTTACGCGCACCCCGTTGGAAACCCCTGCGTGAATGAACGATTCATTGATGGATTTGTAGGCATCTTTCAGCTCCACATATTTTCCAACCAGGCCGATCGTGATTTCGCTCGAGGGATGTTTCATGGTATAGAGGAATTGCTCCCAGTCCACGAGATCGGGTTCCTGGTCGCAGGGCATCTTGGTTTTCTTGAGGATCTCGAGGTCGAGGTTTTCCTCGCGCATAAGGATGGGCACATCATAAATCGATTCGGCATCGATGGATTCAATGACGGATGTCGGACTGACGTTGCAGAACAGCGCGATCTTGTTGCGTATGCTTTCGGATAAATGGCGCTCGGTTCGGCATACAATAATGTCAGGCTGAACCCCTGATTCCAGGAGGGTTTTCACCGAATGCTGGGTGGGTTTGGTCTTTAATTCGCCGGCGGCTGCAAGATAGGGAACCAGGGTGAGATGCACCACCACGCAGTTCCGGCCCAGTTCCCATCGCAACTGGCGAACAGCTTCAATAAAGGGCAGCGATTCGATGTCACCCACTGTTCCGCCGATCTCGGTAATGATGAAGTCATAATCGCTCCTGTTTGCAAGGAGTTTGATGCGGTATTTGATTTCATCGGTGATGTGCGGGATAACCTGCACCGTTTCACCGAGGTATTCGCCTTTGCGTTCTTTGGTGATCACCGACTGGTAAATGACACCGGTCGTCACATTGTTCGCCTGGGAGGTTGGCACATTCGAAAACCGTTCATAGTGGCCGAGGTCGAGATCAGTTTCAGCACCGTCTTCAGTCACGAAGCATTCACCATGTTCATATGGATTGAGCGTCCCAGGATCGATGTTGATATAGGGATCAAGTTTCTGGATGGTCACTGAAAATCCACGGGCAACAAGTAACTTGGCAATGGAAGATGAGATGATCCCCTTCCCTAATGAAGAGGTAACGCCACCGGTGACGAAAATATATTTTGTTTTTGACATGTGATTAGGAATTGCAGGAAAGAGCCCGTACAAAATTACGCTAATTATTTCAGATACGGCATTTTTCCGCTCAGGCGCACAGTATTTTTTCTGTAAAAGCACCGGGAAAACGTGTCTGAAGTCCCCCGCTTGTCCGATTTCAGGCATTCAGCCCCTGCCAATATCTTCAGCCCTCGGGTAATTAAAACATCTCGTTTCATCCCATGTTAAATTACCGGTGGTTTTTTTTTATGGTTAAAAACCGTAATTTTGCAAACGAATCCGGAAGGTGGCGGCCGAAGGTTTTTTTTGCAGCCACTGACAGACGGGTTTCATCTAACATATTGGCGTTTTCGAAGGTTTTAATATGATCAGGATCAAGTTTATTCAATATAAAAACAGATAATTATGGGAACAATCAAAGTTGGAATTAACGGATTCGGGCGTATCGGACGCCTCACATACCGTGCACTTTTAGCTAAAAGCAATGTCGAGGTTGTTGCGATCAACGACCTTACCGATGCCAAAACACTGGCTCATCTTCTGAAATATGATTCCGTACATGGAAAATTCCCCGGTGAAGTTATGGTCGACGGCGACAGTATGATCGTCAACGGAAACCGTTTCAAGGTTATGGCCGAGAGAGACCCGGCAAATCTTCCCTGGGCTGCCCTTGGTGTTGACATCGTTGTTGAATGCACCGGGATATTCCGTACACGCGAGAAGATGAACAAACATCTTGCCGCAGGTGCAAAGAAAGTTTTATTGTCCGTTCCTTCCGACAACAAGGAAGATGTGGATGCAACCATCGTTCTCGGTGTGAATGACAATACCCTGACTTCGGACATGAAGCTGATCTCCAACGCCTCATGCACCACCAACTGTCTCGCACCGATCGCAAAGGTGCTCAACGACAGTTTTGGCATCAGGAAAGGTTTGATGAACACAATTCACAGTTACACCAACGACCAGATCATCCTGGACGCCCCGCATAAGGACCTTCGCCGCGCACGTGCTGCAGCTGTTTCAATCATTCCTACCAAAACAGGTGCCGCCAAGGCCATCGGTCTTGTCATCCCTGCGCTTGAAGGAAAAATGGACGGTTTTGCCGTCCGTGTCCCTACTCCCGACGGCTCCATCGTCGACCTTACCTGCGAACTGGAACGTTCAGTAACCAGGGATGAGATCCACGCTGCCATGAAAGCCGCCGCAGACGGACCCATGAAGGGCGTCCTGCAATACCTTGATGAACCGCTGGTTAGCTGCGACATCATCGGGAATCCCCATTCTTCCATTTACGATTCAGAACTCACCAAAGTCCTGGGCGGCAACCTGGTGAAGGTGATCTCCTGGTATGATAACGAATCGGGTTATTCACAGCGCCTGGCCGACCTCGTGGTGAGGATGGGATAACCGTTGCTTCAGATAATTTGATATTAGAGAAAGAAACCGCCGGGAAGCCTGGCGGTTTTTTTTTTACCACAATAGAAACATCAGTATATTTGGACCTAATCGGCGCAAACAGCATTAAACGACATAAAATCCACTATGGAATCCATCAGGGAAATTTTCAAGATTGGGTTTGGCCCCTCGAGCAGCCATACCATGGGGCCCCGCAAAGCGGCCGGGATATTCAAAAACCGGAACCCCGGCATCAAACAGGTGAGGGTCACCATGTACGGGAGCCTTGCAGCCACCGGCAGGGGACACATGACCGACAAGGCCATTTCCGAAGCACTGTACCCCGTTATGGTTGAATTTGTGTGGGAGCCTGATGTCTTCCTGCCGGCCCACCCAAACGGGATGAGGTTCGAAGCACTTGACAAGGCAGGCAATGCCAGGGCCGAATGGACTACCTACAGCATCGGGGGCGGCGACATCAGCGATTCGGGCCAGCGGGAACCGGAAGAAACAACCTACCAGTTGGATACCATGACAGACATCCTGGACTGGTGCCGTGAAAATGGCCGGTCGCTATGGGAATATGTCGAAATGCATGAAAGACCCGGTTTGTGGGAGTACCTCGCCGAAGTATGGAAAGCTATGCAGGAGGCGGTTGAACGCGGCATCGAGGCCGAAGGGGTCCTGCCGGGAAGACTGAACCTGCCCAGGAAGGCCTCCTCCTATTATACAAAAGCCCGGAGTTTCAAAGGAACCCTTGCGCGCCGGGCCTTTACCTTTGCCTTTGCGCTTGCAGTTTCGGAAGAGAACGCGGCAGGCGGCAGGATCGTGACTGCACCCACCTGCGGCTCCTGCGGCGTAATGCCGGCGGTGCTGTACCTGCTGAAGACACAGTATGATTTCAACGAAAAAAAGATCCTGCGGGGACTTGCGACCGCCGGACTGGTCGGTAACCTCATCAAAAACAACGCCTCCATTTCAGGGGCTGAAGTGGGCTGCCAGGGCGAAGTAGGAAGTGCCAGTTCCATGGCTGCGGCCGCCGCGGAGCAGATGTTCGGGGGGACTCCCCAGCAGGTTGAATATGCCGCATCCATCGCCATGGAACATTTCCTTGGTTTGACCTGCGACCCGCTGCTCGGCATGGTGCAGATCCCCTGTATCGAACGGAATGCCTTTGGCGCGGCACGGGCACTCGACGCCAACATGTATGCACTCCTGTCGGACGGACAGCATGTGGTCAGCTTCGACAGGGTCATCCAGGCCATGAAGCAAACAGGCCACGACCTGCCCCGGATCTATAAGGAAACAGCCGAAGGCGGACTGGCTGCACTGGGGATCAGGGAATGAGACGACAGCCCGTGATTTGTCATAAAATCAGGTGAAACGGTTTCCTCCTCGTGAAATCCGAAATAAAGACGTATCTTTGCCGTATAAATCAGTGTTTGAGGTTAGTTAAACCATTTTTCATTTCCCACCCGCACAATCAGCAGCCATCGTGCCATCGCACACCTATCGGTCAGGTTTTACCTGGTTTGAGCACATCCCGGAAATCCCGAAAGCACACAATAATAAAGATACATGACAACATTTGAAGAATTGGGCATCAGCAAAGAGATTGTGCTGGGCCTTGTGGACCTTGGGTTTGAAGTGCCAATGCCTGTCCAGGAAAAGGTCATCCCCCTGCTCCTCGGACAGAAAACCGACATCGTTGCCCTCGCGCAGACCGGAACAGGCAAAACCGCTGCCTATGGCCTCCCGCTGATCCAGCAAACCGACACGGACAACCACCTCCCGCAGGCGCTGATCCTTTGTCCCACCAGGGAATTGTGCGTTCAGATAGCAGGCGACCTGAATGATTTCGCTAAATATGTGGATAACCTGAAAGTCCTGCCGGTATATGGCGGCAGCAGCATGGAGGTGCAGATTAAATCGCTGAAAAAGGGTGTACAGATCGTAGTGGCAACTCCCGGGCGCCTGCTCGACCTGATGCGCCGCAGGGCGATCAAGCTGGGCAGCGTTCACACTGTTGTCCTCGATGAGGCCGATGAAATGCTCAACATGGGCTTTCTCGACAGCATCAACGACATTCTCGCCGAAGTTCCCGAAGACCGGAGCACCCTGCTTTTCTCGGCCACGATGCCCAACGAAGTGGCCGTGATTGCCAAAAAATACATGAAAAAACCCATCGAGATCACCATCGGGAACAAGAACTCGGGGGCTGAGAACATCAAGCACCTTTATTACACGGTACATGCCAAGGATAAATACACCGCGCTGAAGCGCATTGTCGATTTTTATCCCTCCATTTACGGGATCGTCTTCTGCCGCACCCGCATCGATACCCAGGAGATCGCCGACAAACTGATCGCCGATGGTTACAACGCCGAGGCATTGCATGGCGATCTTTCACAATCACAGCGCGACAGTGTCATGCAGAAATTCAGGATCCGTCACGTGCAACTGCTGGTGGCCACCGATGTCGCCGCACGCGGCCTTGATGTGAACGACCTCACCCATATCATCAACTACGCCCTGCCCGACGACATATCTGCTTACACCCACCGCAGCGGCAGGACGGGCCGTGCCGGGAAGACAGGGACCTCCATCGCCATCATCAACCTGAAGGAAAAACACCTGATCAGGCAGATCGAAAAGCTCATCAACAAACCCTTTATAGCCGCAAAAGTTCCCGGAGGCCGTGAAATCTGCGAAAAGCAGCTTTTCAACCTGATCAACAAAATGGAAAACGTGGAGATTGAACATTCCGAGATCGACCCCTTCCTCCCCTCCATTTATCGCAAACTGGAATGGCTGGAGAAGGAAGATGTCATCAAACGGTTCGTGGCCCTCGAATTCAACCGGTTCCTCGAGTATTACCGGAATGCCAAGGATATCAACGTTCACGAGGAAAAAGGTCATGAATCGCGCGAAAAAAGCGGTCGTGATTCGTTCCGTGATAAAGGCGGACGGGGCGATGCACGGAAAGAGGTGACGGGCTTTACCCGTCTGTCAATCAATGCAGGCAAGGCCGACGGACTTTATCCCAACACCCTCATCGAACTGATCAATGCCAGCAGCCCGGGAAAACGCATCCGTATAGGCGATATTACCCTGAGCAAACATGATGGATTTTTCGAAGTGGATAATGAATATGCCAAGTTTCTTTCCGAAGCGCTCAACGACGCGGAATTCAGGGGTTCGAACCTGGCCGTGGAATTAGCCGCAGGCCAGGCACCGGCCAGCTTCAATGAGCGCCGTTCTTTCAAGGACAAGGGAAAACCGGGTGGTGACCGTGATTTCAGGAAAGGAAGTGACTATAAAGGCAAAAAATCACCGGGCGACGACCAGGGATTTGCAGGCCGGGCCGACCGGTTCAACCCGAAAAAGAAGAAAAAAAAGTAAGGTTTTAGACATGAATTGGTGAATTTCCTAAGTTTGCAACTCAAAAAACTACCCATGCTCAAACAATTCATCGCCCGGCAAATGGTTCGCCGCACCAAGGCCAGGCAATTCCCCGTGGAATACCTTGAACAGAAACATGTTGATCTCAGACAACCCTACCCAAACGACAGTTCCTATTTTTACGGTGGCGACAAACTGGGAAATGCATTTATCACGCGGATGGCCTTCCGCGGACCTGACCGCCTGCACGAATACTGGTTCGATTTTTTCCTGGCAGGCGAGGGATATTTCGGACTGACCAGCGATCCGGGACCGGAAGGGACAGGATTCCAGCAGGGAAAGCTCAAATGGGAACCCATCGAAATCGGAAAGGTCTGGAGGGTGACCTATTCCGGAACGGTTCACGACCGGGACGGAAAGCCGCATGCCTGCGTCACCAACATGGTTTTTACAGGCGATCACCCGGTGTATGATTTTGCAAAAAGTTCCGATCACAATGCGATCGCAAAGGCCATTGCATCCGAAAAATGGACCAGGGAATTCTTTTTCCGGATGAAGGATACCCACCAGGTTCATTATGAACAGACCGGAAACTTTAAAGGGACCATCATCCTTGACAATAAAACTTTCAACCTTAATATGATGGGTTCGCGCGACCACTCCTTCGGTTCGCGGAACTGGCTCACCTGGGACCGGCACTACTGGATTACCGGCGTTTCGGATGAAGGATTGCACTGGACCGTCACCACGATCAAATGGCAGTTCCTGGGCCGGCTTACGGCAGGTTTTATCACCGCAGCCGATGGCACCACCGATGCCATTGTTGAATGCACCGACCTTGAAACCATCTCGAGGGAGAAACTGCTGCCCGATCACGGTATTGTTGAGATCAGGACACGCAGCGGCAAAGTTCACACCATGGAATTCTGGCGTCATGGCGAATTTCCATACCTCCATGACGGCAAATACATGATGCGCGAAGGGATCGGCACCTACAAGTTTGACGGGTCCGACGGTGTTGGCATGGTGGAGTTCGGATTCCATGCCGACAAATACACCGTTTAACTCTTCCAGGGTTAAATCATGATAAGATCCCTCAGCGAATTAAACAGCAAATCGGCCGGAGGCAAGGCACTTGGGCTTCAAACCCTCCGGAACCTTGGTCTGCGTGTACCCGATGCTTTTGTCCTGGTCCACCCTGATCCCCGTAAAATTGATGATGACCTGCTCAGGTCGCACCTTTCGATGCTTGGAGAGGGACCGAAAGCTGTACGTTCCTCGGCCGGCAGTGAAGACGGGCAATTTGCCTCTTTTGCAGGCCAGTTTGAAACCTACCTCGATCTGCACTCCTTCGAAGAGATCAGGGATGCGATTGAAAAATGTATCACCGCTGCGAATGCCGACCGCGTAAAAAGCTATTCAGGGAAATTATTGTCCGAAGCTGACCTCCGTATCTCCGTCATCCTCCAGAATATGGTCGATGCGAAAGTTGCCGGTGTCGTATTTTCGGCAAACCCGGTTAACAACCGGCGCGACAAGGTCGTGGTCAATGCGGTCGCAGGAAACGGTGAAAGCCTCGTCAGCGGCATGAAGGATGGACACCATTATGAAATTTTCAGGAGTGGCTCCAACATCCCCGCTGAACTTGAGGGCGGCCACCTGCTCAGCGAAGCACTGCTGAAGGAAATCGTTGATGGTGCGCTGAAAGCAGAACGCTATATGAACAAACCCGTTGACCTTGAATGGGCCGTCGACGGACTTGGCATCCTGCACTGGCTGCAGGTGAGACCGGTGACCACGCTCAGCCCGGTTCATTACAATGAACTTGATACCGTTAAAGGAACAAGTACCGACACCTGGACATTGGGTAACATCGGCGAGATGATGCCGGGTGTTGCCACGCCCCTCACCTACTCCGTAACTGCCGAGGCCATTGACTATGGGATGACCCTGCTGGCTGAGCGTGCAGGTGCATACCGGCTGAAGGACCGCACCTCCCCGCGCTATATCCAGATGTTTTACAACCGGTTGTTCATCAACATGACCAACATGATGGACTATCCCAAACATGTCTGGCTCAACAAGGCCGAGGATGTACAGTTTGCTTTGAGCGGAAAGGTTTTTCCCGGGATCGGCGCGGTACCCGAAGGGACGATCTTCAGGCGGGTGTTCAATTTCAGCCGGCAGGTGATCAACACCGCCAGGGCCGGAAAACACCTGAAAGCCCTCAGGGAGCTGGCAACAGGATTTCACATTGAACCGGGAGGGTCAATGCAGGAATTCCACACAAACCTTGGGGGTGCCAGGCTGACGCTTGGAACCGGGTTCGGACATCATCTCAGCGCTTCCGCCCAGTCGGGAACACTTTATTCGGCAGTGATACGTTTCATGACCGGCGAAAACCGCTGGCCTGTTGCCGCCGATCATCACATCGCCACGATGCTCCTGCTTGACATCCCTGAAATTGAAAGTGCCGATGCCGTAAAATCACTCGAAAACTTTGCCTCTCTGGTCAGAAGCGATCAGCAGTTCGCCGGCAGGTTCACTGGCGCAACCCCTGCCGAAGCGCTCCGGGTGCTCCGTGAAGATGCCCCTCCTGACATTTCGGAACAATTTGTTGCATTCATCAACCGTCACGGGCACCGATGCGTCCGTGAATCGGAACTCCGGGAAAAAACATGGGAAGAAAACCCGCAGCTTCTGATCCAGACGATACAGACGCGCGTGAAGCTGGGAGAGATCAGGCATCCTGTGCATGAAACGTCGAAAGCAGGCTTTGACGCACTGAAACAGCTGCCGCTTGTCAAACGCAGCATCATCCGAAGCCTGATCCCCACGGCGCGGAAAGCGGTTTCAAACCGCGAGATCACCAAGGCCCTCTCCATCAGGATGGTCAATACCGTGAGAAAAGGCTACCGCTTGCTCGCAAAACAGATGACCGAAGCAGGACTGCTGAATGATTCCGACCTGATCTACTTTCTCACGCACGACGAGATCGGCCGGCTGCTTACCGACCAGGACCCTGGTTGGATTGCGATTGCTGAAAAACGAAGGAACTTATTGCCCGAGCTTGACAAGCTGATCTTTAACGAAGTGTGTTTCGGCATCCCCGAGCCTTTGGTGCAGGAGATTGATACCGAAATCAAAGACGGGCAGCTGAAGGGCACGCCGGTAAGCAGCGGGTTAATTACGGGGCGCGCCCGCATCATTCACACACTCGACGATGCGGAACTATTGCAGGACGGTGAAATCATGGTCGCCTCCTTTACCGACATCGGGTGGACTCCCTATTTCAGCATCATTGCAGGACTCATCACCGAAATCGGCAGTCCCCTTTCCCACGGAGCCGTTGTGGCCCGCGAATACGGAATCCCGGCAGTTGTCGGCGCGAAGGGAGCGAAAAAGTTCATCCTGAACGGCGATATGATCCTGCTCGACGGAAACCGCGGAATCATAGAAAAAATTTAATCCCACTGTTACCCCGGTTCACCTTCAAGGTATTTTTCACGAAGTTTGCGGGTATCGGCCTTCAGCACCTCCGTGACAAATTTTTCAAGGCTCCCCGAAATTTCTAAAATCTCATCCAGGGCCGCCTCCAGGTATTCCCTGCGTACCTCCATCATCGGGCGCAGGATCTCCCCGTTTAAGCCCGATTCACTGATCTTGCTGATAAATTTTTCGATGGCGGCGCGCATGCAAAGGTTCGTCACCAGGTAATCTTCCCAGATGACCGGCATGGCTACCCCAAGAGCAGTGAGCAGGAAAACTGTTGCCAGCCCGGTACGGTCCTTCCCTGCTGCACAATGATAGACGAGGGGCAGATTGTCCGTTTTTTCAAGGATATGCAGAAAATCCCTGAATTCAGCCGCGTGCGTCCTGACCATTCGCCGGTAATCGCCCACCAGTACTGTTTCAAGCCCTGCAGCGTCATTCTCTTCAAGGAACTTCTCAGCCTGTTCGCGTGCCCTGTCATGTATCCTGAGATGAATAATCTCCTTCACCGTGGAGATTGTTTTATTAGGTCTTCTGTCGCTTTCGCGCTGTGCACGGAAATCGATGACCAGCAAAAGCTTCATATCTTCAAGAATGCTGATGTCATCGGCCGAAATGCTGAAAAGGTCACCGCTTCTGAAAAGCAGTCCGTGTTTGACGTGCCGGCCGTCAATCGCAACGATGCCGCCCAGGTCGCGGAAGTTATGCTGGGTTGAAAGAATGGGATGCAAGGGACTCATTTTAATTGAGGTGTAAAAATACCTCTTTTATTGCTTAAGTTTGTAAACGAATTATCAACCACGCAAAATAATGAAAAAATACTGCATTTGCCTGGCTCTCCTCTTGCTGTTCACCGGCTTGAAACCCGATGGAAAGGTGCGGAAGCCGGTCGATCCGGTTGGTTTTGCAACCCGGGCATGGCAGATGGATTCGGTGATGAACCGCATTGAACGGTTGCAGGGCCGTAGAATCGCCGATTCGCGGAGGCGCACCGGGGTTGGGAAAACCACGGCATGGAAGGTGGCCATCTGTCCGCATGATGATTATACCTACGCTGGTTGGCTTTACCCTGTTGTTCTGCAGAATGTCAAAGCAACAACGGTCATCCTGGTCGGGGTGGCCCATAAGGCGAAAAAATTCGGGCTGGAGGATAAAATGGTATTCGAAAGCTACGATCACTGGCAGGAGCCTTATGGCCCGGTGAAGGTCTCCATCCTTCGTGAAAAGATATTGAACCAGTTACCAAGGTCGGCTTATGTCGTTCATGATTCCATGCAACAGGCCGAACATTCGGTTGAAGCGCTCATTCCATTCCTGCAGTATTACAACCGCAACGTTGAAATCGTCCCGGTGCTGATCCCATACATGTCCTTCGACAGGATGAATGCTCTGGCGGGAACCCTGTCGCTGGCCCTGATGCAGGTGATGAAAGATCTCGATCTGACCTGGGGAAGGGATGTGGCCATCGTGATATCGACCGATGCCGTTCATTACGGCGATGAGGAATGGGGCGGACAGAACTATGCGCCCTACGGGTGCGACAGCGCGGGATACAAGTCCGCACTGGCCCATGAATATGAAATTATCTCAGGCTGCCTCCTGGGAGGGCCAACGGTGAACAAAATGAGGCAATTCACCGTATATACCTTACAGGACACCAATTTCAGAACCTATAAATGGACCTGGTGCGGACGGTATTCCGTTCCTTTTGGTCTGCTGACCGCCTGCAAACTTGAACAATACCTGCGTTCGAACCCGCTGAAGGGCGAATTGCTTGGTTACGGCACCTCCATCATGGACGCTTCCCTCCCTGTGGATGACCTGAAAATGGGAAGAACTGCCCCGGCCAGCCTTCATCACTGGGTCGGGTATCCATCTATCGGTTATAAATAATTCTATCCATGGCAACCACAGAAACAATTTATATCGGGTCGCTTCGCACCGAAGCAACTCACCTAATTTCAGGAAATAAACTGATCACCGACGCACCTCCCGACAACCAGGGTAAAGGAGAGTATTTCTCCCCTACCGACCTTGTAGCCACCGCGCTGGGAAGCTGCATCGTAACCATCATGGGGATCGCAGCAAGAACGCATGGATTTTCCATTGACGGCACAAAACTGGTCATCACAAAGATCATGACCCGTGAAGCACCGCGCAGGATCGCCGAGATCATCGTTGACATCACTTTTCCTGAAATGCAATACACTGATCAGCAAAAAAAGATTCTCGAGCTTTGCGTGAAAACATGTCCCGTAGCGCTGAGCCTGCATCCCGACATCATTCAGAATGTCACACTGTTTTTCACAGAGGGATAACCGGGAATTGTCAGTTGCAATATACTAAGCCGCAATTTATTCCGTTTTGTAGAAAACACGGCGGGAATGATAATGCGTGCGTGTTAATATGATCTTTAAATCGGTTATATGGCGTGAGCGTTTACTCCTAAGCACATTTCTAACTTAATTCAAACGCCATGAAAACACCAAAAATCATCATCACCCTCGCCCTTCTGGCGGGTTTCATCTTCCTCTACACAGGTTGCAAGAAAACATCCACCACCACTCCCCCCTCGGGAACCTCGGTGACTACCGACAATGCCAGCGCTGAATCAGCTTTTGACAATGCAAAACAGTGGGCCGACCAGGCCATGGCCAATGCCGGTAAAAAATCAACGATGAACGACACGGTATACATGGGCACCTGTGTTTTGGCAACCCTCGACATCAGCACCATTCCCTATAAACTTACCATTAATTTCGGCCCAACGAACTGCAAATGCGACGACGGGAAATATCGCCGGGGCAAGATTATCGTACAGTTCAACGGCAGTTACTGGGCCACGGGTACCGTTATCACCTATTCATTCAGTGATTATTTCATCAACGATAACCAACTGACCGGTACCAAAACCATCACAAATAAAGGGCGCAATGCCGCCAACCACCTCTGGTGGGAGGTCAGCGTGAACGGATCCCTTATCAAGGCGAATAACGGCGGGACCATCACCCTGCACTCGGTCAGGCAGCTCGAATGGTCCGAAGGAGAATCCACTCCGTTTGTATGGTGGGACGATGTGTACCTGATCACCGGTTCGGCAAGCGGTGTAAGTGCCAATTCAAAAACATATAACGACACCATTACCAAAGCCATCAGGAAAAAGCTGAACTGCGAATGGTTTGAAAGCGGGACCATCAATTACAACATCCAGGATCTTCCGCAGATCGTAGTCGATTATGGCGACGGAACCTGCGACAACATAGCCACTGCCACCATCAACGGGGTAACCTACACCATTCACCTGGACTGATCATTGTTAAAAAAAATCCCGCACCTGGATTCAACCCGGTGCGGGATTTTTATTTTCCATTGAGATGAATTAGCCGGGCCGCTGATCAGCCCCACTTCTGCACGGCGGCACCAATTCCCGGTCCTGCCTTTGCAAGGTCTTCAGGCTTCATGAGAGGATTCAATTCAACATCGGCATTCAGCCACAGGAACAAAGGTTCGCAGAGAAGAGGAATCTCCGACGGGTCGTTGATATCCAGGATTGCAAAGAAGCCCCGCTGGCCCCTGATTGTTGAAAAATACACTGCATCAGCCTTGAGCCCTGTGATGATCTCATTGATCTTATGCCCAAACTGTGGATCTTTGATTGCTGCGTTGCCCTTTTCAACGGACATACGCACGGAAAGGAGATATTTCATGATATTTCGTTTTTTTATGTCGTGTATAAATGTGATTAAAGAATCAATCCGCAAATATAATCAGTAATTGGTCTAAATTAATATTATTCAATGATATTTTTATTTACAGGGATTTTTCGTCATAATCCAGCAAGGTTTGTCAAGTCCAATGACTGGTATTAAAATTTATTAAAAGAATCATTCTAAATAATTACCTTTGCACCCATTAGAAGATGCGAAAAATTTCATCCCATATCTCCTTGCTGCTCCTGGTCGTTTTCGGGTTCATCATTACTCCGAAGGAAATGATCCATGAATGTTATGGCCATGATGACACGCATTGCAGCCCCGGCCGGGCAATGACCCTGGAGGTTCACCATCACCATTGCGATATCCTGCAGATTGCATCGCTCGTTTATACCTCCCCGTTTAAAATTGCGCTGCATGCAATAAGGTTTGCCAAGACCCCGGTTTTTTCCGTAGCTTTTTTAATAACCCCGGTTCCATTCCTTCTCTTTTTCAACCTGAGGGCACCACCCCTTTCATTTTTTCATTGACATTTACTATGCCGGTCGCGGGGTGACCACTTTTGTCCTTCGTATTCCATCCTTCCGAGTGCATGCAACCTAAAGAATCCCGGCAAAACAAGTGGTTCGCCGACCCGTAACGGAAACATCGTTTGCTGCCATTTTATCAAGTCACATCATTTGTCATTTTTTATCCCAACCAAGGAGCCGTTTATGCCACGTATATCATTGTACACCCTGCTATTCCTTTTCCTTGCGCCTGCCATGACGTACGCACAGGCCACCCTGAGCGGAAAAGTCATTGAAAAATCAACCGGTGAAACGCTTGCGGGTGCCACCATATTCATTCCCGACCTTAAGACCGGAGCCGCCACTAACAAGGATGGAGTCTATACCATCACCAACCTTCCTAAAAGCACCTTTGTGATCCAGATAAGCTACGTCGGGTACCAGGCCATCACGCGCACCATTGATCTGAGGAAGACGACAAAATGTGATTTTGAAATGAGTGAATCGGCGATCGAGGCGCAGGAAGTTGTGGTTACCGGCAATGCATTATCGAGCGACAACAGCCAGAGCAGCATTTCCATTACCCCGATCGGCAAGAACCAGTTGCTTACCATCCCCTCCACCAACCTGATCAATTCAATCGCTACCGTGCCGGGGTTGTCTGAAATCACCACCGGGGGCGCCGTTTCCAAACCCGTAATCAGGGGTCTGAGTTATAACCATGTGATCACCCTGAATGAAGGGGTAAGGCAGGAAGGCAGCCAGTGGGGCGATGAACACGGCATTGAGATCGACCAGTTTTCAGCCGATCGCATCGAAGTGCTGAAAGGACCTGCCAGCCTGTTTTATGGCTCCGACGCCATGGGCGGCGTAATCAACATACTGGAACCCATCCCGGCACCGCTGAATACCGTCAAAGGGGAGTTTGTATCGCAGTTTTCAACCGGGAACAAGCTTTTCGGGAATTCGCTGATGGCCGAAGGCAACCAGAACGGGCTTATCTGGCGCGTCAGGGGAACATGGAAAACAGCAGCGTCCTATCAAACGCCCCCGGAATATGTTTACAACAGCGGTTACTGGGAGCGCGATATCAACGCAATGGCGGGGCTGAACAAGCGTTGGGGTTACAGCCATATTCATTTCAGCCTTTTCGACACCAAAATCGGGATGATCGAAGGACTGCGCGACTCGCTCACCCACCGCTTCATCAACCACCAGGGCGCCATGGTCACCCCCGATGAAGCAAGAAGCCGCGATATTGCCGTTCCCTTCCAACTCGTTTCACACCAAAAAGTATCGTCGGTCTCCAATTTCGTGACCGGAAAAAGCCAGGTAAGGATCAACCTTGGATACCAGGTCAACGACCGGCGCGAATTTTCGGAAACCCCCGCTGAGCCCGGGCTCTATTTCCATCTCGACACCTGGACAGGCGACGTGAAATACACCCTCAGCATGGAAAAATCCCTGGAGTTGGTAGCTGGAATCAGCGGAATGACCCAGACCAACCGGAACCGGGGCATCGAGTACCTGGTTCCCGACTACAACCTTGATGACATTGGAGGATTCGTTTATGCAAAAAAAAGCTGGGATCGGGTGACCCTGAACGCCGGCGCACGCTTCGATGTGAGGCAGGTAACTGGCAAGGCGTTGTACCTCGATTCGGCAGGACACAAATCAACCTCTGGCGACACGCTGTTCCCCGGTTTCAGCAGCACCTTCTCCGCAGTCACCGGTTCCGCGGGGATCACCTTCAAACTGAATAAAACCTTTAATCTGAAATTCAATGTCGGCAGGGGATTCCGCGCACCAAACATCGCCGAACTCGGTTCAAACGGCGTGCATGAGGGAACCTTCAGGTACGAGATCGGGAACCCGTTGCTGAAACCCGAAGTCAGTCTCCAGGCCGACGGGGAAATCTCCGCCAATACAAAATACCTGAATGCCGTATTCAACGGTTTTTACAACACCATCGACAATTTCATCTATTACAGGAACACCGGCAACGAAAAAAAGATTTACAACGGAATCTCCTACCCGGTTTACCGATACATCCAGGGGAATTCGGTTTTGAAAGGGTTTGAACTGGAACTTGACATCCACCCGGTGGATCCGCTTCATCTCGACAACAACATCGATTATGTGATGGGGACCAACATATCGACAGGAACGCCGCTGCCTTTTATCCCGGCCCTTCATTCTCAACATGATCTGAAATGGGTCATGAAGACCGGGAAGCACAGCGTCATTGAAAATCCATGGCTGGAAGCCGGGGTTGAAATTCATTATGCCCAGAAGCGCGTCGACATTTTCGAGACTGAAACACCCGGTTATGTATTGCTGAATGCCTCCGTCGGAACCATGCTAAAGGTACAACATCAGAACTGGACCCTGTTCATCAGCGGAAAAAATCTCACCAATGCAAAATACTTCGACCACCTGAGCCGGCTGAAGGAGGTTGGTATCTACAACATGGGGCGGAATATCACCGTTGGGGTGATGATACCGATCGGGGTGTATGAAAAGAGGTAGCGAGGTAGCGAGGTAGCGAAATAGCGAAATAGCGAAAATAGAGAAAGTGACAGCGTCGGGGGAGTGCGGTTACAGTTGCTGGTATTCGATCACGGGGTAGCCTTTCTGGCCCTTAAGATTGTAAAAACCGATAAACCTCAGTTTATAATACTTTCCGGTGATACCCTGAACGAGATAATTCCGGTTTTTCCGGATGGTGTAAGAACCGGTTGAGAAACTATAAAATTTCCAGTTATACCCGATCGCATCCAGCGCCCCTGAAAAATTTTGTGCCAGGGCAATCTCCTTGGTAATGCTGATAAAATCGTGGACCGAATCAAGGGCCACCTTCACATTCTGCCTGTTGGATAACACCCCGGTGACCAGGTATGGATAGGGAATTCCCTGGTCGGTGAACAACAGGGTCGTGTATTGCGTAAACAAAAGGTCAAAGGTATTCCGGGGCGGTTCAAGTTGCTTTACTGTACCGGTCTTCAGGCTGAAATAATTGCAGCTTACCAGCGGAACTTTGTTTACGCTGGCTGACACAATCGCCCCTCCCTTCAAAGGGGCATACCTGAAATAAAAGGTGTTGTTTTTAAGGCTGTCGAACTGCACCTGGTAAATGCCCAGGTTATTTCCAAGTTCATCCATTCCGCGGTTGATGGCATAGAGATGTTTGTTTGAAACGGTGTCATTGCCCTTTACCGAGAACCATTGCCCGATGGCGGTCGAATCGGGATCACCGTCCGATTTATCAAAGAGCCATTTCAGCCCGGTGGTATCATGCGCCTCGCCCAGCGTCAGGGTCCCCATATCACCAGCCTTCATGAAATCACTTGAATTCAGCAGGATGTGCCATCCCGCCTGGCTGCATTCAAACCCGAGGTCGAAGGATGTTTTCGTGTCGGTGGCGACCGACCGGGCTGAATCAAGACTGAAGTAAACCTGGTACAGGTAGGTCTGGGTCAAAGGGATGGTGTCGGTGGTCGCGTCGCTTTTCGGGTGGGGGGCGATCATCTTATCTTTTTTGAAACAGGAATGCAGGGCCAGGGCGACCAACAGCAACACCAGGAGTTTACCGGTCCTCATCATTTATATTTGTTGAATTGAAAAGATAATTTTGCGAAAACCGTACGCCCGAAGCCGATGCTCATGTTGCCGTCGCCGCTGCTGTGCGCGCCTCCCCCGCCCCCCGTGGCCGGAACGGAGGTAACATTGAACATGTTCTTGATACCGGCCGACAACCTGATCCGGCCGTCCCAGAAACCTTTGCTCGCGGTAAAATCCATCATGTTGTAGGGTTTGATCCAGCCCCAGGCGAGTGTTTTGGCATCAAGCGTCAGTTGCGGCGTGGCTCCTGTGTATTTGTAGTACAATGACAGGGTTACATCAGGTTTGATGAACCGGTAAGAGGTATTCATGGTCACTTCGGAGGCCCATTTAAACGTGTTGTAGGGTGTTGCGGCATCAGGACTGCCGGTGATTCCCGTTTCCCCCACTCCGAACTGAAGCTTAAAGGCCGGGTAAAGCTGGTAGGCACAGCCCAGCTGAACGCCGGTGCTCTTGTACCTGCTCACATTCTCGTAACTGTATTGCAGGTTGTTGCCCGTTTGTGCCAGAAGGATCACATTGTCGACAAGGTTGTAGAAAGCATCAAAATCAAAGGACCACGCCACCTTTTTCTGCTCTTCTGCATAATTGAGGTTGATGCTGAAATTGTTGGAGCTCTCCGCCTTCAGGTCGGGATTGCCGTAAATGTTGTGGTTCACATCCACGAAAAGCATGTAAAGTTCCTTGATGGCAGGTGCCCTGAAACCACGCGCATATGAAAACCGGAGGCTCAACGGGTCGAGGATGGACCATTTGGCACTCAACGCATAAATGAGTGGTGCCGTGTATTTCGTATTTTTTATGTATCGCAGGCCAGGCTGGATGGAGAGTACTTTCACCGGGTCGTACTGCATGCTGAGGAAAGCGGCATAATCGCCGATCTCCTGCCTGTTGCCGGCGATCTTGCGGCCGGTCCCGATCTCGTCATTGACATCAAAACCAAGCTGGTAATGCAGTTTGTAGCCCGGGTTGCTCTGTGCATAGGTTGCGCGCGCCACGTAATTGTAAACTTTTTCCGTATCGCTTGCCTCGGGGATCACCGTTTTTGCAAGGGTGGTATAATCGATGAAGATCGCTTCGCTGATCCGCTCATAATAGGAATAGGAGGCCAGGGCGTCGATCACATGAAATTTCGGCAGCTTGATAACAGCGTCAAACCTGCTGGTATACCGGTTGGTAATGTAATGATAGTCGGTTGCAGTTTCATAATAGGGATAGATGAGCTGGCCCTTGTCAAGCAGCATCTCGTTGAAATAATCACCGGCGACTTTTAATTTAATCTTATCAGTGTTAAACGAGTAATAACCGTCGGCAAAATACTGCCGGCGCGGTTTGTAACGGTTGTCGAGCACATCCGTTGAAAAAATATCGGTGTTCCCTGCGGTGAAATTTCTCCCGCCGTCGATCGAAAAGCCGTGTTTTTTATAGTTGGAAGACAGGCTGCCGTCGAAATTGTAAACGCCCGATGATTCAACATAGGCATTCGCGGTGGCATTGAAAAGAGAGGTTTTATTTTCCTTTGTGATGATGTTTACCACCCCGGCCAGGGCGTTGCTGCCATATATCACCGACATGGGCCCCTGGATAATCTCCACATGGTCGGTGTTGAAAAGATTGATCTGGTTCAGGTCGAAATTGCCGTTCATTCTCCCGATCAGCGGCACGCCGTCCATAAGGAATTTGACATTTTCGCCCGACATTCCCTGGATCCGCAGGGTCGTTCCCAGCACGCCGTCCTGGGTCACCCGCATCGTGAGCTGGTCTTTCAGCAGGTCGGCCATGTTGGTGGCGGCCTTCAGGTCGATCTGGCGCGCGTTGATCACGTTCACCTTGTAAATCGACTTGTCGGCCCGCTCGGGGGTATACTGTCCAGTCACCACCACCTCATCCATGTTCAGCACCTTCGGGCGAAGCTGGATGTTGAGTGACTGGCCGGGTTTTATGGTATCGTTGTAGGTGGTATAGCCCATGTAACTCACGGCTATCCTTGAAGTTTCCTTTATTTCATTCGGTACGGTGCCCTCCATCGAGGTAAGGCTGTACCTGGGCGAACCTGATTTAAGACCTTCAAAGCAGACATGTGCGAAGGCTACCGGTTCATGACTTTTCTGGTCGATGACTTTGATAAAAGCCTTCTGGCCGTAACCAAAGGTTACAGCCAGAAGACTGAAAAGTCCGAAAAAAAGAGAGAACAGACGCGTCATCATGCTTAAGCGGTGGCAATTATCCCCGAACATGTTTCCTTTGCTGCGTTGGAAACATTCTTGAAATAATCACCGGGTTGCACCCCGGTTCCACCTGCTGAAAAAGCACAGCGTCCCTCTTTCCGCATTCCCGGACGATCTGCACGGAGTTGTCGGCCTGTCAGATCTGTAAGAAAAAAAGAAAGTCCGTTACCGGTCATCCCGGTTGAATTTAATGAAGACGGCAATTGCAAATCCTGCTCTGTTTTGCAGGAGAGAGCCGTTCCGGCAACCTTCTGCAGTTTGAATTTAACCACCCCCGTCGTGCTGCCGCCAAACGCGGTGAAATAGAATTTATAGGTATCGCCGTTGAGTGCCTTGATGAAGTACACCGTGGAATCAACCACTTTATAAACGAAGTTTGTCATGTCGAAACTCTTCCAGTTCCAGCCGATCGATGAACGGGTAGAATCCCATGCACCCGGTGTGTAATCGCTGTAAGTGAGGGCAACCGGGTGAAATTTCTTTGTTTTCGCGCTGCTGTTTACCAGCACGCCGGTAACGAGGTATGGCGTGCCGTCGGGTTGTACGGACATGTACCTTGTAAAGAGGATATCCCAGCTGGCCTTGACCGGCTGCATTACAACCGGGGCATTTGTTTCAAGTGAATATCCCGAAAAATCGATATCGGTCAGGGTGCTGATATCCCGTGTAACAATCTGCTCGTTGGATCCATTGATGTTGGCATACCGGAAGACATAGATATCGAGCGAGGAGAGCTTTTTCACCATCCAGAGTTTTTTGAAACTGCCATCCCTTAATTTGATAACGAACAGCGAATCGCCGTTCAGGTCGTGCGTCACACTGTTATAAATGGCCCAGCCATAATCGGGGTGCCCGATCGCATAACGTGAAAAGGCACCATTTTCCCAGTCATTCGGATCGTTGTACATTGGTTTCCAGGCATGGAGCCCGAGGGTATCCAGCGTAGCCCAGCCGCTCGTATCCGCTTTCGGGTAGGTATACAGCACGACCCCTGCCCCATCGTTGATCAGGATTGATGAACTTCTTTTAGCAGTGCGGAAGGCAATGTCCCAGGTGAAATGCGAAGAGGTCTGCACGATGCCATTGGGCATGCTGTAATAGACTTCATTGGCATATCCGGCCGACATGACAATCGAGTCGGTCTTTACCGTTGCGGGCGGAATGACAGGTGTTGCACTATTTTTCTTGCATGAGGAAACTCCAAATAAAAGGGAACAAAAAATCATGAGGAACAACAGGTTTTTCATGGCAGACAGTTTATGGCTTAAAATTGAAAGAAAAATCGGAATATTTGCCGGATATGAGCAGGTTGGGGAAAATCAGCCGGTGGCTGACCTGAGTGATATGCATCGGTTGCCTGTGTGATACAGTGACAACCAAACGCGGGTATCGCGCGTGTCACAGACACGGCGGACCATTCCTGGCTCAACAGAATTTATTAAACGGCAGGGGGAGCCCGGGGGCCACAGGAACATTTCCAAGCGGCAACGGGTAAATCTTGAGGAAATGAGAAAACAAGGAGGGTGCAGGTTTCAAACCCTGGCTGAAAAGCGCCGGACGGAAGGAAACCATCGTTCCCTGCAAAATGGTGCTGGGTAAACTGGTTGCTGCGTGAAAATTTCGAAAAGGTGAGAGCCTTCGAATATTTTTCAACATCACGCTTGTAACCGATGAAAGTCGGGATGAGCGGTTTTCCCCATATCTTGTACTGGTGAAAATTGATCAGTGATCCTAAACAGATGATAGCCACGGCAATGGCCTGGAAGAGGATGAAAAATATTTTCGTGTTATGGCGCCGCCTTATCATCGGTTGATAAACTTTTAACAATTGGCAAAATTACAAAAAATTTCAATCCGTCACCATGGGACGATAAAAAAATTCATCCGGTTATTAACCAATTGTTGATAACCCATGCCATACTGCACGAAAAGCACATTCAATGAGACTGTTGCAAAACAGTCCCGCTCAACCCAGGTACGATTTCAGCAATTTGCTTCGTGTGCCATGTTTCAGCCGCCTGATGGCCTTTTCCTTGATCTGCCTGACCCTTTCACGGGTGAGTCCGAACATGGAACCGATCTCATCCAGGGTATAGCTGTGGGCCACCCCGATCCCGTAAAAGAGGTTGATGATCTCCCGTTCCTTGTCGGCCAGCGACGAAAGCGACCGCTGCACCTCCTTTGCAAGTGATTCCCTGATCAGGTTTTCATCCGTGCCGGGGGTATCTTCATTGACGAAGATGTCCACCAGCTTGACCTCCTCGTCCTGGTCGATAGGTGCATCCATCGAAACGATGCGGGTTGCCATGCGCATGGTTTCGGCGACTTTCTGTTCAGGGATCTCAAGTTCCAGTGCCAGTTCGTTTACCGATGGCGGCCGTTCGAACTGCTGTTCCAGTTTAATGGTAGCTTTCGACATTTTGCTCATCGAACCTACCTGGTTCAGCGGGAGCCTGACAATACGCGACTGTTCGGCCAGCGCCTGGAGGATCGCCTGACGTATCCACCACACGGCATAGGAGATGAACTTAAAGCCCCTGGTTTCGTCAAACCGGCGCGCCGCCTTGATCAGCCCCACATTTCCCTCGTTGATGAGGTCAGGGAGGGTCAGCCCCTGGTTCTGGTATTGTTTCGCAACTGAAACCACGAAGCGGAGATTCGCCTTGCAGAGCTTTTCGAGGGCTGCCTGGTCGCCGGTCTTTATGCGCTGGGCAAGCTGTACCTCTTCATCTGCCGATATCAGCTCCTCCTTTGCAATGTCGGAGAGATAGCGGTCGAGCGAAGCCGTTTCACGGTTTGTAATTGATTTCGATATTTTTAGTTGTCTCATAGTCCGATTCCATAATAAGCCCTCAGGCCATTCGGGTAGATCCCTTCGATCAGGATCCCTCCCTGGTGGTTCAGGAGTGCCTCTTTTAAGTCTGTGGTCGTGCGCATGGGTTTGCGGTCAACCGATAACACAATAAACCCCTCACCGATCCCCGCACTTTTCAGTTTCCCGTTTTGAAGGGTTGTAATTTTAAAGCCGTAATCAATCTGAAATTTTCTTTTTTCATTCACAGTCAACGGCGTGAATGCTGCCCCGTGGATGAGGAGTTTATTCTCCTTCACCCCGGCCGCCTGCGATTCCTCGCTCTGCATGGTCAGCGCGAGGTCGTATTCCTTTCCTTCGCGCATCACCGCGATCGATATCTTGTCGCCCGGGCTTTTCTGTGCAATGGCCTCCATCAGTTCGGCCTTGCCGTTCACCGGGTTGTTTTCGATCCTGATGATCACATCCCCTTTCTGAATTCCTGCCGCCGCCGCCGGTCCGTTTTCAACCACATCCTCAACGTACACGCCGCGGAGATCGGTGAAACCCTTCTCCTTGGCAAACTGGTCGTTGATTTCGCTATAGTAAACGCCCAGGTAGGCGCGCTGGATCTTGCCGAATTTTGTAAAATCATCCACCACCTTGCGAACGATGTTTACCGGGATCGCAAAGGAATACCCGGTATAATATCCTGTTCCGGAAGCGATGGCCGCGTTGATCCCGATCAGCTCCCCACGCGTATTCACGAGGGCACCGCCGCTGTTGCCGGGGTTGATGGCCGCATCGGTCTGGATAAACGATTCGATGGCACCCTGGGAACCCAGGATGTTGATGTTCCGTGCCTTTGCACTGACGATCCCGGCCGTGACCGTCGAGGTCAGGTTGAAGGGATTTCCAACCGCCAGCACCCACTCCCCGATCTTCACCTCGTCGGAATTGCCCCATGTCAGGAACGGAAGTCCCTTTTCATCTATTTTAATTACCGCCAGGTCGGTACTCGGGTCGGTGCCGACAATGGTCGCTTTATATTCCCGCTTGTCATTCAGGGTTACCAGGATGTTGGTTGCCTCCTGGACGACATGGTTGTTGGTTACGATATATCCTTCAGGCGAAACGATCACCCCCGAGCCCATCGCACTGTATGGCGATACATATTCCCGGGGCTGGGGGCGCCCGCCGAAATTGAAAAATTCGAAAAAATCATCATACACGAGGCTCTTCTTCTGGAATTCAGATTTGATATGAACCACGGCGTGAACCGAAATGGCAGCAGCCGCCTCGAAATCGGGCTGGTTGAAGGCTGCACTCGGGTTGTAACTGACCTGCCTGACCGGGATACCCTCGGGCCGTGAACTGAAATATGGCTGTTTCTTTTCGAAGGCTTTGTATAATCCAAGAGAAACAAGCCCTCCCAACAATGCGATTAAAAAAATGCCGGCAATCCTTTTCATAGTGTCCTGTTTTGATTCTAACCTGGTTTGTTTTATTTTACCGGATCAGCTCCGTATTGATTACAACACTCAAACGACGTTACATTTTCGATATTTTTCCTCCTGCTGTTAAAATCTGTTAATCTCCTGTTAAAAAAAAGTTAAAAAGATTTCTGTTTTTGCATATCACCTTTCAGGGTCGAACCCGATTAACAGACAAAGGATTTATCAAAAAGTTGTAACAAAAAAATAAAAATTTATGAGAACGTTCCTGTTGATCATCTGTAGTTCTTTTTCGCTGACAACGCCTGTTAACAGCGTTGTCATTTCTGATTTATCTTATTGTATTCCAGGCACAATAACGACCATTCAAACCGGTCCCGCAAAGTTTCCGCCGGGGCTTCCACAGCCTTTTCCTCCTGACGCGCCGTATCGGGATGCAAAGAACATACACGACAAATACACCGCCGGAGGCGCAGATGTTTACATAAGCGAAAATCGTGCCAATTTAGATTCAATAAAAATAAAAAGTCAAATTGTCAGCGCCGTTTTCTGGAATGTCGAAAATCTTTATGACCCTTATGACGATACGACAAAGCTGGATGATGAGTTCACTTCAGCGGGAACCCGGCACTGGAATTACACCAGGTTCAGGCTTAAGCTGAACCATGTGGCGAAGACGCTGCTGGCGGCCGGCCGGTGGGATCCGCCTGCAATTGCCGGACTGTGTGAAGTGGAAAACAGGTATGTGCTGAACAAGCTGATCTATGAAACGCCGCTCAAACCGTGGAAGTACAAATTCATTCATTACGAATCGTCCGACCGGCGGGGCGTCGATGTGGCCATGCTCTACCGTCCCTCGGTTCTGAAGGTGCTGTCGAGCCGCCGGGTACCGATCCGGTTCCCCTTCGACACCCTATCCATGACCCGAGATATCCTGATGGTGCAGGGAATCCTGTTCGGCTGCGACACCCTCACCCTGTTTGTCAACCATTGGCCATCACGGCGCGGAGGATACCTGGGATCGCAGCCACGCAGGAATTTTGTGGCCACTGTATTGCTCCGGCAGGTTGACTCGATCAGACAGGCCAATCCACGCGCAAACATCCTCATCATGGGCGATTTCAATGACGAGCCCACCAGCGAAAGCCTGGTCAGTGTTCTGGGTGCAAAAACGGATACCATTCCATTCGTTGAAACTTCACTATTCAACCTCATGGGTATCCGGAACCGGAACAAGACGGAGGGGACGCTTAAATACCGAGACCAATGGAGCACCTTCGACCAGTTCATCGTGTCGGGACCCATGCTGAAGGGCTTGTCTGGTCTCCGAACCGGCATCCATGCCAGGGCCTTCCGCGCCCCGTTCCTGCTGGAAGAGGACAACACCTACTTTGGTGAAAAACTTAACAGAACCTACGTCGGCCCCAGGTATCACGGGGGTTTCAGCGATCATTTGCCGGTTATCGCGGAGATCAGGCAAACCATAAGACAGTGACGAATGACGAGTGACGAGTGATGAGGTAGCGAGGTAGCGAGATAGCGAAATGTCGAAATGGCGAAGCAATCACGAACACCCGAAATAAATAAAAATGATTGTGAGTAATTTACGAAAACGCAGATCAAACTCTATGGTCCTCCGTGACAACTCTGTGGATCTCCGTGTACAAAACATTGGCTGGCAATGGCCAACCCTGGAGTCGCATAAATCATTATTCAGATAGCGTGATCGTAATTGGAAAGAAAAATTTGGGCTTTATCGTAACCAATCCGGACAGTTTTATTATCTTTGGGATTGAATTTCACATAGGCAGCCGGGCGGCTGTTTCCGTGCAATGGTTCTTTACCCTCCCGGGACACGGGTGTTTTCAAACCCACCGACACACCCCGAACCCATTCAATTAACCGGTCCTATTTCTAAGTCTCCCCTAAGACCTCCCTAAGTCTTCTCTAAGTGTCGTTTCATATTCGTACCGGTATTGTCTTGCCTTCATGATGAATTCATGTGCTTTCCTTTCATCCGGATGCACTTCCGTTCGACATTCGATATTCGACATTCGACATTCGATATCCGATATTTGAATCAATACCGTCTTATATTTTCTTTGCGTCCTTCGCGTAATTCCTTTGCGCCCTTCGTGGTTAAAGTTCCCAGGTTTCCTGGCAACCACAAAAACAAGCAAAAATGACTCTTTCAAAAAAATTGAAACTGCCTCTCCAGTTTAATCTTTATTAGTCACTCGTCACTCGTCATTTGTCATTCATTCCATCTTCCCTCAATCGCCGTACCGCATTCCGGGCATCTCCACCGGCAGATCCGGTTTCCCATGACAATAAAGCCGGAACGCCTGACAAGTAAGGCATTGCAGCCGGGGCAAATGGTATTTTCCGAATCCGCCCCCGGAACATTGCCAAGGTAAACAAAGCGGATTCCCTCCTTCAATGCGATCTCCCGGGCCTTCACCAGCGATGACAGCGGCGTGGCCGGTACACCACCCATTTTATACATGGGGTGGAACCTGCTGAAATGCAAGGGTGTCCCTGAAAATCCATGGGTGGCAAGCCATCCGCACATGCGGGCGATCATCTCAGGGCGGTCGGTGATACCGGGGATCAGCAGGTTGGTGATCTCAAGCCAGACTCCCTCCTCTTTCAATACCTCCAGGGTGCGCAACACCGGTTGCAGGCTTCCGCCAAACAATGTTTTGTAGGTTTCCTCCGAAAACGCCTTCAGGTCGATGTTGGCGGCATCGGTAACTTTCGCCAGTTCTTGCAAAGGCTGTTCCTCCAGGTAGCCGTTTGATATGAGCAGGTTCTTCAGCCCGGCAGCCCTTGCCAATTTGGCGGTTTCCAGGGCATATTCGAAAAAAACGGTGGGTTCGGTATAGGTAAAGGCAACGGATTGGCATCCTTCCCTTGCTGCTGACGCAACAACCTGTGCGGGGAACAGTTCCAGGTGCGGAATGCTGTCGGGACTTTTCTGCGAGATTTCCCAGTTCTGGCAGTTCCTGCAGCGCAAGGTTGCACCCGGCCGTTGCGATCGAGAAACAGGAAGAACCCGGGAGGAAATGAAACAGCGGTTTCTTTTCAACGGGGTCGATGTGCGCTGAACACGGGTTGCCATAGGCGATGGTATAAAGTTTCCCGCCTGAGGCGAAATGGGTGTGACAGATGCCTGTCATCCCTTCGCGAAGCGTGCAATGGTGCGGACAGAGTTCACAACGGACATGGTCCCCTGCAACCGTGTACCAGGCCGATTCGCGCGTATATTTTCCCGAAATATCCATTGCTCGACTTTGCCGGGCAGCCGATTGATTTTTCGGCCTGCCTTTCGTACCTTTACATTGAATTTCATTCAAAGTTACGACGAATCATCTCACAGAACAAAAGCGGGGACAGCGATTGATGTTTAACCCATTCAAACCATTGAAATACAGACATATTCTATTTATAACCCTTTTCATGATGGGAACATTCTTTGATTTCGGCCATGGGGCAGCGGCGCAGGACAAACCGGGAAAGGGTGACAGGAAACCCTCGGCCGCAGGGCATTTTTACCCGGGCAGCCAGGCAGAATTGAGCCGAACCCTTGCCGGGCTGTTTTCCGCTGCTACGCCCTGTAAATCGCGCCATGTGCTGGCCGTGGTGGCACCGCATGCCGGGTTTGTCTATTCGGGCATTGTTGCCGCCAGCAGTTACAACCAACTTGATCCCGGAAAAGAATACGACAACGTTTTCGTGATTGGATCGAGCCATTATGTTGCCTTCGACGGTGCTTCGGTCTATGACCGGGGAGATTATGTTACGCCGCTCGGGAAGGTCCCCGTGAACAAGGAAATAGCGGCAAAACTGATGGCCCCCGGCCGTTTGTTTTCCTTTCACGCCGAAGCCGACAGCAACGAACACTGCATCGAGGTGCAGGTCCCGTTCCTGCAATATCACCTGAAAAAGGGGTTCAGGCTGGTACCCATTGTCATAGCCACGCAATCAGAAGCCACCTGCCGGTCGGTTGCTGAAGCCCTGAAACCTTTCGTCAACGAACGCAACCTGTTTGTTTTCAGCACCGATTTTTCTCATTATCCATCCTGGGCCGATGCGAAGGTCACCGACAAGGCCACCTGCGATGCAATCGTGGCAGGGAGTCCCGGCAAACTGGTTAAATTCCTCGATTCTTATAAGACCAGCCGGATCCCCAACCTGGCCACCAACCTTTGCGGCTGGACCTCCATCCTGACCATGCTGTACATGTTCAGGGACGACCCGGCGATAAAGATCACACCGGTGAAGTATATGAACTCGGGAGACTCAGAAAATGGTGACAAACAGCAGGTGGTGGGTTACTGGTCGCTCGTGGTTACCGGTCCGGAACCACAGGAGACCGGTTCAGCAGTCCTGCATGATCCGGCCGGGGCAGGTCATGGTACAGGGACCTTTGATTTCAGCCCGTCGGATAAGATCCTGATGTTGAAGATTGCACGAAAAACCATCATAAAGTATGTTGGCGAGCGAAGGGTATATGAACCCGACTTTCCCATCCCCGATGGCTTGAAAATTCATGCAGGAGTCTTTGTGACCCTGAAAAAACACGGCGAACTCCGCGGCTGCATAGGCCGGTTCACAGCCGACCTGCCGCTATACAGGCTGATCTCCGAAATGGCAATCGCTTCGGCTACCGAAGACAGCCGCTTTGACACGGTAAAGCTAAAGGAACTCGGGAGCCTGGAGATCGAGATCTCGGTATTGTCGCCGCTAAAGAAAATCCAGTCCCCGGGGGAGATTGTTCCGGGCCGGCATGGCATCTATATTAAAAAGGGAAACCGTTCGGGAACATTTTTGCCCCAGGTCGCCATGGAGACCGGTTGGAACCGTGAGGAATTCCTGGGACATTGCGCACGCGACAAGGCAGGTATCGGCTGGGATGGATGGAAGGATGCCGAAATTTACACCTATGAAGCCTGTGTTTTTTCCGAAGATGAGTTTAACGGCAGCAAAGATTGATGTAGGGACAGCGTTCGCAGAGGTCAGGGTTATCGGTCTGATCAAATGGTATTTCAGCATCATAGATCTCACCAAGGATATGCTCCATGACTTTTTCAAACAGGGCAAGGGTTCCGCGATCCAGGATGGTTGAAAATTTCCCGGGTTCGGGAGCGGGAACCGCCACAGCCATGAAGCCTGTTTTTATTTTCTTGAGCGATATGATCCCGGCGCTGCAGGTGATGGCATCCTTAAACCGCCTGTTGAGCAGGTATCCATATAGCAGGAGCTGGAACGCGATGTTCAGGTCGGGATTCCCGGCAAGTTCGCCCCAGTCCCTCACCTTAACCTGCTTGGGTTCGGTAACGCCGGTTTTATAGTCGATGATCTTCCATCCCCGGTCTGACTGGTCGACCCGGTCGAGAAAACCCTTGATTTTAACATCCAGGATTTTATCCCCAAAAGGAACCTGGACAATCGTATCCAGGTATTGTTCCAGGAATGCGATGGAGACTGGTTTACCGGGCTGTTCCGGATCCCTGAACTGTTCCGCTTCGGCCTTAAGAAAACGCCTGACCATCAGCTTCGCCACATTGACAAACAACAGGTTTTTCCCATAGGCGGTGTCGGATCCCTTGAACTTTTTCTCAAAGGCAAGATCAACGGCATCATCCGACCTCTTTTCCATCTCGTGGATGAAGTCGGCAGTGATCACGCAGTTCAGGCAGGGTTTGAAAAGGCTGAACAACGCTTCATGCACCGCGCTTCCGAGGATGGCCGGGTCGATGGTATCCTCCAGGTCGTCGGGTTCTTTGATCCCGGCAATTTCGGAAAAGTAAAATTTCAGCGGGCAGTTCCTGTATAGATTCAGCGCGGTGGCCGAAAAACCTTTTGCCGCCTTTGCCTCCAGCGCTTCCGCTGTTTGTCCTGTTTTCGGTATCCTGATCGCGGCAACAGGTTCCCGCTTCCCCGGCGGGGTGGCCAGGACCCGCTCGGTAATCACAATTTTCGGGTTATATACCGGGAGTTCGCTGGCAATCTGGCGCAGGTAGCGGCTGCGGTCGCCCCCACCCAACTGGTCGGGTTCGGTGTTGAACAGGATCCATACCTGCTTTGCCCGCTGGATCAAACGATAAAAATGGTAGGCGTACACTGCATCCTTGTGACGATAGGTCGGCAGGCCAAAACTTCTTTTCAGGTCGAAGGGGATGAAGGAGGTGTTGATTTTGCCGCTGGGCAGCATGTCCTCGTTGCATGAAAGGATGATAAGGTTCTCAAAATCGAGGGTCCTGGTCTCAAGCATGCCCATCAGCTGCACGCCCCGGAGCGGTTCCCCGTAAAAGGGCAGGCTGGTCGGGGTGATCACCTGCTGGTACAACTGGTAAAAGGCGGGCAGTTTCAAATCAAACGAAAAGGTTTCAAGCAGGTTTCCCAGCTGGAAAATGATCCCGGAAAAGGCAAACAGGTATTCAATTTCCAGCTTTCCGGGCATGGATGACGCTGGATCAGATTCAAAGGATTTGCCGGCGGAGGGATATGTACTGAAACTTTCCTTCAGGTTTTCAATGATTCCCTTGAAGCACGACACCGCGTCGGCCGGCGTTTCCCAGGGTGCAAAAATGCCGGCAAGGAATAAGAGACCCGGGGCGAACAGTCCTGTTTTCCCCGATGAAAGGTCGTCGAACCCGATGAAGATCCGGTGACCGGTACGGATGGCTTCGATGGTGTCCTCGAAAACAAACCGGTTGCCATGCATCAGGCGCGTGGCCATCCGCCTGACATAGGGGTGCTGCAACACTTTGAGAATATCACGGTAATAGTATTTGCGGATGCCTTTCGAGGCGAGGTAGGTAAATTGTGCCGTGTGGAGATGCAGCTGAAAGATGGTCTCCGCCAGCCCGGCCAGGGGGGTTTGTTTCAAAGGCAGTCCGGCCGTAATGTTCAGGGATTCGATTTCATCGGGAACAGCATTCAGCAAAGGGATCAGTAAACCCTCGTCGGGCAGGACCACGGCGGTTTTTTCATTTGCAAGTCCCTGCAACGCGAGGCTCTTCAGCAGGTTCCCGCAGTATTTGACCTGTCCTACCGGGTCGGGCGAACCGATGATCTCGATCCGTTTTTCACCGGTGGCAAAGTCGTCGGATATCCATTGGTGATCCTTTTCAGGAAGCCGCCTGAACCAGTCGCGCAGGAAATCACCGGCCTCCTGTTGCCGGTTGTCCAGGTAATAATGATCGGCATCCCACAGCAGGGTTGCCATGCCCCCGGTTCGCAGGGTTTCGATGATCTTCTCTTCTGCACGGGTGAGTGCGTTGAAACCTGCAAAGAGGATATGTCTCCAGGGCAGTTTTTTCAGGGAGGCTTCGATACGGTCGGCAGCATAGCGGAAGCTGAGACCCTGGTAAGCCTGCTGCTTTGCCAGGAGTCTCCCGGTAAGCCTCGTATAATATTCAAACAGCGACTGGTAAAAAGCGAGGTATTTTGCCTCGAAATCGGTGAGCGGCTGGTTATCAAGGTTCCACAAACTGATGGCCCGTGCTTCGGTGAGGGTGGCAAACAATTCACGGGCATCGGCCATGTACCGGTCTATTTCATTGAAATCGGCAAGGATCTGGGGGCCCCAGCGCAGGAATTCCTCGAAGGATTGCGCTTTTTTTTCCTCAATTTCGCAATGCACGCCAAAAAGTTCAAACAACAGGTCCAGGTTGTCAACCTCCTGCAACCCGCTGATCTCGCTGATAAAGTCCTCGACCGAAAAAATTTCCGGTGCCCAGGTGACCCTGCCGGCCTCTTCAGCCAGGTACTTCCTGAGGAACAACCCGCCACGGCGGTTCGGCAGAACGATGCAAAGGCTTCCCAGGTCATCCCCGAAATGTTCAACCGCGTACCGGGCCGTCTGTTTTAAAAATGGGACCATGAATGATCTCCCTGTGTGTTAGAAGTGGTTAGTAATATTTTCATGCTTTTCCGACATCTTCCCAAACCAGCCCCTGGTCGGCGTAGCCCATGATCCGGTGCTGCCCGGCCAGGCGAAGATACAGGGATGTAAGCGAAAACCGGCCCTCTTCAGTGATCAGGGGAAAGATGTCGGGGCTGATCACCTGGATCCCGCTGAAAGCCATCGGCTTCATTCGCCCCTCATCCCGTGCAAGGGTGCGCTCGCCGGTTTTGCGGTTTTCCCAGCCGCACAGCTGCATCTCATGGTTGAATAAAAAATACCGTGCGGTATTTCTTTCTTTCACGGCGAGGGTCGCAATCGCCCTGCTGCCATGATGGGCGTCCGCCATCCTGCGAAGGTCAAGATCGGAAAGTATATCAACGTTGCGGACGATCGCGGCATCACAGTTATTAAAAAACCAGCCGGCCTGTTTTAGTCCACCGCCCGTCTCCAGCAGCGCACCTGTCTCGTCGGAAATTGCGATCTCCAACCCGAAATTGTCATGTTTTTCAAGGAACCATGTGATCTGCGAAGCAAAATGGTGAACATTGACGATCACCTCCGTGATCCCTGCCGTTTTCAGGTGCAGGATGGCATGCTCCAGTAACGTCCGGCCCTCCGCCACGAACAGTGCCTTGGGATGGAAATCGGTAAAGGGTTTCAGACGCGTTCCCAGGCCGGCCGCGAGGATCATGGCTTTCATAAAAAGCGGTTTTGTTCCCATTTTTCCAGTTCAACATGCCTGGTCTCCACAGTTACTGGGAATTGAGACCTTATCGACTTTGCCAGCATCTCGGTACAGTAGACCGACCGGTGCTGACCCCCGGTACAGCCGAACGACACCTGCAGGTGTTCAAATCCCCGCTGCATGTATGTTTTGACACTTTCACCCACCAGGGCCCCCGCATGTTTCAGGAACAGACCGACGGCCGGCTCCTTTTCCAGGAACCCGATCACGGGCTGGTCTTTTCCTGTCAGTTCATGGTATTCAGCATATCTCCCGGGGTTTGGCAGGGCGCGGCAATCGAACATAAACCCGCCGCCATGGCCGCTCTCGTCGCAGGGAAGAGGCTGCTTGTATGAAAAACTCAGGATGGTCACCAATAGCGGGGATTTTTCAGACGGATGTTCGTAAAAATCCGGTTTCGCGATCATTGAATCAATCACCCCCATCAGTGTCTCAAGACCAAACCCGATCAGTTCGTTTTCACGCAGGTAACGCAGGTTGCGCAGGGCAAAGGGGATGCTCAGCAAAAAATGGGACTTGTTCTCATAATATCCCCTGAAACCATAGGCCCCCAGGGCCTGGAGTATCCTGATCAGGACGAACCCGTTAAAAACGTTGAGAAACCTCTCACGGTCCACAGGACAGACCTCTTCAAGCTTATCCAGGTAATATTGGAGCAATTCCCGGCGCACCTCCTGCGGCATGTCGGCTTTGGCGTCCACCAGGAGCGAAGCGACATCGTATTGCAATGCGCCCCTCCTTCCTCCCTGGTAATCAATAAACCATGGCTCACCGTCCCTGATCATGATGTTGCGGGACTGGAAATCGCGGTACATGAAAAAATCATGGTCCCCATCCGTCAGCAGGTCGCAGAATGCCGAGAAATCATTTTCCAGCGCCTGTTCATCGAAGGGGATCTTTGCCAGCTTGAGAAAATAGTATTTGAAATAGTTGAGATCCCACATCATCGACTGCCGGTCGAAGGCTGCCCGTGGATAACACATTGAATAATCAATATTTTTCCCCGATTTCTTCTGGAAGACCGGTAGCCAGGCAAGCACCTTCCTGTAGAGGGCAACGATGGTTTCCGGGAAGGGGTCCTCCCTGGTACGTATTTCGGAAAGAAGCTGGTACAGTGTGGTATCGCCAAGGTCATCCAACAGGTATATGCCGTTATTACTATCCGATGCAAGTATTGACGGGACGGGGAGACCATCCTCCTTAAACTGGCCGGTAAAGGAAATGAATGCCCTGTTTTCAGCAATATCCTCATTGTGAGCGCCAATCAACGTCACCCCTGCTCCATGCATCCTGTAATAGGTCCTGTTTGAGCCCGATCCGGCCAGCCTGGTGACCGAAACCGGCTGCTGTCCGCACCATTCCCTGAATAATTCAGAAAGCATTTGTTCCACATTCTTCATATCTGCGCTTGTCTTTGTCAATCATTCGAAAATAATACTGTTCTCTTATAAATGAAGGTCTAAACCTCGGCAACCTTAATCTCCGGATCAAGATACACCAGTATTTTCCTGATGTTTGCATACCCCATTTCGCCGATATAGCCGGCATAACGGGTGAGCTGATCAGCATGTTCCGGTCGGGGCGCACCGCTTTTGTAATCCACGATGGTAACAAGGTCACCGTCGAAAATAACCCGGTCGGGACGATAAAACGCCCCTTCGTGCAGCAGGATCTCCGCTTCGGTTTTCACCGTCACCTGTTCGCTGAAATACCGCTCCAGCCGCGCATCGCCGACAACTGACCGGAGGATTTGCTCAACATGTTCCCTGTCGGCATTCGCGATCAGCCCGGTCCGGCATGCCCTGCCAACCGCCGGCTCAATGTCGCTGGCGTTCCGAACCCACGACAATACCGTGTGAATCCTGTTCCCCCATTGGTGCCGTGTTGCCGGTTCTTCCGGGTCCCAGGCCAGGGGAGCCCGCAATTTGATCCTGATCTTCTTTCTCCAGTCACTGTTTACTAAACAGTTAAGTTCGACAACATCAAGTTTCGCTTGATCTGTTTTCGGAACATGTTCCATTTGTAATCCGAACCGGTAACAGTTCCTGCCCTCTTCCCACAGGTTCTCTGTTTTCAAAAAATAATCAAAGAAAGCGGGCCACGAATCGGGCACCTCCTTTTCTGCTGAAGGTGATTTTGACAGGATGTACAGTCGTTCTTCCGGTCGCGTCATGGCCACATAAAGAAGGTTTACGAGGTCGAGCATCGACTTCTGCTGTTCATCGGTAAACATATCCTTATAAACCGTTGCCTCCATCTCCTTGTCGGTACGAAGGATGGCGGTATCAAGACCCGGGACCACCGACTTTTCCAGGTCGACCCAGAGGTAGGTCCGGGTGTTCTTCCTTGTGTCGAGCGCATAGGGAAGGATGACCAACGGGAATTGCAAACCTTTGGCTTTGTGTATGGTCATAACACGCACTGCATCTATTCCTTCAGGTACGATGATCGAAACCTTTTCCCTGTTTTTCTCCCACCACTCCAGGAAGCCCTCCGTTCCTGCGGATATTTTGACTGCGTATTTCAGCACGGCATCCAGGAAGAACTGAAGGTAAGCGTCGGGGCCTGTGTTGAGTTCGAATCTCCGGACCAGGGCTTCACAAAGATCGTAGACCGGCAACGGGGAAAATTCCTCCTGGTCAAGTTCTTTGTGGAAGTTATGAACCGGGTAATCCTTAAGAAACTGCTCTATTTCAGCAATAACGATATCGTTCTTCGGCTCAAACAGGTATTTCATGCAGGCGATGATGAACCTCACCTTCGTTGAATTGGTGACCAGCAGCGATTCGGCCGAAAGCACGCCGATGCCGTTTTCAAGAAGGAACCGCGCAATCCGGCTTGCGTTGCGGTTGCTGCGGCAGAGGATCGCCATGTCGTTCAGCCTGTACCCGTCCTTCACAGCCTCACCTGTGATCTCAAAAAGGCGTTTGAGGGTTGCATCCTCCCCGTCGGTTCCGGCATCTTCCTTTCCAAAATATTCAAGGCTGATGAATCCTCCCCTCTTTTCAGGGTCATAAATCTGCTCCAGTCCATCGTAGATCCGCTCCTTGCCGTCGTTCAATACCTTACCGGCAATGATCCGGAAAAAGCGGTTGTTAAAATCCACGATTTCAGCCCTGGAACGGTAGTTCCGGTCGAGATTCACCCCGTTGAAATGCCTTTGCAGGGACTCCTCGCGTTGTTTAAGCACAGGATTCCCGCTGCTCCCGGGGACTTCGGGCAAGGTGGTGAACTGTTCCACATCCCCGCCGCGCCACCGGTATATCGCCTGTTTCCCGTCGCCGACCACCAGGTTGAAATAGCCACCTGCCAGTGCATTCTCGACCAGCGGGATATAGTTCATCCACTGCAGTGCCGACGTATCCTGGAACTCGTCGATAAACAGGTGCCTGTACTTTTCTCCAAGCCTTTCGTAGATGAACGGAACCGGCTCATTCAGTACGATCCCCGCAATCCGGGCATTGAATTCCGAGATATGGACGAGGTTATTCTGTCGTTTGAAATTGTCCAGTACCTGCCCGATCTCATTCAGCACCGCGAGCGGGTAAATGGTTTTGGCCAGCAGTTTTCGCAGCATGTAACCCGACATGCCTGAATCACAGGCATTCCTGACCTTTTCAAAAGTGTCAAGCAGGATGGGTTTGATGGCATCGATGCACGCTTTGGCTTCGGGCGTTGCCTTTGCCGAGAACCATTTATCCTCTTCAATGGTGGTGACGACATAAGCGTTTGGTTCAAGTTTGTCCATTCTCCCCGCAGCAAGGTTGTGGAAATATTTCCCGATCCCTTTATCACCCCGGTAAAAGGCATTCGGAGGGATCGCCGACCGTTGGATGGAGGCGGTTGCCTCCTGCCCCAGTTCTCGGATCCCTTTTTCGAACTGCCCGATGGTGGCATACAGGCCGGCGGAAATTTTCCTGAAGTTCTCAATGGTGATGTGCCTGATTGTCGGAATATTGCGCTGCCCTTCCTCATCCAGCAGTATCTTTGCAAACCCTGAGAGGATGGTATCGATGTTCCAGCCCTTGTCCTCATCCATGCGGGTTTCGAGGAAATTCACCAGGAGCCCGGTAAGTTCCAGGTCGTCGCCCACACGGTCGAGCAGCAGGTCCACCGCGGTGGAAAGCAATTCATCGTTGTCGAGTTCTACGTTGAAATTAACCGGCAACCCGAAATCATGGGCAAAGGTCCTGATCAGCTTATGGGAAAAACTATCGATGGTCCCGATCGCGAAATCGGCATAATTGTGCAGGATCATTTCGAGCGCCCTGCCAGCCGACAGCTTGATCTCCGTTTCTGCCATGCCGGTTTCGGCTGCGAGCATGGGCAGCAGGGTTCCTGTCACCCCCCGGTCGGCTGAAAGATTTCCTTTCGCCAGCTCTTCAAGCGATTTCAGGATGCGGTCCTTCATCTCGTTTGCCGCTTTGTTGGTAAAGGTGATGGCCAGGATGTGACGAAAATCACCCGGCTCAAGCAGGATCAGCTTCAGGTATTCTTTTACGAGTGTGAAGGTCTTTCCTGATCCGGCCGAAGAGCGATAAACGGTAAATGACATCAGTAACAGGCTATGAAAATATGAATGATCAAAAATGCTGAATCCGGGATGATGGCCCCCGTAATTTATAATTTTTAATTGCTTCAGTCAGCAACCACCACCTTCAAAACCACCACCTTGTCTCCTGTCGTAATCCTCAGCCCGTAAAGCCCGCCGGGAAGTCCGCTAAGTGATGTGTTGATTTCACCATTCACGGGGTGTTCTATCGATTCTCTGACCATTTTCCCCTGCGGGGAATATAGGTGCAGCACCGCTTTACGCGCCGGACCCGACAACCGGATCCTGACCGGGCCGCTGGTTGGATTCGGACTTACGGCAGGAGGAACAGCATCTAATTCACCCACCCCGGGCGGATAGCGTATGGAAACGACTTTCTGCGCCGAAGCAAAATTCTGAAGGGCGTCGACCACCACCGCGGTAAAAGTCTGTGCTTTCTGAATATTGACGGTGATCGTTTTACCGGTATCCAGCGTGTTCCAGACGATCTGGAAAGGAGGTGTCCCCCCTGTTACCCTGGCGGTTAGGGTGATGGTTGAACCCAGGAATACCGAAGTGTCGGCCCCAAGTGAAACGCCGAAAGGCAAGGCCGACATCCTCACGTGGTCGCGGTATATGGCCGAAACCAGTGTTCCCTCCTCGTCAACCTCAAGGAGGGGGATGCCTTTCCCTTTGCCAAGCCATTTGTACTGGATGATGTTACGGTTGAAAGGAAACCCGGTCGACAGGGAATCGATGTAGATGCTGTCGTGTTCCAGCAGGGTCGATTTCACACGCAGGGTGGCGAAGGTGCCATAAGGGGTGGTAAGCGATCCCCACCCGTCGACGACATTGGTCCGGTAGCGATGGGTGCTGAAATAGGCCAGGTTGGGAATATCCAGTGAAAAAGAGGCCGTTGATGACCAGGTAAGGTTTGGTTGCATCGGGAACTGGTAATACTTGTCGGGGTTGTCGTATTTGGCCGGCAGGGGCAGTCCCTGGACCATGAAGGCCGAGCCGAGTTCACCGAAGGAGGCGGCGCTGTTCTTGTAAAAGGTGAATCCCTGTGAAACCGGGATGCCGGGAATCGGGCTCCCGCTGCGGGGGGCAGCCAGGTTAGCCCCTCCCAGCAGGACGAAGATGAGCTGATAGGCCGACGGGGTGGATGCAACGGTCTGGAAGGTATCCACCTGCTGGCTCAATGCCTGCAAAGCGGAAAAATTCCAGGAGGTATCCATGGCGGCATGTGCATAGCCGGCCGGGACCACGTTCGTCGAACTGACCCGGAGGGTGTCGCCGGGAACGGGCATGTCCGACTGGCTGATTACAACCTGTGCCAGGAGGCCATGGCAGGTCAGTGCCATTATTAGAATCAGGATCAGGGAAGGCCTCATATATCTGGGGTAAAAAAGATTCATAACTGGAAATTATTTGCTTTTTTGTTTTGCCGGATTGAAAAACAATTCACCGAATGTGGAAAAGTCTCGCTGGTATTTTATACCGACACCCTGGGTGTAGGGGGCATTGTTGTTCAGGATGTTGAGGGTGTTGGTGCGGTTAAAGGCACGAACCCGCCAGCGCCTGTTTTTGGTCAGTACATATTCTATGTTGATGTCACCCACGATCGTATTTGACTGCTGTGCCGCGCTCTTGTTGGTGTAGGAGTTCATCCCGAAGGTGCCGTCGATCAGCAGCCGGTCGTCAAAGAGCTGCGTGGAAATACCCACGTCGAACTCCTGCTGCGTGGTGCTTGTGCCCGGTTTGTAGTTCATGTTCACATTGACATTCGGTGATATCTGCGACATAAGGCTGTTGATCTGGTTTGTGACCAGTGACATGGCCGTTCCGCTGACGTCGACGGTCGTTCCCGAATTGGTGATCACGGGCTTGAACTGGTTCATGACCAGAAGGTAGATGGTCTGGTCGGCCATGACGGCGGCATTGTTGGTGTCGATCACCGAGAAAACCTGCGATTTGATGCTCTCCTCCACATTCGGCATGCTGATAGCAAAAGAGATGTCGGGATTCATCAGCTTCCCGTTCAGCCTGATAATGCACTCAACAGGCACCCGCAATCCCTCCTGGTCTGAGCCGGGCTGAACGACCCCTTTCAACGGGGCCTTTGTCTTGTAAACAGCACTGATGGAGATGTTTGCGTCGGCCGGGTCGCCAGTCCAGCTGATGGTTCCGCCCTCCCGGATGGACATCGGGAGACGGAGGTAGTTTTTCAGCTGGAACAAAAAGAAACCCTTTGAAACCGTATAGGTTCCCGAAAGCGTAAAGGGAGTGGTGGGCGTCATGCTCATCAGGAGGTTTCCGCTGCCCGACCCCTTCAGGTTTCCAAGCTGGTTCGGGAAGAAAACTTCAACTTCGGCATCCTGGTTCACCCGCAACCCGATATCCAGGGAGAGGCCGTTGGTGTTGATCCGGGGTTTTTCCTCCGCCATTTTCAGACTGTCGGCATTCGGACTGACAAAGATGATGTAATCGGCCTGTCCTACCGAGCGGGTGAGGTCGATGGGAATCACCACATGTGTTTTCCCTCCGTTTATGGCCTTTACGGTGATGCTGATATTCTCGGGCGGTCCGGTAATGCTGGCAGTGCCCGTTGCGCGGGCATTGCCGTAGAAAATATTGTTCTGGGCCCTGGTGTTGCTGAAGGCCGCAAAATCATCCATCTCGGCATGCAGGTCTAGCCACAGGTTGCTGAAGTTGTGATGCGTGATCCTCCCGTTCAGGGTTGCCTTGTGCCCCAGCGAATCATAAATGGTGATATTGTTGAAGAGAAAAGCATTCGTATCGATCGTAACCACATCGGCAAAAGAATAGGGCACATTGAGGTAGTTGACCTTGAATTCGGTGCGGGTCAGTTTCAGCTGACCCGAAATGCCCGGTTTTGCCGGGGTACCCTTTATTTTGACATGACCGGAGGCGAACCCGTTCACCCCCGACATGAAACTGGCGACAAACGGACCGACCATCTTCAGATTCAGGTTCTTCAGCTCCAGGTCGAAATCGAAATGGGGATTCTTCTTTTCAAGGTAATAACTCCCGGAGAGCGAGAATGGGATGTTCGTGCCGACGTTCCCGGTGTAGAGGATTTCTGCCAGCAGATCAAACCGTGAAGTCTCCTGGTCAAATTTCACCCTGAAGGTTGCATCGCCCAGCAACTCCTTGTTGAACTTGAATTTGCCCACCCTCAGGTCGGCAAGCAGTGCGATGTTTTTATAGGGGTTTGCAATCTTGAAGTTACCACTCAGTATCCCGTCAAAATCAATCGCCGTGCTCCCGAGAAGCTGGTCAAGTTTCGAAATATCCACCTTGTTGAAGCCTATGTTCAGGGTGTCTGACCGGTCAGCCGAAAGCGTACCGCCAACTTTGATGAATTGTTCTCCCGATGTCAGGATAAGTTTCGATATCCTGACCGAAGAGCTGTCGATCATGACCATGTTTTCGGGATCGACGGTCCAGTACTGGTCGTTCACAAAGAGATTCAGCTTTTGCAATTTCGCCTTGATGACCGGGCTGTCGCGGAAACTTACAAAACCGTCCAGTTCACTGGGATGTGCATTCCCGTACCAGCTGAGCTGGTAAAGGATGCTGTCGCGCCTTACGTCGGACTTCAGCAGGAAATCGTCGAATTTAACCTCCAGCGAGTCTTTTTGGTTTCCTTTTTTCAGGTAGAGACGGGAAGCCCCGGATTTAACAGAGAGGTTGTCGATGCTGGTTTCAGCATTCAGGTACCAGTCGTCGAATTCCAGGTTGTTCAAATAAAGAGCGGGCGATTTGCCCTTCATGACCAGCGACCCCCGCTCTTCGTTGTAACTGCCTTTAAAGGTGCTTGAGGGTGAAATCCGCAGGAATGGCAGGAATACGTTGGTCACCTCATCCGATTCCTTGAATTTAACCACGTAGTTCATCACCTGGTTCGCATGCCCCTGTGGGTTGTGGGTCACCGATTCGTGCATGTTGAATGACGCCAGGTAATTCTGGATGAAGGTCGTGAGGGATGGAATCAGCTCCCTGAATGAAAAATCACCGGTAACATCGGCATCCACATAATCGCTCTGGAGATGGTAGCTTTTCCCGGAGGCGGTATCCTGTCGTGTCAGCAGGGCGAAATGGTCCATCGTGATGTGTTTGAACCCCTCCAGGTAGTCCGCGCTGTCGATGGTGATCGAGCCGTCAATATTGTCGAGGTTTGTTCCCTTAAAACCTACGCTGACATTGGCGGACAGGACTTCAACCGAATCGCGTTTCAGCAGTTTCAGTTTGAACAGGTCGGCAAGATAGATCCGGGCGGTGAAATTAAAGGCGGGCAGGGTGTCTGAAATGTCGACCATCCCGTCAAAGTCAAGTTTCAGGTTTTGATCGCCGGCACTGAATTTCCCGCGGAAGGTTTCATTGGCAAACAATCCCGAAACCCCGAGGTTTTTGTAATTATACCCGTTTACAAATACCGAGTCGATGTGCAGGTTCATCGACAGGTCGGCTTTTGCAAGGCTCAGCCCCCTGCCGGTAACGTCGCCCCGCATGGAAACAACCCCCAGGTCCTTCGGATCTCCGACCAGTTTCCCGATATCGAACGACTCAACGTCGAGCTGGCCTTTGTAACCGAGCAGCGAGCTTCCTTTCTGCTTTGTCAGGGTAAGGTCGGTGGCGATATTCCCCAGGTTGGTGTTCACCCTGGCGTTTGCAACGAAATCGTTGTAGAAGCCGGTAAAAGTACCTTTCAACCCCACCACCCCGATGTTTGCAAGCACGCCCGGCAGCTCGATCTTATTCATTTCGCCCGGGATCCGCAACCCTTCAATATCTTCCTTGTTGGTGTTCATCTCCTTGATGTTCATGTCAATGAAGGTCTCTTCGACATCAGGCAGCCCGCTGGCACTGATATTTCCATAGAAAAAGGTGTTTTTTCCGAAGGCGAACCGCAGGTCGCGGATCTTAAAATTGTTCACCGTTCCCCGGATATTGGCCGACAGCCTGACACGGTCCTTCATCACGGCGATTTCCGGGGCAAAATACCCGATGTCCTCAATGTCGAGGTAAGAGGGTTCAATCGTTGCCTGGATGTTGACCTTGTTCAGGAAGTCGTTGTAGGCCCCCCAGTGATCGTAGAGGAAATCGAATCGGAGCGACAGGTCCGAATTGTCGGTGATGATCTTGAGATGGTGGGCCTTGAGAAACCCCGGTCCCACCTGGAATTCCCCGCTCAGGTCGTGAAGCACCAGCCCGCAGCGTTCCTTTGCGGCGAGATGCTTAATGTTGGCATGAATGGTATCGCCAACAAAGGTGAAATCGGTAATGTCGAGGTTGATGCCGGATACATCCAGGTTGGTGTAGTCCATGCCCTTCGGTGCAAGCGGGGCATTTTTATTCTGGAGGTGGAAATGGGTGTCGGCCAGGTGCACTGCCGATACGGAAATGTCCCAGGGTGCCGATGGCGTGGTGTCCTTTTTTGTCTGCGGGCTGGTAGATGCGAAATGGCTGAGGATGTACTGCAGGTTCAGCGTCGAGTCGCCCTTTTGGATGAGCAACTGCACGTTCCCTTTATCGATATAAACGCGGTTGATGTTGATCCTGTGTTTCCTGAACCGGATGAAGCCCGGCCTGAGCCCCAGTTCATGGGCTGAAAAGAGAACCTCCCGGTGCCGGTCGAGGATGGAAATGTCCTCGATGATGAGCCCGTTCTTAAATGAAAGGTTAAACCCCCTGATGCGGCATTCGGTCTTCAGTTCCCCCGAAAGGTAGCTGGCGGCTGCCCTTGCCAGCATCGTCTGCATGGCATCGCTCCTGAGCACCAGGTAAATGGTGAATATCAGCGAGAAAATCGCCGTCAGCGCGTAAAGCAATATTTTTGAAACTGTTTTTATGATAATTTTGCGTCCGTTATGAAAACATTTATCCTGGGTATTGAATCCTCCTGCGACGACACGTCGGCAGCCGTCATATGCAACGATATGATCCTGTCGAATGTCACCGCCGGGCAGGACGTTCATAAAAATTTCGGGGGCGTTGTTCCTGAACTGGCCTCACGTGCCCATCAGCAAAACATCATCCCGGTTATAGAAACAGCCATCCAAAAGGCAAATATACGTAAAAATCAACTTTCAGCCGTTGCCTTTACACGCGGTCCGGGGTTGCTGGGGTCCCTGCTGGTAGGGACCTCTTTTGCAAAGGCATTTGCTCTCGGGCTGAACATCCCGCTCATCGAGGTCGATCACCTGCAAGCCCATATCCTGAGCCATTTTATCAGGAACTCAGAGTCGACAAACCCCGTTCCGCGGTTCCCGTTTATCTGCCTCACCGTTTCGGGCGGGCATACCCAGATCGTGCTGATCAGGGATTATTTCGATATGGAGGTGATCGGTCAGACCATCGATGACGCTGCCGGCGAGGCTTTCGACAAGTCGGCGAAGATCATGGGACTCCCTTACCCCGGCGGACCGCTGATCGACAAACTGGCGGCAGGGGGCGATCCCCGGCGCTTTGCCTTTGCGCGGCCGAACATCCCGGGGCTCGATTTCAGCTTCAGCGGCCTGAAAACTTCATTTCTCTATTTCCTGCGCGATGAATTGAAACGTGATCCCGCCTTCATTGAAAACAACAAACCTGATCTTTGCGCCTCCATCCAGTCGACCATCATCGACATCCTCATGGCGAAACTGACCCTTGCCCTGGAGCAGACGCGGTTGCTCCACTCCCGTTCCCAGTTGCCGGATGTGGCCATTGCCGGCGGCGTATCCGCCAATTCGGGACTCAGACAGGCACTGGAGGATGCAAAGGTCCGCCTTGGCTGGAACATCTTCATCCCTCCCCTGCAGTATTCAACCGACAATGCCGCCATGATTGCCGTGGCCGGTTATTTTAAATTCCTGAAAAGCGAATTTGGGAGCCAGTCGTCGGTGCCTTATGCCAGAAATGTTTTATAAGGGGGTTGGACCAGGCAATAGGCAATAGGCAGTAGGCAATAGCAGCAGTCAAACTGCCAGCTCACTATCAACCAGTAATTATTAATTTTTAATTTTTAATTGGAAATAATCTCCGGCAATTTTTCCCAGTGGAGGTTATTTTGTCCCAAGTACCTGGAACCGTTCGTCATCTGCAGGCCAGAAACTGTTTTTGGCACGGTTGTAATGGTAATAATCCTCCATCTGAACACCCTCGGGAAGATGTTTGGCAATGTACTGGTTCATGAAGAAATCGTAGAGGTATCCCGCATGTTTTTTTCCAAGATAGCTTGCCATTTCATAAATGTCCTTTACTGCAAGCGAATCGATCCGGTACTTGTATTTCACCCTGCCTGTAAAGGGATCGCTGTAAAAACGGCCTTCGAATGAATCGTAGATGGTTGACGTGGCGTAAAGCACCGTTTTCTTTGCATTTTCGGTATTGGCCTTGCTCAGGTCGAACCAGCAGCCGAAATCCACGGCGTTAACATTTGTTTTCTTGTAATAAATCGTATCCATGTACGATTCCTGGTCCTCCACGGGGTAAAAATACTCATCAAGCTGCATCTGCGATATATCGAGCACATACGACTGGGGTTTGCCGGTCATGAATGAATCGATGGCATCATCCAGGTATACATTGAAGCCGAGGTTCCTCAGTTCCCCGATAAAATTGTTCATGTATGTTTCGAGCAGGAGGCTGTCGCTGAGATATTGCATGAAGTGGCTCTCAGCCCAGAGCGCAGAATCCTGCTGTTCCTGCGAAAGTTCGCTTAAGTTTTTGACCGATTCGCCCTTATGGCTGAATTTAAACACATTGTCGGGTGGCATCACCAGTAGGTTTAGCACATGCGGTGAATTGATGAAGGTATTGGCCACTTTCCGCTCGGGGGTGCACGAGGGCATGACGAGCAGCCCCGACGCCAGGAACAAGAGAATAAACACCGGGTAAAACCTTAATTTCACAACGATTGCTTGATCAGGTAAAGGTGAAAACTATAAAAATGCAAATTTAGTATTTCCCGGGGTATATTCCATCCTGAAGGTTCAGAAAGGGCGGCACCCGGGACTGTTAAAGTTCCTGCAAAAACCGTTCCCCGAATTTTCTTCCGTACGCCACGCATTTATCCCGTACATCGTGATGAGGTGTGAATTTCACCATCAATCCCTCGTCTATGACACTGAGTTTGAGATTGCTCATGGCCGAAGTCATGATTTTCGCAGCCTCGCCGCTCCAGCCGTACGATCCGAAGGCAGCAGCCAGTTTATTGCGGTCGCGGATGGGGTTGATCAGCGCGAAGACCTGGTAAACGGGCAGCAGGATGTTCTGGCTGAAGGTCGGGCAGCCCAGCACGATGGCCGAGGCGCTGATGATCTTCTGCTCCAGTGTGGCCAGGTCCATTTTCTCGATGTCGCACAGGTCAACATCGATATCGCCGGCCTGCTTCATCCCGTCGGCGATCATGGCTGCGATGACACCCGTATTCTGGTAAGCCGAAACGTACCCGAGGAAAACCCGGTTCGCCTGCTGTTCGTGCATCGCCTCCAGGGCATATTGCTCGGAGAGATCGACATATTTTTTCCAGTTCTCCCGCAAAATCGCGCCATGACCCGGACAGATTGTCACGATCTCCAGCGGCCGTATGCGTTCGATGGCCTGCAGCATGAACCTGCTGTAGGGTTTCATGATCACGTTGTAATAATAGCGGAAAGCGTCGTCGAAATCGCCTACCGCATCGTCGAACATCCCCTCGTTGCAGTAATGTTCGCCGAAAATATCACAGGTGAAGAGCAGTTTCTCCTCCTGCAGGTACGACATGATCGAATCGGGCCAGTGAAGGTTTGCCGCGGCGACAAACTGCAGGGTCCGGTCGCCAAGGTCGAGCGTCTGGCCATCTTTCACAATGATGTGGGGAATCTCGAAGCCAAGCAGGTCCTTCAGGTACCTGATGGCGTTGCCGCTGCCCACAACGCGGGCGCGCGGGGCAATCTCCAGCAGCCTGGCAAGGCATCCCGAGTGGTCGGGTTCTGTGTGATTTACAACGATGTATTCGATTTCGGAAGGATCGGTAACGGTCTTCAGCTTGGCAAGATAAACATCCCAGAACTTCTCCTTGACGGTTTCAACAACGGTCTTTTTCGCAGCGTTGATGAAATATGAGTTGTAGGTTGTCCCGTACTTGGTCTCCATCACCACATCGAAGGTAACGATGTCGTGATCGAGAACCCCGATCCAGCTTACAGTATCTGTGATTTTAAGAACTTTATTGTCGGGCATATTCAGGTTTGATTGTTATGATGAAAATGGTGATGCAATATATCCGTATTGGATGGCAGTAATATTTTTTCCTGGTTATAACGGCAGCTCCATCTGGAAGGTATCGTCGTCGTCCTTTGCAGGATTTTCGGAAGGGTCGGGTTTCGGTATCCTGGGTCGTTTTTTGCGGGCAGGAGCCTGTTCAATCGTGGGTTCTTCGGGCGGCAGCAGGTTGATGGGAAGGTCGCCCTTTGACAATGGCTCCGAAGCATCGGCCGGCTCTTCCGCCTGGCCGGGTTCGGCCTTTTCAACCGCGTCGAGCCGGAAACCGGGGCCTGGTTTATATCCGGCATCCTCCTCATCCTGTGAAGCGATCTCTTCCTCCGGCAATTCCTCCGGCAGCAACGATTCAAGCCATTTTATCTTCTTCAGGGGGTGAATAGCCAGCCGTTTGCCTTTGGCCTTGATCCCCTTGACACCGATGAATTCCTCTGCGACGATCTCCTCCTGTTCGCTTCCCTTGGTCTTCAGGGTCATGTCAAAAATAAGCTCGAGTCTTGGCCTGGCATCGGTGGAGAAGAGGGTCATCCGGTCGGGATCCTCAACAAATTCAACCTTCCTGTCCGACAGTTCCGCTTTAAAACGCTTCATGAAGTAATGTTTCGACTCATGTTCCTGGTACACCACGGTATAAACCTTTTCCGGATCGAACTTTTCGATCAGGATCATCTCCTCATCAAAATGAGCCGACAGGTCGAAGGAACTCAGCCGGTAATAGCCCGACTGCATCACCGTGATGATACGGTCGGTGCCCGAAAATGCCCCGAGCAGGATCCCCCGTTCGTCGGTGTTGAGCCGCTGCACGGTTTCGTCGTACCAGATGTTCAGCGACCCCAGCGTGGAGACCCCCTCCTGGCGCTGTTCGATCTTCCTGACGGCGAATTTCGTCAGGGTGTTGCCCATCGAATTCCGTCCCTTGATGGCGATTTCGGCAAAATTAAAATCAAAGGAACTTTTTTTCAGCCTGGGTTTTGGTTTCAGCTCCACCCTGATCCCTTCGGCCTCGCCGTTGGGATTGGCCGTGAAATAAAGCACCTTTGAACCCGGCGTTCCCTTGGTGACGGTATACTCCTTGTCGCGGGTCACCCCCACCACGCTGAACCGTTTCACCATGATCTTGCCGTTTTTCCCGTCACGGTATATGAGGTTGTACACCGTGCGGCTGTCGTTTTTATTGAAGACGGCGACATGGATGATGTTCTGGCCGATGAATATCTTCCCTGCAACTTTTACGACGATAAAGGTGCCGTCGTCGCGGAAGGCGATGATGTCGTCGATATCGGAACAATCGCACACATATTCGTCCTTTTTGAGGCCGGTCCCGGCAAAGCCCTCTTCGCGGTTGACATAAAGTTTTTCGTTGGCAGCCGCCACCTTCGCGGCTTCTATGTTGTCGAAGCTGCGTATCTCCGTTTTGCGGTCGCGGTTCTTGCCGTATTTTTTGCGGATCTGCCTGAAATATTCGATGGTAAAATCGATCAGGTTGGCCAGGTGGTTGTCCACCTCGTCCATCTCGGCCTTCACGTCGTCCATGGCCTCATCGGCCTTCGCCGAATTGAAACGTGAAATCCGTTCGATGGGGATCTTGCGCAGCCGGTGTACATCCTCTTCCGAAACAGGGCGGATAATCAAATGGGCAAAGGGTTTTAGCCCGTCAAAGATGGCCGTGTCAATCTCTTCGGTTGTCTTGCATTTTTTGATCCCTTCGTAGATTTCGTTCTCGATGAAGATCTTCTCCAGCGAAATGTTGTGCAGCTGGTCGAGCAGTTCCTGGCGCCGGATGTTCAGCTCGAGTTTCAGGAGGTTGACCGTATTCTGCGTATTGACCCGCAGGATCTCCGAAACCCCCATGAACCTTGGCCTGCCGTTTTCGATCACACAGACATTCGGCGAAATGGAGACCTCGCATTCGGTGAAGGCGTAGAGGGCATCCATCGTGGTATCGGGTGAAACGCCGGGTGCAAGGTGAATCAGGATCTCCACGTCGGCCGCGGTGTTGTCGTCTATCTTGCGGATCTTGATCTTGCCCTTGTCGTTGGCGGCAAGGATGGAGTCGATGATGGAACCCGTTGTGGTGCCATAGGGAATCTCGCGGATGACCAGTGTCTTTTTATCCTCCAGGATGATTTTCGCCCGGAGGCGGATCTTGCCGCCTCGAAGCCCGTCGTTGTAACGTGAAACATCGGCCATCCCGCCGGTTAGAAAATCGGGAAAAAGTTCAAAATCTTTCCCTTCAAGTATCCGGATCGAAGCTTCGATGAGCTCGTTGAAGTTATGCGGCAATATTTTGGATGCAAGCCCCACGGCGATCCCTTCGCCGCCCTGGGCGAGCAGCAGCGGGAATTTGGCCGGCAGGGTGACCGGCTCCTTGTTGCGGCCGTCATACGACAGCTGCCAACCGGTGGTTTTAGGGTTGAACAGCACTTCGTGGGCGAATTTCGAAGGTCGCGCCTCGATGTACCTGGGTGCCGCCGCGCTGTCGCCCGTAAGGATGTTGCCCCAGTTTCCCTGGCAGTCGATCAGCAGGTCTTTCTGACCCAGCTGGACGAGCGCATCGCCGATGGAGGCATCGCCGTGGGGGTGGTATTTCATCGTGTGGCCGATGATGTTGGCCACCTTGTTGTAACGACCGTCGTCGAGCTCCTTCATGGCGTGCAGGATGCGCCGCTGCACCGGCTTCAGCCCGTCGGTGATCTCCGGCACCGCCCGCTCAAGAATGACATACGAGGCATAATCGAGGAACCAGTTCTGGTACATCTGCGAAAGATGCACCGTCTCCTTCAGCGTTCCCGATTCAAGTTCGGGATTATCCCCGTTTGTAGTTTCTTCAGTGGACATTTTGAGCTAATTATTCAATGCTGGAATACCTGAATGCAGGAATGCAGGAATAATTAAAAAAGATTTCAGGTTTCGTAACAATTGACAAATGTTTTGAAAATGTTTTTTTATTTACCTATTTATGCATTCCTGCATTCACATATTATTTTTTCCGTGTTTCTGCATTCCTGCATTCTGCATTCACGTATTCTTTTTATTTGACCAGTTTCGATATCGCCTTAAAGGTCTCCCCGCCGGAGTATCGGAGCAACTCGAACAGGATGGCTTCATAAGTGGTGATGGTCGCCCCCTCCCTGCGCATGCGTTCGAGTGCCATCAACTTGTCATTCGGCTTCCGCGACGAGATGCAGTCCTCCACCACCACGGGGTGATAGCCGTTGTGCAGGAGGTCGATAACGGTCTGCAGCACGCAGACATGGCTTTCGATGCCGGTGATGATGACCGTGTCGCGGCCCGAAGAGGCCAGCTCCATCATGAACCGCGATTCGTCGCAGCAGCTGAAGGAGGATTTTTCAATCCGTCCGATCCCTCCCAGGGTTGCGGCAATTCCGGGCATGGTGGGGCCCAGCCCCTTTACATACTGTTCAGTAACAATCACCGGCACGCCGAGATGCTGCATTCCCTGGATCAGCAACGGAACATTCCGCGAGAGTTTTTCATGCTCCCAGATGGCCGGGAATATTCTTTCCTGGAAGTCGATGACTACCAGCACCGATTTTTCTGTTTCGATTCGCATGGGAATTGGAGTTTCGGTTCAACATTGCTTTGTGAACCGGGAAACAAAATTAAGATTTCCTTCGAATGGAGCTGCAGTTGTTAAAAACTTAATAATATCCCTGCAATTTCACGCAATTGAAAACAGAATAAACCAGCAAGGCTATTCCCCGGGGAAATTTCAAACGATGGCCTTGGCATTAATTCGGCTCTTCTGCGACTACCGGTGCCGCCTTTTTCCGGATGGCGATGTTGATCCCGACCTGCACGGAAGAGTTGTTCGTGGAATGGTAAAATATAAGCCCCGGCACATTGTCCGAAATGGCGTAAAGCTGGATGGGACCTGCATTGATGCTCAGACCCGCCCCCACGTTGGTGAACTGGTGGTTGAAAAGGTTGTACGAAATCATCAGCCCCAACAGACACGGGATCCGGTAGCAATAGGAAACCGACATGGCGGGAAAGAAGTGATGATCCCACGAGATGCCGTTGAAGAGCAGGCCGAAGGTGTGGTGTTCATTGAGCGACCAGGTACCGCCCAGGTTGTACCGTACCGGCAGCCAGGTGGTGTATTTCACCCCTCTTACCGAATCGATCTTCACAAGGGCGAGGATGCTGTCGGATAGTTTTTTCCCGAAACTGTTCATGTTGTCGAACATGTCGACGAAGTCGTTCAGGGTCAGTCCGTCAAAGGCGAACTCCTTTCCCGGGTTCTTGCTCACAAAGGTCATCGTCCGCGATTTCCATGTGATAAAGCCGATATCCAGCACACTTGCGCTCACCCCCAGGTGTTTGTTGACCTGGTAGCTCGCCCCGAGGTCGACCCCCATGCCGTTGTTCCCGGGAAAGACCAGGGAGGAGACCCGCTGGTTCGTGTAATGCTGGATGTCGTCGACACCCGAGGTGCGCAGTTCAAAATCAGACCGCATGTGGATGTTGTAGGTGCTGGTATCGGTGTTCACCTCGAATTGCGATTTCACGGTGGTGGCGTTGAACCGCCCAGAAAGATATTTTAACCTGGCGCCCCAGGTGAGCTTCCCTTTCAGCGCAAAGCCCGAGAACGAGGCGGCCCACTCGTCGTATGCGAGGATGTTCAGCGCCGGGGCGATGTTTACGGTTTGTCCGAAGAACTGCGGCGAGGCATTGCCATACCAAAGCAGGTTGCAAAGGTTCACCGGGATCGCGATGTGCTGCGACATGCGCTCCCGCACGCTGAAACCCAGAAAAAACTTTCCGTGCGCCACCTGCGTTCCGAACGAAATGACCTCCACGTCGGTGTAGAGCCTCAACTGGTTGTTTTTTGCGATTTTTGAAAGAAAATTATCGATCCTGAAGGTCACCGAATCGTAAGCATCGCGTTCGATGATGTCTTTATAGGTAAAGGGGTTGGCATAGGCCGACTTCAGTCCGGAGAGGATCGGGATGCCGATATAGAATTTCTGCTGCGGGATGAAAGAGGGGTTCTGGAAGATCCGCTGCGGGATTTCGGGCATGTTGTAAACCGAGAGGTCATGCTGGGCGAACAGGCTTATGGTTCCGAGGCAGCAGAAAAAGGTGACGATCGCGTAGCAAACAGCAGTTAATTTCATGTTCGTCCGTATTATCAGCGTTAGTTGCCGGTCCCCACCGATTTGCGGATCCTGGCCCTGGCAGTGAAATTCAGTTTTAGCTTCTGATCGGCCCTGAGCTTGACATTGATGGTGCCCTCATCGGCCGAATGGAGGACTGCCAGGACAATGATCTTTTTAACCCCCTTAAGATTCTGTAGCCTGGGCGACGGTAAAACGATGGAGGTGTCCTTCACCCCGAACTGGCCCGGGTAAGGCAGATGCGTGGCGGGATCGACCGGCGCCTCCTTGATAAAAACGCGGTCGGTGCCCGTGAGGGAATCCTTTTTGTTGAATGCCGCATCGGTGAAATAGACCTGCATCAGCGTGGTGAGGGGCAGCCCGTTGACGATGTTCAGCCTGAATTCGAGCCGTTCGAAATCTTCTGGATGGTCGAGGGCAAGGTTGAAGGTATCCTGCATGGTCAGGTGATCGAAATGGCCGTAAAGCGGCAGCTTGACGCGGAGATTGGCATGGAAGGAGCTGGTATCGGAAAAAAAGTTCACCGGCGAAACATCGGGGTTGATCCTCGCATGAACCTTGAATACGACATTGTCGGGCTTCAGGTTGTAAAAATCGTCCATGGCATTGCCGGTGTTGGCGTTGTTGTATTCAACGGTTTTCACCATTGGCTGCGAAGCATTGATAAGAGGACTCGGCACCGAAATGATCCCTCCGTTGCCCAGCCGGTTGGCAATGTCGAGCATGCTGCCCGAGGCGTTGTTGATCGCCAGCAGCTTCTCAATCGTGATCTCGGTGGGGACTCCGATGGAGTTGACGATGGTGACCGATACCTGGGGATCGACAAAATGAACATCGCCCTGAACGTAGGCATTGTTGAAAACCTTCACCCTTACGGTATCCTCCAGCTGTGAGAAGGTCTGGTGGCCCAGGAAACCTTCGAACCATCCAACGCTTGTAACGGTAACCAGGAAACCCGCGCTGATCATGTCGCCGGCAACCGGGGTCGGGGATTTTTTCAGCAGCCCGTTTACCTGGATCGTCAGGGTGTTGGGCGATGTTGACAGGTCGAGCCACAGGCCCGAGATGTCGACGTCGGTCTGGGTCTGACCCGAAACAAACGACCCGGTTGTGAACGAAAATGGCACCCCGTTCTTTGTGGCATTGAGGATGGTGAAGGTCAGGTACCCGGCATTGTTGAAGGTGTAATTGGTCGTCAGCCGGATGGTCCCCTCTTTGACCAGCAGCTGGTCCACCCTGATTTCAGGGTTGTTGCCGGTGATGGTCTGGGTGAAGGTCTGGGTGGGGATGGTAAAATCGCCGTTCTGCAATGAATTCTGCTCTTCCTGGGTCACCTGGGTTGACCACGACAGGTTGAGGGGTGCCAGCTTGATGAGGTCGTTGGGCCGGATCCTGAATGCATTGTTGTTGTAATAATAGAGGATCGAGATGTCGCCGTTCTCATCGATGGAGACGTTATTGTCGCTGCCCGAGGTAACCAGCGCCTTTTTCAGGGTGATGTTGTCGTTGACGAGCGGAACCACGATGTCGGGGTTCCAGACTGCATTTTTGATCTTGCTGAAGTCAAAATCCTTCTGACAAGCGGTAAACAAGAACGTCATGATGACGACCGCCACCGGGAGGAAGAGGAGCATCCCGGCCGGAACGGGAGTGTAAAACATTGAATGTCTGAGCTCCCGCCAATTATTCTTACGTTTGTTCATGGGCTGTTATTTCAGGGTAACGAACCTTACAACCAAACAAAGATACGCAACGGGATCGGATAATCCTGCGATCGTAATTCAATTTGAGGTTTTTTTCATGTAAAAGCATTCTATAATCACCAGTGTAAAAAAATATCATCATTTTGCCTAAACTGATTCGCTAAATCAGAAAAGTTAAGCGTTGATTTTTAACCCATGTAAATTTTCTTTGTAAGGGTGCGACGTTACATTGAAAAATATTTTTACGTGTTGGCGTCGAAAAAAGGCAAAAATCATCTACCTTTACGAAAGCCTGCCTCCAGGCGATCACCAATGGCTGCCGGCAGCATATTTTCCACGGAAAACGAATCCTGGATGACCCTATCATTCAGCAATGTTTACAATCATGAAAACACACATGACCACACGGGTTGCATCAAGGATCGCCTTTGCTGCGATGATGCTCCATTTTTGTTTTTTCTCCATGACTCTTACCGCCCAGACCACCAAAACCATCGGGCCGGGGGGGGTAACTATGCCACCATCAAGGCTGCTTTTGATGCGATCAATTCCGGGGCTGTTACCGGGAGCATCACCCTGCAGATCACCGGCAGCATCACCGAAACCGCGACAGCCGTATTGAATGCCAGCGGCACGGGCAGCGCAAACTACAGCGGGGTTAGCCTGTACCCGACCGGTTCTGGTTATACCATCAGCGGGAATCTTGCAGCCCCGCTGCTCAACCTGAACGGCTCGCACAATGTCGTCATCGACGGCAGGGTAAACGCAACCGGCAATACCAGGGACCTTGCCATCATCAACTCCAGTACCTCCGGCACCTCCAACACCTCGACCATCACCCTGAACAATTCGGCCCAGGGCAACACGATTAAATTTGCAATCATCAAAGGCGGGGCGACCGGGATTTACAGCGGGGTAATCCTGTTCAACCAGTCGTCTTCAGGAACCGGCAACAGCAGCAACCTGGTCGACAACTGCAACCTGACCGGTCTCGGTGTCGCAGGCAGGCCCTATTACGTGATCTATTCCTATGGTTCTTCAGGTCATGAAAACAGGAACAATACCCTTTCAAACAACAATATTTTTGATTTCCTGTCACCCACCCTCTCCTCTTCTTACGGGATCAACATCAATGTCAATTCTACCGACTGGACCATCACCGGCAACAGCCTGTATGAAACCACCACCTTCATCCCGGCCGGGAATTATTCCTTTTTCGGCATCAAAATCGCCAATACCAGCGGGAACAATTTTATCATCACCAACAACTATATCGGGGGCATTGCGCCCCTTTGCGGAGGAACTCCGTGGACTGTAAACGCCAACGTTGCCTACCGTTTTTATTGCATTCACATCGATGCGGGAACCACAACGCCAACATCCATCCAGAACAATATCATCAGGAACTTTTCCTGCCTGGGGGGAAGTGATATTCCCTGGATGGGAATAGACCTCAATTCGGGCAGTGTCAATGTTGGTACGGCGACCGGGAACACCATCGGCGATCCGAACAGCACCGGTTCCATTACCCTGTCGGCACCGGTGGCCTCCGCCTCGGCCAGTGTTAGCCTCGGTGAAGTTTTGAACACCATCGTGATCAACAACGGCGGAAGCGGTTACACCTCGGCACCCACCGTTACCCTGAGCGGTAATGGTTCCGGTGCCACAGCGGTTGCCACCATCAGCGGCGGTTCGGTGAACAGTGTGACCGTGAACGACGAAGGATCAGGATATACCTACCCCCCAACCGTCTCCTTCAACAGTTCCAGTTCAGCATCCACCTCGTATGGTATTTACGCAATCAGCAGTGGTGCAGTGAATATATCCAACAACAAGGTCGGGTCGGTTACCACGACCGGGACAACAAGCTACTCCCACGGGTTTTTCGCGATCAGCAGGCAGTCGGCAGCCGGGGCAACGACCATCAGCAACAACCTCATCGGCAGTAACACCACTGCCGGCAGCATCCAGGCCTCCAGTGCCTCGACTTCATCCACGGCCCAGAATGTTTACGGCATTTTCAGCCTGGGAACCGGGGCGGTGGCTATAACCGGCAATGTGATCTCCAACATGTTCAATGCCTATGCCTACCAGTATTCGACGAACGGGCAGATCGGGGGGATCAATGTCAATGCAGGGGTCAATACGATCCAGAACAACACCGTCACCGCCTTGTCGTCGGCATCCCCCAGCAATGATCCGAATGGCAATGCAGCCGTCGTAGGCATTGCGCAAAAAAGCACGGCAGCAGGGCAGGTCGTTTCGGGGAACACGATATCCAACCTCGCATGCACCTACACGGGGACACGACCATCGAGCGTGATCGGCATCTATTATGCCGGCGGGACAACCACGCCAAACCTTGTTTCGGGTAATTTCATTTACGGGTTCTCTGTATTGTCAACCGCGCCATCAACAACGCCGGCCATCCTGTGTGGCATCAAATTATCCTCGGGCAGCACCACCGCCGCAAACAACATCATCAGCCTCGGCACCGGGATCACAACCGGATGCAACATCAGCGGGATCTATGAAAACGGCGTGGCCGGGAACAACAACAATCTCTGGTTCAATACGGTCTTTGTCGGGGGAACCGTTTCTTCGGGGGCAGGGGCGTCAACCTATGCCCTTTTCAACAATGCCAACACCAACACGCGCGATTTCAGAAACAACATCCTTGACAATGTGCGCGCCGGCGGGGGCTCCAGCGCTTTTCATTATGCGGCAGCCCTTGCAGGGACCGCAAACCTCACCATCGATTTCAACGAATATAATGTACCCGTTTCCGGTACGTTGGGAAAGGTGGGACTGGTAAACAAAAGCAACCTGGCCGCCTGGAAACTTGCCACGGGCCAGGATGCCTCCAGTGTAAGCGCCGATCCAGCCTTTGCTGTTGCGGGTGGCACGGTTGCCAACAATTATTTCCCCGCAACTTTCCTCCCGGGGGTTTCCGGGACTGGGATCACCACCGATTACAATGCCGTGGCAAGAGGGGCCACACCCGCCATGGGTGCGCTGGAAAACAACAGCTATACCTGGCAGGGAAATACCAGCAGCGATTTCGGAACTCCTTCGAACTGGACCAACGGGGTGGTGCCGCTCAGTGGCTCTGATATTTATTTCAACAGCACACCTGCCAACAATTGCATCCTTGACCAGAACAGGATTGTCGGGAATGTCACCAATGCGTCGACAAAACAGCTTATAACGGGTGGGAAACAACTCACAGTGAACGGAAGCCTCACCTTCTCGGGCGGGGCCCAGGTTGATGCCACTGCTGCCGGATCTGTCGTGGAGTTTGGCGGTACGACAATGCAGTCGATCCCTCCCGGTTGCTTTTTGGACAACACGGTGGATGCGCTTACCCTGAACAATGTCAACGGTTTGACCCTCAACGGGGATTTGACGATTAACCAGGCGCTGACCCTTTCGAACGGTTCGCTGACCGTAGGAGCCCATTCCATAACGCTGAACGGTGCCATCAACAGCGCATCGGGCACCCTGAACGGAGGGAGTTCGACCAATGTCACCTTCGGGGGATCCGGCCCGGCCACCACCCTGCCGGCCATCACGCTCAACAACCTGACCCTGAACCGGGCAGGAGGGATCAGCCTTGGTGGAAATGTAACGGTGTCAGGGATACTTACCCTTTCCGCCGGGAGCCTGGTGACCGGTGCAAACACCCTCACACTTTCGGGAAGCGCCCCGGTACGCAGCGCCGGCTCCATCGATGCAGGAAATGCTGGTGCCACCCTGGTTTTTGCCAACCCGGGAGCCGTTACCATCCCGGCATCCCTGTTTTCGACGATGGTGAACAACCTCACCCTGGCCGGCGCCGGGGGGATCACGTCAGACGGCGATTTTTCAGTAAATGGCCTCCTGTCGCTCCAGGCCGCCAACCCCTCCTCCACAAAGGGGATTCTCGATATGTGGGACGGTGCTGTCATGAGAACCCTCAGCATGGGGGCAACGGCTTCAACCGCCGGAACCGGCGATGTAACCGGCATTGTCGCACGTTCGTCAATTGCAGCCAACACCCCCTATTCGTTCGGCAACCCGTTCACCACCATCACGATGTCTGCAGGGACCACCCTGCCCTCCTCCATGAGCTGTAAGATCATGCTGACCTCCTCCGACCTGCCCTGGAAACCCAATGCGATCCACCGCTATTATGATTTCATCCAATCGGGTGGCAGCGCGTCGACGGTTGTGACCATCAATCTTCATTACCTCAACAGCGAACTAAACGGGACCACTGCAGGTTCCCTCGACCTGTTTGATTACCACCTGACCAGCATTCCGACGCATGTGGATGATCACGGCCATTCCAATGCAAATGCAACCGACAACTGGGTGGGATTGGCCAACATGAGCCTGACCTATGTTGCCAAAACTGCCTTTGACAGCAAATACTGGACGATCGGCAATGCGACTGCCACCAGTTTTACCTGGATAGGCGCCTCTAACGACTGGACCTCCACGGCGAACTGGACCGGCGGCATCGTCCCTGGTCCGGGAAACCACGCGGTCATCCCCGACGCCGCAACCACAGCCAACTCACCAACCCTGCCGGCAAGCACTACGATCGGTTCGATCCTCATCCAGGCAGGAGGCATTGTAAACGGCGGCACTGGTACTGTTCTGACCCTCGACGGTGCCGCTGGCGCCTGGGAAAACCTGGGGACCTTCAACCCGGGCACCAGTACGGTGGTCTTCACCAATGCGCTGGCCACCATGGCCGATCCCACCAACTTTTACAATGTAACGATTTCAAACGGGGCTTCCCTCACCCTGGGAACCAACAACGTGATGCGGATCGGCGGCACCCTATCCCTGTCGGCGACCGGTGTTTTGATGGCCAGTGGCAACAACAATACGGTGGAGTATAATGGCGCCGGCCAGTCTATTATTTCGCCGAATGGCTCAACGCCTGGTTATTACAACCTCGCCATCAGCGGAACCGGGGCCAAGACCATGCCCGCCACAGACCTGGCGATTGCCGGTAACTTCTCGACAGCAGGCTCATCCGTAACCACGGCCGGGGCTGCGATGACCATCGGCGGCAGCATGAACATCGGGACAGGCTCCGTTTTCAATGCTGGCGGCTTTAACCACACCATCGGGGGGAATTTCGACAACGACGGAACCTTCAACGCATCTGCAGGCAACGCGATGGTCATGAACGGTTCTGTTGCCCAGTCCATCACCGGCGATTCACCAACCCATTTCCAGAACCTCACCATCAACAACATCCAGGGGATCAGCCAGATCACAAATGCCTTCATCGACAACACCCTGTTCCTGACAAACGGGAATGTGATCGTGGGACCCGACACCCTGGGCATCAACGGAACGATCAGCAAAACGGGAGGGCACATCCAGGTCAGCCCGCTCTCCTCGATCAGTTTCGGGGGTTCATCCGCCATCCTCCTTCCCGACAACCTCTTTGCTGCCACACCCTCCATCCTCAACCTGATCCTCAACAGGAACGGTGGAGTAACCCTTGGCAACCAGAACCTTACGATCAACGGCACCATGAATTTGATTGCCGGGACCCTCCACGCAGGGGCCAATACCCTGACCCTTGCCGGGATCGCCCCAACGGTAACCGGCGGGAATCTTGATGCCGGCAACAGCGGCTCCACCCTTGTCCTTTCCAATGCCGGTGCGATGGTACTTCCCGCCACCCTCTTTTCGGGGGCGGTAAACAACCTGAACATCCAGGGAACCGGTGGCGTCACGGCCAGTGGTGACTTCACCCTGCTGGGCGTGCTGAACCTGCAGGGGACCAATCCTTCGGCCACCAAAGGCATGCTCGACCTATGGGATGGCAGCAATTCAAAGACACTGTATATGGGTCCTGCCGCGACAACCACCGGGACCGGGGATGTTACCGGGGTTGTAAACCGCTCTTCTTTTGTGGTAAATACCCCCTATTCCTTTGGGAATCCTTATACGACCATCAACATCATGCCCGGTGGCGTGCTGCCTTCATCCGTGAGTGTAAAGATAAGTTTAACCGCCACCGACAATGCCTGGAAGCCCAATTCAATACACCGCTTTTACGACATTGTGCAGACCGGCGGTACCGAGAATACCAGGGTGATCCTCGACCTTCACTATCTTGACAGCGAACTCAACGGTTCAACAGAAGGCAACATGGACCTGTTCGATTATCACATCAGCGGCAGCCATGCAGTGGATGATCACGGCCACTCCAACGACAATTCCATCAACAACTGGGTGGGCATGGCCAACCTGAGTATAACTTACATAGCACCGCAGACGGGTTTTCCCAGCAAATACTGGACCCTTGGCAACACGAACACCCCAAGTTACACCTGGCTTGGCGCACAGGATTCGGATTGGGGAGATGCTGCAAACTGGACGGGAGGCGTTCCGGGGCCGGGAAATCATGCCGTCATCCCCGACGCCGGGCTTACCGATTATGATCCTTTACTGCCGGCCAGCACGACCATCGGCAGCCTGACCATCCAGGGAGGAGGAATCCTGAACAGCGGTGACGGGAGCGTGCTGACACTGGACGGTGGGGCCGATGCCTGGGACAACATGGGCACCTTCAACGCCGGGAACAGCACGGTTGTTTTTACCAACCCTGCAGCCACCATCTCCGATCCGACCAACTTTTATAATGTGACGATTGCCGACGGCGCGAAGCTGACCCTTGGAACAGACAATATCATGAGAATAGCAGGAACCCTGTCGCTTTCGTCGACCGGCGCCCTGAATGCCGCAACAAACCACAATACTGTTGAATACAATGGCTTAACACAAACCGTGGTGCTGTCCAACGGCGCCGTGTCGGGTTATCACAACCTGGTCCTGAGCGGCAGCGGCAACAAGACCTTGCCGGCCTCGGCCCTGGCGCTGCAGGAAAACCTGACCCTGGCGGGAACTGTTACCGCAACGTGCATGGCACCGGTCACCATTGGCGGTGATCTTACGATCGGGCCGGGCACCTCCTTTACAACAGGTGCCTTCAACCATTCAATCGCCGGTAATTTCAACTGCAATGGCACATTTACAGCATCGCCCGGCAGTACGATCACCTTCAACGGGAGCTCCATCCAGTCCGTCGGGGGGGGCTGTAACGCCAACTTTTTCCGGCCTGGCACTTAATAATTCAAATGGAGGCCTGTTAACAGGCGATGTCGTATTCTCCGGTACGCTGGATCTGCAAAACGGGCTTCTTACAACCGGGGGCAACACGCTGACGGGCGGTGCCGGGGCAGCCATCACCGGGGCAAATGCCGCAAGGTATATCGACGGGAAACTCGCCATGACCTTCAATGCGCCGGGGTCCATTTCATTCCCGGTCGGGAAGGGTGGCAGTTACCGGCCCGTATTGTTCCAGTACACCGGGTTGACGGGGACCAGTATTGTTTCGGCTGAACAGTTCGAAACTCCGCTGACCGGCACCCTGCCGGCCTATACCAGCCTGCTCACCACCGGCCGCCACTGGACCATCACCCAGTCGGGGGGAACCGGTCTTCAGTATTTTGTCACCCTCGATGCCTCCGGCTATACCCCTTCAGGTACCATCGTGATGCTGAAAAAGGATGCCGCCATCGTTTCTTGCCCGGCTGTTGCCGCAGCTTCGCTCTATACCAATGTGGCCGCATTCACCTCCTTCAGCGATTTTGCACTTGGCCAGTTAACCTGCCTGCTGTCGACCGGGCCCGCGCCCAAAGTGGCCGACCTGGTGGTAACGGGTCAACCCGGAGCGGTGATCAGGTGGTATGATGCGGCCAGCGGCGGGAACCTGCTGGCGGGAACAACCCTGCTGGTCAGCCATACCGATTACTGGGCCAGCCAGGAGGTGAACGGGTGCGAGAGCAGCGCCCGGTTCAGGGTTACGGCGATTGTGAACGATTGCTATATCACCGTCGCCACCGGGGCGGCCGGCAGCATTACCGCCACATCCGCCACCTGCGGCGGAATCATCAGCAACAACTGCGGGGGCAACGTAACCGCCAGCGGGGTATGCTGGGCAACGGCCACGGGGCCGATAGCAACCGGCAACCATACAACCGACGGAACCTCCTCGGGAACCTTCACCAGCAGTATCACCGGGTTAACCCCCGGTACAACTTATTACGTGAGGGCCTATGCGACCAACAGCTCTGGAACCGCCTACGGAAATGAAGTTAACTTTACCACACCCTGATATTCAGAAAAGAATAGAAGGTTGACTTACGGAGAATATCGCCTGTTTCGAAACGGCAGGTATACTTTGTTTCCTTAAGATAATGATTGACAAGCGTGGTTTTCCCTGTCAGCCGCGGACCCAGGAGAACCACAGCTTTTCCCGGTTTCAGGAAATCATCTAAATTTTGAATATATCTTTGGATGTAATTTGTCATATTTCAAGGAGTTTGAATCCTCAAGTATAGTAAAATATAAGGAAGTAATAAAAACAGAGAAACTGTGAAATAGCGAAATTAGCGAAACAAAAAAATATCAATACGCAAAACTGATGACTTTTGAGTTACGTTTTGACTTTTGCGTTTGGACCTTTGACCTAATCTTTACAGCACCTCACCCCAAAAGCATTTTGCCTGGACGATGGATACAAAGATACACTCTGATTAAAAATATTCAGCCCCCTGGCCACGGCCCGGTCGGTCCCCGAAGAAGACGAGGTCCAGTACATTGCTCCCGTATCCAGCCCGGATGTGAATGCCCATGTATTGTTCAGGTACAGAAATCCCTTCTGATATGAATGAAATCCATTTACAAGTAAGGAATCCTTGAGATACCCGCCTGCCTGGCCTGCACCTGAATAAAAGGAAAGCAGGATGTTCCATTCGGCAGCGGATGGAATGTGCCAGCCCGGAGGACAAAGGCCTTGGGCGCCGGGAGAAGTTTGGTAGCGCATCAGCTCGTCCCACTGGTAGAAGGAATTACTAATTACTAATGACGAATTACGGGTGTATTTTTCTGATATGCAATTGTCGGTTTGGGGAGTCATATCTGAAATCTGAGATCCGAAATCTAAATTTGAAGCCATCCAGCATTGCGAACCGATTTGAACGGTCGGGTAGACTTTATTATCCCGGATGTCGGTCAGGTTGTTGCCGCAGGTGAACGACGGGTTAGGTTGAACCAGGATGGTTTTAGTTTTGGTTACAAGGCAGGTATATACGTTTGAGTAACCATAGGTGATCGTTTTTAGCCCGGTTCCGGCAACGGAAGGGGTGAAAATCCCGGTGTTTACCCCGGGACCGCTGTACTGGCCACCCAGGGGCAATCCTCCATGCAGACTGAACGGCTGGGCACCCACGATAGTTATTGTGTCAAAACAACTAGTAAAAGTTACATTGGGTGCTGCCCGTTCGGTCAGGATGATCCTGGCGGAACTGGCCGGATTACCGGTTACACAATTCAGGTTTGAGGTCATGACACAGCGCACACTGTCGCCGGCAGCAGGATTAAATGTGAAAGTGTATAAGTTAGTTCCTGCATTTGCGCCGTTAAGTTTCCATTGATAGACCGGCGTAAGCCCGCCGTTGGTGGGTGTTGCCGTGATGTTGACCGATGTTCCCGGGCAAAACGGGTTGGTCAACGTTGAAATGGACACCCCTGCCGGAAGGTTGGTGTTGACCGTCATCGTGATGATGTTTGACAAGGCCGGGTTACCTGCAATACAGGAAGCCGATGAATTCAGGATGCAGGATACCTGGTCGCCGTTGGCCGGTGCATAGGTAAACGATGGGCTGCTGGTCGCGGTATTGCCGCCGTTGACCTTCCATTGATAACCAGGGATCAGTCCGCCATGGTCAGGAGTTGCCGTAAATGTCACCTGACTGCCGGCACAGAAAGGATTTGATGAAGCCGCGATCGTAACACTCACTGCAAGGATTGGGCTCGCAGTCATGGTTATCGGAGCGCTGGTTGCAGGATTACCTGTGACGCAGTTGTCAGAGGAAGTCAGCTCGCAGGTTACTATATCTCCATTCATCGGAGTATAGGTGAATGAAGAACTGTTTGTGCCGGCAATGCCTCCATTTACTTTCCACAAATATGCCGGAAACAGGCCGCCATGGTTGGGAACTGCAATAAAAGTTACCTGGCTTCCTGTGCAGAAAGGGTTTGCCGAGGGAGTTACTGAAACAGCCACGACAGGATTTGAGGTTACGGTCATTGTG
>Ga0118677_10000587_pt1 | contig 79958 bp, 67 predicted proteins | sample AliMusrvi5mmetaG_FD_86154 | JGI IMG/M metagenome (GOLD analysis project Ga0118677, IMG submission 86154)
ACTTCCGTGACTGGCTGGTCTTCTTTTTGAACAACGTCCATAAATACGACAACGATTACAGCAAAGACCTGGCAGAACTACTACCGAACAACTTTAAGTTGCAAAACCAAAATTGTAACCAATCCCACTCTTAAGTCTCTCAAAGTTCTCCAAACTTTTTAGAATAACTTTGAAAGTAGAATCCCGATTTTTCAGGAAATCAAGACGAACTTCACCGAATGCTTACGAAAGTTCCTACGTTTCCTACGCCCTATATTTGAATATTGCAAAAATCAACGGCAAATATTGAAATAATTCTCACCTCCTTATTTGCTGAATTGAAATTAATCGGGAATCAATTGAGCAGAATCATTTATCAGTGGATCTGTTTTTGAGGTATATCTGTTTTCAGAATCTCAAAGAACGATTGTCGTCTCTATTGAATAATTTTGGCAAAAAATACGACATTATATTTTAGCCATTACTTATATACTAATATTTCAGGTTCGTTTCTACCCAAGTCACCCGTCCGTCGGGCGATACCTTCTTCACCCTTGGATGATTCTCTTCCCATTCCGTCATTGCCTGATCGTACATCGCTTTGTATTCCTCCGTTCAGAGAAGAGCCTAATTGATTGTCGATGTAAGATAATCCTTGTCTTTCTTTGGTAGACTGCTACCCAATATAATTTGAATGCTTCGGATCATAAGTGTTAACGACATGGAGTATTTTTTAAGTCAATAATTCGTTTGATAACTGGAAGTATTAAAATTCTTTGTGAAACTATGATATTCCTCTTTGCAGCTGCAAGAAGATCAAGCAGACTTAATCATTCTTCTTTTGGTCTACCCAAATTTTCCGTCCGTTGGGTAGTGTTTTCTGAACCCGTGGATGATTTCTGTCCCAATCGTCCACGGCTAAACTGTACATTTCCTTTTGTTCCGGTGTCCAATCCGCTGCCGTGTATTGTTTTTATCAGATTGTCCTTGTCTTCCTGTGACAGACTGCTGTCCTGAATCATTATTGAGTCCTGAATTATGAGTGTTGACAACATTTTGAAGGTTTTTAATTTTATAATATCATTTACCACATCTCCATGAAAGCCTCATTAAATGCTTCAATATTAGGACTGATTTTGGCTCCATCGCTATTGGGTGCTACTTCGGATTCTGACGTGATAACGAAGTTAAGACTATTCTTCCCTTCGCTATTACTATCAGTTTCTTTTGAATTTGATTCATTTGCTCCTGCGTTATCGTTATCTGTACTGGTTTCGGTGGGCAATAGCTCGGATTCAGAAGGTCCTGCATGTATTCCCTTGCCTGATCCTTGTTTGTTCCCTGTTTTATTGCTTCCTGTTCCCAGTCCAGAGCCTTTTCTACCGTTCTTGTTATTTTGTCCAGCAGTGCTTCCGGTTCCTCCTTCTCCATCCTTAGCAATGTCTCCGGCAGATTCTCCGCCAGCTTCCAAAGAGCCATTTCCGCTTCGTCCGTCTCTATCGTGAACATTTTGATTGTAGTCAATGTATTGCAGAATTATTTTTCTGTATCAAAATTACGAACAATATTGAATCTTTTGGTAATAAAGTAGGTCCATTTCCTATTAGTTTGTCGGATGACATAAATCCATCCAGATTAAGCCGGCATTAAAACTTGGGCGAAAGAAAATGCAGAAATAATAAATACATATTCTCATTTTTATGTCAATTTTAGTTCTTGGCATCACCTTAAAACATTCTATATTTGCATATATCAAATCAAAAAGGAAAATTATCGAAGAAATACAAAGTTAAAGTACTACAATTTAAAATATTAACATAGCATTTAGCTATTGTTCGCGTCACCGAAACCTGAGAAATTTCATTTAGCGAACCAGAAAATGAATAGTAAGCAAGATGCTCACGCCAAACGGCGTGGGCTTTTGACTTATCTTTTCTGGTGGGCTTCTCAGGGCCTAGGTGACGGGTAAGGCTGGGTTCACGCTTTTTTTGTGGATTTTTCTTACCTGAATTCCAGCCAGATGCGCAAAACCACGTCAGAGCCTGCGCAATGAATAAAACCGAACTAATTCAGAAATTAAAACAACTTGAAGGTATTTCGCAAGACGAACTTTCCTACCTGATTAACCTCGTAAACACCAAAAAGAAATACGGCCTTGTGTGGGAAGACAAACCAGAAAATTTGGAAGAACAGCTCCGTACCCATCTGCCTGTATTACGCGAGGTGGTGGAGAAAAGAATATTGTCTGTGCAGCAAACAAAAATGTCTGAACCAGGATTTATAGGATTAAAGGATGGACAGGATTCAAAAAAATCAAAAACATTGCGAACTTCACTTTTCGATGAACTTGAAGAGCAAGATAATCTTGAAAATCAAATAAATCCTGAAAATCAAGGTTCATCGTATGCCGCCCCGGTGTTTGCATGATTATGAGTCAGGACGGCGAATTATTGGAGGATATGGATACTTTTCAATCCTAAGAGCGCCTCTTAAGTAAGTACAGACATCGGGCGGGTTTATAACCTTCGATCAGCTTGCTTTTTTACTTGCTTTTTCGATACTCTTTTGGTGAAACACCTGCGAGTCGTTTAAAGTATTTACCGAAAAACGATTGTGAAGGGAAATTCAGTACATCACTGATTTGCTGAATATTCATGTCAGTTGATTTGAGCAGTGCTTTGGCTTCCAAAATCACATAATCGTTCAACCAGTCGTTCACCGATTTGTTGCTGTTGTCCCTGATGAGTTTGGAAAGGTACTTGGGTGTCAGTTTCAGTTTTGCGGCATAAAATCCAACCTCGCGTTCTTTTTTGAAATGAGCTTTTACAAGATTAATGAACACTTCCATCAAAATTTCGTGCTTTGTTTTCGTGCTGCTGTCGCTGATTTTATGAAACTTATAGCCTGTATTGTAAAACATTGCCTGAACCAAATGCCTGACTGTTTCAAGCCTGTAGGGGTTTCCGGTTTGCCTGATCACTTTTTGCAGCATCATGTAAAAATCGGTAACTGAAACCAGATCATCCGCTGTAAGCTGAACCAATGGGTTATCGATCACTGAAAAAAACACGGGAAGCCGTTCGCGCGGCCCTGTTAATAGATCGGCAAGGAATTTTTTAGACATCAGCATGAAAAAGCCTGTGAAATCTTCGCTCACCGACTGGTACTGAACAATCTGGCCCGAAGCGACAATAAACAAAGCAGGCGCTTCGATGGTGTAATCCTTCAGATTGATACTGGCTTTGATCGCACCCCTGCTGCAAAGAATCGTAAGGGGAATGTCCATTTTTACCGGAAAATCAAAGGCAGGAAGCAGCAGCGGATTGCTAAAAAGAAACAGGTCCGTGTCGATAGAATTAGTTTCAGGCCCCTGTAAACATTTTTGCCAGTCGATTGTCGAAATATTACTTTTCATCCATTTTCAAGATTTACAAAGACGGTAAGTTAATCAATTTTCTACCTATCGACCAAAAATAAGCTAAATCTGACGTATTTAATAATTCTTGCTTCGATACTTTTGCTTCGATAAACTTTAAAACAATCAGAAATGAAAAAATCAGTTTTTTTATTTGCAGGAATCCTTCTGGTTTTCCTTTCCATTACCATGCAAGCTCAACCCAAATCAGGGTCTGATTTCTATAAGGGAAAATGGAACGCTTCGTTTGATGGACCAATGGGTACAGTAAAAATGGTTATCGGATTTGAACAGGCCGACGACAAAACAACTGCAACCATAAAAGATGAGGCAGGCAAGGAATTATATAAAGTGGTAAAAACAGAAATTAAAGAAAACCAGGTAACGATCATCTTTATTGGTAGCCAGGGCTCAGACGTAGATTTGGTTATGAAGAAAAAGGACGATGACCATGCCGACTCTACTATTATGGGAATGTACAATACAGTGGCAGAGCGGAATAAGTAGTTTTTTGCCCCAAAAAAATCGTACCTTCCTTGGAAATCCAGAAAAACAAAAAATGACGACGAATAAATATTTGCTGCTGCTATTATTGCCATTTTGCATTGGAATCCAGATCATTCAGGCACAAAACAGCATGGTTGCTATAAACCTAAGCTTCAAAACATCTGACTCTGTATTCAGCAAACCTTTTATCGACATTGATGAATGGCGCGACAAGCCTGTTCGTCACAGGTATGTTCATGGTGGTTTCAAGGGAACTGAAACGCGTTTCTCATTCTACTTTCCAACAAAGGATAAGTATCAAAGTAGATTCTTCCAATATATAACGCCGTTCCCTGATAATGAAAATTTATCACAAACTGCGACAGGAGATGGGGATCCGATTGGCTTCTCTATTGCCAGCGGGGCATATTTTATTGAAACCAATGGAGGTGGAAAAACTGATTTTACGAAACTTAACGCCCGACCCGACCAATCTATTGGCGCTTATCGTGCCAACGCCGCTTCAGCTCAGTTTTCGCGGGTTGTAGCCATGAAAATCTTTGGAGGGAGTCGTCCGTTTGGTTATGCCTTTGGAGGAAGTGGAGGCGCCTATCGCACCGTTGGCGGAATAGAAAAAACAGAAGGTGTATGGGACGGTGTTGTTCCCTATGTTCTTGGTTCACCAATGGCTATCCCAAACGTTTTTACTGTTCGAATGCACGCAATGCGTGTTCTAAACGAAAAGTTTCCGCAAATTGTTGATGCACTCGAACCAGGTGGTAGTGGTGACATGTATGCAGGACTAAATACTGAAGAAATAGAAGCGCTTCGGGAAGTAACAAAAATGGGATTTCCTCCCCAATCATGGTATGACTACAAAACTATGGGCATTCATGGCTTTCTGGTTCTTTATCAGTCAATTGTTATGATGGATAAGAAATATTTTACTGAAGATTTTTGGAACACCCCTGGATATCTTGGAGGTAATCCGCCCGCATCCCTATTAAAAGCCCGTATCCAAAAAGTGAGCAAAATAAAAGCAGGTATTTCCATAGATGAAACTGTTACGATGGGTTTGATAGAGCCTGTGGCTGAAAATGAACGTGGCACTGCTGACCTTGCCTGGAAAAGCATTGGAGGAACAGATGGAAGAATGCCTGTGGCCTTTCAATTAGAAGACCTCATGCCAGATGTTAATTTTCTGGGTGGCGATTTAATTATTAAGAGTGGTGATGCGGCAGGCACAATCCTACAAATCACAAAAGTAGAAGGTGATAAAGTTGTTTTGGGCCCAACCAATTCTCCTTCTTTGCTTTTTAAAATTAAACCGGGAGATGAAGTGCAGGTAGATAATTCTAACTTTCTTGCAGTACAAACTTATCATCGTCATCAGGTACCTGGCAAAGAATATCGTGTTTGGGATCAATTCCGTGATGCACAGGGGCAACCTATTTATCCGCAGCGTAGTATGTTGCTTGGGCCGATGTTTACAATGGGTGCAGCTGGTATAGTGCCTACTGGAAAGTTTAAAGGAAAGATGATTCTTTTAGGCTCATTGTGGGATCATGAAGCCTATCCATGGCAATGCGATTGGTATCGTGAAAGAGTTACGGAAAATCTGGGGAGTAGTACCGATGATAATTTCAGGCTTTGGTATAGCGATCATGCACCGCACGGCGATGCTGCATCACAGGTCGAAAAGACACATAACGTAAGTTACATCGGGGTACTACAGCAGGGGTTACGCGACTTGAGTTCCTGGGTTGAAAAAGGAATTGCACCACCAGCTACTACAAATTATAAAATTGAGGATGGTCAGGTTATCTTGCCACTTACCGCCAATGAGCGCAAAGGGATTCAACCCGTTGTGACTTTGAAGGCCAATGGTGAAGTACGAGCAGATGTAAAAGTTGGTGAACCAGTTACTTTTACTGCAGCAGTTGAAGTTCCGGAACATACCGGCAAAGTTGTTGCCGCAGATTGGGACTTCGAAGGTAAAGGAACTTATTCAGTTTCAGGGAAATTCAAACCAGTTGACAAAACCGGCTCTAATGTAACCTTAAAGTCAACCTACACTTTCTCTAAACCAGGAACCTATTTTGTAGCGCTTAGGGTTGCATCACAACGACAAGGAGACAAAAAAAATCCTTATGCACGTGTTCAAAATCTTGGGCGTGTAAGGGTTGTGGTTAAATAAATAGGGATTTAGGTAATGTATGATTAGATTATTATATATGATCAAATTCGTTTCTATCTATAAAAGCTATTCCGGATAAATGTAACTGAAGCTTTGGTTTCAGGAGATAATAAGCTGGAAATTAAGGTAATCAAACTTTAGGTAAACAGGCTAATTAGCGGTATGCATCCCGTCGCAAAACAGAAGATAACCTATACCAGGATGCCCTTTTTACAAAGCCGATTCTCTTTTACAGCCTTCAGGTTTATTAGAACCGATTAGACCTGTTCAACTATAGAATTAATAATAATGACAACAAAAATTTTTATTCACATTGTTATTCTTTTGTCAATCGTTGCCTGCTCCACAGCAAAAGTAAAAGAGCAGAAAGCAGATAAAAAAATAAAATATCATTCTATAATGCCTGGTGAAACATGGCTCGATACGAATGGAAAGCCTATCCAGGCACATGGATTCTCCGTGTTTTACAAAGATGGAACTTATTATTGGTATGGTGAAAATAAAGAGTTTACAACAAAAGGAAGTAATATCTGGACTTATGGCATTCGATGCTACACTTCGAAAGATTTTTACAATTGGGAGGATCGTGGATTAATCATTCAACCTGATACAACTGATCATTATTCTCCGCTGAATCCTTCTCAGTGGCTTGACAGGCCGCATATAATCTATTGTGAAAAAACCGGAAAATATATCGCTTGGATTAAAATTTTGGGTGATGATAGACAGCTTATGACCGTTTTACAGGCAGATAGTTTTCTGGGACCATATAAAATCATTCAAAAAGGGTTCAGACCCAATGGTTTTGAAAGTGGGGACTTTGACTTATATGTTGATGATAAAACAGGCAAAGGGTACATCTGGTTTGAACGTCCACATTGGGAAATGATCTGTGCCGAACTTACGGATGATTATACGTCTGTAACGACTAAGTTTTCAGCGCATTTTACAGGAAAACTTCCACCGGAAACACGTGAGGCACCAACTCATTTCATGCATAATGAAAAGCATTATTTGTTTACCTCAGGCACTACAGGTTATTATCCAAATGAATCGTTAGTTTCCATGTTCACCGATTATCATGGCAAATATATTGATTTGGGCAATCCTCATCCGGCTGATACCTCACATACTTCATATTGCTCGCAAATTACCGGGGTGATAAAAATACCCGGCAAAAAGAATTTATATATAGCTTTGGCAGACAGATGGGTGCCCCAGAGTTGTGGTACTGATGAACCAAAGAAGGAAGTTGAAAGAATCAGAGAGCGATTCAAGTCGCACAAGCCGCACGAAAGGGATTTCGCTAAAGTTATTTTGAATGATATGACTGCCGTGAAAAGAAGTGACTGGGATGTCACTTACAACGCTACCTATGTATGGCTCCCGATAACCTGGGGAAATGGTGTTCCTGGAATATATTGGAAAGATGAATGGAAACTTGAAGATTTTAAATAACTATTAATCGTTCGAAAATGAAAAGATCAAAAAATTTAGCAGCATTCTTATTCATGCTAATGTTGTGGGTAAGCTTTTCTACAAATGCACAGACCGATAAAATAGAACAATTGATTCAACAATTGACTATTGAAGAAAAAGCATCGCTTTGTGCTGGTGATGGTATGTGGCATACACAGAAAATCGACCGATTGGGAATACCTGCTCTTTTTATGACTGATGGCCCTCATGGGATCCGGATTAATGAAGGAACAAACTTTACAGAACCCAGTGTAAAAGCAACTTGTTTCCCAACAGCAGCATTAGCGGCATCAACCTGGAACAGAGATTTACTTTTTAAGCTTGGTCAGGCGTTGGGAGACGAAGCAAATCATTATGGTGTCCAAATACTATTAGGACCTGGTGTAAATATTAAAAGGTCACCCTTGGGAGGTCGAAATTTTGAATACTTTTCGGAAGATCCGATTGTTTCGGGTCAATTGGCTTTGGCCTATATTAATGGCGTACAATCAAAAGGTGTGGGAACATCGGTCAAGCATTATGCAGCAAATAATCAGGAATTTGAACGTATGCTTATTAGTTCCGAGGTAGATGAAAGAACTCTGCGCGAAATCTATCTAAAAGCTTTTGAAATAATTGTAAAAAAATCCCAGCCGACATCAGTGATGTGTGCCTATAATAAAGTGAACGGCACGTATTGCACGGAAAATAAATGGTTGATAACCGATATTCTGAGAGACGAGTTTGGTTTTAATGGATTATGTATTACCGATTGGGGAGCGGTTAATAACAGGACCGAAGGAATTAAGGCGGGCCTCGATCTGCAAATGCCAGGTGATGGTGGAATGAATGCCTCGAAAATCGTGGAAGCCGTAAAAACCGGATTGCTCGATGAAAAAGAGCTCGATAAAATAGTCAGGAGAAACCTTAGCCTGATATTTAAACTATCAGCAAATAAAAGTGGTGTTCAACCTCTTAATGAACAAGCTGACCACCTTTTAGCACGACAAATCGCTTCGGAAGGAATGGTGTTGTTAAAAAATGAAAACAATATTCTCCCAATCAACAAAAAAAAGAAGCAGAAGATCGCTGTTGTAGGAACGTTTGCAAAATCACCCAGATTTCAGGGTGCAGGAAGTTCTCTCGTTAATCCGACACGATTGGATAACTTCCTGGATGCAATGAATCAGGTGGAAAACAAGCAGTTCTTCATTCAATATACTGATGGATACAACAGGTTGGGTGAAACCAACGACAGCCTGCTAAATGTAGCCGTGAAAATTGCAAAAGAATCAGATATAACTATTGTCCTGGCCTGGCTACCAGATAGTTATGAATCAGAAGGTTTTGACAGGAAAACACTAGATATGCCGGAAGGTCACAACAAATTAATTGAAAAAATTGCAGAAGTGACAAGCAAGGTAGTTGTTGTATTGCAGAATGGTTCACCTGTATCGATGCCTTGGATAGGCAAGGTTGATGGTGTTCTTGAAGCTTATTTGGGCGGACAAGCTGGCGGTTCAGCTATTGCTGATGTTTTATTAGGCGAGGTCAATCCTTCAGGAAAATTAGCAGAAACATTCCCCAAAAAATTAAATGATACACCATCATATCTAACCTGGCCAGGCGAAAATCGAAAATCATTGTACAATGAAGGCGTTTTTGTTGGCTATCGGTATTACGATATTAAAGAGATTGATCCATTATTCCCATTTGGATATGGACTTTCATATACCAGATTTGAATATTCAGACTTAAAATTAGACAAAACAGAATTGTCTGACACAGAAAATCTAATCATTCAATGTAAAATTAGAAATGCTGGGAATTGCGATGGTAAAGAGATTGTTCAGTTATATCTCCACGATATTGAAAGTGGCATAATCCGACCAGTAAAGGAATTGAAGGGATTTGAGAAAGTTGACTTAAAACCGGTAGAAGAAAAGGTTGTTACATTTGAATTAGAACCGATAGATTTTCAATATTATAGCACAAAAAATCATTGTTGGAAGGCAGATTCCGGGCAATTTGAAATTTTGGTCGGAAGTTCTTCCCGAGACATTCGTTTATCTCAAAAAGTCAATCTAACAGTGAAGCAAAAGTATTATCAAATCTACGATATTAACTCAACGATTGGTGATTTGGCAGAACATCCTTTTGGGGCAGAGTTTGTTGAAGGAATCAAAAAAATGTCGCAATCGAGAGTAAAATTAGAAGGTTTATCTGGTGTGGAAAAAGAAGCTGCGATTAAACAACAAAAAATGAGTGAAGCATCAATGATGGAGATGCCATTGAAAAAGGTTATTACTTTATCTGGCGGTAGAATTTCTGAAAATATGATCATGGATCTTCTGACTCGAATTAATGAGGATGTGAAGAGTCGGCAAAAATAATTATTAATTTCTCTGCGTTAATGACAACCGGAAATCTTGTATTGAAAATAATCGGCAAGATGAATAAAATTTGGATGGTTATGTATAACAATATTAAAAAGACTGGAGCTTTATTCTTGTTAGTTTTAATAAGTATTGGGGTTTTTTCTCAAGAAGTTGATTATAAAAACAAAAATCTTTCTCCCGAAGAGCGTACCAAAGATTTGCTTGCACGCATGACCTTAGATGAGAAAATAATGCAACTCCAGTGTATCTGGCAAACAAAATCTACTGTGTTTACGAATGGTGATTTTGATTTGGTCAAAGCCGAAAAAGTATTGAAAAACGGGTTGGGAGAGATAGCACGTATAAACGAAACCGGAGGTGCAAACAGTGTGAATTATCATCCCAAAGATGCTGCAATGCTTTACAACAAAGTGCAAAAATTCTTTATAGAGAAAACCCGGCTGGGAATTCCGGTAATGATGCATGAAGAGAGTTCGCACGGCATGCTTAGTCAGGATGCAACTAACTTTCCGGTGCCGATTGGTTTGGCTAGTACCTGGAATGAAAACCTCATGACCGAAATCTTTACCGCTGTAGCTACTGAGGTCAGAGCCAAAGGTGCTCAACATGTACTGGCTCCGGTTGTGGATGTCGTGCGCGATCCACGTTGGGGGCGTACCGATGAATGTATGGGCGAAGATCCCTTTTTGATTTCAAGATTGGCTGTGGCTGAGGTAAAAGCGTATCAGGGCAACAGTGCTTATTTGGAAGCAAATAAAGTCGCAGTTACTCTCAAACATTTTGGTGTACATGGACAAAGTGAAGGGGGTAATAATACGGCACCCAGTAATATGGATGAAAGGACGGCAAGGGAAGTTTTCTTCAAACCATTTAAAGCATGTATAGATGAAGCAGTACCCATGAACATCATGTCATCTTACAATGAGCTGTGGGGCATTCCTGCACATAGTAATAAAAAATTGCTTACTGATATTTTGCGTAAAGAATGGGGTTTTAAGGGTGCCATTATTTCCGACTATGGCGGAATCACCAATTTAAATACAATTGACCGAGTGGCAACTACAGTTGACGAAGCCGGCCTACTTGCCTTCAAAGCCGGTGTCAATTTTGAAAATCCTGATCCTGATGGTTATAAAAATCTGAAACAATTTGTTGATAATGGACAAATTTCAATGGACGAATTGGATTACGCTGTTTCTCGAATTTTAATTAATAAATTTCGGTTGAGATTGTTTGATGAGCCTTATTTAGACCCGGATAAATCAGATCAGCTTGTTGGAAATTCGCAGAATCGTGCTATTGCCTACAAAGCTGCTTCTGAAGCAATGGTCTTGCTAAAAAATGATAATAGCTTTTTGCCGTTGGATAAATATAAAATCAAAACCATTGCTTTTATTGGCCCAAATGCTGACAGATGCATTTTGGGAGGTTATTCGGGTAATCCAAGAGTTAAAATCTCACCACTTCAGGCATTAAAAGAAAAGTACGGAGATAAAATGAATGTTCTTTATGCGGAAGGAGTTAAGATTACAGATACTAACAGTCCTTTTCCTAAAGTTATTAGGTTGGTTCCGATAGAAGAAAATTACAGGAGGATTGCTGAAGCGGTTGAAGTTGCCCAAAAGGCTGACGTAATAGTTTTGTTTGTGGGAGGAAACGAAGCGACAAGCCGTGAAGCTTATGCCAATACTGCCCCGGGCGATTTACCAACTTTGGATTTATTGAATGGTCAGAATGAATTAATCAGACAGATTGTTGCATTGGGTAAACCAACCTGTGCCTTTGTCAATAGTGGGCCTCCATTGAGCATTGGCAGTTTAGTTGATGCTGTCCCTGCTGTGATGCAATGCTGGTTTTTAGGTCAGGAAGGTGGTTATGCCATGGTGAATGCCTTATTTGGAGACATTAACCCAAGTGGAAAGTTGCCTATTAGTTTTCCAAGAAGCGCTGGACATATTCCGGTTTTTTACAATTACAAACCTTCAGCACATCGTGGATATAACTTAGGATTTCAGGTCAGTCCATTGTTCCCTTTTGGATTTGGTTTAAGCTACACTACATTCCAATACAGCAATTTGAAGTTAAGTTCTCCAACCATGAAGAAAGATGGCTCTGTGATTGTAACTGTTGATGTGAAAAATATCGGAGACCTGAAAGGTGCTGAGGTGGTTCAAATGTATATCCGTGATAATTATTCTTCAGTAACGCGACCTATAAAAGAGTTGAAAGGATTTAAAAAGATTTGGCTCGGACCAGGTAAATCAGAATCAGTAACATTCACCATCACACCTGATTTATTAGCTTTTTATGATGCTAATATGAATTGGATTGTTGAGCCAGGCGATTTTACAATTATGTTGGGAACTTCTTCTGAGAAAGTTGACACCATAAGTCTCAAAGTAGTTGAATCAGCATTCACCCTACAGCAATGGCCAGCAAAATGGATTACAGTTCCCGGAACCAATTCGACAGGCTATTGAGTATATTACTTCCGATAGAATCTTGATTTAAGAATATTTGGGCAGTTGCCGGTAAAGAAGTTCTACAACTTTATGTTTCTGCACCTGAAAGCGGATTAGAGAAACCAACTTCTGAATTAAAAGGATTTGCAAAAACTCGTGAACTTCAATCAGGAGAGTGCCAGACGATGGAAATTAAAGTTGACAATTATGACTTAGCGTCGTTTGATGAAAATATTAATGCATGGGTATCTGCAAAAGGTAAGTATATCATAAAACTTGGAGCGGATGTTCAAAATATTCGCGCGAAGTCTGAATACGTTTTAAAAAGTGAAGAAAAATGGACAGTTAAAAATGTACTAAAACCTGAAAAACCAATTAATGAATTGTCTTTAACTAATAAAAAAAATTATATCTTTTACAAAATCAATCAATCATGAAAAAAAAACTAGAAGGGAAAGTTGCAATTGTAACCGGTTCAGGACAAGGAGTTGGTAAAGGAATTGCCTTAATTCTGGCTCGTGAAGGAGCTAAGGTAATTACCAATAATCGCAAACCAAAATCAGAAAAAATTGAAGACCTAAGCATTTTAAGTGAGGAAGAAAAAGTAAAGTACCATTTGCTCAGTGGTGATGCTGAAAGTACTGCAAATGAGATTATACAAATGGGTGGCGAATCATTCCCTTACTTTGGAGATGTATCTGATTATGAAGTTAGCAGGAAGATGATACAAGCTGCAATTGAAAAGTGGGGAAGAATAGACTTTTTAGTTAATAATGCAGCCGGATTAGGTTCAGGTACGCTGGTTGACACTACTGAAGAAGATTGGGAACATCTTACAATACCCAAACTCAAGGGAGCCTATAATACAATGAAACATGCTATTCCTTATATGATTCAGCAGAAATTCGGACGAATCGTAAATGTTTCGTCTGACGCATGGATAGGACTGGCAGGCTTAGCAGTTTATAGTGCTGCCAATGCAGGTCTTGTTGGACTAAGTAAAGCTGCAGCTAAGGAATTAGACGAATTTGGTATAACTGTTAATACAATCTGCCCACAAACGGCTTCTCCGGGTCACATTTTGAATTTCGCTATCGCGAAGAAAAAAATCGAATCAATACTTGGCGATCAAAAAATGGATCAAAAAAAGCTTAAAACTGTTGAAGATGCTCATTCTACACCCGATAAAGCTGCTCCATTTGTCGCCTATCTGTGTACAAAAGAAGCTGGATTTATAAACGGTGCTGTGTTTACAGTAACAGCTGATTCCCGGATTACTCTATACACAGAACCTTGTGCAGCAGAAACTATTAAGAAGGATAATGGTCCCTGGAGCATGAATGAGTTGATTGAAACAGTCCCAAAACGTCTATTAAAAGATTATGTGTCAATCGCTAAAAAGAAGGATTGGTGATCTTTTAATTTTAATTTAGTATAGGGTTATTTCAAGTAAAAAACATTTTATAGTAAAATTTAAAACATATCAAAATGAATAATGGCAAGTATAGATTGTTCATGATGAGTTCCTTTGTCTGGATTTAAAGGCTTTCATTCACAAATTTTAAAAAAGAAAATCATACGGAACGGACATGTTTATTTAATGACAACTGGAAATTTATAAGAGATAGCATTGAAGGAGCACAAAAACCTGAATTTGATGATTCAAAATGGATTTCAGATGATACTAATTGATATGAGAAAAATGAAAAAGCTCTTAAATCCAGCGATTTAAGAGCTTTTTGTTAAGGCTTGGTACCCCATTTTGTCGGGGTGACAGGATTTGAACTTGCGACCCCTCGCCCCCCAGACGTGGAAAATAATCTTTTGTTTTTTTGCTAATCAATTATTAATCTTTATATTTGCACTGTAAATCAATTATATGGATTTAGCTCAATTTTGACTTTTTTTGGGTTATTTATATAATGTTAGTCGGGAATCAGTCGGGGAAAAATTAAAGCTATGAAAAATAAAAATTGCAGGTTTGCATTAGACGCCTACGAAGGGCATGAAGTGAAGGACGGAGCTTATCCGGTTATATTGTACGTTAAGAAAGATAACAAGCGCAAATCAATTACTTTGCCTATGATTACGGCTAATGTCGGACAATGGAATAGTAAATATCAAAGGTTTGAACTTGATAAAAAATTGAGAGATCCGAACAATGACAAAAAGAAAATCGCACTTCATCCTGACCGAGAATTAAATAATAATACTTTGGATGTCTATGCGAAAAGATGTGATGATATAATCGCGGACTTTTACGATAAAAAAATTGATTGGACACTCAATCAATTTGTACAAGCGTTTTTGAACAAATCAGAAAAAAAGGGAATTGAACAGTATTTTTTACAGCACATTGAAAAGTTGAGCAAATCCGGTCACGTAGGGAATAAGATTTGTTATCAAAATACTTTGAACATGATTAAGCTACATGATAAAAATTTTGAGAGCCGTGTGTTCAATGAAATTGATTTAAGGTATGTAAACGATTTTCACGACTATTTATATAGTGAAAGAGGTTGTGCAGGTAATACGGTTAAGTATTATATGAGGGCATTAAGGGCATTGTTAAACAAAGCAATCATTGACAAGGAAGCCTCTGAAATAACGTATCCATTCGGTAAAAATGGTTATTCAGTGGCCGGATTAACGGAAGAAACAGCAAAACGATATTTGCCAAGTGAATATCTTGAAAAACTAAAAACGTCTACTTTAGAAACTTACCCTTTGAATTGGAGCCGGAATTTATTCCTATTTTCATACTTTTGTCAGGGAATGAGTTTTGTAGATATGGCAGCACTTACCAAAGATTCAATAAAATTTGATAGCGGAACAAAGTGCATCGTTTACAAACGACAGAAAACAGAGGGCAAAGCAAGATTCATTTATATTCAAATATCTGAGCAGATTCAAAATCTATTAGACTGGTTTAAAAATGGATCTTCATTGATAGGGGATTTTCTTGTTCCTATTGTCTCAATCGAAGGTTATGAAGGTGAAGAACTTTATGAGCATATCAGGAACAGAAGCAAGAAATTTAATATCCATCTTAAAAAATTGGCCGACAAATTGGAATTTAAAAATGTTAAACTGACAAGTTACGTATCACGCCACAGCTACGCGATGAGATTAAAAGAATCAAATATTCCAGAGGACGTAATCAGTGAAGCGTTGGGACATAAAGAACTTTCAACAACAAAGGTTTATTTAAGCTCATTCGGGAGTAAAGTAATCGCAGACGCAAACAAAAATTTATAAAACGAAATCTAAAAATACTAAAATGAATACTGAAGATGAGATGGCGCAATTAATGGAACGTACTAAATTTCTTTCAGAATGGATCTTACATGAATCGGCAGTTCAAAGAAGGATATCCCTAATTAATAATCGTATCGCTGATTTATCAAACTCGTCTAAAAGTTTAGGACTATTTTTTAAATTCAAAGGTACATTAAAATCTATTGAACCTTTGTTTTTAATGGTTTGGTTGAAGACTATTTCAGATAATTTATTGACAGATTATATTGAAGGAATTGTTCAGCTCCGGTTGTTTTTAGTGTATAAAAAAGAGGAGGATGGTGAAAATTGCAGTAGACTGATAACTCCATCGCTTATTATTTTTAAGGATTTCATGTGCTCTAAAATATGGCAAGAACTTATTATTGAAAGGGAAACCACAGGGCAAGGGTCTTATACTATAAATGGTGTTACAATACCATTGTCCAGAGAAGAGTTTAAACAACAAGCTTGTAGAATGGGAATCTTTCCAATGTTTCCTAATATAAGCATGGCTAAAATCAGAACCGAGCACAAAAAATATTATGACAGAATATATGCTAATGAGCAGAAAACATCAGAAAGCTCCACCAGCGTTTTTCGTCCAAAATTTAAAGACGAAAATATAGAAAGCATTTTTGTTATACTTAGTAGGTTCTTTGAGCCTAAAGATCAGTTTATGAATTTTTTGACAGGTGAATTGATTGAAGGGAAGATTAATTTTTTGGGTGATCAAAACAAATTGGCGGGAATATTCATCGATTTAAGGGAGACTGGTGATATAGAAACAGGAACTCACCAACAAACATACAACTTCATCAAACAAACCTTTCTGATGAAGGGTAAACCGATACAATCAAAACAGATTTTCATTTATCTAAACGAACCAAACAAAGCAAACAAACAAAAATTCATAGATATTTCAATATAAGATCTTTCAAAACAGGGGGTAAAATAGGGGTACTAATAGGTACCCCTATTTTTGTTTGATATACAAGCACTTACATTTGTTCCATCAGCTGGCCGGCGATACATTTATAACTTAAAAAATAAAAGTCATGTATCTAAAAATTGATGGAATTACGAGCGAAACACCTATTACGTTTTTAACTGTTGGACAATTATTGTCGGTTCTTAACAGCAGATCAGAAGTGAAAGATCCGCCGCCGGTAAAAATTCAAATACCGGAAATATTCGGACTTGATATCTGTTGTGAATTGACCGGATATAGTAAACCTACCATTTATTCAAAAACCTCTAAAAACGAAATTCCGCACTTCAAAAGGGATAGCAAATTATTGTTCCGTAAATCGGACATCATCGAATGGATGACATCTAACCCTATTGAAACCAAAGAAGAATTTTGTCGGAATATTGACAGCAAATTAGCCAAAAGAAGGGGACGCGCATAATGAAAAAAAGCCAACTCCCCCAAGGAATCAGCCTTTCAACGCATCACAAAGATAGTAAATTACCAGATCCTTCCACAAAGAAGCTTGTATATTTATCTGTTGATATTGACACTGGATTTACTATTGTGAATTACACGCTGGCAAACCGAAAAAGCGAGATCAATCCAGTAGGCCACTATATCATATTTTTAGACTCGTTGAAAATGGCCATGCAACTCAAAAGAAAATTTGATAAATACCCTTACAAGGTTGAAAACTATCTTAAAACCCTTTGAGATGAAACGAGATAGCTTTATAATATATCGAAGCTTTTACGCACCAGTAAAAGGATTGAGCAACGAAGATAAGGGTGTTTTGTTTGATGCGATTTGTAATTATGCCCTTGATGAAATCAAACCGGAAAATTTGTCTCCAATAAATCAAATGGCTTTTGGCTTTATTGGATCAACTCTTGATAGGGATTCTGAAAAATACCAAAATATTGTTGTGAGAAATCGGGAAAACATTGGTAAACGCTGGAAGAAAAATAATACCAAAAATACCACAGGTACAAATGGTAAAATTTCGAACAGTGATAATGGTAATGATAATGACAATGTAAATGATAATGTAAAGGGTATTAAAAAAGCGACTACAAAATTTATTAAGCCATCAGCTGAAGAAATAAAAGCGTATTGTTCCGAGAAAAAAATAAATATAGACGAAAACAATTTTCTTGATCACTACGAATCTAATGGCTGGATGGTAGGAAAGGTTAAGATGAAGGACTGGAAAGCTACTGCCAGAAAATGGGGGAGATCAGCCCCAGATAATCTGCAACCTCAAAAATCACAATCACAAAAAACACCTGAAGAATGGTTATCATGAAAAATAAAATAGAGAATCTGGGCAAGGTTCCACCACAGGACCTGAATATTGAAGAGGCCATATTAGGATCGCTGATGTTGGATGCGGACGCAATCCACAAAGTAAACGGAATAATTAAAACAGATTCGTTTTACCTTGAATCCCATCGCAAAGTATTTGAAGCAATTCAATCGCTCTCCAATGCAAACAAACCTGTCGACCTACTCATAGTAACCAAAGCTTTGCATGACAATGACGAGCTTGATAAAATAGGAGGCGCAATCTTCATCACACACTTAACATCACATGTAGCATCAGCGGCACACATCGAACATCATGCAAGAATCATACAACAGCTCTATATCCAAAGAGAGCTGATAAAAATAGGCTCCGAAACGATTACAGAGGCATATGAAGAAGGTGCAGAAATTGAGGATCTGTTGAACTCTGCTAAAAGGAAAATATCTGCTTTGGAAGATTGTACCTTGGGAACAAATACAGGGCAATCACATGCAGACGTTTTTCAGGATATGATAATGGAGATTGAACAGGACTGCAATGAAGCAAACGAAGGAAAGCAACCCGGAATAACAACCGGGATAAGAATTCTAAACAATGCTACCGGAGGCTGGAGAAATACGAATCTAATTATTATCGCTGCCAGACCATCAGTTGGGAAAACCTCTTTGGCTCTCCACTTTGCAAAAATGGCAGCAGCGTCTGGGAAATGGGTAAACTTTTATTCACTCGAAATGAGACCTTCCGATTTATTACGAATAATGACAAGTGGAGAAAGTGGAATTAATCGCAGCAACCTACGAGACGGTAGAATCAATAGCAATGACTGGAATACCATAAACGCTTTATCAGGTACCAGTTTTGGGAAGCTACCTATTATCTGGAATTGCGAATCAGGGTTAACAGCAAACCGGATTAAATCGCTTACTATCCGAAATCGAAAAGCTGGGAAGTGTGACCTAATCATCATTGATTACATCGGCCTAATTACGCCTACAGATAAGCGTGCAATTCGAGAGCAACAAATTGCAGAAATCAGCAGAACACTAAAAGGGATTGCACTCGCGGAGAATATTCCGATTATCTGCTTATCACAACTAAACAGGCAAGCAGCTAATGTTAAGCCAGAACTTCATATGTTGAGAGAATCGGGATCCTTAGAACAGGATGCCGATATCGTCATAATGCCTTGGTTAGAAGAAGGGAAGTACAAATTAGCAATAGAGAAAAACAGACGAGGGATCAAAGGCACATTTGAGATATTTGCTAATGATGAGATGACAGTATTTGGCGACGTTGACAGAGAGGTTCTCTCCGCAAGTAATATAGAAAAGAACGCTTCATTACCCTACAATACAGTATTTTAAATATTAATTCGGGAATATTCCCAAACAATTCAATCAAATTATTAAATATTAAAAGATGAAAGTAAAAGACAAAATTCAAAGTAAAATTTGCGATTTAGAGGCAGAAGTTGAGGTAATGGAAATCGAGATCAAAGCGATTGTTGCAGACCGACTTAATACAAACTATCCAAAGGTCCGTCAACTATGCGAGGGAATTAATATTGCACTTAATGAAATTGGAACATTGAAAGGCTTGTATTAATTAAATTACAAAAGGGGTGTCACTACTGGTTACACCCCTTAAAAAAATATTTGTTGCAAAGTTTGATTAAAATAGAAAACGCATTTGAGATCATTTTTTGACACATGTCAACAGTCATTGTGTCAGTATATTAACGCTTTTAATTGATTAAATATAATTAAATGGAAAAGAAACCCAGAAAAGCACGGACTCCGATTACCCTACAATTTAAAGAAAACATTGTAAGAGATCATCACGACCATCACATGAGTTTCCTGCAATTGTCGCATAAGTACAAGTGCTGTTTCCAGGTTGCAAAGAATATTTGTGCAGAAAATGCTTATGGATTTTGGAATAAACCTGCCGGACTCGCGAAAGGAACAGTGAAGCATTTTCGTCCTATTTCAGATGAAAGACAGAAACTAACAACTCAGGAAAGAATGAAACTACTGGTATCTGACGCTATGGAAGTGACTGAACTAACAATGCAACAGATGATAATTAAATTAATGGCAGACGATTGTAATTTGTCAGCCTCTCAGTTGGCGACTTTTGTGGCTGCTGTCGCTCCATTTGCCATAGCCAAGAAAGGCAGTGCAGGTGAAAAGAAAGAGGAAACTAAAAAACAGACTATGTCCGATCAATTCAACATGTTTAAACAACAAGTCAATAAAATTTGAAAAGTCGAAACAACTCAACGTAATTAATCGGGCAATCATATAGTTTAATACATCTTACAAATGCATCCTATTCTTTGCTATTCATCAATAAAATATTGTTGTGTTTGTTTATTGTATTCAAATTTCACCTTAGGAAGCCCCTTCACAATCTCCACTGTTCGAACGCTTGATTTAATAATACTAAGCAATAAATCCATCGTATAGAGTGGATTACAAACTTGCTTAGCCCAATCATTTGTTTTTTTTATGACTTGACTTTTTCATTTTCTAAGATAATCCAATGATTTTCATATATTTGTAATTATTAAATAAATATCTTTTAAACGAAACATTTTCGCATCAAATAACCTAAAATGAAGCATTTAATCTGTCATCTATAGCACCAAATCAAATGGAGGATATACAGATGTGTTCTATTTAGGATAATGCGATGCATTATTTTATAGTAAACTATGTCATCAGAAAAATTACAGAAGCAAACTACAATCAACCTACACGATAAAGCAAACCTTATTTGGGCAATAGCCGATAAACTTGTAGGGACTTACAAACCCCACGAATATGGCAACGTAATTCTGCCAATGTGCGTAATTAAGCGATTTACAGATGCGCTTGCCCCAACCAAAAAGAAAGTGTTGGAACAAAACAAAGTATTGGATGATAGAGGCTTGGTGGTGAAAAAGGGTTTTTTAAACACGGCTTCTGGATTTGACTTCTTCAATATTTCACCATTTGACCTTGATAAGTTGCTTGCCGACCCTGAAAACATTGCCGATAACTTCCGTTCATATCTCTCCAAATTCAGCGACAATGTTATTGACATCTTGTTGAAGTTTGAATTTGATAAGGAAATCACTAAACTTGACAATCATGGTATTTTGTTCAATGTGATCCAGGAATTCAATTCCAGGAAAGCATACATGGGAGTTGATGTAGTATCTGCTGTAGATATGGGATATATCTTTGAAGAATTGGTTCGTAAGTTTTCTGAAAGTTATGACGAACAGGCAGGAGCCCACTTTACAGCAAGGGATATAATTTATCTAATGACCGAAGTTCTTATTGTAAATGATAAAAACGATTTCCATGCTGACGGTATTACAAAAACCATGTATGATATGGCCATGGGTACTTCCCAAATGTTGGATTGCCTATCCGAAAAACTATATTCAATAGACAAAGACGCCAACATTACTTGCTTTGGTCAGGAATTGAACGAACAGACCTTTGCCATTGCCAAAGCTGATATGCTTATTAGGGGGCAGAATGCCGAAAACATGAAACACGGCAATACGCTTTCTGACGATCAGTTCAGTGGCTACCAGTTTGACTATATTATATCCAATCCACCATTCGGCATTGAGTGGAAAAACGAAAAGTCTGCTGTTGAAAAAGAAAATAAACAAGGTGAGCTTGGCAGGTTTGGCTGCGGATTACCCTCAATTGGTGACAGCCAACAGTTATTCCTATTGAATGGTGTTGCAAAATTAAAGGATACAGGACGAATGGCAATCATTCAGAATGGTTCACCTTTATTTAAAGGTGATGCTGGTAGTGGTGAAAGTAATATCAGGGGATATTTGCTTGAAAATGATTGGTTAGAAGCAATTATTCAATTACCAAACGATTTGTTTTATAACACAGGAATTGCCACTTATATATGGGTTATTACCAAAGATAAATCGCAAGCACGCACAGGAAAAGTTCAGTTGATAGATGCAAGTAAATGTTTTACTAAAAGACCAAAAGCATTAGGAAACAAAAGGAATGAATTATCCGATGACTGCATTCGTCTGATAATGAAAGCCTATTCTGATTATAAAAATGAAAGGTACACTGATTCCGATAATATAGTTGAAAGCAAAATTAAAGATAACGATGACTACAAATACACTAAAGTAGTCGTTGAAAGACCGTTGTTGGATGAAAATGACAATCCAATTTTGAAGAAAGGTAAATATGAACCTGATACTTCATTAAGGGATACTGAGAGCATTCCATTCAAAATTGAAATTGAAGAATATATGGCAAATAACGTACTTCCATTTGCCCCAAATGCCTGGATTGATGAAAATAAATCCAAAATTGGCTTTGAAATTCCCCTGTCAAGGGAGTTTTACAAATATTCAATACCTCGCAAGAGCGGAGAAATCTACAACAAATTGAAAGACCTGGAAGCACAGGAAAACGAAATAATGGCTAAACTATTTGGTGGAGATGAATAAAACTATGAAAGATAGTGGCATTGAATGGCTTGGCAATATCCCTAATAATTGGGGAATAAGACCATTGAAATTCATTTTGCAGGTAAGAAATCAGAAGAATAATCCTGTCATATCAGAAGAGATTCTTTCACTTTCAATAGACAAAGGAGTGACGCTTTATGCCGAAAAGACAACCAATAAAGATCGCTTTAAGGAGGATTTGACGCAATATAAATTAGCTTATCCCAATGACATTGTGATGAATAGCATGAACGTTATTGTTGGAGCTGTTGGTATATCAAAGTATTTTGGCTGTGTCAGTCCAGTTTATTATGTGCTTTTTTCAAGCGATCAGAAAAAGTATCTTGTATCGTATTATGATTTTCTTTTCAAAACATCTACTATTAAGAAAGTCTTCTTTAGCTTAGGTCGAGGAATTATGTCAATTGAAAAAGAGAATGACAGAGTTAATACCTGTCGCTTAAAAGTTTCAATGAGCGATTTGGGAAGAATGGATTTCCCTGTTCCACCATATGTAAAACAAAAGCAAATAGTTGATTTCCTTGAAGAAAAATGTGCCGACATTGACAATTTGATTTCCTTACAGCAAAAGATGATAGAAGAACTGAAAGGCTACAAACAATCAGTCATAACAGAATGTGTATGTAAGGGATTAAATAAGTCTATACCTCTGAAAGAAAGCTGCATTGAATGGATAGGTAAAGTGCCATATCATTGGAATATTTTAAGATTAGATAAAATAGCATCTTTTCGTAAAGGTTTAACTATTACAAAAGAAAATCTTCAAGAAGAGGGAATTCCTTGTGTCAATTATGGAGAAATACATTCAAAATATGGATTTGAGGTTAATCCAACTATTCATAAATTAAAGTGTGTTGATGAAAATTATCGCTTAACATCAGAAAAATCGCTTTTAAAGAATGGAGATTTTATTTTTGCAGATACATCAGAAGATGTTGAAGGATCAGGAAACTTCACATATCTAAATAGTGATGTTGAGACCTTTGCAGGTTATCACACAATTATCGCCCGATTGGAAGTAAATAATATAATTCCAAGATTTATTGCGTATTTCTTTCAATCAAAATCTTTTCGTGCACAAATTCAATGTAATGTAAGAGGTGTTAAAGTTTACAGCATATCACAGGGTATACTAAAATTAACACAAGTTCTAATTCCAAACTTTGATGAACAACAATCTATTGTTGCTTTTCTTGATAAGAAGTGTTCCGAAATTGAAAACTTAATTTCTATCAAGCAACAAAAAATAGAAGAATTAAATGAATATAAGAAATCTATGATTTACGAATATATTACAGGAAAAAAGGAAGTCCAATCATAACCATTTAATCGTATGGAAACCAAGGAGAAGAATTTTGAAGACAGTATTGAAAATTCCCTTATAACCGAAGGTGGATATATCACTGGCAACCAGGATACATATGACAAAATAAAGGCATTAAATATGCCTGTTTTGCTTACATTTATTCAGGTAACACAGCCTAAATTTTGGCAACGTTTTGTTAATAATTATGGCGATAGTGCTGAAAAACAATTATATAAAGTTTTTCAAGCCGATGTCGCAAGATATGGCTTAATCCATGTATTAAGAAACGGCATTAGAGACAGAGGTGTACCAATCCGTTTTTGTTATTTTGCCCCATCTTCAAGTCTTAATCCTGATTTGGTTGAACGATATAATGCAAATATTCTTACCTGTACCCGCCAGTTTGCATACTCAAATGATATTCACAACACCATTGATCTAGTTCTTTCGCTAAATGGAATACCTATTATTGCTCTTGAATTAAAAAATCAGATTACAGATCAATCGGTTGATAATGGCAAAAGGCAGTTCATGTACGACAGGAATCCCAAGGAACTTATTTTTAATTTCAACAGTAGAATACTTGTCTGCTTTGCAGTTGATCTGTATGAAGTTGTCATGACTACTGAATTGAAAGGTGAAAAAACCAGCTTTCTGCCATTTAATCAAGGTTCAAACGGTGCAGGCAATATCGGTGATGGTGGAAATCCGGAAAATCAGGATGGTTATCCAACGTCATATCTATGGGAACATGTGCTTCAGCGTGATATGCTGATGTCTATTTTACAACGCTATATTTCAAAACAAACCACAGAACAACTTGTTTTGGCAAATGGTAAGAAGACAACGAAAACTGACATAAAGATAATTTTTCCACGTTATCACCAACTTGATGTGGTTGAAAAATTGGTGGCAGAAACAAAGAAAGTTGGATCGGGACATAACTATCTGCTTCAACACTCGGCAGGTAGTGGAAAGTCTAATTCTATCGCCTGGATAACCTATCGGTTGGCTTTATTGCACAATGAATTTGACAAGGATATTTTTCAAACTGTATTCGTAATTACAGACAGAAGGGTTTTGAACCGACAATTACAGGAAACAATTTTGTCTTTTGACCATTTGGAAGGACAAATAGAAACCATTACCGACAAGGATAATTCTGCCAAATTGAAAGATGCTATCAATGATGGTAAGAAGATAATTATCACAACCTTACATAGGTTCCCGATAATTTATAAGGAACTGGATTCCCGTTCAGGCAAAAACTTTGCAATCATTGTGGATGAAGCACATTCCTCCCAAAGTGGCAGAAGTGCACAAAAACTAAAAGCTGCATTAGCAGATACCGACGAAGCATTAAAGGAATTTGCTGATATTGAAGAAAAAGCTGAAGATGCAGTAAAGGAAGACATGGATGTTCTGACTGAAACGTTGCTAACACAAGGCCAACATAAAAACCTTTCATTCTATGCCTTTACCGCCACGCCAAAGCCTAAAACATTACAAACTTTCGGATTACGCAAGGGAGATGGATATGATGCTTTTCACCATTATTCAATGCGTCAGGCAATAGATGAAGAATTTATTCTTGACGTTTTGAAGTTCTACATTACTTTTGAAAATTCGTATTTAATAGGCAAGAAGGTTTCGGATAATCCTTCTTATGAAGAACCACCTGCATTGCAAGCAATCAAAAGCTTCCACGACAATCATTTGGCTGTGATGGAAAAAAAAGTAGAAATTATGGTGGAAAAGTTTATGGAAATTACACTAAATAAGATTGAAGGAAAAGCAAAAGCAATGATTGTTTGTCCATCACGATTTCATGCGGTGAAATATTTCATGCTAATAAAGGACTATTGCAAACGAAAAGGGTATGGTGAAATAAAACCAATGGTAGCATTTTCAGGTAGTATTGTTTATAATTCAGTGGAATATACCGAAACCAAACTTAATTCAACTGAAAACCTGAAAATTTCCGAAAGTCAATTGCCGATGTATTTCAATTCGGAATTATACAATGTACTTATCGTAGCTGAAAAGTATCAGACAGGATTTGATGAGCCATTACTACATACAATGTTCGTAGATAAGACGTTGAAGGGTGTTAAAGCTGTCCAGACGTTATCAAGGCTAAATAGAAGCTGTAAAAACAAGATTGATACGTACATATTTGATTTTGTCAATGCAGCTGAAGACATTAAGAAATCTTTTTCAACTTTCTATGAGGATACACTATTGGATAGCCCAGTGGACGTAAATTATGTCTATACATTTAAGACTGACTTGAATGCTTTCCACCTTTGGAATGTAAATGACGAAGAAAAGGTTTATCAGATTTATGCCAAAAAGGAACAGGAAATGAAGGATATGGGAAAACTATCAAATGCCCTGAAGCCTGCCTTAAATGCTTACACAACCTTATCTGAGGAAAATCAATTCAAGGTTCGATTCCTGTTGAAAAACTTCAACCGCTTCTATGCATATATGGCACAGATAGTCCGCACTTTTGACAAAGAACTTTACAAAACCTATGTTTTCACGGAATTCTTATATAAGTTCCTGCCGAAAAATCCACATGAAAAAGTTAATTTAGATGATAAAATATCATTGAAATTCAATAAGTTAAATGAAACTTTTAGCGGTTCAATTCTACTTAATCCTTCAGAAAAAGACAAAACAATTAAGGGCGAGAAACCAAAGGAAGGACATAAGCCTGAATCAAAAAAGGACTTGTTGGATAATATCATAGAAAAGATCAATTTGATGTTTCACGGACAGTTTACCGAGGCAGATAGGGTGATTATTGAAACAATTTTTGACCGAATAAAGGAACAGAGTAAGCAATTGAAAAAGCAAGCAAAAAACAATGATGCTCAAATGTTTGAAAACAATATATTCCCCCAGGTATTTGATAAAGTCGCACAATCATGCTATATGGAACATATGGATTCTTTCACAAAACTTTTTGAAAATGAGCAATTCTATAAACATGTAATGACTGAAATTGGAAAGGCTTTGTTTTTGAGTTTTAGGAATGATGACACAAAGCCAAAAAATTATCCAATACCATCAAATGAATTGCTTTCGGCAGCGGAACCAAAGTAGGAAAACCGGAACATTTTAATCAGCAAATATCATATGAAATCTGCAAATAATTCTCCAGCATACTTATTTCAGCTTTACACAATAAGAAAGCTTTTAATTATCTTGATTGTTTTAATTTCTTTCTTGATTTTTGGCAAACCACTTTTGGATTTCTTCCTGGGGGGTCAAAAATTAATTAGCGCTTTTATTGAATATGATTACTCCAAGGTGGCATTTGCCATAGGAGTATTGAATGTATTTGTTCTTATATTCTTGATTATTTCGACTATAATCTCTTATGAAATCAATGGATGTTTTCGAAATTATGATAAGTTTGGTTTTGATATTGCTTCTTTCCTATTTGGAGTATATTACTTGACACTAAGGAATGAAGTTTTTTCTATTGGTGAATTGTCCTTTAGTTTTGGACAATATTCAGGTTATATATTGGGATATTTGGGATTTTCCTTGAAATATTATGATTTTTTTGTACTAACAATCTTCACTTTCAGCTCAATAAACATATTTGGATGCATGTCTCACAGTTTTTTAAAAAAAAACAATGTAAAAAGAGACGAAGAACTACTATGGACAAATGATAACCCAATTGAAAACAATTTACAAGATAAGTTTCTTCGCAGGAGGTTAGCAAAAAATATAGCTGATCAAATAACCAAATATGGTGATCGAAAATACTCCTTTTCTATTGGAATTGTTGGTCAATGGGGATCAGGAAAATCGACTTTCCTTAATCAAATAAAGAATGCCTTGGGGAGTTATCCTGACAATAAAAATAATCTTTTTATTAATTTTAATCCATGGCAGTATGCAGATGAAACCAACCTTACAAAAGCATTTTTAATTGAGGTTGAAATGAAACTCCGTTCCCACACCCTTTTAATAGGAAACATTAACGATTATATAAACCAGGTTTTTAAAAATGATAGAAGTTTCTTGAGAGTTTTTTTTCATGCTTTTTTTCCATCAAGAGATATTGATAAATTGCAGGATTCGATAAAACAATCAATTCTCAAATCCAAAAAAAGGATAATAATTTTTATTGATGACGTTGATCGATTGCATGGAAATGAAGTATATGAAATTCTTACATTAATTAAAAATGTTGGAAACATGCCAAATACTATTTTCATTCTTGCCTATGATAAGGATTATTTAATCGAAGCATTACAAGATACTGTAAAGAATCCGCAAGAATATCTTTCAAAATTTTTCCAAGTAGAATTTGCTTTAAGTAAAATTAAGAATGAATTTATTTCGTGGGAATTAATTGAACGATTAAAAAATGCATTTCCAGACTTATTGCCAGTTAAAAGTCCTGATATGCAAAATTCTCCGAATGCAGATCAGTTTGATAATATTGAAAGATTAATTCAACGTCTTTTAGCAAAAGAACTATTGAAAACCGTCAGGGATATAAATAAGCTTTTAAATGCTTTAGTAATTAACTGGCCAACATTTAATAATGAAGTATCCTTTAGCGACTACCTAAGTTTAGAAATCCTGAGATTAAAATATGGTAATGTTTATTCGTTGATTAAATATGCTGATAAAAGATTCCTGACAAATTCTGATGAGGTATATATATTTGGATTAAATAATGTAAATGATTCTCTCCCTACGAATCAATCGGATACAGTTTCAAAAAAACGATCTAATCAAGTATTGGAAAAACAATTTGAGGAATTTGTTAGTAATAATAATGATAGGTCCTTGGTTGTAGACATATTACTTGATCTTTTCTATGACAATGAAGAAGATACGAGAATAATGAGAGGATTGATGCAAAAAAAAGAAGATCTTAATAAATCGGTAAGAAATGTTGGGAGATTTGAACAATATTTTCAGAATGATCTTATTGGTATATCGTATAGTGAATTGGATAATTTGAGAAATAATGGATAATTACAGAAAATTTAAAGCAAAGATTGAAGAATATCTACTGCAAGCAGACACTAAAAGAGAGATAATTGATTATTTGCTTTCAATTCAATCGTTTAAGTCTTTTGAAGATTGGCAGATGATTATTCGGGCACTATTCTTTGTCGATGAAATTAGGACTGTTTCTCCTGAACGTATTGTCGACAGCATTCATTATGCCCAGGATGAGTATGGGAAACCCAAAGTAGATGAATTTATTGTTGCTTTTTTAATAGAGGATTCTGATGTAGAGAAGGACTATTCTGGCTTCCTTTATATATTGAATCAACAATTCAAGAATCATACGAAGGAAACTTTAACCAAGGAGGACGTAAATCGTATATGTGATCGTCGCCTTGAAAGATATACTCAAAAAGGAAAAGATATAAGCAAAGCCTTTTCGCAATTTTATTCATGTTGGAACCATGTAGATGAAAAAAATGTTGTTCATATTACAGCTGGTGCTCTTAAGTTGATGCGCGGATTTATTGAAAAGGTTCCACTCGAATATCTTGAATTTTTAATCCGTCCTAAATATGTTCCAGCAAAATCAAAATTTGATAACGATTTTTATTCTTTTGTTTTGGAACCTTTTACAGATAAGATATTTGGTGATTGGTTAAAATTCGAAGAGTTTCTAAATATTCAAAAAAAGGTTTATCCTGAAATTGCCGGATACGTTTCTTCGTTTTATGACAGATACAAAATAAACGGTTACAGTTTTGTCGGAATTAGGGATGACGAAATTAACAACTATGGCAATCTACTTCGAAGATGGCTTACTTAAACCTGCCGACTGGAAGATGATTTTTCAAATACAATAACCACCAAAAGTATTGTAATTGATTAATACCTTGAAGAGACAATTAAAAGTCTGAAGAGTGTTAAGGTAAATATAAAATTGGAATGGCTGTTGAATTAAGTGCGAAAACGACATCGGCCTATTCTATAATTTGACGTTCAACCTTTTCAATTAGTGCCGAAGGTGAAATATTTAAAGCTTTGGCCAGTTTGAAGATGGTTGTGATTGTAGGTTGACGTAATCCACGTTCGAGTAGTGAGATATAAGTCCGATCAAGGTCACAATACTCAGCAAGTTTTTCCTGTGAGATATTATTTTCATCTCTCAATTCTCGTAATACATTGCCGAATGTTTCAATAACCATTGCTCAGACTTTAGTCAGAGCGAAATTGAAATAATTTATATGTTGTGACCACGGACTATAGTCTGAATTTATTACATTTGAACGATCATTACAATAAACCTAATTTACCAAAAATGATAATTCTTGCTTATGTTTTAGCCTTTGGTCTTACTTTCACAATTGGTGTATTATTGTCCGGGGTAATCGCATTTATTCCATCACTAATTCATGCTTATATTTACAAGGAAAAGAATGGATTTTGGACATCTTTTTTTTGTGGTGGATTGGAATGTTTCGTTCTACTAATGTTGTCAATATGGATTTTTAGTTGGTTCAATTTTCAACTTCCTCTTTTGTATGTGATCATAATCACTATCGCGAATCTATCGAACAACTATTACCGTATAAAAAATAGATCAAATTACAATTCAGAACTTGGATATTTGGTTGGTGAATTGATTGGGTTCCCTGCTATTTACGCCAATTTATTGCAAAGTGATTTTATTGCCTATTCATTTATTTAACAGTATTAATTTACTACCCCAAAGTGGCTACCATATCAACAGAAAGGGTCATAAATCATGTCTCACCAAAAGTTATTAATAATTGAATCATGGAATCTGAACTAAAACAAAAGGTTGATGAACTGTTTCATTCGATAGGCAAATATCGAAAAAGTTCTGAATTTCTGGAATTGCTTAATTTCTGTCGCAAATTTCATTACTTGTCTCCATACAATGCAATGCTGGTGCAAATACAAAAACCTGGAGCGCAACTGGTTCTAACAGCTGACAAATGGAAACGCAATTATAATATAGGGGTAAAACAAACCGCTAGACCTTTAATGATTTTAATTCCCTTTGGACCTGTTGATTTTGTTTTTGACTTGGATGATACTGAAGGTGATAGCAAAGGACTAATTCCGGATTCAGTTTTGCACCCATTCATAACTAAAGGGAAAGTATCATCTAAAATTGTTGAATGTTTATTGAAAAACCTTAAGTTTTACGGCATAAGACTTGAATTTGTCGAATTTGGCAGCCAACAACAAGCACGAATTGAGAGATTAAACGCCACAAGTAAAAACAAAATAAGTATTTGCCACAAAAAAACCTTCGTTGACATTGAGTTACCAGAATATTACCTGATCTCTATCAATAAAAACAGCACAACTGAAGAAGTTTTTGCCGCATTGGTTCACGAACTGGCTCATTTCTTCTGTCAGCATTTAATCCCCGTGACTGAGACTTGGTGGAAGTATCGCAATCGAAATAAAAATGAAAAAGAATTTGAAGCCGAAACTATTGCATGGCTTGTTTGTGAAAGGATTGGTATTGTAAATCCTTCAGCGAGTTATTTATCCGGTTACCTTAATAGTAATAATCAGGTCCCAAATATCAGTATAGAATGCATACTTAAAGCGACAAACGCAATCGAAAGCCTTTTAGAACCTCAGCGTATTGTGGACGGATTACTTGCTAAAAAGGATGAAGTAGTAAAAAAACAACTTAGGGAAATAATAAAAAGTAATGTCAGCGTAACAAGTTCTCCTAATCTATTTGACAATATTTGATTAAGAAATGCAATCTGAACTTAGTCTGTCAGATCATTGCAGGTGCAGTTGATGATAATTCAGAAATAATTACTGTATTACGTGTGGATTTTACCGACAACATTTTCATTTTATGGGAGCGACCAAAGAAACGAAGATGGAAATGATTTTACAGGCGATCAAGAAAATAAGCCTAAGGGAGAAGAAGATCCTATTGCAGGTATCGGAGGAATTACTGGAAAAGATCAAAGAAGCCAAGAAGAAATTGACAATTTATTTTTAGATTATGGATATGAAAGCCAAATTGACGAAGGAGCAGTTGCACCAAGTGATGCTGAAAGCGAGGAATCTGGCAGCTGTAAGGACGCTTCAGGAGAAATACAGCAAGCTGGAAGAGAAGAAATATTTTCCGAGATTCAATCTTTACCCCTTTCCCGTGTCGAAGGTCATAACGGGGGACAGAAGCAAGCCATTCACCTCGATGGACGGGGGATCATCTAATCGAGATCCTACGCAAAAAATGTAATAAAGGAAGAACTAATACAAGCCATAAGCCAGAACCCTAACAAATCAGCCGTACATGTATTGAATGAAGCATTATCAACCGTATGGAATGATCAAGTAAAAACCGTTATCTTAGATGCGGTAAATGATATTATCAACTTAAAAAACCTTCAAAATGTTGTCATCGCCAGTAATCGAACAAATGCAAATAATTCAGGACAGCAGTCTGCCACAGGAAAACAAGGACAATCTGATAAAAACAGTATATACGGCACTGGACTGGACACCGGAACAGAGAGCGATGTACAATTCAGCCGTAAAGGATTGGGACAGGAATCATCCGAAGGTTCAGAAAACACTACCCAGCGGACGGAAAATCTGGGTAGAGCAAGACAAGAAGGATTAAGTCTGCTCGATCTTCTTGCAGAGGAAAAAAAAGACAAGGTAAGAAGCGAAAGAATCAGGCCCGTTTCACCATTTGAAACAACTAATACAGACATAATATTAAGAATAAACAATCCTGTTTCATTTAAATATGATATTATGACAATCCACAATAAATTGGCAAAATACGCTATGGATAAACACGTTATAGATATTTACGGCAAGAATAAATAAACCAAATTTGAGATGTTTTTCGATGACAACGATGATTTAATAGAACTAATATGAATATATGTAAATTAGAAAGCACAGATAGTTGTTAGTGATATGGGGATGCTTAATTCATGCTTAAACGCTCACGAATACAACTATTTTCAAGCTCACTAATGAATAATTAGTGAATGATTCACACCATATATTACCACCATTAACTAACACACGAATATTCATTAATTTATTCATTAAGTTTAAAAGCCAGATATATCGTTTTCCGCAAAGAAATCAGTATTGGTGATACAGTCTCTATGTACTTTAAAAAATTACCGTTTCAGTAAAATCGAAGCGGTTTTTTTATGGTGTAAAATCAGAATTAACAGTGCAAAACACATTTGAGAAGTCGTTACGGTGTTGTAAAAGTCGGGAATCAGTCGGGGAAGCAAAAAAAAGAGGATCAGATACTGCTATCTAACCCTCTGATAATCAATAAGTCGGGGTGACAGGATTTGAACTTGCGACCCCTCGCCCCCCAGACGAGTACTCTAAACCAAGCTGAGCTACACCCCGAATTATGTGCGTTTGTTTTACGCGTCTGCAAAAGTAATCCCCTTTTTCCTTTTTGCAAATATTTCCTTTCAATTATTCCAAAATAGCGAAGTCATTATTCGATTTCTTACCTCCACGTTAAACAAAAGGGATTATATCATGTTTTACTGTTACAGATTTGGAAATGAAATTAATTTACCGCGTCAATTATTGATGTTGTTGGGATTTAATTTAACTTTGAGAAAATAATAATATCAGAACAAATGGAATTATTTAAGCCTATGAATATTGCTGAAATTCAGTCTAATGGAGTTAAACCAGAAAATGAGTCTGAACATGTAAAATGTTTAATTATTGGTTCTGGTCCCGCCGGATTTACTGCTGCTATCTATGCCGCGCGTGCCGGATTAAGCCCTGTGATGTATGAAGGATTGCAGCCAGGAGGACAGCTGACCACCACTACTGATGTTGAAAATTTCCCTGGTTATCCTGACGGTGTTACCGGACCTGTTTTGATGGAAGATTTAAAAGTACAGGCGGTAAGATTTGGTACTGATGTTCGGTGGGGTTTAGCCACAGCGGTCTATTTTTCGGGATCTGTTCATCGAATTACAATTGATAGTGTAAAAGTAATCGAGGCTGATGCGGTGATTATTGCAACAGGCGCTACCGCCCAATACCTGGGGATTCCCGATGAACAAAAATATGCCGGCTCTGGTGTTTCGGCATGTGCAACGTGTGATGGCTTTTTCTACAGAGGAAAAGATGTTGCCGTAGTTGGTGGCGGCGATACGGCCTGCGAGGAGGCGATCTATCTGGCAGGTCTTTGCAGAAAGGTTTATCTTATTGTTCGCCGCGATGTTTTAAGAGCTTCAAAAGTGATGCAGGAGAGGGCAATAAGAAATCCAAATATTGAAATACTGTGGAAACATCAGACCAAAGGATTGTTTGGCGATGGTGTTGTGGAGGGGGTAACGCTTATTAAAAATAAGGGAGAAGTGGATGAATCGGAAGTGAAAATTTATGTGGATGGTTTTTTTCTGGCAATTGGTCATCATCCCAATTCACAAATATTTAAACAATATATTGATATCGATGAAGTTGGATACATTAAGACGATTGGTGATTCTTCAAAAACAAATATTGAAGGAGTATTTGCCTGTGGAGATGTAATGGATCCTATATATAAACAAGCCGTTACTGCAGCAGGTTCAGGGTGCAAAGCCGCTCTGGATGCAGAGAGGTATCTCTCTGAAAAATATTGTTAGTTTAAGATGCTTAATGAGTCGGGGAGGGGTGAGCAATGAATACCTGAGCTTCCTATTGGCTTTTGAATCCGGTCATCTGACTTCTGTATTTCCAACAAAAAATGCCTCCCATAGTGAGAGGCATTTTTTTGTATATAAAGATTTTATTAAGAAACCTGCGCGAATTTTGTCCCTGAATATTTCCCGGCTTCAAGATTCTTACGAACTGCCGAAAATGCTTTAATTGTATATTCAACATCCTCGAGTGTATGAATAGAGGTTGGAATAAGACGTAATAATAATTGGCCTTTTGGAATTACAGGATAAACAACGATCGAACAGAAAATATTGTAGTTTTCACGAAGATCCATTACAACGTTTGTCCCTTCAGGTATACTTCCTGAAAGATAAACCGGTGTAACAGGTGAATTGGTTACTCCTAAATCGAAGTTCTCTGCTTTCAAGCCTGACTGAAGTGCGCGTACAATTATCCAAAGATTTTCGCGCAACTGAGGTTCTGTTCGGATCAGCTCAAGACGTTTGAGAAGTCCCATTACCATTGCCATTGGAAGTGATTTTGCAAATGTCTGCGAACGCATATTGTAACGCAGATAGTCGCAAACTTCTTCGCTGCTTGCTATGAAAGCGCCGATTCCTGCCATCGCTTTTGCAAATGTTCCGAAATACATATCGATTCCATCTTGTACGCCGAAGTGTTCTCCCGTTCCTGCACCTGTTGCACCCATTGTTCCAAAACCATGTGCATCGTCAACAAGTAACCTGAAGTTAAATTCACTTTTAAGTGCAACAACTTCATCCAGTTTTCCGCAGTCACCCGCCATACCAAACACCCCTTCGGTAATAACGAGAATACCTCCGCCGGTTTTTTGAGCTAAGGTTGTAGCGTGGTTCAATTGTTTTCTGAGGCTATCCATATCGTTATGCAGAAAAACAAAACGTTTACCCATGTGCAACCTTACGCCGTCAAGAATACATGCATGAGCTTCGGCATCATATACAATCACATCGTTGCGGCCACAAATTGCATCAATAATTGATATCATTCCCTGATATCCGAAGTTGAGCAGGAATGCATCCGGCTTACTGACGAAACTTGCCAGTTGTCGTTCCAGTTCTTCATGCATACTGGTTTGTCCCGACATCATACGTGCTCCCATTGGGTAGGCAAGTCCATATTGAGCGGCTGCCTGTGCATCAGCTTTTCTGACCTCCGGATGATTCGCCAGACCACAATAATTGTTGAGACTCCAGTTTAGTACCTCTTTGCCCCTGAACTTCATTCTGGAACCAATTTCACCTTCTAATTTAGGAAATGAAAAATAACCATGAGCTTCTTTCTGGTATTGACCAAGGTTGCCCTTGTCTGTTTTGAATTTTTCAAAAATATCCACGATTTCTTTGATTTTATTTTAAACTACACAAAAGTATACTTTTTTAAATTGTGACACTAATAGTTCTTACATTGATTTTTTCTGAATTAAATCATTATATTATTTGAGGCGAGCAACCATTTGACAGGTTGACCAATCATTGTATTAATATCGGCTTAAATGCGTGATTAATATTCATATAATTGTTTCGTTTATTCGCCGAAAAAATGATGTGCCGAATTGTCGAAAAAATGTATCTTTGCAAAATGATTGTAAAAGTGAAAAATATCCTTTGGGCTGGCCTGTTTTTTATGGCATTTTCCTGCGGCGATTATCAGAAGATAGTCAAAAGTACTGACTATGAATTTAAACTGAAAAAAGCCAAAGAGTATTATGAGAATAAGGAATATAGTCGCTCCTCGCAGCTTTATCAGGAATTGGTCAATATTTATCGTGGCACAAGTCGCGCTGACCAGATATACTACTATTTAGCAAAGAGTTGCTATGGTCAAAGGGATTACGTACTGGCCAGTCACTATTTCAGGCAGATGCTTAAGGAATTTCCACGTAGTGAATACAACGAAGAGGCTCAGTATCTGATTGGTTACTGTTCTTATCTGGATTCTCCTAATCCACGGCTTGATCAGAAAACAACCCAGGATGCCATTGATGCTTTACAATTATTCATCAATATTTTTCCTGGAAGTAAAAGGGTTGCCGATGCAAATAAGCTCATCGATGAGTTAAGGGAAAAGCTGGTTTATAAATCGTATTTGTCAGGAAAGTTGTATTACGATCTTGCTGATTATCGCGCAGCTGTTATCTCATTGACCAATAGTATTAAAGAATATCCTGATTCGAAATACCGCGAAGAACTCATGTATTATTTGCTTAAGGCAAAGTACCTTTTGGGTGAAAACAGTATTGACGAAAAGAAACGCGAACGATTAAATAATGCTTTGGATGAATATTTTACATTTACGGATGAATTTCCCCAAAGTAAATACCGAAAAGAAGTTGATCGTTTCTTTGCAAGTACAAAGAAATTGATGAATCTTAGTGATGAAGAGATAAATAAAACACAAAAATAGATATGGATTATAAAAAAACAAAAGCTGCCATAACCACAGTACCAAGAGATTTGAATGAGTTGGAAGCATTTACGGGCAATATCTATGAATCGTTGATGGTGATAGCAAAACGTGCCAATCAGATCAATGCCGAATTGAAAGAAGAATTAAATACAAAACTTCAGGAGTTTGCCTCTTTCAGCGACAATCTGGAGGAGGTATTCGAAAATCGTGAACAGATCGAAATTTCGCGTTACTACGAAAAATTACCAAAACCAACTCTTATCGCTTACGAAGAGTTTAAAGAAGGTCAGATCTACTACCGCAATCCTGCAAAAGAGAAAAAATAACAACTGACTGTTGTTATTTCTAATTCTATAAGCGTTTCATCCGGGAATAATTATCCTGGATTTAATCATAAAAACCTTTCGTCGCGGATGCAACTTCAGGGAAAAAAACTAATTCTGTGCGTCACAGGAAGTATTGCAGCCTACAAGGCTGCTTATCTTTTAAGGGGACTATTGAAACAAGGTGCTGAAGTGCAGGTTGTAATGACTCCTTGCGCAAAAGAGTTTATTTCGCCATTAACATTGTCAACACTATCGGGACGCCCTGTTTTAAGCGAATTTTTCACTCGGAATGATGGTTTATGGAATAGCCATGTCGATTTAGGATTATGGGCTGATTTGCTTATTGTAGCGCCGGCAACTGCTTCGACAATGGGAAAGATGGCAAATGGTATTTGCGACAATTTGCTGGTGACTACCTATTTGTCGGCAAAATGCCCTGTAATGGTTGCACCGGCTATGGATCTTGATATGTTTCAGCATCCTTCAACCACGCGCAATATAGGGCTTTTGAAATCGTACGGAAATATCATTATTGAACCGGCAACTGGTGAGCTGGCAAGCGGTCTTTCCGGAAAAGGAAGGATGGAAGAGCCGGAAGTAATTGTTGGCATGATTGTAGAATTCTTTGCTGAAAAAAAAAACTGCTGAATAAAACCTACCTCGTAACAGCAGGTCCAACACACGAAAAAATTGATCCCGTCCGATATATTGGGAATTACTCGTCAGGTAAGATGGGGTTTGCTGTTGCCGAAAGACTGGCAGATCTTGGGGCAAGGGTTATACTGGTTGCCGGACCGGTATCACTCCGATGCAGAAATGAAAATATCGAGCGCGTTGATGTTGTTTCAGCCATGGAAATGTATGCCCAATGTCTTGGCCATTTTGGCGAATGTAATGGAGCAATTATGGTGGCGGCTGTGGCCGATTTTGCACCAGTTGTTATTGTAGATCATAAGATTAAGCGAACATCAGCCAATTATTCACTCGAACTTCGTCCTAATCCTGATATTGCCGCAAGCCTTGGGAAAATCAAACGAAAAGACCAGGTTTTGATTGGTTTTGCGCTCGAAACCAATGATGAGGAGCAAAATGCCCTTTTAAAAATACAAAAGAAAAATCTCGATTTCATTGTTCTTAATTCATTGCGCGATAGTGGATCAGGATTTCAGCACGATACAAATAAAATAAAAATTCTTGATAAAAGTGGCGCAATTTTCACATATGATCTGAAACCAAAAACGGAAGTTGCTGTTGATATTGTAAATAAATTGATCGGGATCGAAGATTCCATTTCAGGATGATCATGAATTTTGTATTTTTATAGGAATATATAACGGAATTTTATGCCAAGAATACTCTTCATACTTGTACTGATTTGTTGCTCAATAACGGCAGTAGGACAGGAGTTCCGCTGTAACGTCAGTGTGTCGAGTTCCAAAATTGAAGGAACCTATAAACAGGTATTCGAATCAATGAGGACAGATATATATGAGTTTATGAATAATCGTAAATGGTCTGACAATGTTTTCACTACTGACGAAAGAATTGAATGTACTATTTTTATTCAGATAACCGAACAGGTATCCACAGATGAGTTTAAAGGGACAGTGCAGGTTCAGTTAAATCGTCCGGTTTTTAATGCTTCGTACAATTCGCCGCTACTGAATATTAAGGATAATGATGTGCAATTCAGATATGTAGAATTTCAGCCAATGGATTTTGATGAAACTTCAAATACGAATCCGCTCACTAATTTATTGGCCTATTATGCAAATGTTTTGCTTGGTTTCGATTATGATACCTATTCACCGCTCGGAGGTTCTGTCTATTTTCAGAAAGCTCGCGACATTGTCAACCGTTCCCAAAATGCACGCGAAAAGGGATGGAGAGCATTTGAAGGGAATTTTAACCGTTTCTGGTTAATAGAGAACCTTACCAATAAGGCTTACGGCCCGTTTAGGGAGTTACTCTACCGTTATCATCGCCTGGGTTTGGATGTGATGGCAGAAAAACCGGATATTGGTCGTTCAGAGATTGCAGATGCATTAAAAAATATGCAGCGCGTTTACAGATCTAAGCCTGATACTTATGTCAACAGAATCTTTTTTGATGCTAAATCAGATGAGCTTGTTAACATTTTTTCGAAAGGTAGTACTGATGAAAAGGGGAGGGTAATGGTCATCCTCACCGAGTGTGACCCTTCAAACGCCGGGAAGTATGCTAAAATTATGGACCAAAAGATTTTTTAAACCTAATTTTGTCTGAATGTTAACACGTTTAAGAATACAGAATTACGCTTTGATCCGGGAACTGGATGTCGATCTCCGTCCCGGCTTTTCTATTATTACAGGGGAGACAGGAGCCGGTAAATCGATTTTGCTGGGCGCTTTGTCTTTGATTCTTGGGCAAAGAGCCGATTCTTCTGTTCTTAAAGACAAATCGGTTAAATGCGTTGTAGAGGCTGTATTTCGTATAGATGGGTTAGGCCTTGAGGAACTGTTTTTGACCAACGATCTTGACTTTGATAATTTTGCTATATTCAGACGTGAAATTAATCCTGCCGGAAAATCACGCGCCTTTATCAATGATTCGCCCGTCGCGCTTAAAACTATGCAGGATATCGGAATCCATTTGATTGATATTCATTCGCAAAACCAAAATCTTGAGCTAAACAACCAGGCTTTTCAGCTATTGGTTGTCGATATCTGTGCTGGAAATCAGGAATTACTTGCCATATATAAAGATAGTTATCGTGATTTTCGAAAACTAATCAGTGATCTTGCCGAAGCTGAACTATTAGCAGAGAAGTCGAAGGCTGATCTTGATTATTTTCAATTTCAGTTCGATCAATTGTATAAAGCAGCACTAAAAGAGAATGAGCAGGAGTTACTTGAGAAGGAATTGGAAATACTAACTCATTCGGAAGAAATTAAAGCAGGTCTTTCGAATGTGGCAGAACTTTTAAATGGTGAAAATATTTCGGCATTGATCCAGATTAAAACATCTGTTGGTTTGATTTCAAAACTTTATAATTTTCTCCCCGATGCGAGAGGACTATCCCAAAGACTTGAAAGTGTTTATGTTGATTTAAAGGATATCGCTGAGGAAGCAGGTTCGATTGGTGAAAAAGTGGAGTACGACCCGGAAAGAATCATCTCTATCAATGAACGACTTGATTTGATCTATTCGTTACAACAAAAACACCATGTAAAATCAGTTGAAGAGTTAATTGCATTACGTAATTCACTCGAAACAAAGATTTTGGCTGTATCATCCAACGAAGAAGAAATTATGCGCCTTGTTCAATTAAAGGAGCTAAAAAAGGATGAAATCGAAGATCTCTCGAATCAACTATCGACTAAACGACAATCAGTTGTTGAGGAAATCGAATCACGGGTGATCAGGCAGCTTTTGCAGTTAGGAATGCCAAATTCTAAATTTAAAGTGGAGATAACCCCATTAGTATCTCCGGGAACCCACGGAAAGGACACTGTCAGTTTTCTTTTTACAGCAAATAAAAATGGTGTGCTTTGCGAAATTTCGAAAGTAGCTTCGGGTGGCGAAATGTCGAGGGTAATGCTTGCCATTAAAGCACTGATATCAAAATCGAAAGCTTTACCTACGATTATCTTCGACGAGATTGATGCCGGGGTTTCAGGCGATATAGCCGAAAGGATGGGGATCATTCTGAAGGAAATATCTGCTGATATGCAGGTGATTAATATTACACATCTTCCGCAGATTGCTGCAAGGGGTGACCATCATTTCCTTGTTTACAAACAGGATTCAGAGAGTGAAACTACAACTCGTCTAAAGCTTTTAACTAAATCCGAAAGGGTTGAAGAGCTTGCCAAAATGCTTAGTGGCGAAAACATCACTGCGGCAGCCATTTTAAATGCGGAGGAACTTTTAAAGTAGAATTTTTCGACACCTCTAAACAATTGTGTCGCAATGAGGGTTATAACCTCGGCGATGATCAGGACCAATATTAGCTGACTCGACATTAATTAAACTTGTGCTGTATTTTATTAATTGAAAACTCAAATGTTTTCAGAAATTGTAACGAGATGGCTTATAATTTATTAAAAGGGAAAAGAGGGATCATTTTCGGCGCGTTGAATGAAAATTCGATTGCCTGGAAAGTTGCAGAAAGGGCGCTTGATGAGGGTGCAACCTTTACTTTGACAAATGTTCCGTTTGCGATCAGGATGGGCGATACCCAAACACTGGCCGACAAATGCAACACAATTGTGATTCCGGCTGATGCCGCAAACGTTGAAGACCTTGAAACATTGATTGTGAAATCGATGGAGTTTTTAGGTGGTAAACTGGATTTTATACTGCATTCTATTGGCATGTCGCCGAATGTTCGGAAAGGGAGGCACTACAGCGATCTGGATTACGACTTTCTTACTAAAACACTTGATGTTTCTGCGATATCGTTTCATAAGGTGTTGCAGGTCGCCCGCAAGTTGGATGCCATCAATGAGTGGGGATCGGTCCTTGCCTTGTCGTATGTTGCGGCACAACGCACATTTTACGGATACAATGATATGGCCGATGCCAAGTCGCTGCTTGAGTCGATCGCCCGTAGTTTTGGCTATATCTATGGTATGGAACGCAAAGTGAGAATCAATACAATTTCTCAGTCACCAACAGCTACTACTGCAGGAAATGGAATAAAGATGTTTGGCAATTTGCTTGATTTCTCCGAACGTATGTCACCTCTTGGGAATGCTTCTGCGGATGAATGTGCCGATTATTGTATCATGATGTTTTCGGATTTCACGAAAAAGGTTACAATGCAGAACCTTTTCCACGATGGAGGATTTTCTTCGATGGGGATGTCTTTCAGCGCGATGGAGCAATACAACAAAGGTTGCGAAGAGGAGGAGCCCGGTCACAAATTCGATTAGAATATGTTGGCTCAATAGAGCCATATGCCGCTTGTGAAGGTTAAAGGATAAAGTAAAAAGGTTAAAATATTTCCCGAACTTTAACCTTTATCTTTTACTCTTTAACCTTTAACCTTTAACCTTTATCCTTTAACCTTTATCCTTTATCCTTTATCCTTTATCCTTTACACTTTAACCTTTATCCTTTACACTTTAACCTTTATCTTTTGTGCAACCCGCACTCTTTTGTATCAGGGTTTTCCCACCACCAACGACCTGCCCTGATATCTTCACCCTCGAATATAGCCCGTGTACAAGGCTGGCAGCCAATACTTGGATATCCTTTGTCATGCAATGGATTATAAGGAATTCCGTTAGCCTTGATATATTCTTTGGTATCGTTTTCTGTCCAATCAATTAAGGGATTAAGTTTAATAATTCCATTACCTTCATCCCATTCAATTCGGTGCATGTCATGTCTTGTGATAGATTGCTCACTGCGCAAGCCGCAAATCCATACTTCCAGTCCTTCAAAAGCCCGCTTTAACGGTTGAATTTTACGGATATTGCAACAAAGTTTACGGTTTTCAACACTCTCAAAAAAAAGGTTGATCCCTTTCGTATTGACCATTTCTTCAACGTGGCCAGCATCCGGAAAATATATGCTCATCTTGATCCCATATTTGTGATTTGTTCTGTGAATCAGGTCATAAGTTTCAGGAAAGAGCCGGCCGGTGTCGAGCGTAAAGATTTTTGTAGTTTTGTCTATATTGCAAACCATATGGGTAAGTACCTGGTCTTCTATACCAAGACTGCTTGATAAGGCAATTTTGCCTTTAAATTCGCTTAAAAAACCGCTTATTAGTTCTTCCGCCGTTGCCTGGCTATATTTTTGGTTGAGAGCTTCTATTTGATTATTCATTTTTTTAATATTCAATTTCTGCAAAAGTAACTTAAATCTTCAAACTGATACTGCATTCCTTCCTGTTAAAGGTTTTTGAATCTTTTCTTTAAATTATGAATCAGGCAATTGTTTGTTAAAGCTAATATTAATGGATCATTAAATAACTATAATAAAGCTACACAATATTTACCGAATGATAAATGCCTTTTGGCAACCAGAGGGCTTTGCAAATATGAACTCGGAGATAAGACTGGCGCTTGTCAGGATTGGAACAGGATAAAAGCTTTAGGTGGTTTGGAGAGTGATTATTATCTTTCTAAATTATGTGAACATACGGGATACTCCGAAATGATCAGTATCTTACAGGAAAAGGAGTAATCATCAATATAAAGTACATAGTGTGAATAAATCGATGTTGTGTTTTCACACTCAAAATCCATCTAAAATGGCAACAACAGGTCCCAATATTTACTTATTCGTATCCAATCACCTATTTGCTTTGAACATGTTTTCCTCCAGTCAACTTCGTACCTTGTGTAATGTTTCTGTAATCTTTCTGTAATGTAGCTGTATTATTTATTACAGAAACCTTACAGCAGACTTATACAAGTCTTATTAAAATCACGAAGAAAGTATGGTTAAAGTAGAAGGAAGTAGAGATGCGATAATTTATCCGGCCAATTATGTAACAAACATAATCGACTTTCTATATGCTGGAGGAATTGATACACAAAAATTGCATTAAAACAGGGTTATTCCTTTCATCATTTGAATAGGAAAAAAATTGAGGAGTGCTAGAGTAAGTGGATCGCAGAAATGCAATTCCGAAAAAGCGGACAAGCGAAAAGGTAATGTAATGAAAAATGGTTGAATGAATAGTTCAACCATTTTTCATTAACTGTAATAAAGATATACTTCCATCAATCTCACCCTCACTTTGGCAGCGAAAACAAAAATTCAAGTCCGCCGCCTTTCTTTTTGCGCGCAGATATCTCTCCTTTGAAGCTGATAATTGCATTCTTGACGATGGCAAGTCCAAGACCTGTTCCACCTTCCTTGCGTGAACGGCCGGCATCGACCCGGTAGAAACGTTCGAACAACCGCGGTAAATGTTCTTCCTCAACTCCTGATCCGTTATCCGAAAATGAGAAGTAATAAAACGTGTTATCTTCGTGGTATTTAGTGATCGAAATCAGGATATTTTCTCCGCCATAATTTACCGCGTTCTCCATTAGATTTCTGAAAACAGAGAAGATGAGTGAATAGTTCGCATTGACTATTACATCGTCCTCTATTGTGCATTCAACCTGAATCACTTTTTGCCTTATCTGATCACTAAAGCTCTCAACGGCTTCGTTAATCACCTTTTTAATCTGCACTTTTTCGCGGATATACAATTCGGAATACTCCTCAATCTTATTTAGCAGCGCAATATCATTCACGAGCTGGGTGAGTCTTTCCGATTGATTGTATGCTTTTTCGATGAAATAGCGCTGTTTGTTCTGGTCGAGATCCGGATTGTTTAAAACGGTTTCAAGATACCCTTTAACCGAAGAGATCGGGGTCTTCAATTCGTGCGATATATTGGAGGTGATTTGTTGTTTCATAATGCTTCGGCGCATCTGCTGCGTCTGGTCGGAAATGAGAATCTCGAAACTTTTATCGGGAAAGACAATGCATTGAATATTAAAATGAAATCCCTCCTTTTGTACGGAATAATCCATTTGTGGCGGCTCCACGGGTTGAAACGTTGCATTTCCTGATATCGTCTTGTCAATAAAGTTGTTTACAGCCTTAAACTCTTCAGAAAGAAAGATTTTATCAACAGAGATGGTCGTCTCTTCTGCGATGATATTAATGTAAAAAATGAAATGACTGTTGTTCAATATCGCTTTCTTGTTGGCCGAAAAGAAGGCCACGCCTTCTTTTAAAACGAAAAGATGACTGATCAGTTTCTCTTTTTCGAGTACAAGCTCTGTTTTTGTCTTGCGGAGCTTTTGGTATAACTGTATGATTTCCCTGCTGATAAATCCAAGTTCGTCGTTCGAAAATTGGGTTTCACTGTCCATCGTAATGGCTTCGTTACGCCTGATTTTCACCGCGAAGTCTTTCAGTTTAGTGATGGAATCACCAAGATGGTTGGCGATATAACGGAGCAGAAAACCGAAAACAAGGAACAAAAAGATAAAAATCGGGATAAAGACCCAATCTGGTTTGAGAAATGCTTTAATCTGAGTGTCGTAAACATCGGCAGCCCTGATCACATAATTCTTATATGATTTGGCGTAGTAAATATATTCTTCATTGGTTGTTGACGATAGACGGATATTTTCACCAAAATCGCTGAACAGCGCTTTTTGAAATTCGGGCCGCTCCTTATGATTCTCCATATGAATATAATCGGATATTACGTTGTCATATAGAACCTTACCCTCAAAATCGATAACAGTGATCCTGACTTTAGTTCCCGGAATGAGGAATTTCAGGCTGTCGAGCTTCGAAAACGTTTTATCCCTTAAAAGAAAGTTGTGCTCAATAAACCGATTGGTAAGATTGGTATATTCATTCAATGATGTTTCAAGCTGGGCTATTTTAAAATGTTGCTCACGCTTGTTCTGGTAAATGATTATCGATAAGGTAAATACTGCGAATAGAAGAAAATAATAGGTGAACAGTTTCCATCTGATGGTTTTGTGGTCGAATAACATAGCAGGACTGATTTAATTTCAAATTTCAAAGTAATATCCGAATCCGGGTTTGTTGCGAATATAACTCCCGTATTCTTCCATTTTGCGTCTCAAACGTGTCATATTGACGTCTACAGTACGATCGATTACAATGACGTCGCTTTCCCAGATTCTGCGGAGTATCTCTTCGCGGGAGAAAATTCGGCCTGGAGACTTCGCGAGCAAACAGATGATTTCATATTCCTTACGCGTCAGTTCAACCTTTTTATCTCCGATAATCAGCCGTTTCGTCTCTAAATCAATGGCAATTTCGCCAATATTGAGTAAAGTTGTTATCTCCTCAGCTGGATTTATTTTAATCCTTTTTAAAACAGCTTTTATACGGGCTTGCAACGCTCTGACAGAAAATGGTTTCGTAATATAATCGTCCGCTCCAAGATTAAACCCTGTCAGTAAATCGTTTTCTGTATCGCGGGCGGTGAGAAAAATAATAGGCACCTCGAGTCGCATATCCTTTCTGATCCTTTGCGCCAGGCTAAACCCCGATATCTTACCCATCATCACATCAAGTATCAGTAAATCGTAGCGGGTAAGGTCTCTTTTTAAAGCCTCTTCTGCTGAAAATGAGCTATCGACAAGATAGCCTTCACTTTCGAGGTTAAATTGCAAAATCTCATTGAGATCCTCTTCATCTTCCACAACAAGTATCCGAAAATTCTCGCTCATAATCTACTCCTCTTCTTTATTTTCATAACTCTGATGACGGATATCTTTTCCCTCCATGGCATAGATCGATGCCTCAGCAACATTGGTTGCATGATCCGCAATTCTTTCGATGCTCGAAATGATACTGTTAATGTGTATAAAGCTGAACATCAACTGCTGCGTTTCTTCGGGTAATTTACTTTTTGTAATCGCCTTCCGGATCAGTTTATGATTCATTTCATCAACGATTTCGTCGTTTTGGATGGCCCATATTGCAAAACTTTTATCACTGTTAATAAAAGACAAAATTGCTTTTTGAACCATATTAACGCTGACAAGCAGCATATTGTAGATCACATCCGACATACGGTTGTATGTTTCGTTCTCCCTGATCCGTGGTATAAATTTAACAATATCCATAACCAAATCACCAATTCTTTCAAGGTTTATCACAATTTGGTAGCAAGCCATTAATTTGCGTAAATCGGAAGCGACGGGTTTTTGTAGAACAATCGTATTGATAATTTTCTCGCTCAGCTTAATCTCAAAATTATCTGACTTGTCTTCATTGATATTCAGCTCCTTCAGTATATCCTCCGATATTGTGAGTGAGCCTGAATTTATAATTTTTTCGAGAATCGATAACTGGTTTAATATCAGGTTGGCGTAATCTTCAAAATGGCTGATTACGTTCTGTATAGCATTCTCTTTTTTAATATTCATTTGATGTTGTTTTAAAGGTTAAGATAATCAATCTAAAAACATCGGAGTTGATTCAAAGGTTATAATATCAACCAAATTTCCCGGTAAGATAACCTTCTGTCCGCGAATCTTTCGGATTGGTGAACATCTTTTTTGTTTTATCATATTCAACCAATTCACCCAGGTACATAAACATGGCATTGTCCGAAATACGGGCCGCCTGCGACATGTTATGTGTGACTAAAACAATTGAGTAGTGCTCTTTTAACTCAACCAGTAAGTCTTCGATTTTTGCTGTTGAAAGTGGGTCGAGTGCCGAAGTAGGCTCATCCATAAGAATTACATCCGGTTTAAAAGCCAAAGTCCGGGCAATGCACAATCGTTGTTGCTGACCCCCCGAAAGAAAATTTCCTTTTTTATTGAGCGAGTCTTTTACTTCATCAAACAGGCCTACGTCAGTTAATGAACTTTCGACAATTTCATCTTTCTCCGATTTCTTCAACTTGCTGCCATTTAGATTGTAACCTGCGATTACGTTTTCGTATATGCTCATAGTGGGGAAGGGGTTTGGTCGTTGAAAAACCATTCCTATTTTTCGTCGAAGCTTTGTTGTCGACATGTCGTAGATACTCTCGCCGTTCAACTTTATCTCTCCTTTTGTATGAATGTTCGGATACAATTCGTGCATGCGGTTGATGGCCCTGAGCAAAGTGCTTTTACCGCAACCCGAAGGACCCATAATGGCAGTTATGGCATTTCGTTTTACATCGGCAGACACATCTTTTACGGCATACTTATCTTCTCCGTATGAGATTGAAAGGTCAATGATTGATAAAACAGGATTCGGGATTTGCAATATTTTGTCGTTCATGAATACTGGTATTATTTATTAGACGAATTTCAACTAAATTTCATTGAGATTCGCTTGGCAATGATATTAAGCGTTAAAACAAAGGCCATCAGAAACAGGGATGAAGACCAGACAAGGTCTATCATATTTGGATTGTTGTAAAACTCCCATATTTGAAGAGGTACAGCACTTGTTGGTTTTGTAATGTTGAAATTGATGGTTGTACTTCCCAATGTGGTGAGCATAAGTGGCGCTGTTTCGCCTAAAACTCTTGAAATTGAGAGTAATATGCCCGTCATCAAACCGCTAAACCCGGAGGGGATCATCACCTTCAGAATAATTTTATGGTAAGGAACTCCTAAGGCCGCACCTGCTTCCTTTATCGAGATCGGAATCATCTTCATTGTCTCTTCCGTGGAGCGGATGATCAAGGGTAACATCATGATTGCCAATGCAACACTACCAGCCAATGCCGAAAATCCTTTTGTTACACCCTTTACAATCCAGATATACGAAATCAGACCTAACACAACAGAAGGTACTCCCTGAAGGATATCGGTAAGACTTCGGATAAGACTCGCATATTTTTTTTCTTGATTTTCATAAAGGAATATCCCGATTAATAAACTGATCGGAATGGCTATGAGGGATGCAATACCTACCATAAACAATGTTCCGGTAATGCCATTGGCGATACCACCCGGAATAATTTCACCATTTCGAACTGCCGTCATGGCCTGCAAGGTATCGGGAGCCACTTTAAGGAAGAAATCAAAGTTAATTTGTTTTAATCCTTTTACAAGCAGTTCATAGACTATTAATAGAATAGGAGATATCGTGATGGCCGCAAGAACTACCACTGTTCCAAAGAACAGTTTGTTTTTCAACTCTCTCCAGTTTGAATTGTCTTTTTCGTCGATCAGCGTTTTTCTTTCCATCTTGAATTATGCGTATTTACGAATAATGACTTTACCAATTGCATTTACAATTGCTGTAACCGCAAAAAGGAGTAAACCGATCGCAATCAGTGAACTTAGCTTTAATCCGTCGGCTTCGCCAAACTGATTGGCAATGACGCTGGCCATTGTATTTCCGGGACTGAATAATCCCGTCGGGATGATATTGGCATTTCCTATCAACATCGTTACTGCCATTGTTTCGCCAAGCGCTCTGCCGAGTGCAAGAATATAACCTGCAACGAGTCCCGAACGGGCATTTGGTAAAATTACACTAAAGATAACTTCCATGCGTGTGGCTCCAAGTGAATAGGCGGCCTCTTTGAGTTCTGTTGGGACCATCGTAATAATCTCATTACTGATGGATGTTGCATAGGGTATGATCATGATTGCCAGGATTAATCCTGAAGTGAATATCCCATAGCCTTGTCCTGAATACCCGAGTTCCGCAATTAAAGGACGTATTGTATAGAATCCCCAGAGTCCGTAAACGATGGAGGGTACTCCGGCAAGTAAGTCAACCAAGGTACTTAGGATGGATGCAATTTTCGTTTTCCGATAGTATTCAGCAATGAAAAGGGAGGTGGAAAAAGCGAGCGGAAAGCATATAACCAGTGCGAGGAGTGATGTGATAACAGTTCCCGCAATGAATGGCATAGCGCCATAGGACTCTTTCCCTTCGGTTGGATTCCAGTCTGTTGAAAATATAAACCCGAAGAAACCAAATTCTTTGAATGCAGGGATAGCCCCTTTGATCATCGAATATGCCATTCCGGCAAAAATGAGTAAAATAATTACAGACGAAGCCTTTAACAGGTTTTTTATAACTTTTTCACTTACCACCAGAGAACGATTTAGATATTAATTTATATTTTATGACTTGTGAGGGGGGTAGAATAAAGTGTACCTGGCTATTGAAAAAAGGTTAAAGTAATAAGGTTAAAGGTTAAAGTAAAAAGTGTGTTATGCTCGTTGTATTTTAACCTTTACACTTTAGCCTTTAACCTTTTCTCAAATCCACATTTAGCGTCATTTCTTTTTTCCTAAACAAACCTAAATAACTCTTATTTCAATATCGCTTCCCCGTTGTAGGTAACCGATTTGAGAACATCTTTGGCCAATAGAACTACTTTATCGGGAAGCGGCGCATAATCAACTTTCTGCGCAACTGCCTGTGCATCGGCACTGATTAACCAATCAAGAAATTTGACAGTTTCCTCGGCCTGCTGGCGGCTTCTGTCTCCGTAGGATTGTTCCTTGTAAAGAATGATCCATGTGAAAGCGCTGATCGGATAGGCGTCAGGATCGCTTGAGTTAGTAACCATTACGCGGGTATCAGCAGGGATATCACCCTTGGCGGCAGCGCTGATTGATTTAATGGATGGTTCGATAAAATTTCCCGCTTTATTTTGAAGTGAGACGAAAGGAAGTTTTTGCGCGAAGGCGTATTCTGATCCAATGTATCCAAAAGCACCTACTGTTTGTTTGATGGTTCCTGCAACACCTGGATTACCCTTGGCACCCATGCCGATCGGCCAGTTTAACGATTTACCTGAACCAATATCTTTTGCCCATTTTTCGCTGATTTTTGACATATAATCACTGAAGATGAACGTTGTTCCGCTACCGTCTGAGCGGTAGATGACCGAAATGCTCAGGTCGGGAAGTTTAGCGTCGGGGTTATCTGCTTTTATTTGTGGGTCGTTCCATTTTTTAATTTCTCCCATGAAGATCTTTGCAAGAACATCATTCTTCAGCTTTAATGAAGCAACTCCAGGCAGATTATATGCCAGAACAACAGCGCCTAAGCATGTTGGGACATGGACAACCGGAGCGGTTAATTCAGCCGCCTGTTCGTCGGTAAGGAATGCATCTGTTGCGCCGAAATCGACTACTTTATCTTTTAAACTGCGGATTCCGCCGCCTGAACCGATTCCTCCGTAAGTTACAAGTGTACCGGTCTTTGTGGCGTAATCAGAGATTAACTGGTTGTAAAAAGGCATTGGGAAAGTGGCTCCCGCAGCCGTTATACTGACGGTTTTTGTGGTTTTGTCAGCACTTTTCTTCTTATTATCCTGGCAGCCTGCAAAAACAGCAATCGCCATTAGAACCAGTAGTAATTTTTTCATCTTTTGTTGATTTATAAATATATACAACAAATGAACCCGAATATTGTTACAAAACTGTTACAAAACTGTTACGAAAATAATAAGTTAGATCATGAAAATTTAGTAAAGTGCTGATATAATATGTTTTGTGTGAAAAGTTGCAAATAGACAACCCGCCCTATTGACAATTGATTTCTTTTTTTCTATTGAGCCACAAGTGGGTGCATCTAGAGATTAAAGTACTATCTGTAATTTTCTTACATCTATGCTTTTCCCTAAATGCCACCATTCTTCGTGATTATAATATTTCAGCCACACATTCTTTAATATTCTATATGATTAAATGTGCTTTTTGTGTTTCACAATTTCGCCATCGACAACGAAAGAAATCGACTCAGCAATATTGGTCGAATAACTCGTGATTCTCTCAAATAAATTGGTGATAATCAAAATATTTGCAGCGACAACAACTACCTCCGACTGATGCATCATCTCATTTAGAATCCTTGTTGCGATATCTTCGCACTCCTCTTTGATGGTTTCTGCCTTGTTCATAATCTTCACCGCATAAGTCAGATCATGCTTTGTAACCAGTTCAACAACATCAGAAAAGAGGACTGTTGTTTTTTCTCCAATAACGTCGATTCCAAAATCTTCAATCAGTTGCTTGTAATCCTGAAGCGGCTCAATTCTTTTCGCAATATTAACCGCATGGTCACCAATACGTTCAAGATCATTATTGATTTTCAGTGCCGATATAATGTATCGAAGGTCTGAAGCTACAGGCTGCTGAAGCGCAAAAATTTTCTGACACAATTTATCGATCTTAACGTCAAGGTTATTAATAAATTCATCATTGCTGATGACCTTTCTTGCCAGGGCAATATCTGATGTCTTCAGGGCCAGCATGACATCAATCAATTGCTGATTAACCTGCGAGCACATTTGGATGACTTTGTGCTCAAGTTTTTCCAATTCGGAGTCGAATATTCTGTAGTTTTCCATGTTTTAAATTTATAAAATAATTTAATATCAACCAAAACGACCAGTAATATAGTCCTCAGTCTGTTTTTTATCTGGATTCGTGAAAATCTTTTTTGTTTTTTCGTATTCTATTAGTTCACCAAGATAGAAAAATGCCGTGTTATCGCTGATACGAGCCGCTTGCTGCATATTATGTGTGACAATTACAATGGTGTAATTCTCTTTAAGTTGTACGATAAGTTCCTCTATTTTGGAAGTCGATAACGGATCTAGCGCACTTGCGGGTTCATCCATTAAAACGATTTCGGGATTCACTGCAAGTGTGCGTGCAATGCAAAGCCGTTGTTGCTGACCACCGGAAAGACCCATCGCTGAATTTCCAAGACGATCTTTCACCTCATCCCAAATTGCTGCATTTTTTAAAGCAGTTTCCACAATTTCGTCGAGTTGTTTCTTGTCTTTAATACCATTTATTTTAGGTCCATATGCCACATTTTCGTAAATCGATTTTGCAAAGGGGTTAGATTTCTGAAATACCATCCCTACTTTTTTTCGCAGATTGACCACATCGATATTTTTATCGTAGATATTAATATTATCGATAATTACATTGCCTTCTATTTTTACGCCATCAATGAGGTCATTCATTCGGTTCAGACTGCGCAGAAAAGTTGATTTTCCGCAACCTGAAGGACCAATAAAAGCAGTTACTTTCTTTTCGGGAATTTTAATTGAGATATTGTTCAGCGCCATTTTGCCGCCGTAATAGAGGAACATATTCTCTGTATAGACTTTATCAACTATCATGATTAATTAGTTTTCTTTTTTCTGATTCTGTATCTTAAAATAACTGCTGTCATATTCAGGATGAATGTTAACAGAAGCAGCACACAAGTTGTACCAAATTGAATAGGGAGGGTTTGATCGACATTGGCCGATTGGGTTGTCAATACATAGATATGGTAACCCAGAACCATAAACTGATCTCCAAGTCCCGGTAAGGTTGCCAGGTAATAAGCGGCTCCTGTAAACAGAATAGGAGCTACTTCGCCTGCTCCACGGCTCACTGCAAGTATCGTACCTGTCATAATTCCTGAAAGAGATCCGGGAATCACTACTTTACGGATGGTTTGCCATTTGGTTGCACCAAGAGCAAGACTTGCTGCGCGAAGTTCATTTGGTACTGTTTTTAATGCTTCTTCAACCGAAACGATCACTACAGGAAGTGTTAATAATGACATTGTAAGACTTGCCCACAGTAAGTTAGGCTGTCCCCATTTTAATTCGCCGCCATAAAATGCGCCGTCGATGTGTGCTCCAACGAATTTGATAAAGAACCCTAAGCCGAAAAGACCGTAAATAATTGATGGAATTACAGCAAGAGTGCGAACTGCAAAACGGATTATTTTTGCGATGATTGAATTTTCCTTCGCATATTCGGTGAGATAAATGGCAGTGATTGTACCAAACGGAACCGCAGCAATCGACATGATAATAACGAGTAAAGCTGTACCATAAATTGCGGGAAAGATTCCGCCTTTCGTCATTCCGTCAGTCGGGAAAGTGGATAGGAATTCCCACGACAGCTGATCTTTACCGCCGATGATAATCACCGTAAGCATAATGATTACAATTGCGATAATCAGCAGGGCAGAGGCCATTGTAATACCTTCGATTACAATACCTTTTATATTCTTCTTGAAACTTTTTATCATTTTCCCTGTATCCTTTTCATTAGTTTTCCTTTCACATAGAATTCAGCAATCGCATTGATGATGAATGTAAAAATGAAGAGCAACGATCCAATCAGAAACAGTACATTGTAGTGAGTATCTCCGAAAACTACTTCGGCCATTTCTGCTCCGATCGTTGCTGCAAGTGTGCGTACCGATGTAAATGGATTCAGGTCCATTTGGGCAGCGTTTCCTGTTGCCATTAAGGCGATCATCGTTTCACCGAAAACCCTTCCGATACCCAAAAGTATCGCTGCAAATATACCGGGCGTCGCCGCGGGTAAGATCACGAAAAAAGCAGTTTGCCATTTTGAAGCACCAATTGCCAGACTCGCTTCGAAAAACGATTTTGGAACTGCAGTTAAAGCATCTTCAGTAATTGTGAAAATAATCGGGATGGCCGCAATTCCCATTGCGATTCCTCCTACAAACGAGTTGAGCCGGGTTTCGTAATGGAAAATCTGCTGTAGGAAGGTTGCCAGTACCATTAAAGCAAAAAAACCGATGACTACCGATGGAAATCCTGCCAATAGTTCGATGGTTGGTTTGATGATCTCCTTCATCTTTTTGTTTGCAAAAACAGCTGTATATAATGCAGCAAGAATTGCAATTGGAGCAGCAAAAAGCAAAGAGATAAGGGTGATTTTAAATGTTCCAACAATTAAAGCCAGCAGTCCATATCTTGGTTTATCAGATACAGGTACCCAGTCCTTGGTTAAAAGGGTTTTTATTGCCGATTGGTTATCATCGAATCCACTTCCTGCACTTACTGTGTAAGTTTTTTCAGAGGTATTTTTTGTTGATGCAGTGTCTTTTGTTTGAACACGACCTTGCTTTTGGACTTTTGAGCTATCAGTAACTGCTCCGTAAGTTTCTTGCACCTCCTCTTTTACCGGCTGATCAGTCACATCGCCATAAGTCTCCTGAACTTCCGTTTTAGATGTTTTATCGGTTACTGCGCCGTATGTCTCTTGTGCTTCCTGAACTACTTTTTCGGTTGCTGAAGGTTTCACCTCTTTTGAACTACTGAAAATAGGAAATGCCTCACGAAAAACAAAAAAGAAGATAAGAACGATAATAGTAATCGAAAGAAATGCGACCCCCTTGATCACTTTTTCTGCGATGAAGTCACTGAACCGGAACTTTTTTCGAGTGATATCAATTCGAACCGGGTCAGGACTGGCAGCGGGTGATTTGCCGGAAGCATTATCTTTTAATGGTTCACTGGTCATAATTGAATTGTTAATATTTCTCTAATCATTAAGTCTTGGTATGAACGGATTAAAGCGAATAACTTCTGCAAAGAAATTATTCGCTTTTTAATCAGTTATTTATGATTTTATGAAGATTGCCCTTGATTTACTTCACAGGGAAGTAACCCATATCAACAACCAGTTTCTGACCTTCAGCGCTCAAAATCCAGTCGATGTATTTCTTTGTTTCGCCTGTTGGCCTGTTGCGAAGATACATATAAAGGTAGCGCGTAATAGGGTAGTCACCAGTTTTGATTGTTTCGGCAGTCGGAACAAATGCAGGACTGCTATCATCCTTCTTTACTTTGCAGATTACGATACCTTCAGCATAAGCTGCGCCTCCATAACCAATTCCATAAACGTCTTTCTTAACTGCATTCACAACGGCTGCAGTTCCTGGAAGTGTCTGACAACTTGAAGCATAGTCCCCCTTCACAACATTTTCCTGGAAGAATACGTAAGTTCCTGAACTGTTTTCTCTTCCGTATAATTTGATGTTTTCATCAGCTCCGCCTAATTCTTTCCAGTTGGTGATCTCACCCCTGAAAATTTGTCCTAATTGTTTGATTGTTAATTCTTTTACCTTGCTTGCAGCATTCAGGTAAATTGTAATACCATCTTTGGCACAGGCAATTTCAACACCAAGTGTATTGTAACGTGCTTTGAGTTTGTCTTTTTCGGTACTCTTCATTTTACGGCTGGCATTGGCGATATCGGTAGCGCCATTGATCAGCGCTGAAATTCCAACTCCTGAACCACCACCTGTTACCTGAATATTGGCTCCACTATTGGTTTTCATATACACTTCGGCCCATTTCTGTGCCAGAATAACCATTGTATCCGAACCTTTAACGGTGATACGTTCCGGTGCGGCTGTGAAGGCAAAGCTCACAACACCCAACAAAACTGCAACGATTGCTACCTTTAATAATTTGAATGATTTCATTGTATTTTTTTTATTATATCTGTTTAATAATTTTGGATCTGATTAAAATTAAGGATTAACGGTTGACTTTGGTTAACTTTCTTCAGCGTATATTTTCTATGCCCTTTAATCATTAACCTTTATGCCATTAACCGTTAATCATTATATTAGAATTTCGCCTGAAGTCTTAAAGTGAAAACGTTCTGGTCAATAACTTTACTGTAATCTAATCCATTCTTAACAACCTGACCATCATTCTGGGTGTAATTCTCCATATAATTGCTCACACCTGTTGCAGAAGTTCCTACTTTTTCGTTCTGAACTATTTCATAAGAGAATGTGATCCTGATGTTGTCATCAAAATAGTGGTGAAATGCAAAACCAAGTGTAGTAGTAGCTAAATCAGATTTACTGCTGAATTTTTTAGCTGTTGTAGCTGTTGCGGCATATCCTTTAATCGTAACATCTTTTCCTGCGATATCGGTATTTGGATCGTAGTAATCGTAACGGAAGGCAAACTGATTCTTTTTACCAAGATTTTTGATCAAATAAAGGTAATAACCTGCGAAGTTATTCTGGAAATTGGCGGACTCAAGAACAGTTGCTGTTTGTGCAAAACCAATTGCTGCATTCTTACCAGCGATATACTCCCCTTTAACGGATAATCCACCTAAAACATCGGCGAACAATTGAAATTCACCACCTAACCAGTTTCTACCAATTTTATCACCAATCTTCGCAGTTTTAATGGTAGTGTAGTCACTGCTTAATGTTGTTAAGGCCATTGACTTCAATGATCCAAAGTAACCATGAGCACCAAAATCCAGACCTCCAAAGCTACCTAACTTGAGGTTATAGGTTGCACGAATCATGAGATCTTTTCCATTGTCAAAATCCTTGTTTTCATCTCCGGAACTTACAAAGGTACTCTTTGCATCGTACAGATATGTTCCGTCAGCTTTTTTAATTTGGAGAGCATCAGCTCCGTTATAAACGGCCAATTGAACATGAAGTGGAACGTTAATTGGATTGAATTCCAATTTTGCACCAATTGCACGTTCACCAGGATAAATCGAACGGATAAGCAATGAGCGTTCGGTCATTTCGCGCTGGCTTGATGAATACTCAACTTCGTAGTTCGGACGGTTGAACTTACCCGCCCATAAACTAAATGATTTCGTCCACCGATCGTTTAAAGTAACATAGGCATCTTTTAAAGTGATAGCTTGTGGAGAAAAGTCTGGTTGTACCACAAATTTTACGCCATCGGCAGCTTCGTAGGTGAATTTAACCCTTACTCTTCTAAGCGAGAAATAATTTTGAGAGGTGGATAAAAGAGCAGGATTCTCAAAATTTTGATACTGTGCCTGGATATAACCAGATACTTTGATCTTTGTCAGTTTCGACAGATCAGCCTCGTCTGTGGCCACCCTTTCGAGCAGGCCGTTTACCTTATCGTCGACAGTTGAGATCTTCTCGTTCAGAGTTGGTTCCTGGGCCTTCAGATTAAAGGCAACCATCAACAGAAGTAAGAATAAAATTGAATTAAGCTTTTTCATAATTTATTGAATTATATTTCGTCTTTAAATAACGATGCAAAAATTCCTTAAAAATGTTACAGTGTTGTTACAGTCTCATTAAACAGTGTTACACTATTATTACAATCCTGTTACAGAATATGGATAAGTAATTGAATTAATTTGAATCAAATGACCTAAAAAACAGATATATAGATTGTTTTGCCCTAATTTGCGTGAATCTCCTGGGATTGCATTTATGCAACATTATTAGGATTTGTCAAGGATTTTTTTGTTAAAAAATAGAAAACGGATCAAAAAAAAACGAAATTGCATGAAGGCAATTCCGTTTTAAATTTGACAAACAAATTAAGCAAGACAAACATTGAAGAATCCAACTGAACGACCGAAATTGAATATTTTAGAGTTTTGTAACAATGCAAATATAGGTCCCGGTTGTTAAGAAATGATAACAGGACTGTTACAATTTGATTAAAAATGGGCCAAAGACTAAATTCTGAACTCTTTGTTAGGATAAACCCACAACTATTTGCGCGGGTAACTTCCTGTTAATAATTGATCTAAATTTCCAAACATGAAATTGTCAAGCACTGATTTACTGTACTTCGTACAAATTTGAACTATTGCCAAAATTCTTATAATGTAACACATTTGTAATTTTTTTACTTATGCAAAAGTTTACATTTGAGCACATTAATTCCATAGTAAATTTAAGCTGGCAGGATAAAATAGGAGGGATATTGCAAGTCTACCTTATATTGTGGTTAACTAATTCTCTGATTTGCTAATAACAGTTGTGCCCTCAATCTAAAATTATTTTATAATAAAAAAACCGTATGAAGGTCTGTTTTATAATGTATCCCTGGGAAAGTATTAAACCGAAGCAGGATTCTACTATTCGACTTGTGCATGAATGTGCTGCCAGAGGTCATGATGTTGCAATAACAACGCCACAAAATCTGATGATTCGGGATAGTGTTACGTTAAGTGATTGCAAGACAATTGCAAATGGTCAAAAAATACAAAAAGGAATGACTAATTTTCACCTTAATGTTCAATTTGAAAACGGAATGCGCGCGTTAAAAGACTTTGACGTAATTTTTATGCGCGATAATCCCCCTTTGGACCCTTTTGTACTCAACTTCCTTGATTCAGTAAAAGATGAGGCCTTTATTGTAAATGCTGTCAAAGGTTTGCGTGAAGCCAACAATAAAATCTATACTGCCGCCTATTATGACCCTGAAAAGGAAATTATACCTGTAACGCATGTGTCAAAAAATATCGAATATCTGCTTGGAATCATACTGCAATCTGATAAAGAAAAAATGATCCTGAAACCATTGGATGGTTATGGGGGCCGTGGAGTAATAATTGTTGAAAAATCATCTAAAGACAGTATAAGACCTCTTCTGGAATTTTATATTAATAAAACGAAGGGAGAGTCAAATTATATTATCTTACAGGAGTATGTCGAAGGGGCTGAAAATGGCGATGTAAGAGTGCTAATGCTAAACGGAAAACCGATTGGCGCTTTACGCAGAAAACCAGCAATGGGAGATATGCGATCAAACATATCGGCAGGTGGGAGTGTAGAACGGTATAAACTAACAAAGAAAGACAGATTGCTATGTGATGTAATCGGGAAAAAACTGGTCAAAGACGGTATTTATTTTGCCGGTTTGGATATTATTTGCGGCAAATTAATAGAAATAAATGTGCTAAGTCCGGGAACAATTGCAGATATCAATAAACTGAACAATGTGAAACTTCAGGTAGAAATTGTTGATTACCTCGAAAAAGTAGTTTCAGAAATTGAATTACAAAAAGAAAATTTCAGACCAGAAAATATCTATGAAGATCAGCAAAATTGAGGTTAACGATATTATAAAAAATATTGAGCAGGAAAAAATTTTTGAAGTCACATCTTCGGATGGAGGGTTTACCATTAAAATAGCGAAATATGTCCCTTTTTGTTGCACCGCAATTCATAGCGGCAGCAGTTTGAGGCAAGAATTGCACAAGAAAATTGCGTTTAACGACTATCAACGCTGGTACGAGGAGGACCCGTTTACCGATGACTTTATCAAATCAATGCCTATTACGATTGTTGGGAATGATTCGCGTTTTGAATATGACCTGAACCGTAAACCCAACGAATGTGTCTACGACGAAGCATGGGGTAAAATGGTATGGAAGAAGAAGTTGACGATTCATGAAATTAACGTTGGCAAACAAAAACATTCAAATTATTTTAAAGTATTACATGCGCTTATTTCAAAGCTAGAAGCATTATTCGGCGGTTGTGTAGTCTACGATATCCATGCCTACAATTATAAAAGATGGGATCGGGAGGTTCCACTCTTCAATATAGGCACCGAGAAAATAGATTTGGAGGAACATGGCGAGACGGTTAAAAACTGGCTCAACGAATTAAATAAAATTGTCTTGCCTGATATTATAAATTGTGCAGTTACCAATGATGTTTTTTTCGGTAACGGTTATAACCTGGAGTACATCACTACCCATTTTGGAAAAACACTTGTTCTCGCTACAGAAATTAAAAAGGTTTATTGCGATGAATTAACAGGTGATCCGTATCCTAAGATCATTCACAAACTACAGCAATTTCTTAAAATTGCTATTTTAAATAGTACAAACACTTTTTGCCGGAAACTTGAAAAATGGAATCATTTTTCAAATATCAGTTTATTGGATAAAAATGTCAACAAGAATCTGCTAAAAACCGATAGGGATATTTATAGCTTATTGAAAAATATTGAGTTATTGGCAGTGGTCAACCCGATTAATACGAGTATTGAAAAAAATAAATTTTTCAAAAGCAAATATTCAAGGATACCGAATTTCAAATATAATCCCATCAGGATTAATTCCTTTAATTTAAAGCAAGGCTTGCTTAGTGTACCTCTTCAGGATATACAGGATGTTTCAATCAGAAATTTATACAAGGCTGTAGTTAATAGCTATTTTGACAAGATTGATATGATTAGCTCATTAAATACAGACAAATTTTTGTATAATTCGCTTCGGTATTTCGGAAGACCATCGAAAAAAGATTTACAAAATGCCTCCTATATTTTGCTTTTACCTGAAATCTCTGAAGAAGCAAAAAAGCAGCCTGTTTTCGATGCAAAGACTGCAATGGCTAGCTTTCAAGAAGAACTGGATAACTACGGTATTGAAGCTAAAATTGAACTGAGCAATATGGTTATATCGCAGGTGATGGTATTAAACTCTAAGAAGAGTATACTTTTTCAGCCACAGGCAACGTTTAAGCGGAAGGAGCTCCAGGCGTTAATCGAACATGAAATCGGAATCCATATGGTAACGACCATGAATTCAAATCGCCAGAAGTTGAAAATATTCAATTTGGGATTGCCGGTCAATACTTTAACTCAGGAGGGCCTGGCAATACTGGTTGAATATTTAAGTGGGAACCTTACTTTACACCGGTTGAAGAAAATTGCCTTTCGTGTTATTATTGTTGATATGATGTGCAGCGGAGCAGATTTTATCGAATGTTTTAACCTATTGAGAAATGATTACAATGTTGAGCAAAATATTGCTTTTAATACAGTTACCAGAGTTTTTCGTGGTGGCGGATTTACCAAAGATTATTTGTATTTGAGTGGATTTGTTCAGATGCTTCGCTTTTGGGAGGAGCAACATGATTTAGTCCCTTTCCTGGTAGGAAAAACATCATTGCTATTCTACAATACAATTGAAGAAATGATTGGCCGTGAGATGATTTCACCGCCAAAATTTGTTACAAAAAGCATTCTAAAACCAAAATTTGAACAAAATAATTCAATTTACAACTATATTTTGAGCGGTTTAAAATAAAATTGAAAAGGATAATTCTTTTTATTAATGAGTTTTTCTATTTGAGCAACAACCGATTGAAGGTACTATAGAACTGTGATTTATTTCTCCTGATTATCAATAATTGTTACAAATGTCTTTATATTAAAAATATCCTACTTGGTCAGCAAACCCAAATTAGCTGAAACAGATAAAACCCTGTCAGTTTGTTAAATCTGGCAGGGTTTTTAAATTTCAGTTAAAAATATTTTGTAACGAATTTGCTTATTTCACAATCCACATTTCCGAATTGATGTCATCGGTTGCAGCGCCAAATTGACTCATCAGGGTTGCATTGTAATTGGTGGCGTTGGTAGTTCTTTCAGAGCTTGGATATTGCCAGCGTTTAGCAATACGTCCACTATTTGCAGTTCCGGGACCAGTTAAGAATGTAGGTACTCCTGTACGACGGAAATTATTATAAGCTTCCCATCCTGAGTTCTGGAAGAATGCGAGATATTTCTGAGTCAGGATTTGAGTCAGGGCCGAAGCTGCTGTACTGCTCAATTTCACTGAGGTTTGTGCATAATAAGCAGACCACTTCGTTTCAATATCAGTTACTCCGTGGAAAGTCCATGACGCTTTAATGCCTTTGATGTAGTAATCTTCAGCGTTTCCGGTTGCCCAACCACGGTTAATGGCTTCGGCAATGTTAAAACACACTTCGGAATAGCCAATCTGGATACAAGGTTCACCTGTGTAAGAGCTGTAATAGTGACTTTTACTAATCGGAGAATAGTCACCATTCAGCATTTTTGTAGACATGTCGTCCAAACTTTCGCCAGAACTTGCACCAACATAAGCTTCATAATCGGCAGCTGTCAGACCTGCTTTAATTTTCGCCGCTGCAGGATCGGCAACGATGAATGTTCTTGGATCCTTTAGCGATGCCAGAGTGTTCAGGTAAGTGGCCGACATATTGTTACGGGTCGCTGTCTGTCCGTAGTTATCCTGATTAAGCGGATACTTGTCGGTTGAGCTATTGTAAGTGAACTTCAGATTGTCATCAAGTGAAGTCATTATCGGGTATTTGGTCGGATTACTTACCACATTGGCAAACTGTGTTTTGATGTTAATGTCGGTATCTGATTCTTTTTTGCTCAAGGTAATCAGTACCCGCAATTTGTATGAATTAACCACTTTTTGCCATTTTTTCAAGTCTCCGCTAAGCATGAAATCGCCGGTTAGGGTTTGGTCACCGCTGTTAATGAGTGTTTGAAGTCCGGTATTTGATTCTTCGAGCCAGGTAAGCGCCTGTTGAAATACTGCTTTTTGTGTATCATACTTTGGTGTGGTATTATCCAAACTCTTCAACGCATCGGTTAAAGGTACATCGCCGAGTTTCATCGACATGTCAATATAATAATAAGCATTGAAAAATTTACCAATGGCCGCATATGGGTTATTATCAGGTAGCCCGATACGTTTCGCTTCAGCGATCATTTGGTTTACGTTTTTCAATTGGGAGTAATTAAAGCTGGTTGTTGTCCAGTCGTATTTTTGTTCTGCATAATAGGCATAATTGCTGCAATAGAACTGGTTCCAGCGCTGTACATCGCTCCACGGGGCATAATAAATACCGTAAAGAACACTTGTAAAGATCAGCGAAGGCGGCACTTGACCGGGGCGATTTGGATCTTTTTCGAGGTCTGAAAATTTTTGGCATGATGATAACGCAATTGCGAGTATCATCATAAACATGATTATTTTTTTCATTTATGTGTAATTGAAAATTTGTAAATTAAACCTTGTATTAGAAGCTGATATTCAGGTTAAACCCATAACGGCGGGTAGTCGGAGTCTGAAGTCCTGAGGACCCACTGGTATTTGCATATTGCTCGATATCAATATCCCTTCTTTCAGCAAAGTACAGCAGGTTACGACCTACAAAAGAGATATTAGCTTGTTTGATAAAGGTTTTGCTAAGGAAGACCTGTGGGATATTGTAGGTCAGAACAACTTCGCGCAATTTCACAAAAGTACGGCTGATGCGGTCTGCAACATCTGTTCCATAGTAACGGCTGATATAATCCTGAAGATAAGTTGCAGTCGTATTTGTTGCAAACTGGAGTTTATCGTAGTTAGTCACCTTTCCATAAGAATCATATTCAATCGCCTGTGCATTGCTGACAACCACACCTTCACCAATATACGATTTTACACCTTTGGTATCGTTCAATCGGGCAACACCCATTGCGCCTTCGACGGTATTGATATGTCTTCCGCCTTGATAAGTTTTCTTTTCAACATAGTCAAGAATAGTTCCGCCAAAACGACCATCAAACTGAAATTTCAAACTGAAATTTTTGTATGAAAAAGTGTTGTTAATAGCTCCGACCCAATCTGAATTTGAATTTCCAAGATATTGAGCAACAGAATTTTTGATTGGTCGTCCGCTGGCATCGTTTATAATTATTCCGTCCGAAGTTCTAACAACGTCGCTACCATACATTTTATCCATACGGTCACCAACCTTTAAATAGATATTGAGCTTCTCAACACCGGGATAAATTTCTTTCAGGTATTGTTGATTGGTTGAATAGTTTGCCGAAATGTCCCAACTAAAGCCTTTAGCATGATGCACTGGCGAGCCTGTAACGTTAACTTCGATCCCCTTTCGTTGAACTTTGATCCCATTCACGAGGGCCGATGAATATCCTGATGCTCCCGAAATTGGTAATGAGAAGATTTGTGGACCGTCGATGCTCGAAAAATAAGTTACATCGAATATAAGCCTGTTTTCGAAAAGGCCGATATCTGTTCCTGCTTCCCATGCCGAGCTCGAACTTGGTTTCAGGTTAGGATTCGAAATGGCATCGGTATACGCTGCTGCCGGTTTTCCCTGGATCAGGCTAATGCTATAGGATGACGAATTTTGATAGGTAGGCCCATCGTATGGCGATCGGTAGCTACTTCCGTAACCTACTACTTTAGAACCGAGAACCTCGTCGGTTGATCCGATTGTTGAAGAGGTGAGTGCACTTCCTACATTGGCATATGAACCTCTAATTTTCCACGATTTAACTTGCGGGATAGTTACAAGTTTTGATAGCTCTATACTTGTTGAAACCGATGGATAAAAATAAGTATTGTTGCCTGTGGGTAATGTTGAGTTTTTATCGGCACGACCGGTTAATGACAAAGTTAAGAAATCATTGTATGTAATGTCAGCGGTTGCATAAGCGCTCAATACCTGCATTGGAGCATAATAGTTAAACGATTTTACAGGGTTTTTTGAGTTACTTAGGTTGTACCAGCCTGGCACATTCAAATAATCGGTTGATGCGTAACTGCTTCTGAAAGTGTATGTACGGATATTTCCCCCTGTGGTGGCGTGTAAACTAATTTTGGGAACCACATAGCGGTCGTATGATAAAAGAACATCCGTATTATTCTCGAACAAGTTACGCTTGTCTTCCCGGTAATCGCCTTCACCAGCTTCGCGGCCATACGGGTGTGCCGAAAATGGAAGTTTTTCAGACAGGAATAAGTCGTAGGTTGAAATTGCCGTACGAGCTTGTAAACTTAAGTAATTGTTGAATTTATAGGATATAGCGGCATTTCCGGTGAGGTCGTTTTTGTAATGTCCGCGCAGCCATTCATACGACATAAAATATGGGTTGTGATAACGCTGGTATTCGGCGTAAAGCGATTGAACTCCTTCTTTCCCTGGTTGCCAGTAATTGCGCATATCAGCAATATTCCAATCTGCACCACCCCAGGCTATAATGTTATAGATAATACTGTTTGGTCCATAAGTTACGTCTGGAATATTGGGAGTATATTGACGGCTAAAAGCCATGTTTGCACTGACGCGAAGCTTCTTTGAAATATTGTAACCACCGGTTAGGTTGAAGTTGGTTATGTTGAGTGAGGTATTTGGAACGATACCTTTCTGGTAGCTGTGAGAGGCAGAGAAACGAAGATCGTATTTTTCGCCGCTTGCCGAAAGAGCAATACTGTTATTGGATAAAAGTCCGGTTTGAAGAAACCGTTTCAGGTTGTCCTTTCCTCGTGCAATATATGGGGTTGGTTTAATATTGCCTGTATAGGTTGAACCATTTGCGTAGGTTGTAGTATAAGAAGTTCCGGGTGTGTACAGTCCATCATATTGCGGTATCAATTGTCCTTCAAACTTTGGACCCCAAATATCATAATCGCCATCGTTTAAACCGCCTCCTTTTCCATCAGCAAATGCATATATCCCGTGGTCCCCGGGGCCGTATTCGTCCTGAACTTTGGGAATGGCCAAAAAGCCACTTTCGACCATCGTGCTTGAATTAAAATCAACCGAAAATCCGCGTTTGTCGCCTGTACCACGTTTGGTTGTAATCTGGATAGCGCCGTATTGTCCTCTTGAACCGTATAAGGCTGCAGCACTTGGGCCTTTCAGAATAGTGTAGCTCTCGATATCATCCGGGTTGATATTCCAGGTATCGGTTTGAACCGGAACACCATCTACAACATAGAGTGGGGCATATCCGCGTAGCAGAACAGTTGGAGCTCCAAGTATTTCGGAAGAAGCGCCTACTGTTAAACCAGCCACTTTCCCTGTCAGGGAATTGATTGCATTAGGTTCCCTTGCTTTAACCATTTCACTACCCTTTACGCCCTGAACAGCAAAACCGATTGTGCTTTTTTGCTTTTCGATACCTAAAGCAGTTATAATAACTTCTTTAATTTCTTCTTTTGATTCTTGCAGAGTAATGTTAATTATCTTTTGGTTGCCAACGGCAACCTCAAAAGGTTGAAATCCAACGTACGATACCGTAAGAATGTCTTTAGACGAAGCCTGAATGGCAAAATGGCCTCTTTCATCGGTCAGTATACCTATAGAGGTTCCTTTGACCAGGATGGTTGCACTTGGCAGGGTCTCTCCATTGCTGGTTTTCACGGTTCCTTCTATGTTTACCTTTTGGGCAAACACAGCAGTTCCGATCAGAAGGGACATGATTACTAAAAAAATAATTTTTCGCATTTTTAATGAAATTAGAATTTATAAATAAATAATTAATGGACATAACTATAACCATCTGTGGCTTTTTATAACCATAAACATCAGTAAACCAATTATAAAATAAAATTTTATTTTATGTGATCTATAACACCAAATTCACCCTTTTAGTAAAAAGATCAACTAGTGAAACCATATCATTTGTATTGCTGATTTCCTTTTCGAAGCTTTTTGTATCTGCTGTACAAACACTGTTGGCTACATCTAAAACTTTATTAAAGTCAGCAGAAGCTGTTTTAATTGAAATCTCTCCTTTTTTTACCGATTTTTTCAGGTAACGCTCAACTTTTTTAACCGCATCGTAAATTACAGGTTTACGAACGATTGTTTTCGTTTGTGGGTTACCTGGTATGATTGGTACAATGTAGGTGTATTTTGAATCGAGCAAATATAATTTCTTGGAAACCAACTCGCCAAAGACATGTTCTTCAATCATGTCTTTCGAAATAGTACTGAGATCATTTTCATTTGAATATACTTTGAATTCAAATACCGATAAACCGGTAGAAGACGAACTTGTTCTTGCGACCTCTTTTGGGAAAGCCATAGCCAAATCATTTTGAGCCAATAGTCTTTCAGAAGTAAAAATCAAAAAAGCTGAAAATATTAAAAATAAGGATGTTTTCATATTGTAATCTATTTAAAAACGTATGAACTGACTAATTGTAAATTATATACTAATATGTTTGATATTAAATTGTTACGCATATTTTTCAAATACAAAAGATATTATTGATAATGCAGTATTTAAATCTTCGCGGCTTATTGTTAGCGCTGGTGAAAGTTGCAGAACATTTCCTTGCGAAACCTTAAAACTTAAACCAAGGTACATACAATCATACATGATTTTTTCAGCTTCAATGCTAGCTTTTACTTTGGTTATCTGATTATTGACCAGTTCAATACCCCAAAGAAGCCCGGTTCCGCGAATATCTCCGATTAATGGAAATTTTTCTTTTAGCCGCAACAGCTTTGTCTGCATCCATTTTTCGTCATCGGCAACTTTTTGAAGAACATTGTTTGTTTCGATAAAGTCAATGGTAGCCAAAGCTGCTGTACTTCCAACCGGACTTTTTTCATGCGTATAGTGACCAAGGGAGATATCTTTTGCAATATTATAGCTATCGCGGGCGATGATGGCTGCAAATGGTATTATTCCGCCACCCAAACCTTTGCCAAGACATATAATGTCAGGTTCTATTCCAAAGTGTTCAAAAGCAAACATCCTGCCTGTACGCCCGAGCGCAATAGGAATTTCATCCAAAATAAGTAACACTCCATGTTTGGAACATATTTCGCGAACTCTTTGCCAATAAGCCTTTGATGGTATTTGCACATCAGTATTCCGGATTGTTTCAGCAATAAAAGCTCCAATATCACCTTCCTTTTCAATCACATATTCAAGGTAATCGGCGTATTTTAGCTGATCTTTTTCAGTATCTCCGAAAATACCACGATAAGTGGTTGGGGGCGGAATACAGATTACTCCCGGCATCATAGGGCCCATATTTTTTTTGAAAACTGCCTCACCTCCGACTGAAATTGCATCAAGCGATGCCCCGTGAAAAGAGTCCCAAAGTGAGATTACTTTGTGTTTTCCAGTAACTACACGAGCCAGTTTTAATGCCATTCCTATTGCTGAGGTGCCTCCCGGAGCGAATAAACTCCTGTTCAAGTCACCTGGTAGCAAACTTGCTAATTTTTTGGCCAATTCTATAGCCGGCTGATTTGTGTACCTACGTGGCGAAAACGACAAGGTATTCATTTGTTTGGTAATCTTTTCGATTACATAGTCATTACCATAACCTAGCTGATGAACATTATTTCCATGAAAATCAAGCATATATTTTCCTGAAAATGTTCTCATTCCACTGCCCTTGGATTTGTCCAATACATCGAGACAAGGACTCGACATCGATTGATGCAGAAAATAACGCGCATCGTCTTTGAGAATCTGTATGGTTAAGGAATCAGTAAAATGCTGATTCCATTCCGTGCGTATTTCCGAAAAATTCACATCCCCTTCTGTCTTTAACCGTGTTGTATCCATCTCTAAAATCAGAATAATATTTTAAGCTTTCTTTACCTATTTTATAGTTTCTATTGGCAAATTTGCAAAACTGATGTTACATTTTGGTGAATAGGATGTTACAGATTAATGAATTGTGAGGTATTCAGATCGTAACTTTCATTTCGGTCAGCACATCTTTGATAGCTTCGAGTAAACAATTAATATCTTCTGGATATAACTGCCCGATATTCCCAATCCTAAAGCAATCGGTATCAGATAATTTTCCCTGATAAATGACTTGACCACGCAGGTGCAGCTTTTCATAGAAATCGGTAAAATCGAAATTGGGATGTTTTGGAAACAGAAAGGAAGTGATAATATATCCCTGGTCTTTTTTAGCCAGATAGGTTTTCAGGCCAAGTGATTCGGTTCCTTCAATTAATCTAAAGTGGTTAAGCTTGTACCGCTTTGATCGTTTCTGAATACCACCTTCGGCTTTTAACTCTTCGATAGCTTTTTGGAATGCGAGAATTGACTGAATCGGAGGTGTGAACCTAAATTGGTTGTTCTTCTTCATTTCGTTCCATTGACTATAAAGGTCGAGCGATACTGTCCGGGCATGGCCTTTGCAAGCATTTAGCGAATCGGATTTAAAAATAACAAATGAAAATCCTGGAACTCCTTCAATACATTTGTTGGAGGAAGAAATCAAAAAGTCGATATCAATTGCTTTCAGATCAATGGGAACTGCTCCGAAACTACTCATTGCGTCAACGATGAAAATTTTGTTGTAGTCATGAGCTACTTTACCAATACTATTAATGTCGTTGAAAATTCCAGTGGTTGTTTCGCAATGCACCATTGCTACATGGGTAATTGAATTATCATTTTTCAGGGCTTCCTCAATATCCTCAAACGGAGGAACAATGTTTTCCTTATAGCTTAAAGCGGTTGTTTTTATGCCGTAAATCTGCGCCATTTGTCGCATCCGATCTCCGTATGAACCATTGGTGATTAAAAGTAAATGACCATTTGCAGGAATAACTGATGATATAACTGATTCTACGCCAAAAGTTCCTGATCCTTGCATCAATACAACGTCGTAACCTTCTTTACGGGTTACACCGGCAATTTTGAGTAGTTCACTACGTATTTCTTTTACTACTTCTAAAAATTCTTTGTCACGCGACCCCATATCGTGAAGCATTGCTTCCTTCACTGATCTTTTTGTATTTAAGGGACCCGGTGTGAAGAGTTTATTGTCCATATTTTTTAAACTTGGATTATTTGATTAAAAATTAGTATCTATACCCAATTTCGTAAATTTTTCCGGATTCAATGTTTGTAATTCCAAAATTTCATCTTCATGATTTTCAATTCCGTAATTCCATTTTATAATCAGCAGCAAAGCCGCAATCAAGGCAACAACAACAAATAGATGAAACAATGCGTTCCATCCATATTTTTGCGATACAAATGCAACGGCAAAAGGCGATATTAACTGACCTGCAGAGCCAACGCCATTGATTAAACCTGCGGCCAATGCTGCTCCATGATTTTTCCCCATATCCATAGCGGCGGCTCCTGACATTAGTGAATCGGGACCATAAGTGAAAAAGCCGATTAATCCGATCGAAATAATTGTTGGTATTATGCCTAATGGGCTTAGGAAGGGCTGAATGAACAGAACGATGGCTAAACCAAATAACATGATCGCGCTGATAGGAAACCGCTTGGCTTTGAACAAATAATCAGAAGCAAATCCCGCGGCAAGAACCCCAAAGAACCCAAATGCTTCATAAGCCATCGAGGTATATCCAGCCTGTTGGTCGGAATAAAACAGAGCTTCTGACAGGTACAACGGAAGCCAGAAAAGAAAGGCATACCGTGTAAATTTTAAAAAAAAATACATTGCTGCAGCAATCCAGACAGCTCCATTTTTCAATACTGCAATCTGTGCTTCTTTCTCTTTCTGTTTTCCCTTTTTGATGATTGTGTTTTTTTCATATGAACCGAGACCCACATCGGTTGGATTATTCCGGTCGAAAACAATATAAACGAGTGCAATGACCAACAAAAGAATGGAAGGAACAAGAAATGCTCTTCTCCAGGTAAATTCTGTCAAAATGTTCTGATTGGTCATCCAATAAGTGGCGAAGGCTGTCGCAGCCAAACCTCCAATCACATAACAAGTGGTCCAAAACGACATCATAACACCACGTTCTTTCTTTTTAAACCAGGGTGTCAAATTCTTAACGAGCCCCGACCATCCCGACGATTGGCCGAAACCGTTCAGCCCCATTAAAAATACAAACGAACCGATGGTACCCATCCAGCCCATCATAAGGTTTGCAATAACGGAAAGCAGAAGGCCAATTCCAACAATCAGACGTGGTCCATGCCTGTCGCTCAGATAGCCGTTTAAAAATTGACCAAGCATGTACATGACACTGTAAATTGAAATGATAAATGCAAATTCCTCCTTCGAAGTGTTAAGTTCACGGCTCATTACTGGCATCACCACACTGAAATTCTTGCGACAAAAATACATGCCAAAATAGGCCAGCCACGTTACTGCAAATATCTGTATCCTCCATTTTTTCATGGCAGGAGAAATGGCTTTCGTCATTTTTTTAGTTTTTTATTCATGTATATATAATTTGTTTTTTAAAGGCCAGATGGAATCGCCATCCGTCAGATATGAGCTGACGGCTTCATTTCGGTTTGTGATTTAATAATCATGGCTATTTCATGGCACCTGAATAATTACTTCGATTATTTATTGGCATATAATATCGGTTGTATTGTTAGTTTATTTTTGATAAACCTCCTTGATTGGTTCTCCGATAGGATGCTCTGCCAAAAATGTCAGTCCCAGTAGGGCAGATATCGTTGCGGCATATTGGTTTTGATACAATTGCTCAGTGAATTTTATCTCACCGGTTGTTTTCGTATCAGGTCCCATTATTGCAAACCATGTTTCACCCGATTCCTTTATTTTCTCGCCATGATCCCGCCAGGTATCTTTAATAATGTCGCCCCTGCCATGGTCGCAAGTAATAATTAGTGTTGTGTTATTTTTGAATTGTGGGTTAGTTTGTATGATATTCCAGATATCTGCGAGCATTGAATCTTCGGCATGGGCACTTTTTAAGTACTGGTCATATTCTCCGGCATGAGCCAGATCATCGGTTTCATCAAAGGCAATATATAATACTTTTGGCTGGTATGCTTTAAAATACTCCCGAGCGGCCATGTAAGTGATAACATCAGGCCGCAAATCAATTGGCATTGGCGTTAAAAATTGTATATCATTAATCAGCTGTATATTAGCATTGTTAAATTTTAATGTGTCTACATCCGAATTTACATAAACACCACTTCGCGGTTCATTAATGATATAGGGGAATACATCCCAACTGCTAAATACAGCCACCTTCCCATTGAAGTTTTTTTGATGATTGATAAATTCCAATACATTGGTATTTTGGTTCATTATCTTGTCATTGGAATTCACTTTAATATCGGCAAAGCCGGTTAGTATTTCGTTATACCCCGGATAGGAAAACTGGTATGGATTTGCAGTATTAACTTTACTTCCGGTATTTCGGTTTCCATGTAATTGTCCATTTTTTGCTACCACATTCCATAAAAAGGGGAATAGCATTTGTCTACGCCTATCTACATTCGCATTCCAAAAGCTTGACGATGTGCCATCATAATTTTTGGTGTAATTTTTATCTCTTAGTAAGATTGAATCTGCTCCTTCAAATATTTCTTGCCATCGCAATCCATCAAGAGTCACCAGAACGATGTTTTCAGTTTTGGTTTGGGCGAGTGCTCTGTTTGCTGAAAAACAGCAAACTAAAAATAATACTACAACGATTAATTTAATTTTCATAATAACATTTTAATTTTTGTGAAATATAAACCTGATGTTTTTTCGATGAGTTGAAGTATAAACGGGGCAAGATTTTATTTGTGATTGCCAGATTTTATTTGTTCGTCGATTTCCTCCAAAATTGTCTGACAGTCCCAAACTCCTTCTGCTACAAAGTCGGCTCCAGCATCAAGCAGCTTTCGCCCGGCGCAGGCAATCTTTTCCATTAGCCATACAGGATCGGCTGCTTCAGCATCGGCAAGTGACAATCCCAGTTCATTTCCCGATTTTGTCAATCCGACGGTCCACATACCGGCATTTACCCCTTCCTGAATATCGGCCACCGTATCACCTATCTTTACCATTTGTTTCAAAGGGAAGACATTTAAATTTTCGCAGTTTCGATAAATCATCCATGGAAATGGGCGACCCGCAGAAACGTCTGATGAATTCACAACTGAGTCGGGAATCAACCCATTTGCTAAGGCAAGAGGCAATATATTTTTCATCATTCCTTCTACATAGCCTGTTGTAGTCCCAATCTTAACTCCCTGTAATTTGAGCAAATTTATAAGCTCAACCGCACCAGGTATCGGAGTACTGTAGTCGCCAACAATCTTTTCAAGGCATGACTCAAGTTGGGCATAAATAGCTTCCACATCTGTCTCCGAAGGGAATCTGTCATATTTGTTAATCCATTGTTTCTGAACAGAATCAAGCTGCATCAACTCACGGACATGATCTTTTTTTGCCAAGCCCATTGGCGCACGTGCCTCTTCAATACTTAAAACTATATCCTTCTTGCGGAATAGTTCAATAAATACCTGAGTCGGTGCCATGCAACCATAATCTATTATAGTTCCGGCCCAGTCAAAAATGACTGCTTTTATATGATTCAATTTCTGCATTTCTTTTATTGTAATACTTCTTCGTGTGTGTGAATATAAATTTGCCTTTTAGCCAACTCGTCAAAAATGTTTTTAGGATCGAAGACGAATTCAGGGTAGATTGCACCTTCACCTTTGTACTTTCCCTTTGCGATAAGTTGTGCTGCAATGCTCATTGGGATTCCTACATTTCGAGTATAAGCTCTTAATCCGGCCCATTCGGCGTCAAAACCATCAGATGCAGGGTGCGTGTGGGTCAATGTTTGTCTTACCAACTGACCATTTTTTATCCCTTCAACTTCAATATGAAGCGAGTAACCAAATAATTCGGTTGTTTTCCCTTTGTCGGATTGTTGCAGGTATTCACCGACAGCGTCCATGATTCCGAATTTGTGCCCGTTAAGTGATATCTGCTGGTTATTCATAAAACCATAGTTATACAAAGCTTTTATTAGCAGCATATTTTCGCGCGGCCACGTTCCTCGCACCTCAATTAATTCAACACCCTTGTTTTCGAGATATTTGGCCAATGTAAATGTTTCGGAATGTGGGATGATGTATTGAAGGGTTTTTCCGAATGGTTGCGGAAGCTGGACCACACGCGGACGCGCAAACGGAGGAACCTGAATGAATTGTCCCTTTTCGAAAACAGTGCGTCCCGGCAAATTTGGATTGTATTCATAAATTGTCGTTTCAGTAATTGAACCCGAAAAGGCGATAGGCCGGTAAGCACCATGACTAACGCGCACCGAGTTTACTTTCTCCATCTGATCACATGCAAAAACTGCTATCATATTCGTTATTCCTGGAGTCATTCCAAACCCAGGTACCATGATCTTGCCATTCGATTTGAAAATATCATTGAATTGGTATTCCTCTCCAAATCCATTAAGGTTGATCCCATGACATTTTGCAAGTGCAATGCATTCAGTCGAAAATGCATTTAAGGTTATTGTTGTCCCGTCAATAACGATGTCGTAATCTGACAGTAATGCTACTGATTCCTTTTTGTTTTTTACATTTATATAGGCAAAATCAACATTGGTATGATTCAGCCATCTTGCGGTTTCCTGCGCAGCATTGATATTATAATCACCTATTGTTAACTGATCGAAAGTTCCAAACCGGACTATATCAAGCGCAGACTCCCTGCAAATCTTACCCGCCCCACCTATCGCAAATATTCTCATAATGTAACGATTTTGTAATTTTTTTACTACTGCAAAAGTTTATATTTGAATACATTAATCCCAATAATTAATGAGAATTTATAATGATTTATCTATCGTTCCAATATTTTGTATATTCATATGAAACAGTTAATTAAGGATGTAAACGGATTTATTGAAATCTGTAAAAAGCTGAAGCAGGCAGGATATAAAAAGAAGGATATTGCCAGTGTGCTGGAAATACCTGCACCTGTATTATCGAGTTTGCTGAAGACTGTTCTGCCGGTAATTTCTCAGCTTAATACCATTACTCCCGAAACAGAGATTGAAGCGGCTATTGCAGACGCCTTTCTGATGGTGAATAATCTCTCACGAACCAAAATTGTGAAACGGCTTCCATTTGATATTATTACACTCACAAACCTTCTTGAAAATAATCATTTTAAAAGGGATGATAAATCGAGTTATTTAAATTTTATAAGGCAGCAGGCCGAATTTTCCTATAACTATATAAGTAAATATTTTCAGGGTATTTATTATTTCTATTACATATCATCGGACACCGATCAGTTAAAAGCCGATCCGTTTATGATAAAGCCCAATATTGTTGAGAGAATTGTTGAAGTATACAAAGGAAATGAAAAAAGCAGTGTACGCTGTTTCGGAATTGCTTTACTAAATAACAATCACACGATCAATATGCAACTTGCGGAGAATCACGAATCGCCCGAAGAATATATGCAAATTCTATTAAGTTTGCCATTCATTCGTCAGGTTGACTACCTGCGTGGTATATTCTCGAATCTCAACTTCGCGCGGCAGCCAATTGCAAGGAAAGTCGTACTTCATAAGATGTCAGATCAGTGCGATTCCGATTTCTTCAATTCGCTTCCGGCTAAACGATTTTCGGAGGCTGATGGAGAAATTCCAGAAATCGGAAGATATTTGTACTCTGAACATGCTAAAACAGAATGCTTCGCAATTACAAAACCGTGTTTTGATTTTGGAGATCTCGACCAAGAAATAAAGATCGTGAATTAAAAAATTTCGATTTTTCTATTTCTTAAAATGTTTATTGATTAACTCCGTTAAACGCTCTTTTATAATGGGTTTTGATATATAATCATTACAACCGGAGGCAATCGCCTTCTCCTGGTCACCAATTAATGCAAATGCTGATTGTGCTATAATTACAACATTTGTGTTGAATTTTCTGATGAACCTAGTTGCTTCATATCCATCCATAAGCGGCATTTTTATATCCATTAATATAAGGTCGATATCGGGATTGTCGTGACAAGCTTCAACCGCTTCAATTCCGTTTTTAACAATCAAAATTTCTTTGCTGATATTTTTTACTGCCTTGTTTAGTAGTACTGAAGATATATGATCATCTTCTGAAATAAGTATTTTTAGATTCTTAATTTGATTTTCTTCATCTGCACTCACAATATTTTCGGATAGGTTATATTCGTTTATTTTAACAATATAAGGTATTGTAAAATAAAATACTGAGCCTATCCCTTCTGAACTTTCTACCCATATTTTACCGCCAAGCATTTCTACAAATGCCTTCGATATGGTTAAACCGAGTCCGGCTCCTTCGTAACTCCGACTCAGAGATTCGCTACCCTGCCTAAACCTTTCAAAAATGAAGTCCATTTGTTCTTGACGAATCCCCGGTCCGGTATCCTTCACGAAAAATTCGAGGTATTTACCTTTTCTTTCATAACCAAATTCAATCGATCCCATAGGGGTAAATTTGATCGCATTTTTAACAAGGTTAGTTAGAATTGCATAGATTTTTTCCTTGTCTGTTTTTAGGTTTGCTTCATTTGATGACAAATGCTTCCTGAAAAACAATTGTAGTCCCTTTTGTTCGGCCTCCGGTTTGAAAAAGGTGTAAAGATAATCGATCTGCATATTTACATTGGTGTCAGTAATATAGACATCCATCTGTCCTGATTCAACTTTAGAGATACTTATGATGTCGTTGATGATATTGAGCATTCGTGTACCGCTTTTCTGGATGATGTGAATGTATTCCTGCTGCTCATTACCTGAGAGATTGGGTTCTTTAAGTAGTTCGGTAAAGCCCATTATGCCATTCATCGGGGTTCTGATTTCGTGACTCATATTGGCCAAAAATGCAGATTTTAAACGATCACTTTCCTCTGCTTTTTCTTTTGCCAGGATAAGATCGGCTATCATTTTTTTCTTTTCTGTTATATCTTCTTTAACAGCAAGGAAAAATGTGATTTCACCTTTGCTGTTTAAAATGGCAGAAATTACAGTGCTTTCCCAATAGGAATCTCCATTTTTCTTTTTGTTATGCAACTCTCCATTCCAAACGTTACCTGACAAGATTGTATTCCAAAGTTCTTCATAAAATTTAACCGACTGCTCTCCTGATTGTAAAAAACGGGGGTTTTTACCTTTTACCTCTTCGAATTCATAACCAGTTTGTTCAGTAAACTTTGGATTGGCATATTGAATATCGCCCTTCATGTCGGTTATTATAACTGTTATTTGGCTTTGTTCAATAGCTCTGCTCAATAGTTTTAATTGTTTTTCAGACTCCTTACGTTCTGTGATATCCCTATTGCATATACGTCTTCCCAGATACTTTCCGTTTTCATCATATATGGGCCGGCAGATATGGTTAATCCAAACCAGAGAACCATTTTTGCTGATTACTCTCATTTCTAAATCAAAAGCTTCATTTCTATTCTTATCCGAAATAACCTGTTTTTGGTGGTGCAGGATAGACTCATTATCTGAAGGATGAATAATTTTCTGTAGTAGCTGAGGGTTCGAAATAAATTCTTCCGGATCATAACCAGTAATGTTTTTACTTGCCGGGGACATATAAATAATTTGTTGGTCTTCTCCAATCCAGTATACCCAGTCAAAGGTTTGATCTGCAACTGTCCGAAACATTAATTCACTCTTTTTGAGCGCTTCTTCGGCTCGTTTTCGTTTGGTTATTTCAAGAAAAGCAGTTACAAAATGATTAGGTTTGTACTGGTAGGCTACACAGTCATACCAGCGATCGTTAAACTGCAGAAATTGTTCAAAACGAATTGATTTCCCATTTCTTGCAACATGGCCATAAGTTCCGATCCAATCAAAAATGTCGTTTTCGATACCAGGGAACGCTTGTTTAACAGTTTTGCCTCGAGGGTCAATTCCTGTGAGTTCCCGATAGCTTTCGTTGGTGTCGACAAACCGGTAATCGATTGGTTTTCCCGACGCATCATAGATCATTTCATGGTAAGCAACCCCAATAGGTCCATTTTCAAAAAGCGTCCAAAATCGCAAGTTTGCTTCAGTCAAGGCTTCCTCCACACGTTTGCGGTCCGTAATATCAATTGCAGTAACAAGGCAGTGTTCTTCATTTGTGTGGGCTTTTCCTGTAAGTTGAATAAATACAGGCAAACTGCTATTTAATGAAAGACTAACTTCACATTTTTCACTTGTGCTGTTGCTGAATACCTTACTGAGAAAAAAATCGAATTGAGGTTTGGTGTCGTCGGAAACAAATAATCTAAAACTACTATTTTTTGTGACGGCGTATTCATTTCCAAGTATTTGAGATGCAAATAGGTTTAATGCTATGATTTCTCCCTCTTTGGAAAGTGTCATATGTCCGATAGTTGCGGATTGGTACAAATCAGCATATTTTTCAGCTGCTATTTTTGCTGCTTCTTCTTTGGCCAGCTCAAGCTCTTCAATTATTAATTGCTTTCTTACCTGGCGTTTCTCAAGATGACAAATGTATTGGAGTAATTCGTCGGTAGAAAGTGGCAATCCTGCTTTTAATGTTTTATTGATCAGGGACTCTTCATTTTTTTTGTGAATGAGCAGGGCCTCTGATTTTTCCACTTTTTTATATTTTTCCATTTGATTGTATTTAGAGAGTTACTATCTAAATAATTAAATTTATCCTGGCGTAAACCATAAGAATCGGCACGAAAAACTTTTGCAAGATCAGATGCCTTTTCTCTCCTTTTAACCCCGATAAATATAGAAACACCAGTCATTATATTAAACACGTTTTCATCTTTTGTGCCGTCGAGATTCTTTTCTTTCTTACGAGCATTACCATGCAAATCCACAATATATATTTTTTCAAAGGTACTCATAAGATGATAACGCATGCCACGGAAGGTTGGATTGTCTAAATATCCATGAGCCGTAATCATGGCGACAATACCTTCGCCATTCTTTTCAACCATAATCTCGGAAAAACGAATAAATTTTACATAGTCATCATTAATCCATTTGGAGTTACGTTCGTTGAGTTTTTTATTTGTTCCTGGCTCAATCTTGTAAACATCTTGCTCTTTATAAAAAGCATTGTTGGATTCACCAGAATATGGTGGATTGCCAACAATCACCATGATCGGTCTATCATTCTTAATTTTAGAAGCCTCTTTGGATTCTTCTGCTATACTTTCCGCAAAACCAAAACCGATTGGTAATTCTTTTTGACTCATAACACCCTCAAGAGAATTTGTAAGATAAATTCCCAATCTCGATCTATTAAAATATTTAAACCCTGTTTGTTTCAACACCATGCTCATTTTTAAATGAGCAATAGTATAAGGAGCCATCATCAGTTCAAACCCGTATAAACGAGGCAATAATTCACGATATACATATTCCGGCCATCTTCCTTTTTGATTTTCAAATTTTGAATAAATATTTTTTATAACTTCTGTTAAAAATGTTCCAGTTCCGACAGCAGGATCAAGTATCTGAACTTTATGCATATCTTTAATTTTTGAAGAGTTGGCAAGCCCTTGGGATAAGTCGAATTCTTTTTCAAGTATAAAATCTACTGCACGTACTATAAACCTAACCACAGGCAACGGGGTGTAAAAAGCACCCATCTTCTTTCGTAATTCAGGATCATACTCTTTTAAGAAGTCTTCATAGAAATGAATAACGGGATCAGGTGCTTCGTGAGTTTCACCAAACAAATCCTTCGCGAAATACTGACTCATAAGATCCTTAACGTTGGCGTGCGAAAAAATTTCACACAATTCGTTTACTATATATTCCAGTCTTTTGTCAAAATCAGGACCAACTATGTGGTCAAAAAAATGCCTCAAAAGCGGATTTGAAGCAGGAACAAGTTCTCTGGCCTTTTGTCGTGTAAAATCCCCTTCCTTGTCATCATGATAGCGAGCTACAAAAAGTCCATAAACTAGAGTTTGTGCGTACATATCTGCAAATGACTCTGTAGTAAGATCGTGGACTAGAAGCTTTTTTATTGTTTCATATACACGAGTAAGCTCATTACTTTTGTACGATTCTGAAATAAAAGAATGCCTAACGTTATCTCTTATCCTCTGAGCCTTTCCACCCATAATTTTAGCAAGGTGCTGGCCAGATTTAATTGGTTCTTTTTGTGATTGAGAAAAATCAATTAAAGTTTTTGCGACATATTCATAATTTTCTGAAATCGGAACGATTTTTCTATTTTTTGCATTATAATTTGCGATTTTTATAGATTCCCCATATTTAATCCCGTCTCTATAAAAACGAAACTCAACGTAGTCGGTTAGAACTAAATTTTTATACCCATAATACCTTGCCATCTGCTCTGATTTTTCTACTTTATCCAAAGACACCCCAATATCTTTTGCCTCTATATATAAAATTGGCAAATC